>FTEL01009618.1_pt1 | contig 16576 bp, 11 predicted proteins | sample 1658911 | NCBI WGS metagenome assembly FTEL01 (sample SAMEA3914869, study PRJEB12502) | metagenome | biome: forest; material: soil | place: USA | collected 2012-03-12 | depth 0.1 m
CCCCCCATGCGCCCCCGCCAACTCGTCACTCGTCGGCCACACCCACGCCACCGCCCCCACGGCACCATGATTCACCCCCAGCAACACCATCACCCAACTCTCCTCCACACTCGGATCCCGCAGCCAGTACCCCTCCCCGTGAAAAGCCTGCGGGTTGAAGACGACGGCCTTCGGCCTGCGCCCGAGGGTTTGGGAATGCGCGCGCAGCAGGTCGAGGCGGTCCGGCACGTCCCAGACGGTGCCGGCGCAGTTGTCGCAGCCGCAGTCGCCGTGGGTGGCGTTGCAGGCGGTGCCCCATTTGCTGAAGGTGGCGTTGATGCCGATCGGGTAGGGGTCCGCGGTGAGGAGGTCGGCTGGCGCGGAGTAGGGCCCGTAGTAGTAATCCGCGCAGTTGAGGGTCAGGGCCACGGGGTGGTACGGGTCGAGCGAGCGGATCAGGTTGTAGGCGTCGGTCGGCGCGGAGAAAGGGTCCTGCCACCCGTCGGGCTCGTCCGCGGACCAGTAGCCGAAGAGGCCGGGCGTGTCGCGCGCGAGGAGGATGTTGGACCGGAGGGCGGTCAGGTTGCGGTAGATGTCGCGGAGGTTGTACTGGATGCGGACGGGGGTGTTTTGGGAGATGTGGTTGAGGATGTCCGGGGCGTCGGGGAAGGTGGTAAGGGGCACCATGGCGGTCAGGCCGAGGGCGGCGTAGCGGTCGACGAGCGCGGGGTCGTTCTTGCCGAGGAAGCCGTCGTAGGAGGCGAAGAATCCGTAGGGGAAGAAGGGCGTGAAGGCGTGGTTGGTCGCGGCCGAGCGGAAGTGTAGGCCGCCGTGGAGGTTGTCGACGCGGGTGATGCTGCCGGTGGTCTTGGTGGGGAGGTAGAGGAGGGTGGTGTTGGCGGTCCAGGTGGGCTTGCCGCCCTCGGGCGCGCCGTAGAGGACGACCTCGATGGGCTCGAGGCGCGCGGGCTTAAGGAGGGAGAGCGGAAAGCGGAAGAGGTTGCCGGTGGTGTTGACGACGATGGTGTTCTGCACGAGGGGGATGGTCGTATCGGAGATGTTGATGGAGAAGACGAGTTTGTTGGCCGACTGGGACGAGCTGGTGGCGTTGGGCCAGGGCTCGCCGTAGTATTGCGAGAGCTCGCCGTCGACGATGAACTCGCCGTACTCCTCGTCTTCCAGGTAGAGACTGTACCGCGGCTGGATGAGGACGTGGAGAAGGGGCGCGTCCGGAGAGGGAGCCGGCAGCACGGTCTGGCCGCCCGGGTCAAAGTTGGGGTATCTGGGAAAGTCAGGAACTGTGAGTTACACCTTTGTCATTCTCCCTTCGGGTCTTCATACGTACCCAGGTTGATACACCTTGCCGCACCATCGCGGCCAGTCGGGATGGAATCCTGTCTGCTGGGCAGCGACAGCGGAGATGGCTGCTGCCGCGAGGCAGAACCGCCCCAGCGGTGACCAGGCCATGATTGCTGCGGTGCGGGAGGGAATGGGGAGAGGAGGGGAGTTACACCAGTCTTATATTATCACCGCTATGTTGCCATCCCTTGGAGACCCCCTCCCCCTCCCGCCTTCCCTCCCGCAGGCATTGGGCAGGTTGCATGCACCCACTTTATCCGCCATGTGAGAGCGTGCAACAGCCGCGATGGGAAGGTCCTGGAATTCGATATCTATGACTTGAGTGGCCCTGGGGAGATGCATGTCTCGGGAGATCCCCCGGTGTCCAGGGATCGTCCCGACTCCCGACTGCTCAGGCACCAGACAGATGGGGAGGGCCCGTGTTGGCCAGCACCACCCGGTATCCGTCCGCGTCCTCGAAGGTCTTGCCGCAGCGGTCCCAGTAGGGGTTGAAACTGGCGACACCCGCGAAACCGGCCGTCTCCATCTGGGCGACCACCTTGGCGTAGGCGTCCTGGTCGGGGAGATAGAAGATCAGGAGGTTGTCCTGGGTGGGCGCTCTGCCGACGTCGTGGCCGCGGTGGCGCGTGAACTCGAGATGGTAACCCGCCGCTCTATGGCCCAGCATGACGCCATCGAAGCCCTCGTGGTCGGCGAAGCTGCCCAGGATCTCGAATCCCAGGCCGTCGCGATAGAACGGGAGCAGTGCGTCAATGTTATCGGTCGGGCGCGCAATGCGCACATGTGCTGTGCTCAAGGCCATGGCGATCAACGACAACAGCAATCAACCCCGCCGATCACCATCAAGTAACGTAGCGTCGGCGCCGCCCGGCGTGGTGCCTGTTTGAGGAGGAGGTCGGATAAATAAATTCACGTGCTCAGCTTCTCTTTTTCGGGCTGCGCCGCCGCTGGGAGTTGGCGACGCTGACTGTGCCGCGGGATGTCGAGACGGGATGGATGAGTTGCCCGCCGCTGGCAGTTGCCAGCATCACTCATCCCAAGTCATCATCTTCAGGCTCCCCCACAGCGGACTGGGCACCTGGGCAGTCCGTCCCCTGGCGCCCTGTGGGGCTGTAAGCGGCACTTCTTTCCAAGGTTCGTTTCCCGCCAAGACCTGCGCGCTAAGAATACCCCAGGCCAAGCCACTGCCGGGGGGCCCACAGGGCATGGGTTGGGGGCAGGTCAGTGGGCATCAGGTGCGCCATGCAGCCGGACGCGCAAGCTGTCGCGGCTCATGGCCAACAGAGCCACAACCTGCATGCGTGTTTCAGATGGCTTTTTGCCGGGCCTCCCATTTTCTCGATTTCCCCCCCATGACCAACGTCGAACTCAATCTCCAACTGGACGTCAACCACCTCACCACCATCGCCAACTCTCCGTGACACCAGATCCAGTAACACCACCACCACCACACAACGACTGGTCTACACCACGCAACACAACCCCGACGACAAACCCCCGCGTCCCACCCCTACCTCAAACCACCACAACCCACCCGCCCTAACCACCACCCAAAATGGCCCCGGCCATCCTCATCCCAACAACCCAACCCCGAGGGGCGTTGCTGTCCGCCGCCCCGCACGTCGCCCGCGCAGCAGCAGCGACGTCCTCGGCCGTCCTCCTCTCCCGCCGCGACCTCACCGTCAACGACGCCCAAAAGGTCACCCTCGGCATCATCGCCGCCTACGTCGTCGCCATCGCCCTGCTGTGGAACCTGCCATATATCCGCTGGGTGCTCTGGCCTTTCAAGGTGCGTCCCCCCCTCTCCCCCCCCCCCCAAAAAAGGTTGGGTTCGGTTGCTAACTTGGGGGGCAAAGATGCTCGTAATCGCCTTCCACGAATTCGGCCACGCCATCGCCTGCGTCTTCACGGGCGGGCACGTCAAGTCTATCTCGCTCGACCCGCGCGAGGGCGGCGTGACGCACATGCAGGGCGGGCGCAACGCCATCACCCTGCCCGCGGGGTACCTGGGTTCGTCGCTGATCGGTGCGCTACTGACGTTTGCGGGGTTCAACATCAACGCGAGCAAGATCGCGAGTATCGTTGTTGGGGTGTGTTTCCTGCTGACGCTGTGGTGGGGAAGGCGGGATTGGTTGACGATTGGGACGATTTTGGCGGCGGTTGGGTTGTTGGTGGCATGCTGGTTTATTGCGCATGCGGAGGCGTTGAGGTTTGTGGTGCTGTTTATTGGGGTGATGAGCTCGTTGTATAGCGTGTGGGATATTGTGAGTGCCCTCCCCCTCCCCCGTCCAAGGTATACTGGCCGTGTGATTGCTAACCACGCCCCGGCGGCATCAGTGCGACGACCTCATCCTGCGCAAGGTCAACAGCTCCGACGCCTCCGTCTTCGCCCAGCGCTACGGCGGCTCCTCCCAGTGCTGGGGCGTCATCTGGTCCATCATCTCGCTCTGCTTCATGGCCTCTGGTATCGTCGCCGGCATCGCCGCCTTCCCCCAGTCGGCCGCCCAGCAGAGGGAGGACTCGCAAAAGTTCATCCCCACCAAGTTCTGAGGGGGTGTGCTCGTATCGGCGGCATTGCGTTTTGGGTTTAATAATATACGGGTTTTGGCATGGGCCTGGCAGGCTTTGCCAGAGCGGGTTTGGGTTTCAAAGGCGGCGTTGGGAAATGGACGGCCGACGGACGGACCGACGGTTGGATGGATGATAATGAACTTTGATACCCGCGTTCCTTTCTTTGGGGGGAGGCCGACGGGATATTGGCTCCTTTTGTGGGATGGTTGGTAATGACGCGTTGGGTATGACGTCGTGGCAAGTCCAGACGGCTAGGAGAGGCAACAGTTTAGCGATGGCGGGGAAAACAGGCACTTGTATCCCAGAGCGAATATAAAGTCCGTGCCTCGATCAACGTTCATGAAACTCTGGCATTTGTCTCCCTATCGACCTGCAATTGTGAAACTCGAAAGCAACGTGATTGAGAAATCTTTGCGTACAAACCAACACCTGTGTATTATATGCAGCAACCCATCGCAAGCAACCTTTCCGAAACTCCGGCCCAGAACGCCCGGCTTCCTCCCCCCAGCCTTCCCACGCACCTCAACCTGATATCTACTACACAATACGTCGACGATTCCCTCCCCAACTCGCACTCCTCGCCAGTTGTCCATGCCATATCCCACGATGGCCAGACACACAAACATCCCCGACATAACTCCCAGTTCCTTCCTCTTGCAGCCACTCCCACCCAGTTTTGTGTAGTAGAACGCGGGCTCTATCCCCCATCCCCATAGATGCTCATCAAACAAGACCAGAAAAACATGAAAAACAAGGCATTTCCCCCACCTCCCATAGTTGACGCCCCCAATCCCACAAAATGAACAGAATAAACTCCAAATCATCACAGCCGATCCCACAAAACTTCCATCTACTCCCCCCTGAGTTTGAAGACCTTCCCGTCCTTCTCAAAGAGCGCCTCGAACGAGGTCTTGATTTGGCTCCTCGGGCACTTCATGTTTTGCGCCGCGAACAGCTCGATCACGCCGACTTTGCTGAGGGTCGGCATCGACAGGACCAGTGCCTTGAGCTTCTCCTGCATGTCGGGCGGGAGGGGCTGCGCTTTCTTGCCGCCCGTGGTTGTGGCGGGGTTGAGGGCTTGGAAGGCGTCGGTGGGGGCGGGAGGGGGAGGCATTGTGCCGTCTTTGGTACTCGACGTCGAGGTCGAGGTGGGGTTTGTTGTTGATGTGGTGGATGTGGTGGCTGCGGGGTCGATGGTGGTGGCCTTGGGCTTGGGGGGTGGAGGAGCCCAGTAGGCTGTTGAGAAGGGGTCGATGCTGTCGTTGTTGTCCAGTGATTCTGCGGAAGAGTAAGCGACGGAGTACTTGCGATGAGAGGGCGGGGACGCACCAAGGATGAACTCCAGCCGATGTTTGTACAGCGCGGGGTCGGTTTTCCGCGCGCAGTCCTCCCAACACGGTCCTGTGCTCTCAGGCTCCATCGAGCCGTCAAAGCCCATCCGCGCGGGGAGGATGGCCTCGGAGTCATCCAGGAAATCACCCATGTCCTCGTCCAGGTCGGCCTCCTCGTCCTCATCATCCAGATCGTCCACATCCTCGCCCTCTTCTTCCTGCCACTCTGCCTCCGAGTCGTAGTCGTAGTTCAGGGGAAGCAGCTTCGAGACGGGTCTCCGCGCGACCTTCTGCAGGCTCTTGACACCGGTCGGCAGACCGCTCACGGTGCCGATGTACGGTGGCCTCACATCTTCTCTAAATTTGATCGATTTCAGCGGGATCGCCTTCAGGGCCTCCATTGTGTGCCGGATCTGCGCGTTCTGGGACTCGGTGGTGAGGTCGATGGGCGCGTTGGATGAGCCGCCGTCCAGCTCGGCCATGATCTTCCTGACGCTCGGGTAGACACGTCCGCGGCGGATTCTGTACGGAAGGTCAAGAGCCTCCAGGGGATCGAACTTTGTCGATGTCTGTTTCCGCTCGCCGGCGATATACTCGTCCAGAATCTTGATCTTGGCCGCGCTGGTCTCCTCGTCCCACAACGAGCCATTGTTGGCGAGCCGCACGTTCTCCTTGACGAAGAACGGCTTGAACATCTGTTCGTAGAGCGACACCTCTTTGGCCTCGCGCTTCGGCGTCGAACCCGAAACTTGGGCCTCGTCGGCCTTCGAGGCAGCCGGTTCCTTCTTCGGGGTCGTCGCCGGCCGGGCGAACATGCTGGTGAGCTTCAGCTGGCTGCGCGCCTTCTTGGCTTCCTCCTCCTCCTTGTCTCGCTTCTTCTTGTCCTTCTCCTCTTGTCGCTGCTTCTTCTCTTGGTCCTTCTCTGCCTTGTCAGCAGCCTTGGCGGCCTTTTGTTCAGCTTTCTGCTCGGCCTTTTGCTTCTCGGCCTCCTCCTTTTCGCGCTTCTTCTTCTCGCGCTCTTCCTGCTTCTTGCGCTTCTCGGCTTCGATGATTGCGTCCCTGGCCTTTTTCTCTTCCCCCCTCAACCTCTTCTTCTTGGGAGGCTCGTCGCTCGGGTTCTGGGCTGTTGTCTTGGGAATGGCAGGGCCGAGCTGCGGGGCTGTGGTCGGCTGCGGAGACGGCGAGGCGGCGGTGGAAGGTGCCGCGCTCAGCACGGAGGAGGACTTCGGAGCCGGGGACGCCGCATCTTCGGGGGAGGAGCACCGGACATCGTTTTCTTCTGCGGCAAGGAAGCAACGTGTTAGCCACCGTCATTCTCCTCTGTGCCATTCGCCCAAGGCGGGGGGAAGGAGATATTCGGCGGCACTTACTGTCGCTCAGCGAGTGGTCTGTTTGAATCGGCTTCGAGTCTCTGAACGTGGCAGCCCCGTATGACTCTTGGTTCAGGAAGTCTCCATGGGATCTCTTGCGGCCGGCCAGGTCCCGGTCGTTAAGTTCGGTCGACATTGCGAGGAGAGACATCGGCACACGGCCCCCGCTCGTCGAAAATTCCGCGTTCGAGGGGGAGTGTGAGGGCTCGTCAGGGGAGATGCCTCGAGACTGTCAAGCAGATAGACGAAGCCCCCGTTTGAATGATGGTTCTCGCCACGGGTCAGCCGTTGCCGTTGGCAGATCTCTCGCAGGCCGTCGCTGGCGGTTCCAATGGCCCTCGGTGCTCGTTTGGCGGAGTTGTTGGGTGTGGAGTTGGTTGCTTTGGCGAGGGACCAGGGCCTCTAGGCAGTGATTGGGTAAATTGAGCTGAAGCGTGCCACTCTTGTCCCACGAAGCGCGTCCAGGTCGCGACTCCTTGGCCGAGACCCGTGCGCGTCACGCGCGTCGCTAAATTGGCCTGTGGCGCAGGCCGTGGCTTGCAAGCGAGATCTTGTACAACTACCCGCGCGCTTCGAGGATGGGTTTGTGGTGGAAAAGGAAGAAAGTAGATGGGTGGGAGGAGAAAGAGGAAAAAGGATTTTAATCGAGCGGTCGATAATTATGAAAAAGAATCGCTGTGTGTGTTCTCCGGTTCTGACAGCTCGGCGACTATCATGAGGCCTCAAAGGCCCTGGCTGGTAACCCTAACCCCGAATCACCACTGCGTTGCCGCCACTCAACACCAAGTCAACAACAAGGCCGCCAAGGAAGAGCTTTTGTGTTACTTGCTCTCAAGGAGGCGGACAGCTACATATTGTGTTCAGTCGAGGCATGTTACCACTACATCTCGAGCCAACCCTTGCCTAGCATCACCCGCTGTTCCCCTGACCAGGTCAGTGTGGACGAGTTGGGAGCACACCTCCACCACTTAAGATGTTCTAGCCGTCCCGAAGAGCAAGGACACCGGACCCAGAGAACCAAAGCAGCAGCAACAACAGCTCAAACATTGTGGGTTCTCTCCAGTCAAGAGAGGAGGTATCTTTTCGCGGTCCCCACCAACGCCTCCAACCCTACCCCCAAGCCCAAGGTATCATCAGCCAGCTAGACCACAATCCGCATGCCTCAAACCACAGCGAGGCAACCGAAGAGATGAAAGACCCCACGAACAAGCAAAAAGATCGTCAGAACAGGATTCGAAGCGGCCAGAGATAGGTAGGTCAATAGATAGACAGAGTTAGATTTCGAACAAACAAACAAGAAAAGTCCAGACTCCCCGCGCCCGAAAAACGCTATGCAACACCCGCCCGCCAGACAGACAAGCCACAAAAACCCCCTTCAACCCAACCTCCCCCCAACACCCACGGGATCCAGCCCCCCCCCTTCCTCCCTCCCGACAATATTAATCAGGATTAGCAATATACAACCGCCCCGCACTCATCGTCATAGTCCTCTCGTCCACACTCCCCCTCCGCCTCAACTCATCCACAGTCTTGACGCTCTTCTCGCGCGTCACCGTCGCGTTCTTCATGCTGTTCCCCGCCAGCGCATGTCCCGTCGTCGAACCGCCGCCACCACCGGGCACGTTCAGCTCGGGCACGTTGTCCAGACGCTCGCCGCTGCTGCCGCTGGCGAAGCTGCGCGCTTTGCCGCTGCCGGTGTCGTAAGTAGGGTTGGGGGCGTTGGGGTCGTCGACGAGGGAGCCGGTGCGTTCCGGGGTGCCCGAGGGGCTCCATTTCGTTTGTTGGGGTGGCTGTTGGGAAGGGTTGGCGGGGTTGCCGAGGCCGCCTGAGGTGCGGTAGGGGAGCGCGCGGCGGCCGCTGGCGATGCTGTTGCGCCCGGAGGAGCCGGTGCGGCGGTGGGGGAGCTTCTGGATGGTGGCGTTGTCGTCGTCGTCGCTTTCCTCGCCCTCAACCTCGGTCGCGCTGAGGCGGAGGGGGACGCCGCCGACGCCGTTGAAGTTGCTGCCCGGGGAGTAGCCGATGACGGTGGGCTTGCCATGGTGGCGGATCTTGGCGGCGACCTTGCCGCCTGTTGAGCTGAGGCCTGTGGAGGTGCGGCCGGGGCCGACGGGGCCGAGGCCGAGGCCGCTGCCAGCGCCGACGACCTCGCGGTTGGCGCGCATCTTGGCGGCCCGCTGCTGGGCCTGCAGCCGCGGGTCCTCGTACTGCGCGCGGTCGCACCAGACGGTGGCTTTTTGTTTCCGGAGGAGGGCGACGTAGCCGCCGGACTGGGGCGAGTTGGGGGTGCCGCCGGAGCGGCTCGAGGTGGATCGCCTGATGTCTAATGTCGGCGAGGTGCGGTAGGCGGCGGGCGGGGCCATGCCGCCGCCGCTCGAGACGGTGCTGAAGGTGTTGACGCTCGGGGTGCGGCGCTGGTGGTTCGCGGGGGGCTGGGCGAGGTGCATCTGCGGCTGGTAGGGGTTGGAGGAGGGGAAGGGCGCCTGCATGTTGGTGGGGAACGTGTTGGACGAGGTCGTCCGCGTGCGGCTGTGGGTGTAGATGGCGTTGCTGGCGGGGTCCATGGGCGACGGCCTGCGGGCGTACTGAGGACCCCCCATCGCCGGCTCGCCCGGCCACCCGTGCGACATGGCCGATATGGGGACTGGCGGAGTCGCAGGACGGTGGAGGGAGAGGCCAGCGGAGGCCGGTGGTTGTGGCTTTATCTGCACCGGCAGAGGTGGGCGACGACGGTCGGTTGTCGCAATATCTATGCTCGGGTGGGGGGAGAATGCGAAGGGTTCGGTTGCTGAGTGTGCACCGAGATGGCTAGCGGCGCTAGCGCTGTCGCGATCGAGCGATTGCCCGAAAGAAGAGGGCACGGGCGGAGCGGACTATTGCCTCAGCTGTTGGGCGGTGATCGGCGCTGCAAAATGGCAAGCAATGCTGGGTGTCGATCGGGAGAAGATGTCCTGTCCCAGGGGTGAAAAGAAAAAGCGAGGCCCAAAGGAGGGGTGGGGGAGGGGGCCGTGGGCAGAGAGAGGGTGGTGGTGCTTGTGGTGGGCGTCCGGTTGGTTCAAGAGGAGAAAGGGACGCGACCAGAAAAGGTCAGCACCAAGCCAAGCAAGCGCCCCCGGCAAGGTTGGCGGCGGCGGGTCCCACGTTGCATGCGCTGCCCGGCCTTGCGGCTTGCAGGCCCTTGTTCGATGATGTTGAGCTGTGTGGAGATGATCCGAGCGCTGCAGGAGAGGAGGGGCAGCCCGCAGGGTTGGCCTGACGGTCTGACTTGGCTGTCGACGCTGGACCTGGCTTCCCTGTCCAGTCTTTGGGGGATTGCCTGAGTGGTCTGCCTCGGATCCGAGTTCTGCGGGTTTGGGGAGTTTCGCCTGTGTTGCTGGTCGACGACGGGGCGAGTTGCGCTGTGTTGTCTTGGTGGGGGGTGGGTGTGCCCTGGCTGTATGTCGGCGCTTTTGGCTTCCAAGCGCCGGGCGAATCAACAAATCTCGAAGGACCCGTGTTCTGTTGGTTGCTGGAACTGGAACTGCAACTGCAGTCCTGGAACCGGCGGCGCAAAAAAACGGCAGGGCGAGACACCCAGGGGCTGATGCGAGTGACCAGCAGCAGCAGGACGAAAAGGAACGGCTGACGCGAGATGTCCGAGGAACGGACCACCATCACCTTTGATCCCCCTTTTACACAGCAACAGACGACGAGAGGAGAAAAAAGTTCAATGAGATCATCATCATCAAGGCTTTGCGCTATGCTGGACGCAGCATGCGGGCTGGAGCATCGGATCGCGCTATTGACAGCCCTTGTCGGCGCCCGACCAACACAGCTGAACGTGGGTGGGGTGGTGCAGGCCGCTGCCGTCAGGGCCGCGGGCGGGGCACACCTTCTGGCGACTGTGCTGTCACCCACTGGCCACTGCATGGCCCTGCTCCACTTTCATCGGCCAAGGACGACGAGATGCAGAGATCGCATGAAGCTATGTCCTGTGCGTAGGGACTGCGGCGAGCCCTACGGAGGCCCTGGGGGATGATGTGGTTGGTGGACGGCATTCTGTCGTGGCCATAGAGACAGCGCGGTATAGCAGTTGAGGACCGCGAACAGTGTTCTGGCCCTTGCGATTGATAGAGTCTTGATGAACGACAGAGTCATCCGATCGGTCCTGTGTGCTAGCAGGTATTGGCTTACATCATAACCCCATATTGCCGGCTCTTGGGCGTGCCGTGGCTAAACCGACGCCGACCACACCGCTAACCCGGTACTTTGAGCATCCCCCAAGATTCGAGCCCCAAATGGGCGTCACGCAGGCATCCCGCAGGGGGCCGCGAACCGCATCGAGATTAAAGCTCTGCTCGACTGGCCTGATACCCTCGGGCCCGGCTACCGTTGCCGTTATCAAGGCTGCCTGGAGGAGCAGCGGCGGCAGGACTCCTGGTGGCACTGGTGCGTTGGTATCGTCAGAATGAAACCTACCAGGTAGGAGGAGGTGGATTTGGGGGCCAAAGACGGATCTCGTCTTGGACGGTTGGGCTGACGGCGCTGGCACACAAAATGAGACGAAAGCCGTCTTGGACAGATCCATCCAACAAAGCACCGCATCCTGCCGCAGCATCAACAACACCCGCCACCGCAACCGTGTATTTATGGCAGCTCTCGAAACCACGTCCCGGAGGCACAGATGCAACCTCGCAGCGCAGTGTTTCGCACCACCGTCACCGCCAGGAGCCGACCGGCACAGCATCGCATCGCATCTCGGCGCACACACTGAGCGCCAAAGTCCCGTCGCTGCCGCAAACCCGCCCGCTCTGGTTGGCTGGTGAGCGAGGCCATGCCATCCCCCCTGGTGTGGCCGTGGCCGGCGGGCCGGTGCGCTGCTAACACAAGCGTGGTGGAGAGCAGGGCTTTGCTCTTTGCTTTCAAGGTTGGGCCACGGCGGCGCCGCCGAGCATGCCTGATTTTGCGAAATTTCCCCCTGAGAATGGCCAGGGCTTGCTTGGCGTGACGGTGGTTCAGCTTGCCATGGCTATCTTGTGAACGGAGAAATGGGACGATGCCACGAAGACAATATATCGCTCGCCAGCCAGCGAGACCGAGAGCGTCCTTTTTCTTTGACGCCTCAACGACTTAGGCCGCTGGGGCTGAATCGGCACGGGAGAGAGCGAGCGAGACCATGCAGGGCCAGCCAATGGCAGGGCTTCCCAGATTTTGGACCGCGATGCATGCACGCGAGCCTTGCGGGGGTGGAGCGGGGGTTTGCCCTGTGGAGCCCCCACACCCTGGCCTGCGTTGGGTTGGTCTGCTCGTCTGTCGCTGGCTGCCTCTGCTCTCCGCCGCTGCTTCTCTCAGCCTCCGACCTCTGTCCAATCCCTCATCCGTGGATCCGATTCAGCGCCGGGATCGCCCTGGTTCCCGCGGCCAGGAACCACAGAGGAACCCAGCGCCGCGTGCGTCGTCCTCGGCATTTCGTTCGCTCGCTCTGATGGTGTCTGTCTGGTGGGGAGGGCTTAGAGGTTGGCGTCGTCCCAGCCAGGCCAAGTCGAGCCAAGCCAACGTTCGCTCTGGGGAATCGATGTTGGTGCAGATTCTGCTTGCTTGCAGCTGTACCGACCCCGTCCACATCGTACAGACAAATCGCCCAATCGCCCAACCTCGTACGGTCGTGCTGGGGAAAACAAGAGCAAGCTTCGGGCATGCCGTTGACTGCTCGTCATAATGTTACCCAGAACCAAGAAACCAGCACAAGCCACCGGGGGCCGGCCCCACCAGGATGGCGTCGGGGGACTGGTGTGACGGTGTGACGCGAGCGGGCGATGACGGATCGTCGTCACCGGGATTGGGAAAGTCCCATCTCGCGTCCATCTCCCGCGCTGGCCACCCCCCCATCGGCTGCTGGGTTGCCCGTGCCGGGGATCGGAGAGCGACGATCGGCCTGGGATTTTGTTTGTGCAGTTTGTGATTCCCCAGAGTTCCATTGCTAGGCCAGGTTGTCGGATGGAGGACGACCGGGAGGCATTGAATCGCAGAGCTGGGTGCAGCTCCCGCCAGGGCGAATTAGGTTCTCTCCGTGGTCGGGCCTGTTTTGTCTGTGTGTCTCTGGCTGGTTGTCACAGGACCATTCTGTCTGCTGACCGCCAACCTGCTCAACCACCACTGACTGACATCGTCAACACAAACAAACCACCCTGCTGCATGATCGTCTGATCGCGGGAGACACGACAGGCGAGACAGCGAGCCCACACAGCAGCTGCGCACGGCAGAAGTTGAGGCGCACCAAGCCACCGCGGCACTGCACGCTGCCCTGCACAGCGCCGCCTGTCCCAGTCGCGGGCCCCACTGCGGATCCCAGCGCGCTGGCTCCCAGTGGGTTCCCGCACTGGCGCCAGTCCCCTGACTCCCTGTCGCCGCCCCTGCCAGGAACCAGGCACGCGTCCCATGCCCTGTTCGGTTCCCTCAAGCAACAAGGGCCAAGGGCGAAGTCAGTTTTTGGGTCCTGGGGGCATGGGAAAACTTTGATGCCGCGGCACGGCCAGAAAATCCTGGACTGGCCGCAGCGGCGCGACTCAGTCGACTCAACGGTAGTTTAGTTACGAGTGCTCGAGGCCGTCATCCCGTCGTCCTGCTCCTCTTCTTTTCGTCTCATCTCATCTCAAAGAGGAAAACGGCGTCTCTCGATCGGGGCCATCCACTCCCCACTCCCCACACCCACTATCCCCTGCCCGGCCTCGTGTTGATCTCGGATTCCGAGCAGCCCACGCCCACACACACACGCGCGCGCGCGATGCGATGCAGGGCCTGACGTCATGAAGTAAGGGCCCTGACGATGATGGCAGCAGAGATATGGAGCTGACATTGGCCGCCAAGGTTTGCAAAGGAGCTTGACCAGGACGCCGTCCCAGGTAAGGCACTGAGCATTCATCGAGTCCCACCCAGCCGAGACACCCACACGCCGAGACAAGCATTCTTGTCCCAGTGTTGTTGTTCGGATCGTCGTCTTGTCCCACTCTCGCCCGCCAGTGGGATTGGCATCGGCGGAAGCAGCCGCACGACGATCCCCAACCGAGGCCAGACACGTCGTCGTGACTTGAGTCTTGGCCCAGACATGCATACACATGCTATGTATACGACCGACATGCTACCTACACGATGCACTGACAATCCTCAACAGAATGGCGCGTCAAATACCTCAACTACAAGGCCGGCAAGAAACACGTCAAGGCCATCACCCGCGCCATCTACCGCGCAAACGGCACCCCAACCTTGACCAAACGCGCCGATGCCCAACCCCTGCCCGCCCGGACGCCAGCGAGCTTCTTTGGCATTGATCACCGCTTCACCCCTCCCCGGAAGGCCAATAACACGCCGAGCAGCCGCCTCGTTGACGGGCCCGCCCACTTCCGCTCCGGATCGACTGCCACCGCCGCCGGGAAGGGAGCCGCGTCCGCCGAGGATGAGCGGTCCGGGCTCGCCCGCTCTCCGGGAAGCGGCGTCCTGTATGGCAGTTTTGGCCTTCCGCCGTCCCGGGCGAGTGACCGGAACACGTTCGAGCTCCCCGACCCGGCCATCCGGGTCCCCTCCAACGTCGGCGAGCATGCCGCCACGGGCTTCTCCATCGGCCGCAGCGCCTCCGCGCAGCCCATTGGCTCCCGGAGAGACCACCGCTCGCCGTCTCTGCTCACCCTCCCTTCCGGTGGCATGGCGACGACGCCCAGGCTGCGTGTGTCTCGCATCTTTTCCACAGGCTCGGGCGTCACCCGCCAGACATCGAATAAGTTCGAGATCGGCATGCAGAACCTCGACTATGTCCGTACCGCGGAGCGCAACTTCTTCGCCTTCATGGACAGCGAGCTAGACAAAATCGAGACCTTCTACAAAGAGAAGGAGGACCAAGCCACTGAGCGTCTTGCTGCCCTGCGCGTCCAGCTCCACGAGATGCGCAACCGCCGCACCGCCGAGATCGCCGAGGCCAAGTCCAAGCGTGAACAAGGCCGCAACGGCGGCAGCGGCAGCGACTCCAACCCCGACGGCGGCTACACCAAAGATGAAGACCGCGACTGGATCACCCCCCTGAAATCGCGCTTCCGCAAACCCGGCCCCAACTCCAAAGCCCTCCAGAAGATGACCCGCACCCCGGTCATGACCGGCCAGGCCCAAACCCAAGAGGACAGCGGCCGCGACTACGTCCGCCAGCCCCACCCCGACGATGTGCCCTACCGCACGGCCAAGCGCAAGCTCAAGCTCGCCCTGCAGGAGTTCTACCGCAGCCTCGAGCTGCTCAAATCCTACGCGCTGCTCAACCGGACGGCCTTCCGCAAGCTCAACAAGAAATACGACAAGGCGGTCAACGCGCGCCCGGCGTACCGGTATATGAACGACAAGGTCAACAAGTCGTGGTTCGTCAACAGTGACATGGTTGATGGGCATATCCACACTGTTGAGGACCTGTACGCCCGGTATTTTGAGAGGGGCAACCACAAGATTGCCGTCGGCAAGCTGCGCGCGCTGCATAAGCGCTCCGCGGGGGACTGGTCGGACAGCACGTTCCGGAGTGGGTTGATGATTGGGGTTGGCGCGGTGTTTGCCATCCAGGGGCTCATCTACGGGGCCGAGCTGCTGTTTGACGAGGACAACGATGGCTTCGCCGAGCAGACGAGCTACCTGATGCAGCTGTACGGCGGGTACTTTTTGGTGCTGCTGCTGTTTGCGCTGTTCACGCTCGACTGTCGGATGTGGACCAGGAACAAGGTCAATTATCCGTTTATTTTCGAGTTTGATGCGAGAAACGTGCTGGATTGGAGGCAGCTGGCGGAGTTTCCGAGCTTCTTTTTTGCGCTGTTTGGGGTGTTTATTTGGGTTAATTTTTCGAGGTTGGGGGATTGGGAGCCGATGTATCGGTATTTGCCGGTGGTGTTGATCTGCGTCAGCTTGATCATACTGTTTTTTCCGGCACCGGTGTTGCATCACAGGGCCAGGAGGTGGTTCCTTTACTCTCATGTAAGACTCCCTCGGGTGGGACAAGTCTGGCTTGACATGGCTGACATCTCTGCAGTACCGGTTGCTTCTGTCTGGGTTGTACCCGGTCGAGTTCCGGGACTTCTTCCTGGGCGATATCTGGTGTTCGTTGACATACGCCACCTGTGTAAGTGGTGCCCTTCGATGAATCGAGACCTCCGGTAGCTAACACCTCACAGAACATCGAGCTCTTCTTCTGCCTGTACGCCAACAGCTGGGAGAACCCGGTCCAGTGCAACTCGAAGCACTCGCGCCTCCTCGGCTTCTTCGCCGCCCTCCCGCCCATCTGGCGTGCCCTGCAGTGCATCAGGCGTTACCACGACACGCGGAACGTGTTCCCGCACCTGGTCAACTGCGGGAAATACACCATGACGATCCTGACGGCTGTGTTCCTGAGCATGTACCGCATCGGCGACAGCAAGACCAACCTCAGCTTGTTCATCACCTTTGCTACCATCAACGCTATTTACTGCTGTAAGCAACCCCTCTCCCCTCCGTTCTCCTCTAATCTAACTCTGTCAAGCAATTTGGGATCTCTTCATGGACTTTTCCCTCCTGCAAGCCAACGCCCGCAACCGGCTCCTCCGCGACATCACCGCCCTCCGCCCCGTCTGGATCTACTACTTCATCATGACGGTCGACCCCATCCTCCGCTTCTCGTGGGTCTTTTACGCCATCTTCACCCACAACACCCAGCACAGCACTGTCGTCTCCTTCGCCGTCGCCCTGGCCGAGGTTATCCGCCGCGGCATGTGGACCCTCCTCCGTGTCGAGAACGAGCACTGCGCCAACGTCGCCCAGTACAAGGCCGCCCGCGACACGCCGCTTCCCTATCACCTGGATCTGTTTGTCCAGCGGCCTAGCGTGGAGGCAGCGACAGCACCGCCGCCCACCGCGGACGGCACCACCGCACCAGTCCCCTCCCCGGCCCTTCCCCGCCCAGCCACAGCAGCAACAGCAGCAGCGCCCACCCCG
>FTEL01009662.1_pt1 | contig 16571 bp, 12 predicted proteins | sample 1658911 | NCBI WGS metagenome assembly FTEL01 (sample SAMEA3914869, study PRJEB12502) | metagenome | biome: forest; material: soil | place: USA | collected 2012-03-12 | depth 0.1 m
GGGCAACGGGGCGGTTGTGGTGAGGGTGGTGGTTGGGTCGCCCGGGGGCACCGCGAACTGGGCGTCTAAGATCATGCCGTCGGTGTGTCGATGGCGTGTTTTGGCCGTACAGGCGGGCGGGCGGTGGTCGAGTCGAGGGTTAAAAGTCGAGGTTGGGTCGTCGAGGATCGCGTGGGGCGGGCCAACGGCGGCGAGGACGAGGTCGAAGGAGTGGTGGGAGCTGGCGGGATCGGGACAAATTGTCCTTGTGACGCCGCCACGAGCCTGGTGGTCTTGTTGGAACAGCACCCCCCAACCTCTTCAGTTTAGTCTTGTTCAAAAAAAGGGAATTCCCGAATATCCACACAGCCTCTGAACCGCGTTCATTCAACGTGGCGTGTCGCGTGTGGCCGTGAACCGGTATGTGGCCAGGCAAACACTCGATCGAGGATGCCGAGACGAGATGGTCAATCGTGAATATCATCGAAGCTCGCCGTCGCATCCCTGCTCAAGCCTCCCAAGGACACTTTGCTGGGGGCCGGGGGTGGTCGAGGGGGGTCAAGGCCAAGGCCAATCAGGGGCACACCACCCCTGTCACCCCCGCCCAGCGGCAAATTCAGCAGCAGTCGGTTGGACACGACCAACAGCCAGACCCCACGATTTTAGAGTGAGGGTGGGCTCGGGCAGGCAGTCGTGGTCAAGGGGTCCCTCCATCTCAAGAGTCCCCGGAATCCACTGGGGACTGAATATCAACACCGTCAAAGAGCAGGAGGAAATGCATAGCAATAGAGATCGAGCAAGCAAGACAGCACCGGTGCTCCCACCGCCGTCTCGTTTTCGCCATTCCTCTAATCCGTGATCCCCCGTTGTCCTAACCAACCCAAAAACGCCCTGCCATGAGAGACCTAACTGTACACGACGATATTATGCTGCTTCCCCCATTTGCTCTCCCTTTTGTCTTGCCCTTCCGGTTCGATATGCGATCGATCGATGAATAGGCTTCCGTGTGGGCCATGAAGGCCAGGCCTTGTAACCTCTTCTTCTCTCCCCCTTCTCCCCTTCCTTGTTGGCGACAAAAAGGAAATAATAACGACAGTGAGAACAACAACAAAACCCCCCATCCGCCCCTCACCATCATGTCTTCCCATCACTCTGCTTCTCCTCTGTCGCAGCCACCTTCTCCTTGTTCTTTGCAACTGCGGCGGCGGCAGCAGCAGCCGTCTCCTTCTTCTTCTCCTTGAGCGCAATGTCTTGCATCCCTGTCTTGTCCTTCTCCCACTGCCCGGTTGTGTCGCCGAAGGACTCCTTGAGCTTCATGGCCTTCTCCGCCTTTTCCTTCTCGGCTTGTTCCTGTGCGAGCTGCTCGCGTTTCATTTGCTGGGGCGGGTCAGCCTCTGTCTCTCTCGACCTCAGAATCAGGAGTAAACAAAGATAACTTACCTCCATGTGCTGAATATCATCCACACTGGGCTCGTATGCGTGCCAGATGGTGTAGTGCGGCAGGCCAATGACGGAAAAGTCCATCTTCCTCGCCATCTAGAACGGAATTAGCCAGGCCCCCAGACATTATACTGAGTAATTCAAGCTTACCTTGCCAAAACCCTCCGTCTCAGCATGCTTCTCGAAGCTGAACGCCGGGAAGTGGACGCCGTAGCGGAAGACCCTAGCCTTGGCCAAAATGCTCACACCGCCGACGCCGTCCAGCTCCATTTCAACATCAGGGTCGCCGTAGGGGTCCCGGAGATATGCCAGATGGGGCCGGTATGTCGCGTACTCGGCGTAGCCTTCCACAATAACGGCGTCCTCGTCGAGCGTCTCCGCAAGCTGCAGGGCCGTGTCCGATTCCTGCCACGAGTTGAGGTCGTAGGGCTGCTCGCCGCCGAGCCACTCGGGGAGCGGACGCCAGACGTCTGTGGACCTCGTCAGCATATTATTCCTTCCCTACCCTTCAAACCCCATCGAGGACCGGGAATACTCACTGGGCACGATGACATCCTTGTTATGCCGCATCAGATCCTCCAAGATGGTAAACGGCGCCGTCTCGACATCCACATCCCTCCAGTACACCCACGAGTGATACGGCCTCAGCGCGGCCGTCAACAACCAGTTCCTGGCACGAGCCATCAGCTTCCTCCTCCCCGCCTGCGCAGCAAACCCGTGCCGGCTCTCAACATCCTGATTAACCACCTGCCCAAAGTCCTTCTCAATAATCGAGATCTCCCCAAAGTGCATCGCGTCATCCTCCCACGCCTGCATCTCCTCCATGCTCTGCGTCAGCACCTCGAGCGTCTTGTCCTTGGAGTCCGACACCAGGAACGCCAGGTCCATCAGGTGGTGCGGGTACGTCAGGTTGCGCAGGTGCGCGAAGAACATGGGCAGGTGCGCCTCCGCGTCGCGCAGCGGCACGCACACCAGGATGCGCTCCTCGCGCTCCCACCCGCGCGCCGTCCCCTGCACGTTGGACAGGTCGTGGTAGCGCACCGTCTCGAGCTGGAAGTCGGCGCCGCCCGAGAGCAGGCCGAGGGAGAGCACCGAGAGCACCGAGGAGGATGCTGATGATGACGAGGAGCTGCCGCCCCCGCGGGGCCAGCAGAAGTATACGATCAGGAAGAGGACGACGGCGACGAGGGCGACTCGGATGAGGGATTGTGTTCGTCGGCGCTGGGCAGCGGTCGTGCCTCGCGGTTGGTATCTGTGACGAGGGCGGGCATCTGTTAGCTGGGTGTCCTCATGTTGGGTGTTGGGATGGCCTCAGAGGCCCGAGGCGGAATACGAGGGCGGAAAGGGGACGGGGCGCACCGGTGAGGCGAGATGTCAAACGTCTTCCCCCTCGGATACCCATTCGAGTAGCCGCCGACATGATGGCGAGGGGTCGCCTTGGACCCCGTAGATGTAAACGGCAGCATTGGGGCGTGCTGTTGGGTGGCAGGGCAGGGGATCGCGCGCTGCGGCGGCCGACGGGAAGCCTCCTCCCCCCTGGGTGCATGCGTCTGCTGCAGCACACACAGTCCGTCCTCAGTCGATCCGGGGCGGTCCTGCGAGTGGTTCGGATGGATTCTGGCCGAGTCGGGCGGGTTCTGAGATGGCCGCAGGTCGGCGCACGGCGGACGGTCGTCGTCGAGGGCGCAATCGCAAGCACGTCGTACCAATCGATGGGGGGAGGGGGGAAGGTTGTTCGGATCAGCCTCTCGCCCTCGCTCAACTTCCCAAGTCAACCAGTGGCGTTTCGTTTCTGGAAGAGACCCGGAAGGCTTGGCGCGCTGCGTCAAACTCTTGGCGCTAGCCGTCTCCTGGTTCTGACTGCCGGGATACGCTCGCGCCAGGTCACTTTTTACGCGTACGGGGGCGGCAGACACTGCAAGATGGCCGTGGAGGGGTACCATGCGCTCAGGTCACCCATCCGATCCGTGCCACCAACGTGCAGGTGGTCTCGCCAGACGGGAGCCCGTCTCGAGTTGGTTGCTTCGATGGCTTGGACAACCATACTGCTTCATCACCATCACCAAAACCGCGCAATTTCTCATCCGTTCCGCAAATAGGGGCTCCAGTGTCCAAACAAGGTTATGATATTCCAGGGAGCCCGCTCCCTCCTGGGATGTGCTCATTGATCTGACGGGAACTATGTGACATTGCCGCCTTGGCACAAATCACTTACCTTCTCAAACCGCCCGCCCCTGATCGCTGGCCCAGGCCTCGCGAGTCAATGCATCAAACCTGGCGACGCGTCAGCGATCATCCCGTGCCACGAACGACATGAAACCACCATGGAGAATCCAGGATTCAGTCAAGCCAGTTTAACTCAGCCCTACCCGCCGGCCCGAGCTGATACGCACCATAACGGCACGCACCAAACCCGAACAACGGAAGCCAAATGACGCCCCTTGCGGGACAACACCACAACTCGTCATTGCGTCTCAAGAGACACTAGAATGCGGATGGATGGCTCGGCGGGTACATTTCGTTGAATGGATAAGCTATTGTCATCAGGATGGAAGGAAAGCAGTCACTGAAAAAAAGTCCATCACCTACATTCGAGCATGGCGTCTGGGTGAGGCAGCCAAACGAGACTCGGATCGAGTACCTGCAAGTAACTTGAACAAAGTCAGCCGTGATTCAACAACCAAAGACTCAGTTGCAATGTGGTTGGGGTAAATCCATCAGATATTGTTTTGGTATATTGGGTATCTTCATTCTGTTTCAGAAGCAGAACTGAATTTGATGTTTATCATCATGGAAGGTCGGTGTGTGGTGCTGTGCGGTGCTGTGCGAAGAGAGTGTTTCTTACCTCGTTGTCCAATGTCGTCGGGGAAGAAATAAAGTTGTCATCTAAACTGCCGTCAGGTCAGCCAACTGTTGACAGCACCCGTGGGCGGCATCAAGATGAGGATGAGGGTCGAGTCAGATGGTAGTGCATGTGTGTTCGTTCGCTCAGAGAAGTCGCGGGAACTGTGGATAGGAAATCATCATGGAAGGGAGCGGGAAGCAAACGAGAGCAGGAAAAATGGCCACAACTTACTGTCAATCAACCAGCTGTGGCCAAGCGTGGTCAGTGGCAGACGCGTTGCACCACGACACCTCTCGCCCCAGCCGCGAAGCTCAAGCTTCCTCTGATGGAATCGAGCTGGTCCTTCAGACCACCAAGATCAACGATCCCTCAAAGACAGCTGGCCGTTGACCGAAAAGACCAGGGCTGGCCGTCTCCGTGGGACGTGATGCGAGGTCGCGCATTGGAAGAACCAATGCTGGCTGCGAGTGTTTGTGGAAGGAGGATGAAGCTTTCTGAGGTCGATAAATTTTCAGTTTAAACCTTGCAGGATCGGTGGGGCTTCAGATCGTGGTCCGAGCGCCCAGACGATGGCTTGTGCTGCCTTGGCTGCAGCGGGATCAGCCACACAGGAAGAAGCTTCACCACAGCAGCCAAGCGCCAAGAGATGCAAACCTGAGCCTGCCCGTCGACCAGCGAGCAAAGTCAGCCACAACATCTCTGCTCGCCAGCTTCATTTTGAGCATATCTCGACCCCCCAGTGTTGGAGTATCGTCAAAAGTGCCAAAATAAGTGCACGTCAAATCGGCCCGCCATCTCCATCAGAACCACCAGACCATCCTCATTCCCGAGTTCCCTCAGTCTCTTCAACAACGATGGATAGGAGACGAATCAACGGCCCTGCTGGAACCACTCTGCCTCCAGTTTTCGACGATGTGATCGCTCAGGGTGCAAAGAGTGCGAGTGGCAGGTCGCGGGCGCCAGATGCCTCTCGGAAAATGTGTAGGTCATTGTTCCTCCGTTCCTTGGAGCTTGGCTAACTCTTCCCAGATCTCAAAACTGGTGTCACGCCTTCGGCCTCTGGATCAGCCTACTTGGAAATGGAGACCTCTGCAAAGCCTGGTGCCTCCGGACTGAAGCTCAGCTGCTCCGTCCACGGGCCACGCGCACTCCCGAGGTCCGCTCCGTTCTCCCCTCACATCGTACTGTCGACCCACGTCAAGTACGCTCCGTTTGCGACCAAGCAACGGCGTGGCTATCTCCGTGACCCGAGCGAGAGGGATCTCGGCATTCACCTCGAGGCTGCTCTCCGCGGCGCCATCATCGCCGACAGGTGGCCCAAGAGCGGCGTCGACATCATCATCTCCATTGTCGAGGGCGACCAAGACCGAGAAACGTCCAAGTCACAGGGCGACGAGGCATGGGATATGATGAACGCCTTGGCCGGGTGTATCACCGTGGCGGCGGCGGCGCTTGCAGATGCGGGCATTGACTGTGTCGACACCGTCGCAGGCGGCGTTGCTGCCCTTGTTCAAGACGGCGGCGTCGAGTCCACACCTACTATCGTCGTGGACCCCATACCCTCAGACCATGAGAAGATACTAGCGGCCTGCTGCATCGCGTACCTGCCGACCAGGGATGAAGTCACAAACCTCTGGTTCAGGGGCGACCTTCCTGCGTCCGACATGGACCTCTACACACACCTTGTTGAGAAGGGCATCCTCGCATCGAGGAACGCCAACTGCGTGCTCACCAACTGTCTCATAGAGACAATTGAGTGAAACGGCATCCCTCTTGAGAGTTGCAGCTCCCTCCCAGGTTCCCTGCCCACCCATCGCCTCACGGCACCCAGAGGTCGGCAGAGGCGAGCTTGGCAACCGAGACTCCATCTCCAATCAAGCCGTGGTTCACTTTCAGAACGGCACAATTCCAAAACATGGCAGCGTGCAACGTACAGACTAGCTTGGGTGGTACGTCATCCGCTCCATGCATCTCTAACACATCGTCGGCGCAACAACCAAGATGCTCTGGCAATCCCCGGCAGCTCGTGCCCGTCGGCCGGATTCGGACGTGCAGCGAGGGTTCCGCGATTGGACCATGGCGGGGGAGTGGTTGCATGTTTCTGAATACGAGGACGTCGTTGTCACCAACTTGTTTTGTGCGACCCGGCAGCACCTGATTGCCTTGGCAGCAGCATGTCACTTCAACAAGGGACCAAGTTACCTCGGAGAGCCGGGCCTGGCGAAACGTGGGGGACAACTGGAAGGCGGGGTTGATTGCGTTGCCTGTGACCCGACAAGCGTGTCTGAAACCCGCCACGCTGACGGAACTGGGCTGGGCTGGCTGTGCAGGGCGCAGAGGAGCAGGCAGGCAATTCCATCATGGGAACTTGGGTTAGGTACCTCTTTGCTTAGCGTCTCCCGTCGCTTTCGCGGCCAGAACACGAAAAATCAAGGCATTGGTGCCACGGCTTGTTGGCTGATGCATCCGAAGTCGACGAGTCCGTCTTTGACTCTTATCCGCAAGCAGCCAAAACGGGTGGTGTGGGTGGTGTCCGCCCTGCTGTGAGCGACTGTGGGGAGGGCTGCAGGGAGGGACCCCCACCTGTTTCGCGCCCGGAGAGGGATCCGTTGGATCCGCCGCAGCTCAGGCCGAGCCCTGGATCTCCTGAGCGAGACCTGATTGAACGACACGCTAAAAATGCCAGCGCCACATGGGCGCTGCATGATTCGCCGCTCCCCTGACGTTATCAGGAGAAAGTCCAGGCCGCGCTGCGCAACCAACCCAGCATCATCCTCGAACAAACCTCCCACCACTCCCAGTCCCTCCTCGACTCAGCCGTCTGGGCTGTGTACCTTCGTTTGACAATAATCCTAGGACACCAACCCACCGACTCTCGTTACCACCAACTGCACAATCTGTACCTCGAAGCCTTTCAAGCGGGCTTCGAGTTTTGTTTGCCGCTCGCTCCTCTCTCGCTAATCTCGCCTCAAATTCGCCAATTCCACGCGTCCCGACCCTGCGCCAAATCCGCATCCTTGCACCAGCAACCTCGAATCGACCCAATGCGGCCGCGCGTCTCGAGTCAGCTCTGATCTTTTACCCTCTGCGCGAGACCGACCGCCATTCTACCCCGCCGTCGTCCTCCAACATCGCGCTTCGCCGTGCGACCGCGACCGCGCTTCCGCCTCCGATGGGTAAGAAGTGGCGATGGGGGGTCATTCTCGACGCCGGGTCGTCGGGGACCCGGCTGCACGTCTACCAGTGGAAGGATCCTGAGAAGGCGCTCAAGCACGCGTCCGCGGACGACCTGCGCAGTTTGCCGAAGCTGGCCACGGAAAAGGAATGGACAAAGAAGATTCGCCCGGGCATCTCGACCTTTGGCGACAAGGTGGACGAAGTAGGACCGGGCCACCTGCAGGGCCTGATCAACCATGCGCTCAAAATCATACCCGAGGACAAGGTCCACGACACACCCATCTTCCTCATGGCCACTGCGGGGATGAGGCTGCTCCCGAAATACCAGCAGACGGCCTTGACCAGCGAGATCTGCTCCTATCTCCAACAAAACACGCGCTTCTCGCTACCCGACTGCGACCTCCACATCCAAGTGATCAAGGGGGAGACAGAAGGACTGTACGGATGGATTGCCTCCAACTACCTCCTGGGCGGGTTCGATCATCCCGACAAGCACCAACACGGCCAGGGGCACCACACATACGGCTTCTTGGACATGGGTGGCGCCTCGGCCCAGATTGCTTTTGCGCCGAATGCCACCGAGGCGGAGAAACATGCAAACGACCTGAAGCTGCTACGGTTACGCACGCTCAACGGCTCCCCCGCGGAATACAAGGTGTTCACTACCACGTGGTTGGGCTTTGGTGTTAACCAAGCCCGGGAGTCCTACGTCCAGAACCTCGAGGACCGGTATGCCGAGACCAACACGGAACTTCCGGACCCTTGCCTTCCGAAAGGTCTGAGGACAAGTCTGCACGGGGAGGTCCTTGCCGACCGGACATCAGCCAAGCCCTCTTTGATCGGCACCGGCCATTTTGATGAGTGCATGCAGTTGACATACCCACTGCTCGGCAAGGACAAGCCGTGCGAGGACAACCCCTGTCTCCTCAATGGGCAACATGTTCCGGCCATCGACTTCGACGTGAACCACTTTATTGGCGTGTCGGAATATTGGCATACAACACACGGAGTCTTTGGCGGAAAAGGCGACGAGGCGTACGATTTCGCGACATACCAACAACGGGTCAAGGATTTTTGCGGACAGGACTGGAGCGCCATCAAGTCCAGCATCGGCAACCGAAAAGAAGACAAGCTGAGGGTTGCACAGGAGGCGTGCTTCAAAGCCTCGTGGCTGCTCAACGTCCTCCATGAAGGCATTGGCGTTCCCCGGATCGGCCTCGAGGAGCTCCGGAAAGCGAATGTCTCCAAGGCTGCGCTCGAACACGCGAAGGACAGGGGATTTGTCGATGCGTTCCAAGCCAAGGACAAGATCGACGGTGTTGAAGTGAGCTGGACGCTCGGGAAGATGGTCCTCTACGCGGCCGGGCAAATCCCCCCGATCAGCCGCGACGACAGGCACCCGGTCGGCTTCGGCAGCAACGTCGACGGCACCCCTCCCGACTTCCAGTTCGCCGGTTCCACCTGGCGATCCTCCAAGCACCACGGCAACCACACAAGCGACGACGACGGCTGGGACCTCGATGCCGAAGACATCCTCGACAAAGCCAAATCCAAATCCACCACCGGCTTCTTCGCCTTCATCGCCATCCTCCTCCTCTTCGTCTACATCTTCCGCAAGCGCGACCGCCGCATGCGTGTCTACAGCCGCGTCAACACCATCCTCCGCCGGCCGCGGCGGTCGGGCGGCGGCGCCCGCAAGGGCAGCAACTCGCGCGGCTTCTCCGGCCTAGCGACCAAGATCTTTGGCGGGCGCCCCTCGGGCGGGACGTACGAGCGCGTCATGGAGGAGGGCGAGGCGGACCGCTTCGAGTTGGGCGAGGTGGATTTCTCCGACGATAACGAGGGGTCCTCCGACTCGAGCGATGGGTCGCGCGGGTCGTCGCGGCGGCTGGGCTTGTCGTCGGGCTTGGCCACGCCGCAGGTTGTGGATCACCACTATCACCATGGTCTCGCCTCGCCGACGGTGTCGGCGCTGGACCGCAGCGGGCTGGTGGTGCGGACTGAGAGTCGCGATCGGTTGATGTTGCCGCCGAACTTGGCGCTGTCGGGGGCCGGGCGCAGGAGTCGTGCGGGCAGCCCGACGAGGATGAAGAGCCCGCTCATGTCGCCGCTGTCGGAAACATAGGATTGTTTTTGGGAGCGGGGGGGTTAGGTTTTACTTCCTGGCTTGCTTCATCTGGTGTTGATCTCTTTGGTCGGGAGGGCCGGCCCTAAAATCATTTTAGTAGCTTCTTTTTTTTTTCTATTCGTTTGGTGTTGGGTACGGTACAACTGGCATGGCGGGTTTGGAGCGAGAGGAGTATGGATTTCTTGTTTCTTGTTGCCCGGGATGGCAGAGAGACTGGGACTGGGCTTGCCGGCCGGGCTTTCAACGCTGTGAGATGAGATGTTCGGTATGACTCCCCCCAGGCGATGAGGGTGACGAGGTTGCCCGCCGTTATGATGATACATTTTTAAAGACTATATAATCCATGACAAGATTTTTTGGTTAAACATGTCTCGCTTTCGGTGCTGTCACCGTGGCCACTCCCCCCATCGCCAACACCATGAAGAAGTCCAACTCTCCTGATATCCCCCCCTATTAACCCCTGACACCACGTAAAGGCCCTTATCTCTGCCCCTCGCTTCCTTCCAACCCTCCAACCCCTCACAGCCAGCTCCCTGACCAACCCCTCTCCCCAAAAGTTCACTCATCCCGCTCCAAAAACCCCGGATCACTCCTCACCCTCCCCTCAAACTTCCTCCACCACTCCTCAAACGCCTTCAGCGGCACAACCTCGACCTGCCCGCCCCCGCCCGCCGCCGTCGTCCCACTAAAACTCGCCAGGAAGTTGAACGCGTTCTTGATGATCCGCTGCGCGAGCACCAGCGTGCTCGGTTGCTGTCCGGCGGGGACCAGTGCCCCTGCTGTCCCAGCGTTGGCGGCTGGGGCGGGCGCAGCAGCGCTGATCCGCGCGGCGACGGAATCAGCGGGCTCAACCGACACGCCGATGACCACGTTCCCTCCTGCAGCAGCTCCCGGGTTGATCTTGAAGATGGCGGATTCCTTGCCCGGCCCGATCCCGCCGAGGAAGCGAGAGTCGGGTTCGGTTTGCCCCGGGGCGGTTGGGGGGGTGACGAGGTAGATTGCTGCGGCGGTGGCTGGGGGGAGGGTGACGCCTGGGAGGAGGACGACGACGATGTGGGAGAAGGGTTTGGCCGGGGGGATGGAGGGGGGGATGGCGTAGAGGAAGGAGGTCGGGGTCGGGGATTGGGTGGGAGTTATCAGCATGGGCTGGCCGGCTGGGATGAGGCCGAAGAGGGGTTGGGACATTGTGAAGGGTCGGGACCCGAGCGGGGTGTGGTGGTGGTGGTGGTGGTGGTGGTGTAAGTGAGCTTGAAGGTAGGAGCTCAGAGTAGCTTGAGAGAGCTCCGGATCTAGATGTCAATGACGAGATGTTGACGGAGTGGTGTTGAGATTCGCTGGTTGTCCCAATAATATGCTCCTCCAAAAATCGGCGTCGTTGCCTGGCGATGGCTCCCCGAGTTGTACTGGCAGGCTCGAAGACGGAATGTAGGAATGGCGTCAATTCGAGGGTTGCGACTTGTTCGTTGAGCTGGCGCTGGGCTTGAAACAGCTGGGTTGTCCTTGGTGCGTTTATGGACTCGGTGGCTGGACTGGTCCTGGAAACAAAGAACCAAGCTTAAAAGGGGGGGTCCAGGAGGGCGGATGATATCGTCTGGATACAGCTCAAGGCTGTCTTAGACTCCGTTGGCTGAGAAGTGTCTCCAAGGTTCTGGAAGGTTGAGCGACATATGCCAAGCCATCATCGATGAACTGAATCGATACGTGGGGTGTGGTGGGGCAGCGCCTTCATGCAGGCGCGGGCAGGGAAAGGGAAGTGCAGTTACCGATATTCAGCGCAGTTTGTTCTGGCTTCAACCCGATGCCGTATGCAACGAATGCTCTCTGGGATGATCATCCACTATCTTTCTCAAGTTTCGAGAGCAAAACCAGAATCGACCAACGCCACCACTGTCAATGAAGATGGGGTGAGGAGGGGCATCAAAGCCAACCCTGTGAGAGGAAGGATCTGGCAGTGTTAGTGGAGAATGGGGTATTTTAGAGTCTGGAACTCGCCCGTCGCCGGTGAGCGGTTTCAACACCAAAGCAGCATTCTTCAACATTATTCCAAGCGAAGACCCTCTCATAAGCCAACTTTTAAACCCAGTTCCCCGAGAACACCTGGCAGCTCACTTCACACCCGCCATGGCGACTCGGTATTCCAACCTCGACTTGGTGAGCAAGTGCGATGGGTGAGTTTCCCCTTGTATTCCCCCCTCTTTCCCCTGAAAAGCGATGTAATTTCCCCTGAGAATGCCCCCAAGGGTTATGGTTATGAGACATCAATCCAAGGAAGTTCCTGCGACTGGCCAGGACATATTGAGAGTATCCGTTGCTGACTCGGCTCCAGATTCCCAGACGCTGAGCGAAACCCTGAGCGTCACGCCGAAGAGATGAAGAGGCTCTACACCCTCATCTGGAAGGACAACGAGGGCACTTTCCCCATCGGCTATGTGCCCCTCTCCGTCCTCAAGGAGCTGCGAGACACTCCCGAGAGCGTCCGCGGCCCCATGGACGTCGACGACACCGCCCGGACCATCCTCCTCTTCCAAGAGCCCACCACCGAGCCGGAGCGCACCCAGCTCGTCAGCCGCCTGACAGCCTACTGGCGCGAGAACAAGACCTTCCGCATGCTCAAGGGCTGGCGCGACGAGCTGTGGCCCGTCTACGGCCGCGCCGGCGAGCTGCTCTACAGCATCGAGCGCGTGGCCATGGGGCTGTTCGGCAACGCTCGCTTCGGCGTGCACATGTCCGCCTTTGTGCGCCGCCGCGACGCCAGCAGCGCCTACGACTTCCGCATCTGGGTGCCCAAGCGCGCCGCCGACAAGTCCACCTACCCGAGCATGCTGGACAACACCGTTGCTGGCGGGCTCATGACGAACGAGGACCCGTTCGAGTGCGTGGTCCGCGAGGCGGATGAGGAGGCCTCGTTGCCTGAGGAGGTGATGCGCAGCCGCGCGAAGGAGACAGGCACCATCACGTACATCTACATTACCGACGAGCGTGCTGGTGGCGAGCCCGGTTGGATCTACCCCGAGTGCCAATGGGTGTACGACCTCGAGCTGCCGGACGACGGGAGCGTCACGCCCCAGCCAAAGGACGGGGAGGTCGAGAGCTTCAGCCTGTGCACGGTGGAGGAGATTCGGGAGCAGCTGGCCCAGGGGCTGTGGAAGCCCAACTGCGCCATGATCATGATCGATTTCTTCATCCGGCACGGGTTCTTGACTCGCGAGAACGAGCCGGCCTATGATGAGGTCCACGCCAGGTCGCACCGCTTCATCCCCTTCCCCGGGCCGCACTGGCCGAACTGGCAACACGTCTCCCCGCCGCCGAGGAAATCCTAGGACAGAGGGGTGGACGTCTTCCTAGGGTATTCGCTTTTTCTCGATGGGGTTTCCCTGTCGAAACATTGATGCCATTTCCTGAACGCCATATTCCCAATTAAACTTGCCGACAACAAAAAACCATATCGCAAAGCCATCTATACCCTCCGCATTCCATAGCACATGATTCGTAGGAAACAGATCACCGCTTCCGGGCCAGGAGGTAGACGTAGTCTACCCGCAGCGGCGTGAGCTTCTTGTAAGGGCCCTCCAGCGACATGAGGAGGCCGCCAAACGAGATGTACGCCTTTCTGTTCGTCCCAGACAAGTCAGCAACTCTGGTGCCTTTCTCTTTCCCCAGCAACCTCCCCAAGAGCGGCGGAAAGAAAACTCACATCGTCTTCCCGTCCTCAACATCCTCAAACTTGTAGATCTTGCCATAGCAGACATAATCAAAGATATCCGCCAGGGTAGCATCGCTGGCGCCGGCCTTGGCAACGTCGCGCCAGCCGCGCTCGTCGTCCTTGCTGCCGTCGTAGTGCAGGGACGTGGCCAGCGCCACGTGCAGCTCGTCGTCGATCTTGCACGGGAACAGCTCCTTGTTGATGTCCAGGCTCATGCTGATGCTCTTGTCGTCCGAGTGGCAGTAGATGCGGTCCACGCGGTCGTACTTGGGGTCGCTCAGCCGCTCGACGCGGAAGTGCTCCTCGAAGAGCTGTGCGTCGGACGCGATGCCGGACATTTTGGCTTGTTGTCGGGGGGTGTAGGGTTGGGGTCGGGTTCGGTTGTTGGAGGGACTGAAGAGTGAGCCTTGGTGGCTGGATTGGGCGTGGTGAGGGGGGTGTGGACGACGTGCGACGGAAGTGCGGCGCGGGGTTGTGTTGCGATTGACGATGCTGGTGATGGAGTTGTTGGAGTCGCCGAAAAATAATCAAGGCTGGGCCAAGCCAGAGTGGAAGCTCTGGGTGGCAGGGGGGTGCCAGTCGCGGCAGGCAGCTGTGGGGTAAATACGGCGCAGCATATTTGACACGGTCGAGATATTCGTGACACTGCCTCCACTTAATTGTCCCAGTTTTCTCGCCCTGCATGTTTTCCGAATCCCCATTCCAAATAAACATACTACCGTTTATGTCTCACGGAATTAGATCATGTGCCATTGGCATCACCGTTGCCACTGACATTACCAGAACCGTTAACAAGGGCATAGATGCTGATATTGACAAAGGCATATATGCCGCCCCGTAGTGGGCATCCCGATAAGAGACTTTTGGCCTTATCGTGCCCCTCCATCCCCTCCAGAAGTTGTCCAAGACACAAGCTCCCCACCATTAAGTCCCCAGCTCAACAGTCATACCAGACATGGCGTTTGTGAAGAGAAACACCGTCATATCTTCAGGACCAGGACGGTCCCCCGCCCGGCCGGCACCGGCCACACAAAAGCAGCAGCTTGCCTCTGGGATACGACCATCACCGCTCGACGGCAGGCTCACAACATCCACCGGAACACCATCACTCGATCAGCTGCTCGCGGGGCATGCTGGACTTGCGCAGGGGACCTGTTTACTCATCGAAGAACAGGGAACCACAGACTTTTCTGGCGTTCTTTTGCGATACTACGCTGCCGAGGGTCTCGTCCAAGGCCATCAGGTGCACCTGGTTGGCTACCCTCCAGAATGGAGACACCAGCTTCCCGGCGTCGCTGCGCCGGACAGCAAAGCCAAGACATCCCAACCAGCGCCCGCTCCTGAAGAGAAGATGAAAATTGCTTGGAGATATGAGGCATTGGGGAAGTCATCTACGCCATCGGCATCCCCAAGAGGCGACGCCAACCAGGGGACGTTCTGTCACTCATTCGACCTCACCAAACGTCTGGCCCCAAGCTCATGCAAGGGATCACTTCACCCCACACCAAGCACATGTCCGCTATCATTCGACCAGCCCTCTCACGCTTCTGCTTCACCCTTCAAGACAATACTCAAGCACCTCCAAACGAAGCTCTCCACCTCTCCACCAACAGACATCCACCGCGTCATCATCCCCGGCCTCCTCCTCCCAACACTCTACGCACCACAATGCGCCCAGCCTTCCGAAGTGCTGTCTTTCCTCCACGGCTTGCGCACCCTCCTCCGCCAGTACCCCACACAACTCACGGCGATGATCACGCTCCCGACCTCCCTGTTTCCCCGAACCTCTGGCCTAGTACGGTGGATGGAACTGCTGTGTGACGGCGTGCTCGAGTTGATACCGCTCCCTGCCAACCCGGGCGCCCCGCCGCCTCCCCCGTCGTCCTCGTCGTCGTCTGGAGCAGAAAAGAACGAGCAACCCCAAGGGCTGTTGAGGGTCCACACTTTGCCGATATATCATGAAAAGGGCGGCGGGGGAGTCGGCGCGAGTTCGTTCCGCGAGACATTGGCGTTCAGTCTCAGTGCCTCGAGGGGGTTAGTCATCAAGCCGTACAGCCTGCCGCCGATGGAAGGGGAGGATGAGGGTGAGAAGAAGGCGAGCAGCGGAGGAGGCTCCAAGGAGGGCATTGAATTTTGAAAAACACCATCTCGGAACGGAATTAGATTATGTCAAGTTCGTTGTCTGCGGGCGTGAGCTTGGCGGTGAGCCATCGTCCACCAGGTTGGTGAGTCAAGAAACATTCTTGTCATCACCCCGACCCGCAACCGGAGGTTGGACATGAGATCCCATTCTAACCACTATCGCCTTACTCGAGACAGAACCTAAACCTCCTCTCTTCTACTCTGTCGCGGGCCGCTTTGAGAGCTCAGAGAGCTGCACCGATTTCACGATTCACATAATTACGGTAATGACGGAAACCGTAACTAACAGGCCCCACTCTTTTCCGGTGGAGCTTCGACAGCTCTGCTTAAATTTTCGGCGAGCAGAGTCAACCTCGAACCTTCTTCCTCTCCTCGTCGGTGCTGCGTAACGCAGCAGCTTCCGCAAGCAAGGTCAGTCCAATTTCTCTCTTCCCGTTCTGCATGCCGTGGAGATCCACATGATTATAACTCTTCGTATTCCAATCTGTCAATCCACTGAATCTCTGTGATGACTATACGTTCGTGTTCAAGGCTTATGATACCTGTTCTCATTTTCTCGTCTGAAGCACCCGCACACCTGTGTTTTGAATCGCTTCTAACCGAGATACAGATACTAGGAGATATCACAGACATGGCGGACGAAGCGGAAAGACAGGTCCGGATCTCGCGCGTGGCGGGCCGGTACCTCGTCTTCGACATCGACGACGTGGTCTACATCCGACGCCACCATGGCATCTGCGCTGTCCTGACGGGCACCATGCCACAAAACCCGACGCAGAACCTCTTCCTCAGCCTGCCCGTCGAGATCCACGCGGAGGAGGCCGGGCTGCTGGTCGAGAAGGGCGTCGGGTACATCGCGGACGAGTTGACGGAGCACCTGTCCCGGCTGAGCACGCTGGACGAGTCCACGCGCGGCACCTACCTACAATACATCAAGCAACAGCGCAGAAACGCGCAGCAGGTGTTTGAAGAGGAGAAGGCAAAGGTACAGGCCCTGCACCAGGACAAGCGCAAGCCCAAAAAGCCCGTGCCAGCTGAGGCATCGCCGTCTGGAGAGGCCGAGGCCGCGGCCGTGACTGACCCGGCCGACTCCCTCTTTGACGCTCCCCCAACCCCCAAGAAGGAGAAAGAGAAACCCACCTCCAAACCCACCCCCC
>FTEL01008913.1_pt1 | contig 16548 bp, 12 predicted proteins | sample 1658911 | NCBI WGS metagenome assembly FTEL01 (sample SAMEA3914869, study PRJEB12502) | metagenome | biome: forest; material: soil | place: USA | collected 2012-03-12 | depth 0.1 m
CCCCCCCCCCGGGACCCCATCCCGATGCTGCCCCGCCTTATGTCCGCTTCCGTCTCGTCAACACCGCCGGCGGCGCCGCCCCGTTGACGTTCTGCTCCGGGATGCGGTACTGCACCGTGCGCTGGCGGCGCTTGATCATCTCCCAGAAGTCGTAGCTCTGGTCGTCGTTGGCCATCTTAGCCTCGAGGGTGCGGCGGCGCTTCTCCTCGCGGCGGCGTCGCTTCGCCTCCTTGCGCGACGTCGGCTCGAGCCGCTCCGAGTACAGGCCCTTGGCCAGCTTCCACGACCCCTTGAGCCCGCGGTACGTCGTCTTGAACGCGCCCTGCACGCGCCAGCTGAAGGCTGCCACCAGCGAGACCACGATTAGGAAGAAGGAGGACGGCAGGGATATCGCCCCGATCTCTCGCAGGCTCGGCACGTTCTCGTCCTGCCACTCGATAGTGTTCATGCCGAAGAGGCCGGTGAAGAAGGTGAGTGGTAAGAAGATGACGGTGAAGGTTGTGAAGATCATGACCGAGAGGTTCTGGCTCGATGCCAGCTCCGCCTGCAAGCGCGACCAGCGAACCTCGTCCACCTGCGCCTGCCGCTGCACCATCTCGAGCATCTTTTCGTACTGTAGGGGGGTCAGCCAACCAGCCTGTCTGCGGCGCCTTGCTCATCCGTCACTCACATCATTCCTGGTCGTATCCACCCGCTTCAGCATCTCCGCCGCTTGCTGCTTATACTCATCGACATACTCCAACGCCTCATCCAAGTAGTCCTGCCCGTTGCGCGTGCTATCCCTCAAATCCCTGCTCTGGTAGATCTCGCGCATCTGCTTGATGGTCGACTCCTGCATGTCGAACAGCTTGTGCAGCGTCGTGAGCTCGTCCTCGAGGTCGCGCAGCTCGAGCAGCGCCGACGTGTTCTCCCTGTTCTCGCGCTCCGCCCGCTCGAGCTCGCGCCGGTGCCGCTTTTTAATAGCGGCCGGGCTCTCACCCTCCGTGTCCGACAGGTCTGATTCATCGTCGTCGTCATCGCCCTCGCCGTCGAACGCGTGCACGCGGAAGCGCTTCATGTTGAGCGTCATTCTTTCGGCCTGTGGTTGGTGAATTAGCAACGCTCCATGGTTTTGTCTTGATGTTGGAAACCCACCAGCATGCCGATGGCTTCGTCAAACACCCGGAATATCTCGAGATCCGGGTGAGAAGACCGCTCGATCAGGACCGTCACGGCGTGCCACACGATCAATGCCGCCAGGTCCAGAGTATTCTCCGTCCTGCCGGTGAGATCGCCGTTCAGTTCGTTGTAGATGCTGTTCCTCAAGTCCGCCTGCTGGAACAGTGTTCCCTCGGTCGGAGACGACTCCCGCTTGGGGAAGAAAGTCACCAGAGTATCTGCGGCGCTGTCAGCATGCCTGGCTCCAAACCCTAATAGACATGCCAAACTTACTCATATCAACCGACCACAGCCAGAGCTGGTCAATCATCAACACATGCCCATTCTTCAAGTCGGACCCCGACTCAACCCCAAACTCGAGATCCGGACTCCCGCCCACGCTTGACCTCGAGTCGCTATACATGCTCAGCAGCGAATCCTTCGCCGACGTCAAACTGTGTCCCCCCAACGACCCCGCCGACGATCCATTCAGCAACTGGTGCGACGACCCCGACGGCGGCGCGTCCTTCTTGGTGAGCTTGTACAGCATCTGGTCGTCATCCCTCGAATTGGTATCCCGGAGGGAATGGTGTCCAAACTGGTCCAGCGTGCGCCGGGAGTTCAGCGGCGGGTCAAAGCCGATGTACTCCCAGATCATCTTGAGCTCGAGTGACTCCTGCCCGGCGACCCATTCGGGCACGGGCTTGGATCGGCCGTGCCGGCGGCGCTTGGCGATTAGCTTGCGGCGGCGGATCATGCTGTGGTAGGTGTCGAAGTGGAGGTAGGGGATGTAAAGGTAGAGGCAGTTCGGGATGATGCCGCCGGGCGTGCTGGGGGCGAAGAGGGGCGACGGGCGAGGGGAGGCCAGACGGTCCGCGGCGGAGAGGTACTTGCAGATTGCCTTGAGGTAGGCGGGCTGAGATTCGGAGTTGCGGTTCTGGATTTGTTTGGATACCCAGTTGTCGTAGTCGAAGAGACGTGAGAAATCTAGGCCTTGGGTCCGTTCCAGTGTGACGAAGAGTTCCTGGCCGGGTTGGTTAATATCCCAGCTGGTCTTATTGGAAAGGGGGAAAGGGCGACCATCTTACCTTGACCCAGACGGGATTGTTAAAAGGCATATGCACCCACGCAAACTTTCTCTGCGACGGGTTGGGCCGTGAGAAGCCCGCCGTGACCGTGAGATCATGCTCCTTCATCAGGATCTTGGCCTGCTGCTTGGCCAGCAAGTCGATTGTGCGGGTCTCATCTCCGCCGAAGCCAATGGTAAACGGCAGCGCCGTGTCCGACGCAGCGGTGCTCACGCTGGCATTGCTTTCGGGGCTCGATGGGCGAGTGACTTGCTCCGACTGCGAGGCCCTCAACAGCGGCGGCCGCTCCCCCGGGCTCGTGACCACGATCTCGGGAGGCCATGATGCTGTGGTGCTCTGCGTGGTTTCGACCGGGAGGCTGGTCGGGATGCTCTCCACAGCCGAGACATCTGTCTCGGCATTCGCCATCGCGCCGGGGCCGCGGTGGCTGGACCGGCGCCTGGGGCCCTTGTGGAGGCGTTCTGCGAGACAACGGTCCGGGCCCTTTCTGAGGAAGTCCTTGAATGGATGCTTCGTAGAGTAGAGGCGGATAACCGAACCGAGCTCGGAGTTGGACTGCTGAGTAGAATATTGCCGGGGCGATCCCGCCATGGCATCCGGGTCCTCGTAGAATCCGATAACTTCGACATTGACGCGAGTCCTCAGGTGCAGGGGCGTGTGGGAGTGGGCAGCGCTGAGCCGCGCCGCCTTCATGATCGCCTTGGAGATATCCAGGAGGTAGGAATCCAGAATGCCCGCGTTGTTCGGGCCAAACGAGGCGAGTCGGCCATGGTCGCTGTCGACCGCGTACACATCTTCCTGCCACACATCCAGGAGTGCCGATTTTACCGATACTATGGGCGCTCCAAACTGAACCCCGCTGGATAGGCCGGCGGCAGAGCCCGACAAGGTCGACTCTCGGGTCTCGTAGAAGGCCCAAAGCCGAAACTCGCTCGCCATGTCTACGAAGCGGTCATGCAAGTTGGCCAAATCCGGGTTGCGGATGCTCACCTCGGCGCTGAGGGACTGGGGAAGAGGCGCTTGCAGGCCAAGGAGCTCTCGGATGCTTTCCTTGAGGTTGGGCATGGACATGTAACTGGATCCCTGATGTGGTGTCCCTTTTAGGTGTCAATCCCTGCGGTTTCTCTGGGCATATCTGGGCAGGCGACTCACCGAAGAAGGACACGCCGTGGCAGTTATCCACAATGGTCTGGAACCTCGGGTGGTGGTTCGCCATGACCAGGGCATTTTTGACGACCAAGCCGCCAATGCTGTGCCCGATGAAAAAGAGCGGCCGTGCTTGCTGTACTCAAGTCAACACGGCGAGCCCGCCAATATGAAGGGGCAGCGAATAGCACTCACCCCTCCTTCGCGCATGCGGTCCACCTGCTCCAACAGGTCCTCCGACAAGGACTGCAACGTCATGCCATCCGCCAGGGCGCGATGCCGGTACAGAAAAACTCGCGCGATGCTGGACACGCCGCGCAGCTTTCTCGTGACCCACGGCTCCGGCCGCCGGAGCGAGAATCGCGATGCAGCCTCGCTCGGGATGCTGGCCTCGCTGTCGAGCTCGGCGTCGTAGGTCCATGTTTGAATCGGGTCCGCGCCGGGGCAGGGCACCGCGATGATGTCGACAGAGGTCTCGTTATGACCAGTACCGCCTACATCGCCGTTGACCTCCGCAAAGCCGGGTCCAAAGTCGACGGGGAGAGACAGCGTGGTGGGCTGTGGGGCCAGGTTCCCCCTATCATCTGCCACAGCGGCATCATGACCCGGGTCCTGGTCTCGAGAAGACGGTCCTGGGACCGTGGATGAATCCGCGGCGTGCGTCTGGGTGGCAGTTGTGGTGGCTGCCACAGGTTGCAGTTGATGTTCTGCTCGAGGCTGCAACGAAGCGGCCTCAGCCTTATCGGTGGGGTTGTTTTGGTTGTTGTCCTGCTCCATCCCGCTGGCCGTCAGGGGCGGGACAGCTGTCTTGGTGTACTCCCCGTTGGCTGTCGAAGGGCGAGGGCGAAGGCCAAGTTCACAGCTGTTTCCACCGATGAATCGTCTCTGTCGGGCCACCCTGATGAAGCGGGGAGAAGCGAAGGGAGAAAAAAACTGATCAAATCCTCCCCCCTAGCTAACTAGATCATTAGGATTTCGCCAAGGTCAGGCTTCAAAACGGCGGGACGCGGCGGGCGCACGCGACTGCCCCCTGTGCCGCCCCATGCTGGCGCCAGGGGGGCTAGGCTGGAGCCAAATTTGGAGGATTGATCATGGGGTTTGGTGGCTGGGTGCGAGTGCCATTCGTCGAGGAGCGGGCGGGCCCGTGGCCGAGGATGGGGTACACTAAATCAAAGACGTGGTTGGTCGTCGGGTTTGCCTTTGCTGCATGTCGATCCCACGTTGAGGGCTGGGCTGAGCTTCATTCAGCCTGGGGGACTGCCGAGTAGCCGTCTGACACGCAGTGGCATTCTCGATGTCAGCAGAAAGCCACGATGGGAAGTCGAGAGCAGAGGCGGGTGGCATCGAGGTCATTGACACTAGTCAGAGCATGAGAGAGATCGAGAAGCGAAGGGACGACAAATGACCACAAACGACATCCGGGATATGAGCAAAGAATAGAATATTATTTGGTTAACTGGTAGTTAGTTAGGTCTGAGAAATTCCATCATCGAATAAATGCGACAACAAGGGCTTTGGTGTTTTGCGACGATGGCCAGTCCGAACAACCTCGCATTTTGTGTGGCCCAGCAACGGCTCGAGCACCAAGAAGAATGCAGGAAGAAAAAGGCAGACACAAGTCGCACCTCCACCACAGAACTTGAGAGGACAGCTGCATGCAGGTGATGCAGGTCACACGGCCCACACCGCGGAGAGAGGGGCGCAATGGAAGCAAGGCTTGCCTAATCTGTGCTCAAACCCAATTGACGCCCTGTGCCCAAGGCAGCAACCTGGCCCCTCGGTCGCTCTGACGCCTGGCTGCAAGTGCAGTGGCTCTCTGGGTCTGGGGCCGCTGAAAGCCATGCTGCCGCACAGCAACAACCACGCTTCAGGCGCCCCAGCACGACCCTCCAGCACGACCTGCCGCCCAAGCAGCACGGACCCCAGCACAGCGAGCCACTCAGCGAGGCCAGCCTGGAAGCTCCAGCAAGGCGACCCATTTCTTTCTGGGAACCTCAGTCGGTCGAAAAACGCACTGCCCACTCTCTCCAAGCCCTCTCCCCCAGCATCGGTCTGCCAACCACCAATTCCATCAAGACCAGCGACCTTTCCCAACCGCCACGCGACCCTCGCACCGCCAGCCAGCTCTGCCAGGCCATCCCACACCTGCAGCCCCCCCGCGCCGACAGCCGCAACCCGAAGCCGCCCCCGCAAGGACTGCCCTTCGACCCCGTCTCTCGCGGCCCAGCAACCTCCCACCTCCCCTCCTCGCCAGCAGCGTCTCGTGCACACTACCGCCCGCGCCCCTCTCCATCCCCCCGCCTCCTCAAAAAAATACCTGCCCAACGACGGCCCCGAGAGAGACAGAGAGAGAACGAGAGAGAGCGAGATTGCGAGTGTCTGCCTCTGTCCGACACGGGATAGCAACGTCGCCCTTCCCGTCCCCTCCGCGCCCTGGTGATCCATGGTCCCCCAACCCAGACCGGGAACCTTCTCGCCAACACCAGCAGCGCAGCCCATCCACACTGGCATCGCCCACTCCCCCCATCCCTCCCACACCGGCGCGCTGAGTGCGGCAGCCAGCCCCAGTACCAGCAGCCCCACCGGGTCGACCTCCCTCACCAAGATCGCCGTCGCCCAGGTCTATCTGCTGCTGAGCACCATCAAGGAGGACAAGGACGATCCCCGCAAGTGGGAGTCACAGATCGAGTCGTTGCAGAAGGTGTGTACCCATTTCCCTATGCATCAGATCAGTCGTGTCTCTCTCCCGCTCCTCGACTCTGGCCCACCCCGGCCCGTCTCGTCCCTTGCCCCTCACCTCCCGTCTCCTATCTCGCGTCCCTCCCATCCCTCATCCCTCTCACCCCTAGCTTTCAGCTCGCCTGGTTTTGCTGACTTGCTGGCCCCCGTGGCCCCCTTCCACCTCCCAGCTGCTCGATGAACACGGCATGGATGTGTTTACCAGATACTTCGCGCGCCTCGTGGCCGCAAATGCCTCCCAAATATTCCCGAGCCTCAACAGGCCCGTAACAAACTCGGGCAACTACCACCTCCTTGTTGACGAGATGCGGAAGCTGTCCCGCGAGTTCGCACAGGCCCGCAAGATTGCCGAATCAATCGAGACCGGCACCGAGGACATCTTCCGCGACTTCGACCTCTCGGGTTTTATGGAGCACTTCAAATTGGATGCTCTCCAGAAGACAGTCCTGGCCCTCGCGTTCAAGCTCGGGTCCAAAATCGACCTGAGGACCAAAGGTGCCTACCTACCTCTCCCTATCCTGGCCCCGAAACCCCGCTCGCATGCTCAGTCCTCACTCAATGCTGACTTGCCTTGTTCTCAGCCGATGCCATCCTCTCGACAAACTTCCCGACTTTCGTTAATATCTTGAGCCGGCCAATTTCCGAGCGTGGAGAGCGTGACGAGCTCGATCCCGATTTCGTCGCCGAACTCCTCGACCGTTTCATCCAGGTCCACCCTCCGAACTTCAATGCTGCCGCGAAGCGCGAATTGGACCACAAGGTGCAGCTGAGATATGGCCAGACTCACGATGCCAAACCGCCCCCCTCGCAGGTTCTCGCCGCCCTCGACCTGGTGCGTATGCTGGCCGACAAGCCGCCCAATGCCCTGGCGCTCTACATCCACCGTACCGGGCCCGCCTTCACCGTCGACGAAGAGTCCTGCGCGAGCTACCTGCAGAACCGACCGACGAACATCCACCTAAGCGAGGAGCAAGTCTCGGTGGCTCTGATGTACACGACCGTCAGCCAGACCCCGCGTCACAACCCGACCGTTCTCGTTGCCGCCCTTCGCCGTATCCTGCCCGACAGCTTCAGGTGGCAAGACGTGGTGTCCTACTTCGACCACCCCGGCGCTCGCGTCACGTCCGCCCAGTTCCTGCGCCTGTACAACGCCCTGCTGCCGCTCGCCCAGGCAGACAGCGAACGGTTCAACATCCAGCGCCTGTGGGGCGGCGAGTGGGACCATCCCGAGACCCAGCTCTCGTTCATCTGCGCCTTCGCGTCCCTCCGGCCCGAGCAGCTCGATGCGACCACCATCCCCGGCCTGAAGCCGACCTTCACGGCCCAAGAGTACAGCCAGTCGCCCCAGTCCATACGAGAAACGGCCGCGTATGCCGTCAAGCACCCGCTGGTCTCAGAGGCCGCCCTGTCCGCCGTCTTCAACGTCGCCCTACACTCGATGCACGCATCGCAGAGTGTCGAAGCGAAGCGTCTCTTCCAGGACGTCGTGATCCAGAATCTGGCAATCTTTGTTGTCTCGGCATTTGGCGTGCCAAAGCCCTGGCCGAGCATGGCCGAGGACACTCTCGTCTCCTTGTTCGACAACTTCCTCACCAGGTCGCCCGAGGCCGACTTCGTCATGGACAGCCTCTGGAGGAGAGACAAGGAGTGGGTCAAGCAACGGCTCATCGATGCCCATGCCTTGAAGCCAATCAGCCTGCCGCTCATATTCGAACACGCGGTCCGGCAAAACTGGCTGGATGAGCTCATCCACCTCCCCAACGGCTTTGGCCTCGATCTGACCGCCCTGGCGCACGCTGAAGGATACCTCGACCTGCAGCAATGGGCACGCCGGAACGCCGATAGGAGCCCCGAGATGGCGAGGGCGTTGCTGCAGTTCCTCTTGATCAAGGCCAACTTCGAGTTGCAGTATCAGCGCCCTCCGGAAGGCCAGCCCCCAGTCAAGGCGAGCACGACTCTGCAGGTCAGGACGGTCCATGCACTCCTCCAGATTCTGGAAGAGTTCCTACCCAAGTCGCCCATGCAGGAACTGATCGTGGTTCAACGGAGCTGCATCACCGTCTACCCCCGGCTGATCAACTACGGGGAAGGCTTTGACGACATCATCGATGCCAACGGTCGCGACGGGAACGCCCTGCCACTAGCTGCCAACGCCAAAATGGAGGAGCACTACAGGAGGATGTATGGCGACGAAATCCAGGTCCGCAACGTCGTCGAAATCCTGGAGCGGTACAAGCGGTCCCGGGATCCTCTCGACCAAGACATCTTTGCGTGCATGATTCACGGCCTGTTCGACGAGTACGCGCATTATGTCGACTACCCTCTGGAGGCGCTCGCCACGACCGCGGTCCTCTTTGGCGGGATAATATCCCACAAGTTGATCTCTGATCTGCCGCTCCAGATCGGGCTGGGCATGATCCTGGAAGCAGTCCGGGACCACCATCCCGATGAGTCTATGTACAAGTTTGGGTTGCAGGCTCTGATGCAGCTCTTTGGGCGCCTCCGCGAATGGCCAGGCTTCTGCGCGCAGCTGCTGCAGATCCCCGGCCTCCAAGGGACCGAAGCATGGAAAAAGGCCGAGGAAGTCGTCCGGGAGCATGACGAAGAGCTCGCGCGTTCCCGCAACGGCAGTGGCCTCGCCAACCCAGGGATGCTCAGCTCGGACGCCCTCACCAATGGCAACCTGGAGGATGTTTTGGGCGCTGAGCAGCATCCGCCTCCCTTCGCGTCGGTGAATGTCGATCCCCCTCCGTTCGATGCTGTCTATGAGGAGCCTAGCGAGGAGGCTCAGGGGAAGATCCAGTTTGTGCTCAACAACCTCACAGACACGACGCTTCAGACCATGATCAAGGACATCCGCGAGATGATGGAGGACAAGCACCAGCAGTGGTTCGCCAGCCATTTGGTCGAGGAACGGGCCAAGATGCAGCCAAACTATCACCACGTCTATCTCGAGCTCGTCAAGCAATTCGAGGACCGGGCGCTGTGGGCCGAGGTCCAGCGCGAGACCTACATCAGCGTGTCTCGTATGCTGAACTCGGAGCTGACAATGCAGAACTCGACCGAACGGACGCACTTGAAGAACCTCGGAGGCTGGCTCGGTCTCCTGACGCTTGCGCGCGACAAGCCGATCAAACACAAGAATATCGCCTTCAAGCAGCTCCTCATTGAAGCCCACGACACCAAGCGCCTCATCGTCGTCATCCCCTTCGTCTGCAAGGTTCTGATCCAGGGCGTCTCGTCCAACGTGTTCCGGCCGCCCAACCCGTGGCTGATGGACATCATCCACCTTTTGATCGAGCTCTATCACAACGCTGAGCTAAAGCTGAACCTCAAGTTCGAAATCGAGGTTCTCTGCAAGGGCCTCAATCTCGATCACAAGGCCATCGAACCCTCCGGAGAGATCCTCAACAGGGCGCCCATTGAGGAACTGGGCGACATGCTCGGGCAGGAAGCTCTCGAGAATTTCGAGAGCCTCTCGCTCAATGGTATGGCCGGCGTCAACGCTTCGCTCTCGTCCCACCCGGCCTTCACCATCCCGGACCTTGGCCCGAGCCTGTCGATCCCTCAGACCGAGGTCGTCCCCGCTGCCAAGTTGCACGAAATCCTCCGCCAGGCCTTGACCCGTGCCCTGCAGGATATTATACAGCCGGTCGTGGACCGCTCCGTTACCATCGCAGCGATCTCGACGCACCAGATGGTCCGCAAGGACTTCGCTACCGAACCTGACGAGAACCGGGTGCGGACCGCAGCCATGAATATGGTCAAGTCTACGGCCGGCAGCCTGGCGCTCGTCACGTCGAAGGAGCCGCTCCGCGCGAACCTTGCTAATTACCTGCGCAACCTCTCCGCCGATCTACCCCAAGGGCTGCCCGAGGGCATCATCATGTTGTGTGTTAACTCCAACCTTGACCTGGCCTCGAGTGTGATTGAGAAGTGCGCCGAGGAGCGTGCCATTCCGGAGATCGAGGACCTTATGGAGGGCGAGCTCGAGCTCCGCCGCCGTCATAGGCTGCAGCGGCCCTCGGAGCCGTACATCGATCACGGTTTGAGCCGCTGGGCGATGACCATTCCTCATCCCTTCAAGCTGCAGCCCAGCTTGAACGGTCTCAATGCCGAGCAGATGGCGATTTACGATGATTTCGCCCGCCAGTCGAGGGCGCCTATTGCGGCGACCGGCCCCTCGCACGGCCCGTCGGCATCAGATGCCAGGTCCCTGGCCAACGAAGCCCTCGGCGACCAGTACAATGCCGTCAGCAATATGCCGACCCCCGCCGAGACCCCGTCGATACCTCACCTGGGTGTGCAGCTCCAGCACTATCCCCAAGCTCATGCCGGGCTGGCGAACGGCCGGCAGGCGGGCATCAGCCAGGTCGACTCCCGCAGCATCGCCGAGAGAGTGAACAAGCTGTTGGAGCAGCTCTCAACCGCCGCTGCCAACTCTTCGGAGGAGCATTTCAACGAAATTCCCAGGTCCCACCCGGTCCTGGACATCGTTGACGCCCTGGTCCAGCTCATCATCAAGACCCAGCAAACGTCGGAAGAGTTTGCGGCGTACGCGGCAAACCAGATCGCCCAGCTCCTGTTCCGGCAGCCCGAGGGCGTCCTGCTGCTGGAGAGCTTGGTGCATGTCCTCGAGACTCTCCGCAAAATTGCGGGGCCCATCATCAGCGAGCAGATCCGCCAGCTGTTCCATCAGCAGCCGGGGCAGATGTTCCTCAACCTCCCCCTCATCACGGCGCTGCTCCCGACCGATCTCCTCGACTGGAGGAGCATCGACGCGGCGACCTCGAAGCTCCTGCAGCAGCGGAAGGAGGGCTCGATCGCCTTCCTCGAGCAGCTGATGGAGCTCACGCTGTTGAACGACAGCCCTATGGTGCTGTTCACCGACTTTGTGCGCAGTCTGGAGGAGGCGTGGTCGTGGATCACGGAGGACCCCGATGCGCCGGGTGCCGCCCACTTCAAAGCCACTGTGCTCGCCCCCGCTCCCGAGCTACCAGCCAACTTGACCGGCGAGGAGCTCGCCGCCATCCAGCAGGATCAACTGGACTACGTGTTCGAGGAATGGATCCAACTGTGCAACAACCGCTTCGCTACCGAGAAGTCAACCATGATCTTCGTGCAGCAGATGCACTCGCGGGGCGCGGTCAGCAATCGCGACGAGTTCCTGCTCTTTACCCGCCAGGCCCTCGACAGGTCCGTTGAGCGGTTCGAGCAGACCCTCCAGTCTGGCGGCGGCGCCACGGAAGGTTTCCAGGCGGTCGAGGCCCTGGTCAGGATGATCATCATCTTTGTCAAGTCTCACCAGGACAACGAGGAGAGCGGGCAGTCGGCGGGCGTGGCCTTCCTGGACTCCATCTTTTCCCTTGGGGTCCTGGTGCTGAACAACCACCACGTCAAGCGCGGAGAGGCCTTCAACCAGCGCGTGTTCTTCCGTTTCTTCTCGCTCCTCTTGTACGAGGTGGGCGACCTGGCTGGACATCTCCCGGAGACGGACTACCAGCAGATCATGCTCAAGTTTGCGGCGCGCCTCTACGATCTCCGACCCAGTCTGTACCCGGGCTTCCTCTTTGCGTGGACGGATCTCCTGTCGAACCGGTGCTTCCTCCCGGTGATTCTCAGGTTCCCCAATGAAGCAGGCTGGCCGGCGTATACCAAGGTGTTCACGCAGCTTTTCTCGTTCGTGGGCGAGCTCCTGAAACCCCTGACCATCACGCCCCTGGCAAAGGGAATGTATCATTCCGCGGTGAAGCTGCTGGCCATCATCCACCACGACTTCCCCGAGTACCTCGCCGCGGCCCACGTCGAGCTGTGCCGGAGCTTGCCGCCGCATGTGACGCAACACATCAACCTCATCCTTGCTGCGACGCCTGCCGCGTTCAACAAGCTGGCCGACCCCTTCCAGCCCGGGCTCAAGGCGGACAGGATCCCCGAGATGAAGGAGGCGGCACCCACATCGTTCGACTCGGCCGCTGTGCTGCGCGAGATCGGTCTGTTGGAGATTCTGGAGCATGCGCTGCAAAACGGCCCCTCGGAGGATGCCATCGCGCAGATCAACCACGCCATCAACAAGACAGAGGACGAGGAGACCACGTACGGCTTCGTCCCCATCAGCGTCAACCGGCGTGTCATCGACGCTGTGGTGGCGCAGGTTGCGCAGTTTGCCGTCTCCCGCGCCGGCTCCAAGACGGACGCTGCCATCTTTGTGCCTGGCGAGTCGGACATGAAGACGCTGCACATGCTCGTGACCGAGGTGTCACCCGAGGCGCGGTACTTCTTGCTCTACAGCATGGTCAATGAGCTGCGGTTCCCTAACGCGTCGACCAACTACTTCAGCCACGCGCTGCTCGAGATCTTTGGGCAGGACATGTCGGACCCGGAGGAGTCGGACATCAGGCAGCAGGTGGTGCGGATCCTGCTTGAGCGGCTTGTGTCGTACTGGCCGCAGCCGTGGGGGCTGATGATCACGACGCTGGAGCTGATCAAGAATGAGAAGTACCACTTCTTTGAGCTGCCGTTTATTAAGGCGACGCCTGAGGTATGTATCAACCCGATTCCCTTGTTTTCAAGTCATGGATGCTAACCAACCCGAAATAGGTCGCCCAACGGTTTGCGGAGCTCCTCCGCCCGGCGCCGTAAACAAGCGCAACCAAGTGTGAGAACGCACGACGACGACAAGGGGGACATGTCCAAGGGATCCATGAAGATACCCCAAATTTTATTTCACTAGCCCCCGTCTGAGCCGAGCGGCATGCAATCATGGAGTTGGTCGGTCAATGTGTGAGAGTAACGAACGAAAGGGGACGAGGAGACGACGAAAAACGAACCCCAGCCTGGACAACCTGTTCCCAGAAAAAACACCATGGGAACGGCCGGGCAAAAAGGGGGGATGGATGTGTATGGAATGGGAGAGGGTGTAAACTTCTAATCCGGGGTTGTTGTTGTTCCGTGTATTTTACCTCGAGTGCTTGCGCTTGCCCTTCCGCGCCCGCGCTTAGATGCTGGTGCATGCATTACATATATCATAGGACGGCGTTGGTTTGGGTGTGGATCGTGGGGTGGGGGGAGAAGGGGATGGTGGAATTTAGAACAACAGGCGGCGGCGGCTTCGTCGGAGTTTGTTTGTTTTGCTTGCCTTGCCTTGCTTCGCTTGGTTGGTTGAGTTTCGAAGGGAAATGGGATGGAAAGTGTTGTATGAGTAGACGGGCATGTTTGTATGTAAATATCACCACCACTACCAGCCCTTTTACACACACAGAGAGAGAGAGAGAGAGAGAGAGAGAGAGAGAGAGATAGATGCAACAAGCGGAGACATCCATTCCATGACATGGCAAGCCGAGGCTGTGAGCAGGAAGAGTGGGCGATGGAGTTGGGGGGAAGGGAAAGGGATGGGCAGTATTGTACGAGTAGACGGGCATGTTTGTATGTAAATATCACCACCACTACCAGCCCCTTTTTTTGACACAGAGAGAGAGAGAGATGCAACAAGCGGAGACATCCATCCATCCATCCCATGTTTAAGCCGAGGCTGGGAGTAGAATGGAAGGTGGGCGATGGAGTTGTATATCGAGCCCACCAAGAAGCATTGTTTCGCGGATCCTCCGCCGGGATTCGGTCTCGTATTCTTTTTTTTTTTTTTTTGCTCTTGTCTGGTCAGGTTTGTCTCGCCATCGATGACCGAGTCAAACTCTCTCCACAGAGTTGGCCCCCCTTTTTGGGGGGCTTTGGGTTTGAGTTTGGGTTTGGTGTTATTCCCGGCCGGCTTTTGAATGGGTTTGATACTCGGCCTTACTCGCTGCTTTTTTTGCTTGCGTGTCTGGATGGTGGGGGGGGGGGGCGCTGATGTGTGGGCTTATCTGATGGACCCTTCTGTTTTTCTCACTCTTCAGCCTGAATATGGAGGGGTGGTTACGAGTCAGGATGGGAAGAGGCATCGAGAGGGGGGGAGTTTGGTTGGTGGTGTGGGTTTTGGGCTGGTTTGGGAACGATACGATGGGTATGACATCAACACTTTTGTTCACTTGCGGAACTAGCACAATCACACTGGTAGGACAAGTCTGGGAGGTATGGGTCAGATAAAGGCGTGATTGTCAGGTGGACTCGGATTTGTCTATCAGAGGGGTGAAAGGCAGGGAATGGTTCTCATGTATAGTGTATGATGAGGAGGGGGTGGATGGGATGTGGATGGGATGTGGTGTTTGATCCTGGCCTTGGCTGAGAATGAGGCTGTGTTCGTGTAAGTGGGCTGGTGCTGGGCGCATGAAGGGTGCTCCGCTGCCAAGTTGGAGTCGCGGTTTTGGGGAAGCTGGGCGCGGTGGATGTTTACTCTTCCGGTCGTTTACTTTTTGACTTCCTTTGCACGTGGATTGAATGGACTACTTGACCGCCCCGAGAGTAATTAATTTACAAGTTATTCAACATTGGCTACTAACTAGCCAACTAGCCAGGCTGGCGGTCTGCAATGTATGTACTCACGCAGTAGTGTGTTCTTATGCATGGGCATGTGTCAAGTTCATCGACGACGGCGAGAGAGGGGCGGTTGGGCGGGGTTGGGGTTTGGCTTGGTTGGGGTTTGGCTTGGTTGGGTTGGGTTTAGCCCAGTCGGTCACTTACACGGCGAACACGGGGTGCGACTTGAGATGACGCTGGGCCGCGCGGGCCAATGGGTTCCATGTTGCGCATGCAGCAGCACATACGAGGCGCGCGCACAATAGTCTGTGTCTCTCTCGTACAGATTATCCGCGACTTGCAAAATGACAAGTCGACTTTGGTTGGCAAACGGCGGGCAGGAGGCGAAATGCAGATAGGGGGTTGGTGGCTCGGCGGGTTGGACAGACGGCTGGGTGCATCTGGGGGGCGTCGGCGGGATTCACATTCATTGACAGCCAGCGACGGCAAAGCAAGTCGCAGCGCATCACCCGCTCGCCGCTTGTCGGTCGCCTCACCCAGAACAGGACAGGACAGGGTTGCCCGAAATGGATCCTCGACGCAGGAGAGAGACGGATCGCCCGATTTGCTGCAGCTCCCCAGGGAAGATAAAACACGCATCGAGGAGCTGAGGGGGGGTGGTCGTGCAAACGGGGAGGACAGGGCTGGTGGGCGGGAGGGAGGCACATGATGATGATGATGAAGAAACGCGTCTTTTTTCAGCGTGCTGTTCGGGGGTGGCAGAAAACACGAGGTGGGGCTGCGATTGTTGACGTCGACGACGAGCCTGATTCTGATGCTTGTTTATCCCCGACCTGGATGGTTTCAAAGCGGGAATGTGAGTGTTCCAGCAGGAATGGCAGTGGCAGTGGCGGTGGTGGTGGTGGTGGTGGTCGGCGTGGCGGGCCAACCACCACACACCTCCAAAAGTCCATAACAGGACGAGGCGGAAGGGCTCCTCCTGCCCTCTTTCTCTTCTCAGACACAGCAGCTCTTGGTAAGAGGTCTGAGCGGGGCGGGGATGAAGCATGCAGGTGCAGCGCACCCGCCGAAAGAAGCAACCGATCACAATCCACGTGCCGTGATTGGCGAACGGTAATCTACGGGACGCCCTAACCTCATATGGGCTAGTGCGGCGGGGAAGGCTGTCGGCTCTCAGCCGTGGGGCCCGTGGTGTGGTGGCAACGGCCGCACGGGAAGACCAAACTCTTAGTGCGGCTGGGAGAGCTTGGGTCCTACTTTTTTTTTTTTTTTTTTTCATATGAAACTTGGGGGTCCCGTCGGCTGGTTCGGTGGCTGGTCCTGCGCGCGTCGTTGCTGGGGGCAGGGAGGGGAAAGGAGGGGAGGGGAAGGGAGGGGAAGGGGGAGAGGCTGGAACGGAGAGGCAATGCCCTGGAATGCGACGAGTGCTCAGAAACCCCGCAGGGGCTGGGCACGGATGAATGGGCGGGTGGTGAGCGTTTCTGCCCGTTTACTTGGTGTGTTATTATGCCGCCCGCCGCCGCGTCGTGTTTCTGGTGCCGGGGAAACCAGTCCGCTGCAGCCAGCTGGGCGGTGAGGGCGCGCGACGGTGGAGACATAGCCTCGGCGACGGGATGGCGCCCATGGCGTCCACGGCGCGAACGGGATGCCATGGACGCAGTTCCGAAAAACCCACAGCGCTCCAATCCACAATCCGCGCTTCTTCTCGACCTGGAACCGGAACTCGATCATGCGTGTGGCGCTTAGCCTCCTGGGAATAGGTCAATCAGAGCAGGCAGGGTCGAGCCTCACCCATCCTCATCTCTCCGCGCCGCCATCTTGCGCGCGCCCCCGCGGCGTCGTCTGGGATGCGGTTGCTGCTCCCCTGCTGAGAGCTTGTTGTCGTTTGTCATAGCGGGGGACGTTGATGTCACTGATCAGTCAGTGCGTCGGGTAGGGAATGAAGGGCGGCGGAAACGGGCTCCAGTCATGACGACAGTAAGCTCATGGGCGGGGAGGGGGAGGGAGGGGAGAGGGAGGGGCGTGAGGG
>FTEL01004267.1_pt1 | contig 16547 bp, 23 predicted proteins | sample 1658911 | NCBI WGS metagenome assembly FTEL01 (sample SAMEA3914869, study PRJEB12502) | metagenome | biome: forest; material: soil | place: USA | collected 2012-03-12 | depth 0.1 m
GGGGGTCCAGGGTGAGCAGCCGGCTTTTCCGAGTTGTGACACCACTTCACTGGGACCGCTTCTTTCCTTGAAGCTACCAACTCTCTGCACACCCGCCTTGCCTCGCGCTTCCGCCTGCTGTAGCAATCCTCCGCAGCAATCCTCCGCAAGAGTCAAGCGCCGGTGGTTCCGGTCAATGCGGGAGACTTCAAACTCAAAATGGAGTGATTGGCAGCCTTGGGTTCCCGGGCTGAGACACCCAGCACGGAAAGACCCGACGCGCGGGATGGTTGCCAGCCTCGCCTGAAGAGTCACGGCCGGGGTTGACGGCAGCTCCGAGACTTATCAGGTGCCTACCCAGGCCATAAGAGCAGCCACCGTAACACATTGGAACCGCCGGCGGCATGAGATGAGGTGCTTGGATTGTTCTCTCAGCACACCGGGCCGCTCTTTTTCTGGCAGCCCGCAGCACCTTTCAAGTTCAGAGGGTTGCCAGGTGACTGAGGGCCGGTCCCTTTTTTCGGAAATGACTCTACGTGGTCAGCTTGCCACGTCCCATACCGAGTAGCCCGTGAAACTCGAGCCCGACTTGGGCACCTACGCAGGTTCTGCGTACGCATCACCGTAACGGCGTAAAGGATCGCCCCGATGGTTTCCTGCGGTCCGCTGCGCCACGACCGTATCGCAAACGCCGAGTGCGGACCCAGAGCAGAAAGTGTGGTGTTGTGCTCCTTGGATACCTAGGATGTATTGGTGGAGAAAGTCATTGCGGGGGTGCGCCGTTAATCGGACGTACTTCAGAAGTTCAGACGCGGGAATCTTCTATACGCTCTCAAGCGAATACGCTAAACGCACTTCACAACTCTTGATGCTGGAGGATGCGCTGCCTCGCTCCAAGTACTATGCACCGATTCAGAAAACAAGAGAGGGTGGTTTTGCAGTGTCGGATCGAGTATAAAATGGACCTGCTCGTCAACAGTTTCCAGCTAGAATCCTACAAGGTACCAATACGCCACGTCCAACACTCACGCCGCATACCCAGGCACACAACCACGACACGATGAACAACATGAACCCTTTCGTGTTCTTAGGCATTCTAGGCCTATGCCGTGTCGCGACGGGAACTCCTGCCGAAGCCGAGATCTCTACCAAGCAATGTGTCGAGCTCGAGGTGCCCATTCCAGTTCTCGCCACTAATCATCACTACACCATGCCCCGGGTTGATAGCAACATTGACGCCGTCGACTGGACGCTGAACGTCACCACTTGGTCGACTCCTAGCGCCGCCGAGCGTGTTACCGCCCTGGTCCCCGTTGACCGCACCTTCAAGATCAGTGCACAGCTGTGCGTCCCGCGGCAGAGAGGGGCGAAAGCCGACATTTTACAAATTGGAACCCACGGCCTAGGCTTTGATAAGAGGTCAGTCGCACAGCCAGCCATTGACATTTGGCGTGAATGACAAAGTTTCATTGTTGACAATCTCTGTGCAGGTACTGGGATGTGGAGCTCAGGCCGGACGAATACTCCTACGTTGATGCTGCCGTCAAGAAAGGGTACTCTGTCCTCACGTACGACCGACTTGGGACTGGCAAATCTGAGAAGCCGGACGCTTATGACATTGTGCAAATTCCGACTGAAGTCGAGATCTTGGCGGGCCTCACGAGACTTGCCCGGAATGGCAAGCTGATAAGCTCATCCAAGGTGTTGTCAGCCACCAGCAGCAAAGCAACCACTTCTCATTTCCAGCCCTCCAAAGTTATTCAAGTCGGCCACTCGTTTGGCTCGTTCTTGATTGCTGGCATGCTTGCACTGTACGGAAATCTCACCGACGGTGCGATTCTGACCGGCTTTCTCCTCACCAAGGGGCTGAACATGATCGACGTCCTGCATTACGACCACGAATTCGCTCGACAACACGACCCCAGCCGCTTTGGCGAATATCCTTCTGGCTACTTTGTACTAACCACAGAGAGCTGCCTCCAGAAGCTCTTTTTCCGGAAAGGCGCTTTTGAGCAGGAGCTGCTGACCTACACCGAGAGGATGAAGCAGCCTGAGGCTGTGGGCGAGTACGCCTCAGAGGGTACCAGTCCTCTCTCGCCCGCGCTCGAATTCCGAGGGCCGGTTCAGGTGAGTCCGAAAGATGTCTCTTTTCAGCCGTCTCACAGGTTTTCTTGGTTATAGCTTCAGTAATCAGGAAGAGATGCGCCGACTTACCAAGGCTTACTCTCGTCCAGCTCTTCAACGGCGAGTTCGACAACTACATCTGCGTCGGCGACTGCAGGGGTGTGTATGATAAAGATGCTGTGGAGGGCTTGTTTCCGGCTGCCTCTAATATCACAACCTACTTGCAGCCTAACACTGGCCATGCCTTGACAGTCGCAACCAACGCTTCTGCCGGATATGAGGTGATTTTGCAGTACTTGGATTCGCAGGGGCTGTAGGCCGACCCAACGGAGATGCAGATTGGAGGATCTCTTGGAAAGTGTGTCAGTCTGACATTCTCCTCCAATCATGTATTTACGCTGTCGTGTAGGTAGCCATACGGAAGAGAGAGTTGGGCTGAGATAGGTGGCATTGTGGCTCAGTAGATACCTCTCAAAGCGCAATTCGTGAGCGACCCCCCCTTCAAGCTGCTCAGCCTGTCATTCGACATCTCGGTGTGATACCACCAGACCCCAAAGCCGCCGCCAATCATTGATTATTAATCGGGTATTCCGGGCAATGCTCGACCGATTGAGGCCTAATCCTTCTCACATAGGGCAAGATAGGATTTGCGAAGTCTTAATAAACCCTGAATTCCTCTAACCAAAGTTATACAGAGTATACAATTCGTCTTCAAGTTGTTTTCTCCCCATCACGCCAGGTCTGTGAAAAGATTGCCCGCTCCAACATTAGGTCTACAGCAGGCCTACGTAAGAGTAGCTGATTTCACATATGATCTCGCCTCTCACCACCGAGCTGGCGGCACCGACCTAAACTTCTTTGTTCCCCAAAAGCACAGCAGCAGCTTACACCACAATTACCGCCACTCCCAGTACTAAGACCACCACGCCAGCCACGGCCCCGTTACGCTTCGCAGCTCCGGCGGTGACCACCGGCTCCGGCACTCTCGTGGCAGTCCCAGCCGTCCCATTCTCCGGTCCATAGTTGTATGGGCCAGTCGCCGCAGGCACGGGCACGGCGGTTCTGGTGACCGCCGGAGGAGCCATGTTGTCCACACCACCAGCAGGACCCTGGGTGGGAAGAGGAGCTTCGGTGGGGGCGGCCAAAACAGCAGTGGCGCTGAAGGAGCTGAAGAACTCGCTGGCTTGGGCCTCGTCTGTGGCGCTGACGGACACGGTTGTGCAGTGCGTCACAAGGGTCGAGACGAGCACCGACGAGCTTTGGTCAGATGAGTAGTACTGACTGAAGAATTGGTATGTCATGGCGAACGTGTACCAGTCGGCGCCGATGCCGAGGAGGGCGACCGAGGGGACGTCAAGCCCCGGAACTAAAGATGGCACTAGGGATGGGGGCGGTGTGATGGCCGGACGGGCGCCTTCATCAGTAGGATTGCTTGTAGAGGGGCCACCGGGAGAGTCGCCAGAAGAGCTGTTAACAGGACCGCCGGGAGTACCACCGGGAAAGCTACCAGCGGAGCTGCTAGCAGAGCTGCCAGCAGGGCCACCAGCAGAACCGCCAGCAGCACCATCAGCGGCACCATCAGGGGATCCTCCGGGAGGGCCTCCGGGAGGGCCACCCGGAGCAGGACTGCCGGCACCTTGGTCGGATGTAGAGGGGCCGCCGGTACCAGCTATGGGGCCGCTTCCTGGGGGGCACGCTTCGGCACCTATCGCGTACGACATGCCGTCGGAGCAGCATGTTCCGCCATGCGGGACGCAGGCAAAGGTACCTAGTGATTGACGTGTCAGAGGAAGCACAGGGACGGAATCCGTGGTCTCTACTTACCAGGGCAGGCCGCAATCCAGCCTTCCTCACGACAGATCACCAAATTATTGTTGTTACTCCCGACCTGGCGCTTTCCGACATGGCCAAGGTCCTGGGCGAGGACACTGCCACACAGCACGCTGAGCGTGAGGAACGGAAGGACTTTTGAAAAAGCCATGTCGTTTAAAGACCTGGAACAAAGAAAGGCACAGCTGAAGATATTGCGGATTGGTAGTAAAGGAGTGGATACCGGGATGTGTGAACGAGCGGATGCAGAAGCCTGCGGGATGGTGGTGTTGAGCGGAGAAGAGACGAGTAGAGCATTGCTTAAATATCCCTCGGACATCCCCTGCGCTTTGCCCTTCTCTGGCCGTTCACTCGGGTTCGAAGATACCGATCCTCCATTTGTTCACTAATGTGCTGCGATCTCCACGTCCCTGCGTCAGTTTAAGCTCTGGATCGACGCGAAATCTCCGAAAGTTTTCTCTGTGTCTCCATGAAGCCCGTCACCATTACGACCCCGAAGTCCTCCTCAGTGTCTCAGCCTTGTCGTGGAAAAAGCGTCGGTAATGGGCTAGACGCTTTCCTGTGTTACTCGCCTGACGCGGAGGGGCCATTATCATTTCAGTCCGAGCTCAGACACTCGCAACCACAAGTTGGGCTTGGACGTTTTTGTGCCACCAGGCGTCAAGAATCGGGCCGCCCCTGATGATCGTGATGAAACTTACTCCAATAGCTGACTGAGCCGTAAGCGGCGGACGGGAATGGCATCAATGGCGTTAGCTGGTGTGCGCTGGCGCGACGGGAAGGAAGGGAAGAAGAAAGCCTCACAGCGCGTGGATAAGGGGCATATGTGCCGCCATGATCTGACGGAAACCAACCAACGCAAAAGTGGGCAGCCCTTTCGGTTCTGAAAGCGGAGGCGTGGCCGGAGATTTGATGTAACTAGTTTGAAACACGGAAGCTCATGGGCTGGGGGACAGGTTTTCGGAGCAAATAAGTGAAGACAATAGGTAGGTATCTAGGTTTTGAAGAACGGGGAGTTGCGGCTCGACGCTGTTGAGTTTAAAGTTACATGATGGTGCCTGATCTCAATCTATTCTCTAGTAATTTTGAAAGTAGGGGCAAGATAGGTGTGCTCTCGCTCCTGGCTCTTCCAGGTTCACGATCTCTCCCGCTGGGACCTAAAGATATCCACCCATTCCCAATTGATGCAGTGTGGAGGCCAACTCCGGTTGTGCCCAAGTCCAGTGTTGTTGCCAAATAGCATTACGTCATGACTGCAATTCCCAGACCGCCGAGCCTCACAGTCAGTGTCTCTCTTTCAGAGAAGGGGGGGTGGGTGCCATTCTGGTCTCACCAGGTGACTGTTCCAGGATGCGCTGGACAACTGTCTCGTATCCTGCTGGATCGTGATACTGCCAGATACCCGGTACCATTCTGATACCCCTCAGAGCCCAGTACGCAAGAAAGCCGCCCATCTCGTAGGGGAATTTGAAGGCCCAAGGTAGTGCAGGCGCTTCTTCTTCGGCTTCAATGTCGGGTCGCTCCACACCGTAGTCGACGGAGTTGAGGACGCTGGCCCCAGCCTCATGCAGCAAGATCGGGATGCCCACATGGTGATATCTCTTGTCGTGAACCGTCCAATTTGGGCTGCTGGCGGGCAGCTTGCCCGGCACAGCCTGAGTGAACCGGTCCGGGACCGTCGGAATCGGGTCTCCCTCCACCATTAGGCGGTAATATAGGATGTTGCTGTCGCGAAAGCGCCGACAGAATGCGTCGTTGCCCACTCGGGGCGATCCGATAGTCACGCAGGTGACTTCGGCCTCGGGCCATCGGATCCTGCACCAGAGCGCGCACAGGGTAGCCAAGGCGCCGCCGAGACTATGACCGCAGACCTCGATCTTGGTTGGCGGCCGATTTCCACAGAGGTGAAGCATACTCGAGTGCAACCTGTCGTCGTCAACCAGGTTGTTAAAGGCGGCTAGGAATCCTTCGTGGACAAGCACGGGGGAGTTCTCCTCGGGGAGCCAGCCGATCTGGGTGATGCGGAAGGCGAAATCAGTCCATACGTTGCCCCAAAAGCCCCACCATCGCTTGGGGTTGACAATGTTCTCAATGGTGAATGGGAAGTCGGTCCCCCGAAAGGCCAGTACAAGAGTATTGCCGTTGCGGATCCCCAAATGGACATGCGTGTTTGGAGTGAGGGCTTTCAGCTTGTCCTTGAAAAATGGAGTCACGATGACAAGCTTACGATACTGGACCTCGCCGGACAAATCCGTGGCAGCCGATCGGAACTCGGCGCCATCGTCGTTCATGTAGGCCCAGTGCGCATATCGGACGAGATGTTGATACTGCTTGAGGATTTGGGCCATGCCGTCGTCTAGGGTAAGGAGTTTTAGGTAGGCGTGAAGAAGAGGTGCACTTGGTTTGCAGCGAAGGACAACCCAGTACCCCAATCAGGTAGGGACTCAGAAAGTCACGTTGCATGGCCTGAAGGGAAAGTGGCAAGCGTAACCAGTGGGCGAAGACTCGTTTTCATTAAAGCAGAAGAAGCGGGAAGGGTCTGCGGAACCCGGTAGCTTCGTAATGTTGTCATCATTTCGCTGCAACGGTGATTCAAGAAGGTGAACTGTGACGCTGGGGAGACGAGCATCGGCAGGGGAGAATGTAAACCTAATCGCAGGATTTGCTACGCCTACTGAACCACAGGGTTGCGAGTGTTCTGGTTTTCATCATCTGCATCGATGTGGACAACATTGCGCCTCGAAACCTCGACACTTCAAGTTTCAAGCCACACCCTCAAGCAGCAGGTCATCACCAGAGTCGTATGTCGTTCTCCGGAATGACGTACTTACAACAATGAACCACACGAGACGTGGGCCGTATCGCCTCGGCAACGGAGAATTCGACGAGGATGGTCATCGTGGTCGCCGTGCAAAACCCGAAGTACACGTGGGCGTTGATCATCACTTCAGCATACCTGGTCCTTCAAGTTGATTGAGAAGGGGTACCCAACAGCTTGAAGATAAACATGACTCACTCCGAGTCTTGACTGGCGGCTCCGCTCCCTTACGACAATCCTCACCCCTTAACCCTGACCGGCTCCTCCTTCACTAGCATCATCTCCAAGCCCTCCAACTCATCTCCCCGCTAAACGCCTGACAATAAACGTGCACTGGGGCTCCGCGGAGGGGGAGCGAGGCCCGCGTGTGGGCGTGAAGCGGTGTTTGACTTGGGGTGAAATGCTTGGGGGAGAAGCGGAAGAGGCGTCCAATGATTATATGCATGTGAGATGCAATTCGAGGTAGCAGTTCTTTCTAAAACAAAAGGAAATCGCGCACTAAACCTTCTTGGGGTTGGTACGTAACGATTGTGGTTGTGGACATGAACGCGGGACTCCTGTCGGTTTCCCAGTCCGTCAATCCTTCCTCCTACTGTAAACAGCTCCCTGGGGCGCTGATTTTCCTTCCCAATGGCATCAATGCTTCCGTCTCTGCGGCGCCGATGACGATGCGGCTCTGCGCCCGGCTCAGCGCCTAGACTATCTACGGTGAACCTGTCGTCGATCTGCCTCCAGAATATCTCACGCCCCGCCGGCCAGGGTCACTGGCAGAGACAGGGGGTGCAGCCCATATTTGGAGTACACCCAGCGGCCAGCGTTCTCCGGAGCCTGACCGGGCGACAAAACATGGGGGTCTCTCGGATCCGGAGGAGAGCCTGGGGCCCATGGAAAGAGCGCAAGACAACACCAAAGCCGAGTGGATGCTGGGTCGTGTCAGTGCGAACGCTCGAGTTGAAGAGAAGACATTGCATACTCGGTGCCTTGATGGGTAGGCGCACCCGGGATCGACCCCGGCTTGAGTCGGGCATCGCGCTTGGGGCTGTTTCCCAACTTTGCAAACGCACGGGTTCATATCGGATCATATATTGCTCGATATGTCGTGCTCGTCGAACCTGAAGGTATCGGCCAAGTAGCTCTGGTCGACTTGTGCTGACGATCGCCTCGAGATCCGGGTAAAGGCGATATCTCTGATGGTGGTGGCCAAAGAGATGTTGGATTGGGCCGACAGGAGCAGAAGGCGCCTTGTCTCGTCGGCCGTGAGCAGGTCGATGGCACCGGTAATATCAGTCGCAAGACAAGGGCTCCGTCGCTGGCGCGGCAGCTCCGCGCCATCCGTGTCGAAGAAAGATGGGCTCGAGCAGCTCTCGGCGGCGAGAACAAAGGGGGTGATATCGGCGAGGGGCGTGCGAGGGGAGCCGGGGTCCCTGACGCTCTGGGATGTGCCTGGTGCCATTGACCTGATAGATGACGGCCTCCATTTTGGCTCGGGACACCGCGGCGGATGCGGAAGGGCTGATGGGGCTGGTCGGCGCGAAGCGTCGACACTCTCAAGCCAAAGCCCGATCTTGGCCCGCTGGGTAGGTTTGGCGACTTTGGCGTCTAAGATGCAGGACCTTGAGCCAGAGCTTCGCCGTGCGTGTTGGAGGGCGCGGTGGTTTGCGTGGGTGGCGGGGATGGCTCCGCGGCCATATGCAGGGACCAGATGATGAGCGCGGGGTGCAGAGCCTACTGCCGGATCGACTGCGGGCTGACGAAGGGGAGAAAGATGATGCGGAGGGGAGGCGATCCGAGGACGCGCATGCGATGCGGCTTTGCTTGCCGAGATGGGGCTCGGAACGGCTTTCATGGTCGCGGGTCCCGTGAATGCAGTCCGAGAGCGAGGCAGCCGTTTGAGGTGTTGAGAAACAATTGTGGCGACAGGCCCAGAGTGCTCCGAAGATGAGACGCACATGGAAATGCCCAGATGAAGAGCGCGGCGGCTTGTTGACAGACAGGGGTTCGCGTTCCACCGCGGGGTCCTGTGGCTCTGTGGGAGTTTGTTTTTACCCCACCTGCCAAAACAGGAAAGGGACGCGATCAGGGTCAGGCCCAATGGCCTTGCTCCAACGGTCCAACCCCCCTGAGTCAGTCTCGGACGGCCTCCTGGTTGTTTACATGCCAACACGAATCGAGACACGTTCCCTTTCCAGGCCACACACAGCCAGCCCACCATGCCATGGCAACCTGGAGCTGCCGAGAGCTGGTAGCTACTGCAAACCGCTGCATATACTCGTGCTATGTCACAATTGATGCTCTAGAACAACCGCAACAACGACCACGACCTCGACGGCGCTGACAGTTCGGAAGTGGGCTTCTGCCCTTCACAACCTAATACCCCAAGACGCTCTTCATCACCTTCCTCAGCTCCTCGGCCGGGCCCGCAACCATGCCAGTCGACCTCCACGCAACAACCCTATCGGGACGGACTAAGACACACCCGTTTTCCTCCACCTCGCGTTTCTTGGCCCAGTCAAAGTAGACATCCTCATAGTCCTGCTTCCACCCGATGGAGTAGCTCGCAATTTCCACTCCCAGAGCCTCGGACACCGCTCGGCTGGCCTCTTGCCACGCCCTTCCCCCCGGTCCGGTCAGTAGACAGAACCGACCATGGCCCGCTAAGTCGATTGTTGAAAGCTGTTTCCCGGGCGACCGCGTGTTCAGCCAGACGTGCGGGAGACGGCAGCCAGGGTACGTCGTGATCTGGTGCGTCTTGATCTTGTCCTCGGGGGGCGGCGGGGCAGACCCCTGGTCGGCCAGGTACACGGCACTTGAGGCGTAGCGCTGGTTCATCTCGATGCCAAGGCCGTGGAATTCGGTTGTGGTCTTCTCAATGGCCGCCTGAAAGTCTTGCCTCCGCTTGCGGCCCTTCTCGCCCTCGTCTTCGAACTCGGCCAAGATTTCGAGGCGCCTTTCAGCGTCGGGCTCGAGCATGCCGATCGTCGTTTGCCAGGGCATGTGGTCTCGGAGGCCTTGGTTTGCGCGAGTGATGATGTCGACGCCGACAGGTTGTCTTTCCTCGCTGAACGAGTCGAGGAGTTTTGGGCTTGCCTTTCCCGTCATGACGTAGTCAATCTTCCAGGCCAGGTTGAAGGCGTCCTGGATACAGGTGTTCGACCCTAGACCGTTGAAGGGGGGGTGGCGGTGTGTCGAGTCGCCGAAGCAAAAGCTATGGTGCTGATGAGCACACGGAGCTGCCAGGTGAGGCGCCTTGATGAAATAGGGGTCAAGGGACAAAGGCGGGACCTACACGTTGCCGTCGGAGTAATACTCGGCCACAACCTCGTTGATCCACCACTTGCTCACATGGAGCAACTCGACACTGATAGAGTCATCCCCAATAAACTCTCTGACTCTCGCCAAGTACTCCTCGTCGCTAGCCTCCATCGCGTCCGCTGTCAAGTCGGCCCCAGGCGCGGGAAGGAAAATGAACATCCATTCATCCCAGACCCGTACCATACGCACAACAGCGGCCCACCCCCAAGGCGGGGGGTGCATATCCTCGGGACGAAAAACCCAGTGCAGATTGCCGGTACGGTGCGCAAGAAGGCGGGACATATCGGCCCTAACAAGCACGTTGAGCGCCAGCCCCTGGCCAGGCTTCTTGATGAGCGGTATGCCTAGTTCCCGCACAACCTGGCTGCGGGCGCCATCGCATCCGAACAAGTACCGAGATTGGATCTTGTATGTCTTTTTGCTGACGTCGTCGAAAACTTCCGATATGATGACATCTCGTGATGGCCGAGTCATGCGGAGGAATTTGGTGTCGAACCTGAGTTTCCAGCCATTGTGGATTGCCCTTTTGGTCAGTACCGGCTCGAGCAGTGTCTGCGGCAGGTCGACGTGGTTACAGGGGCTGGCTACCTCGTAGTCACCCTGGCTCGTGTTAGCACACGGGTCGGAGCGGCCACTCATCTCAATACGACCCTCTGCACTACTTATAGTCGAGGGAGAGCAGAATTTGCAGGGTTCGAGCATGAACGTGCCTTGTGCTTCGGGTCGAAGCCCCAGGAATAAACACGGGCGAACTCTTCACCGGCCATGCTGCGGCACCATCTTGTGTGTGCCATATGATGGCTGGGAGTTGCCACATCCAGACAGTCTTGCTCAAGGCCGATATCTCGTAGACACTCTTTGCCGCACCCGATGTCAAAACCTGCGCAGCTCTTACAATGCACAACTACTCACCTAGGCCGGCCATGTTCGTAATATGAGCACGTGGAGTCTCCGCTGTCCCCGGGGACGCGGCAATGATTATGCCTGTTCTGCCTGGATTGCTCCCATTAGCGTCGCGTTTGTTCCCGGAGCTGTCGCGTCAGGAGTTCCAGCATTGGAAGCACTTGTGTTCACCCCATGACATACCATGCGCGGCAAGGAAGCAGGCGAGAGAAGCCCCCGCTGGCCCAGCCCCGACGATCAACAGATCTGTCTTGACAAACTCGCCATCTGCCATTGTGATGCCCCCGGTCGGTCTTGTACTAGGAATCATCAGTTTTGATTGAAACAAAGGGGCATCACGTCCTCGATGAGAGCGTCCAATCGAGGCGACGACAATAAGGTAACGTGGGCGGCAGGGGGCTTGGTTTGTGACCGGGTGGACAACCCGCATCCCACAGTTAAGCTAAGGTGAGTCAGCCATGACAAAGTTGGGGGCCCTCGGGCAGTTATGAAAGTTGGTGCCATCCTGGACGTTGCGTCCGGGGCTAAAGGAGCCGGAATAGCCCCCAACGATCGCTTTTCGCGCACCCATGCTCCACCACACTTGTGTTTCGGTTCCGGTCTCGGGGAGACGATGCGGGGAGGTGGAGACGGACGCCCTGGTGGCATGTTGCGCGACTCCCCTGTCGGCTGTCGCCTCGCGATTGCTGCGGTCCTTTGCTAACCTATCTTGGATTAACAAGAAAGGGGGAAAAGAGGAACAAGCAGTTCGGATGGTGCCGTGCTTGTTTCAGCGTAAATACAAGGCAGTGCTTGTTTGGTCTGATTAGCATCGGCCCAGTGTAGATTTTTGAGCGAAGATCTGACGGTACCCCTTGGCAAGTCAGTAAACCTCTTCAGGTACCTGGGTTGCGATTGTACAAATCCGTGCCTCTGGATACGACGGGAACTTTCACCCCGAGTCGGTCCCTTCGAGGACCTCATCAGCCACCTCATCACCCGTCCCGCCCTGGACAATCAGGTTGGAATCCCTCATCACATAGAACCCCGCCCATGTCCCCAGAACAAGGCCTCCAAGGATAACAAGCAAGGCAATTTCCAACCACTTCCGATCCTCCGGGTGCATCACCCAGCCAGCCAGCCACTTCATCGCCGGTGTCACAATTTCCTGCCGTTCCAGCTCCAGATCGGGATTGACGGTAATGAGCAAGGCGAGTGCGGCCAAGAGTATTGAGACGAGCAGCAGACCGGTCAGGGCTTGGATGAGGGCCATCACGATTGCAATGTCCCGACTTGTCTCCAAAACCCGGAACCCGCAGGCCACGAGAGGCGTGACTTGGTCAAACGCATAGTGTATTTCTTTCGAGTATGGCACGCCCATGATTGACAGATGCAAGCGCAGCAGTAGGTTGGGTAAGATGTTGAGAAAGTCGAGGGATCGGCTTGAACCTCCCGATATAGACATTGCATTGCCAATCAATGGTAAATAGCATGGTTGAGGGTGGGCAAGTCTTCTGAGACTGAGGGTTGGAGTCATGACGACATGGTGACGCATCCAATGCACTTTTCATGCCACTGCTGCGACAGAGCATTCCAGGTTGCTACGAACCACCATATTCCAAGGTACAACACCAATGGGACTCCGACATCTTGTATGGGTTTTGGATGGCCGCATTTCAAGCCTCCAGCTCTCCAGATTCCAAACCCACACACCTTCTCCCCACCTCCACTTACGCACCCTGGGCCCGATTCCTTATGACTTGGGCAAATCACTCACTTTGATATACTTGACGTCGTCAAGCTCCCCCTTCGACGAATCGTGCACCAGGACGTAGCTGGCCTTGGGCTCTGTATTCAGTTTGGCCACCTTTGCAGCGATGAGGATAGAACACGCTGCCAGCACTCCGTACATGGTGGTCATGATGTATCTCCTGGCCGGGTTGAGATTTGTTAGCGAATGTCTAGACAACAGGATACCGAACCCGCGAGAACCAGGCACCTTCGCAACGCTGTGCTCTCTGGGAAATGTTCCTGCCCGCCAGGTCCACCCATATTGTCAGGGTCCTTGCGCGAGACTGTCGTAACGTTGCGATTTTGGACCAATCTGGAATTATAGGAAGCTCGATATGGGGCCGCGATCGCAGTCCTGGTTGCCGGGAGCATTGCGGCGACACGGCGTGACGCTATCATGGTTCTTGAACTGAGCATCGGTCGCGGGACAGGTCTTTGGCTTTGTAGTGAGCAGGGGTTGGGACGACAGAAGACGATTGAATTAAGGATGAATTTCCAGGCTCAAACCCATACACAAGTGCAGAACACCCAAGTTTAAATTTGAGCCAGAGCTCCCTACCTTAGCTACCCTTCCTTGTTCGTATGGAGCTTTGGTCATGACCTCAGCTTGACAAGTGGTTGTGTCAGAAAGTGGAGAATCGATATCTTGCCTGAAGCGGGCAACCAAGGATCCTCGATTAGCCAGACGAGCCAGAGCATCAAGCCCTAGGGTGCCTCAGGTGCCCATAAGTCCGTACGGGGCGATTTCTTCATCAATAATAAGGACGATGCCCGCTAGCTAGGCGTTTCCTTGCTGTGATGCGGGGTAAACCCGTACCACGCTGTATACTCCGTAATAAACCGAGTCTTGCGCTGTCGGCTCGGTCCCTTAACGGGAGATGTTATCCTAAACAATCATCAAATTCCTTCAAGTTGATAACCAACTAGATGGAGATACGACTCTCCCTAGCTACCTAGTTCCTTCAGTTGTGACACAGGTTCCCTGAGGTACAGTTTTACCTCGCAGGGGGATGAATCTCGCTTTGACGCCCGTCAACATAGCCATGAAGTAACATGGCATCTCTCTTTCCTCTGGCAGAGCCGTAATCTCTAGATCAAACTCATTCAACAGCGCAGGAACCACTTTACTCATAACCAGCTCCGCAAGATGCCTGCCAGGACAAGACCTGGAACCACCTCCCCATGTCAGGTTGATCCTCTCCATAACCCGTACCTTGGCCGGGTCGTCCTCTCGCAGCCAGCGATCAGGATTGTAGTCGTCCGCATCTACACCGAAAACTTCGGGGTTCCGGTGCAGTGCCGCGGGATGACATCCCACCGTAGTGCCGGCGGGGAAAGTTCGGCCGTGAAGAGACAAGCCGCCCACAGGCACCTTGCGCGAGGGCGACATTCCTATGACTGGGTGTAGCCGCTGAGCCTCCTTGATGCTAGCTTGGGTGTACCGTAAGCCGATGGCATTGTCGAAGGAAAACCCTGCTGGAGACCCGCGGACCTCGTCTGCTACTTTGCAGTGGACGCGAGCATGGGATCCAATCATTGTCATTACTGCTGTGAGGGCTGAACACATTGTTTCGTGGCCAGCGCCGAAGTTGGTAACAGCGAGGCGGCGGAGGTATGCCTCGGTGAACTCGGGTTTCGTCTTGTGGAGCTGAATCAGGTCGGCTAGAAGATCCTGACGTTGGTCCTTTTGCGCATTGGGGTGAGGCGGGCCACGAAGAGCGTTTGACATCCTCTTCGATACTCTCTGGTGTACCGGCTGATGAACCATTTAGCTTGGGGGTTGGTTTCGGAAAACGAGGAAGAATGCGGGATATACTCACTGGGAAGAAAGGCTTGAAGTTCTTTGGTGTCTTGAAGGTCACCCCCCATGCGTTGGAGAAGAGACGACTCAAATTTCGGGACAAGAATGACAGCTTGGTAACGGTCGGGAAGAGGCCGAAAACGCTCTTTCGCTTCCAACCCAGATAACTCTGGGCGCTAGTGCCACCGTCCGAACGGTTCTTGATGTAGTTGGGCGACCAAGTCAGGACTACTGCCCCGAGACACTCCACGGCAATGATGTGCATCCACTGCTTCAGGTCGACTTCAGCGCCATCCAATGCCCGTAACTCACAGACCGCGGCTTTTATGACACCATCCACCGCAGGCTCGAACTTCTTCATGTTTGAGGCGAGATACACGGGCCCCATGAGGCGTCTCTGTACTCGATACCTTTTGGCATCAAACTCCGAAAGCAAGTCGAGAGTATCTGGAAAGTGCGGGTTGAGCTGCCAGTCAAGGATGGGTTTGTTCAAGACGGTGGCCACTCACGAGAGTCAGCGCAGGCGGACAACGGGTTCAGCACGAATGGCTGGTGACTTACGATAAAAGTCCGACTTTTCCAAGGCATTTCCCGAGCCTGTAGAATGGGCGTTAACGGGGCCGATCCCATGCGGTTTCGGATTGATGGATGAACGTGCGGTAGATTTCCTTGAACGCCTCCACTGAGTTGAACCACACCTCGTTCGGGCCAACGCGGACGACAGGCCCGTATGTTTTATGCAGCGTTTTCCCCAACTCACAAGATCGGCCGTCCCGCACATGGCGTGCTTGCCAGATGTTGGAAATCGCTGCGAGTTTGGGTCCAGGAACCCGCGCCAAAGGATGCGAGAAAAGACGGTGTACAATTAAAACAACAAGAGGTAAGATGGTGACAACGACTGCCGGAAATAATGCCACATCCAGGTGCCAGATCATCAAGAAGAGCAGGGCCAAGATGCCCGACGCAGGGCTGGAAACCATCGTTGACCCGCACCGCTCCTCAACTCGCTCGTCGACGAAGCTTCCGCTTCTGTGGTCTCCGGAAGATGGGTCATATGTCAAACAAAGAGCGACTCTGGTGGCCCATTTCGATGTTCAACCAGCCGTCCTCGGACACAAAATGTTGATCGGGGTTGGCGGCGCGGCAAAAGAGACCAGGAAACTGGTTCGCAAGCAAAAGGGGAAAAAATCTGTTGGACAGCTCCATGTACCTAGGGTTAGGGCTGAGATAAGGTTATTTGGAGACCAAAATGAGAATAAAACCAACAAGCACCGCTCCTGCAGACAGCTCAAGAGAGCTCACTGCGGCGGCCCAATGCTCAAGATGTCCAAGCCGCCCTGAAGTTTCGACTTGGTAGGCATCTTGTTGATCTGCAGGAGTTGCGCGCATTGCGCCATGGCCGGGTCCATGCCCATGCTCGCCATGGCGACGACGGTCTCGCCCTTCGCATAATATGCTACCCACTTGCCCTTCTCAGCATCTCCCTGCAGCACAAGATCGTCCCACCCGCTTGCCATCGTGTTGCCGCAGTAGCGCAGCTGCGCTCCGAGGGCGCTCCAGAACACCGGCGTCCAGAATTCGGGCGTCCGGCTTGGGCTGACGATGTGGTTCGCCGCGGCGCGGCCCGAGTTCTGCGCGACATTCCAGTGCTCGATGCGCACATGCCTGCCATCGCCCCCCGGTCCCCTATAAGGGTGCGTCGCGATGTCGCCGATCGCATACACGTCCTTGAGGCCAACCACGGAAAAGGTCTCGTCGACCTTCAGGCTCCCATCCTTCTCGAGCTGGACCGCGCTGTTGTCCTTTAGATATTCTGTGGCAGGCGCGACACCGACACCGAGGATGACAAGATCGGCTTCCAGCTTCGTGCCGTCCTTCAAGTGGATGGAACCGACATTGGACGGGTTGGCAGTGGATGGCTCGGCCTTCTCGACACCCGCCGACATGTAAAACCTGACTCCCTTGGCCTCGACGCCCTTCTTGATGATGTTGCCAACTTGCTCGCCCAAC
>FTEL01004223.1_pt1 | contig 16524 bp, 21 predicted proteins | sample 1658911 | NCBI WGS metagenome assembly FTEL01 (sample SAMEA3914869, study PRJEB12502) | metagenome | biome: forest; material: soil | place: USA | collected 2012-03-12 | depth 0.1 m
CCGAGGTCGTAACTACCATGCCCGCGAAGATGATGCCCATCATAAACCCAGTCTCGTCGAAGTTGTAGATATCGTCATCTATAACACCGTACTTGGCCTTAACGTTCCGTACGAGCGTAAACCACTCGCCAATGACCTTCGGATCTTCGCACTTAGCCCTCTGGTAGTCGTACTTACGCGTATAACGCGTATGGAGCTCTGGCTGGCGTTTGACGAATCGATGCGCCCAGAGTTGGCCGACAGGGGGCGCGTCGCGTACGCGTAGCAGTTGGTTGGCCATATCTTCCACACCACACAATCTCGGTGGAAAAGCTCGTGTGGATAGCTCAATAATATATTGAACAATAGTCCTCTCTTCTAATAGAGTGAGCTTCTTCGACTTGGGTGCAGTATCGCATCGTGCAGGCTTGCCAGCGCGTCGGCGCCCTAGAGTCGCCTGGGAGACTCCATAGGCCTTAGCTGCGGCTCGTATGCTTAGCTTTTTGTCGTTTTGAAGAGCTTGGAGAGCTAAGATCATTTGGCTTTCTTTTGACGTAGAGGGCATCTTGGATGGTAGGAACAAGTGGTTGTTGAGTACAAAGGTGTCGCGTCGCGTAGAAAGTGCCCCACTCACTGATATGCCTCACTCACTGATAATGCACGTTACAAGGTGTGTGTAAGCGAAATCAAATTGCGGCCGGCTCTCTACGGCCGGTTTGTCAAAAGGCCGAAAGAATGGCCAGAAGAAGGATCGTGACGGAGTCAACAACTGGCGGCCTACAATGGGGCTGTGTTGGACGTCTTGTTCTCGGGGTGAGCGATAAGGAGATTGTGATGCGGTTCGCGTCGCACTGCATTGCGCCTTTTGACGAAGGGCAGGACCCCCAAGCCAGGATCGTCTCGCGCGGATTTGTATATATCCATGTGCATAAAGCCCCTCAAATGGGTGCTTACGAACGAGGTGTTGTTGATCATCTATGCGTGTGAGAGGCACATCGACCGGCCGGCCCGAACCGGTAATGCCCAAAGCAGGCAGTCGAGGCTGTGAGCATCGGTGACTCTCCGCCATTTCTCGGTAGCTTTGGCAACAGGCACGCTTGGGAGCTGGCCCCCGGGTTTTGCTCGGCGCAGCGGTCTGTTCACCGCTTGTTTGGAAGCTGATCAAGGGCTCGCAGGCGCAGGTGCAGGTTTCATCAGACAGCAAGAGTCTTATTCGCGGGTATCATATGACACTATTGTGCTCACCTCCGAGAGCCTTGCAAGGTGAAGGAGTTGCTTCGGTGTCACTATCGTACAGCTCCGGCGACTACGGTCTACGGAGCGGGCGACTAGTCTGGCGTCGCTCACAGAGCAATCCTTCCGGTATCTCGTCCATCCCGCAAAGCAGCAATGAAGAGAGCCAAGAACCCAAGCCCAACAGAAAAATAGGCCAAATGTGTGCTGATAGAGCCGAAAAAGGCCACGAGCATCTCCACGAATCGCCCGACCGAGTGCCACGGCGGGCCAACCCACATGATACCAGACCACGATCGCAGCGTCTGAGCAATGGAGAGCAAGACTAGAGCCGCGGCCTGCATCAGCAAAGAAACGAGGCTGAGCGCGCCTCGGGCCTGCAGCTCGCGAACTGTCTGTACCCCGTACACAAACTGGAGGATCACGGCTATCATGTTGGCCGGCACCAAGAGGCCCATCCACAAGCTCGAGCCCACGACATAGACGGCAATGTACCGCCCCAAGGTGCCCGGATCATCTTGGTCGAAGTACGGGGACTGGTTGTACCAAAGGAAAGCCAGCGACACGGGGATCACCGTGATAACCACTGTGCTCACGGTCGTTTTGAGGCCTGTTGACGTGATGCCAGGCTCCGGGTACTCCGCCGGCTCATCGGGAGTCGAGGGGGTCCGATGCGTGATGTAGAGCGCGAGGCTTGCGGATGTCAGCGCCACCGCAAAGACCGGCAAGAACCCGGAGATCCGGAACGAAAAGTCTCAGCAGAGGTGGCCGGCTTACAGGATTATGGCAGCAACAAACTGCACGGCAGCCTGGACGACGCCGAGGAGTGCCGAGTATGCCTTCCACCCTGTGTACGGCCCGCCGTCGACGCAGTTGAAGGCGCCGTAGAAGACCGGGTGGCACAGGCGCAGGGCGAGCGTCAGCGTGGAGGAGAGACTATGGAAGAGGACGGAGCGCGACGAGATGGCGCGGGTGCCGTGCGCGACGATGCTGAGGTACTGCGGGACGTATGCAACAAAGACGAAGACACAGAGGAGCCTGCAGCGCGGGGTTAGGACACCGGACACAAGCGAGCAATGAGCTACGCAGGGGATCGGCGCTCATACGTTTCCACGGCTGTTCGTAGAGGCGACTGATACGCCCGGTGCTCCTCGCACCACCCCGGCTCGCCCTGCATGCTGGACGGAAAGAAGCGGACGCGAAAGGCCTGGACCGGGGTGCGAAGGTCGAGCTGGAGCGAGGTGGTAGCAGAGAGGGCAAAGGGGAGGACGAGAAGGCGAGAAGGCGAGAAGGCGGGAGAAAATGCGAGAAGACAGAGAAGCGGCAGGCAAAGATTGACGAGAAGGCGATGATGTACGCCTCGTGAGGCTCCCGTCCCGCTCTGAATTGTCGGGCTGGGCCGCGGGCTCAAGAACCCGGATCAATCGGCTCGTCGGACATAAATTGATTAGGTACCTAGGCGCTGCCGCTGACCCGGACGGTCAGCAGTCTTAGATTGTACCGCTGAGCCACTTTCCCGATACGAAGCGAGCGCAGGCACGCGCGGGGTACCTTATGGTCTTGAGGGGCAGCAATCAATAGGTTGTATTGCTGCAAGCTGTGGCTACGTGTGGAGGTTCCAGGAAGTGGAAGATCCCACAGGCTGGGGAAAAGGTAGGTGGGCTCGAGGTGGGCTTGCGCACTGGCCAGCCCGCAACCCGCAGGTGTGGGGTGCCAACATATGGTAATAACAGGGTATAAGGTGCAGGGCACACTATACCGTGTCAGGTGTGTCTGTGATGTCTGTTGACGCTTTGTTCATCACAGTTACACGAACCGAATCAAGCCCTGGGATCCCCTCTATTCGACTCTGCAATGTCTTTCCCGGCTCCAGTAGCAGCACGCCTTCCAAAAACCCGGGTTAGAGCCAATGAGGCTCAGCCGGCGGAATTCGGGCCCTCGCGTCTTGCCTCTCGGGGGCAGCTGACTGGACTGGAGACGGGACATGAGGGTTCACCCAGGCAATATCGTCTCTCCTGCACAGCACTTGTGCGAAGAGTGGTGTTGGCGGTCGCAATTTTCTCAGCACAATATGATTCCTGGTCAGACCGCTCATGAGCTTATGGCCTTGCCGAGATTCCGTCTTCGCCAGGAGACGAGCAATCTGAACAAGGCATGCGCGGGTCGTTGGTCCTTTACATGGACCACATCCCGGGGGCTATGTCTCCATAATGCCACCGAGATACCCGCTGCACTTCATCCTTCGAAGATGCGTGAGTTGTGAGCCGCGCCGCACGAGTCGAACTCGGATGCCATGTTCCTTGAAGCGTCGTCTTTGATATTTGCCAACTGAAAAGCCCAAGATCCTGCCGGCCTGTGACCTCTGTGACCCTATCATCCAGCCCGTAGATGCTGCTACTCTGTCAGCCCATGTTTCACGATGCAGCTCTTGATCATCGCTTTGTTTTTCAACCTCGTGGCTTTGGTCGCCGGCCGCACATTGTTTGGTGGACAGCCGTACGTCGGCTCGCCAGAGCAACATGCCGAGCTTGATGCCATCACGGAGGCGGTCAGGGCAAGGAGGGCCGCATACGCAGCCGCCCAGCAGCGCAACGAGACCTTGAACACTGCCAATACGTCTAGTCCCGTTGACAAACACAGAGGCGTATCATCCGATACCCTGGCCAATGCCCATAGGCTCGTGGATGACGCGATCCAGCGGTGGTCGTCCACCTACCAGCCATACGTGACGTCCCCTCGGCGCAATCAGTACAAGTCTCAGAATTCCGGGGCCCAGAACCGCACGCGAAGGTCTTCGTTTGGCTTACCTATCCTCTCCACCAGGGATGGCGAAGAAGCTGTGGCGACCGCTGCCGCACTCCTTGCCGAAGTCGAGGCAGCCGACAGAGCCCGTAACGGTCAGCTCTTTAGGAACTATACCTTCAACCAGCCAGATCCCTTCTTTGAAGCGTGGAGAAGTGGCCCTCGCGGGAAGCAAAAGCGAGCACCGGCCGATGCCGGCGACCCCTTCTGGCTGGAGCAGATGGCTCCAGGTGAGCACGGGAGTGCTCCATTTGCCAAAGCCTCCAACTACAAGGTTAGACCGTCCGTTCACAACATACCTTTACTTCAAGTTGCGTCTCTAAACCAGACTACATCAGGTGTTTCGAAATGTGAAAGACTATGGCGCCAAAGGTGACGGTGTGACGGTAAGCTCTTTTTCCGCCATACCGTTTGATATCCGGGGTTGATCGTGTGCTAGGACGATACTGCAGCTATCAACAAAGCAATCAGCGATGGTAAGCGGTGCGGCGCCGACTGCCTCTCTGACACCACCACGCCTGCCCTTGTCTACTTCCCCAAGGGTAAGTATCTTTTCCGTCGGGGGCTTTCCGCAGCAGAGGCTGACGCAACTCAAGGAACGTATCTCGTCAGTTCCACCATCATCGGACTCTACCAGACACAGCTGGTCGGCAATCCCAACGACAGGGCTACCATCCGTGCCTCGTCTAAATTTGTCGGCAAAGACGGTACCAGCGGCGTCATCTCGTCGGACGTCTACATCGATGGCGGAGGCGGGCAGAAATGGTACCTCGAAACTGTAAGTCCACATTCAACACCATCGACCAACCAAGACTCTGGCCTTGGGCGTTTCTCAGAGACGCTAACGAGGCTTTGACAATCAGTCCAACTTCTACCGCCAAGTAAGGAACCTCATCATCGACATTGCCGACGTCACGGCAGTGAACGCATCCTGCCTCCATTGGCAGGTAGCCCAAGCCACAAGCATCGAGAACGTGGATTGCTACATGTCGAGTGCGAGCGGTACTACACAGCGCGGAATATGTGAGTGCCCTTATCAACATCACTGTCCCCTCGATCCTGTAATCGCAACCTGACATCGGCTCGCAAACAGTTTGTGAGAATGGTAGCGGGGGGTGGATGTCTAACCTTAACTTCAACCATGGTCAAATTGGAATATGTAAGTCTTCCCTAGATTATTGGCTCTAAACCCCTTTCCATCACTCACCAGGGACGGTATCTCAGATGGAGGTGAGCAGCAATTCACGGTAATGGGCGCGGCATTCTATGGCTGCAAGACGGCTGTGCAGTTCATCTGGGACTGGGGCTGGGTAAGACATCGAATACCAAATCCCGAAGCATCATGGCTAATTATCTGGGAACCTCTAGACCTGGCAAGGCATATGGGCTCAAGACGCCGATGTCGCCTTCGAGCTCTTTGATGACGGGGGTGCAAGAGGCGTCGGTTCATTCCTCCTCCAAGACGCCACCATCATGGACTGCAAAACAGGTATCCTCATGTTACCGCCTCAGCCAGGCTCCGAGTCCGGGACCACAAATATTGTCCTCGACACGGTTGCCTTCCCGGGAGTGTCAGCGCCCGTCGCGGACACAACCGGAAAGGTTCTGCTCAGCGGCACCGATCCCCTGGAGGTCCTCGACGTCTGGACACTGGGGAACATCTACGTGCAAGGCAATTCTTCGGCAAACACCCAGGGCGTACCAGCCTACACAGCCGGAACACACGTCTCGCCAAACCGCAACAAGTTGCTTACAAACGGAGATACCGGTGCCTGGAGCTCGAAGTGGTATCACTACCAGGCAAAACCACAATACCAGGATATTGATATTACTGCTTTTGCCAACGCAAAAGACTACGGTGCCAAGGGTCAGTCCTGGAGCAGCATCAAACTATCCCTGACACGGTTCAGGCTGACATTCTGACCAGGCGACGGCGTCACGGACGACACGGCGGCTTTCAAGGCCCTGTTTGGCTATGGTAAGGAGACACGCCCCGAGCCTTAGCAGTTTGCTGATTGATTGGTGTCCAGTCGGGCGGAAATTTAACCACATCTTCATCCCTCACGGCGTCTACTTGATCTCCGACACGATATACGTGGGGATCGGCCTGAGTGTGGTGGGCGAGTGCTGGAGCCAGCTGATGGCCAAGGGCTCCAGTTTCTCGGGCCTCTCCTAGCCGAAGGTCTTCATTCAGGTCGGAGTGTCCTCGGGCGAAGTCGGTGTCTTAGAGCTGTCGGACCTGATTATCACAACCAAAGGGACTGCCACCCATTTTGCTGGAGTGGAATGGAACATGAAAGGAGATCTTGTTGGCGACTATCCCGGTATGTGGGGTAGGTGCCTTTATAAATGCTTTCAAGTTTGGGCACCTACACGTGTAACTGGAGATGCCGATGTTGACGAGTACCCTACAGACGTTCATTTCCGGATCGGAGGGGCGACCGGGACAAATATGCAAGTCGACCAGTGTCCTCAAGACGGCACCGACTGTCAGGCCGGCCTCAAGTTGTTGCAAATCACTCCGTCCAGAGGCGGCTATTTCCAGAACGTATGGGTATGGGTTGCCGAGTAAGTCTCTCATCTAATTTTACCTGCTATGTACATCGCACACTGGCAAGGCAAGCGTGGGCTAACACCACTTTAACGCCTGAAGCCATGACATAGACGACTCGTTCAACGACAGGATCAGCATCCTCGTGGCTCGTGGCTGGCTGATATAATCCACAGCACCAACGTGGCTCTACGGCACGGCGTCGGAGCACTCAGTCATGTACCAGTACTCCTTCAGCAGCGCCAACACCCTGGCAGCTGGCATGATCCAGACCGAGAGCGCCTACTTCTAGGGCAAAGACGGGGTCGGCAACCCCGGGCCATTTGCTGGATCTGCCCCATATCCGGGGGACCCTATTTTGCCGGACGGAGGCTGCGGTGCCAAGGGGAATGGGACTATAGGTGCGTTTGCTCTACAAGGCTTGAGTTTCAGCTCATTGTTGACTAACCGATGGCATTGTTTATAGGCTGTGATGAGAGTTGGGCCGTGGTGATTCTTAACTCTACGCAAATCTCTATCAACGGGGCTGGCCTCTAGTAAGTCTATAGAAAGGCTAGCTCTACGCTTCCTAGAATTAGCTAACATACCTGATCTAAGCTTGTGGTTCGATGCCTACGACGAGAGTTGCGTGGATAGTTGGAACTGCTAGCGGAGTCTGGTCTAGATCGGGCGCGGGTCTGGCGATTTGTCCATCAAGAATCTCATCACCATCGGGTCAACCAATATGATTAGCGGCGTCTCGGGAGAATCGTTTCTTGGAATAGACGCCGAGGAAAACCTCAACTCGGTCGGACACCCCTGGTGGAGCCTGCTCAGCTACTTCCAGATTGTCGGGACGGTAGCCACGACGGTCTGGCCTGCCAACCGCAACTTCTTCGGCCTCGGAGACTCCTATGCTGCGGGGATCGGTGCTGACTGCGGCGATATCACCGAGGATCAGCCACAGGGGGCCAAGTGCTTCAAGTGCAAAGGCGCCTATCCGTACCAACTGGCCAACAACTTCCCTCCATTCAACGGCGGTGCGGGTTCACACAGGTCCATCTTCAAGTTCTTTGCCTGTTCCGGAGCCAAGACCGGTGGGGTGGTCAACCCGCCAGATCCTGGGAAGAACAGCCAGGTCTAGCAGATGAAGGATTATGGCGTCTTCGAGGAATTTGGGTTTTCGACTTTGTCAATTGGGGGTGTAAGTCGCAGATCACCCATCAGAGTGTCCTCAATTTTGCTATTGCTAATTTCGAATCCCTATCTACGTTCAGAATAATGTTGGCTTCACTCGTATCGTCAAGTCCTGTATCTTCTGGACAATAAAGGAATGCGAATCGGAGATGACTAGGACCCAAGCCTGGATCAGCTCTGCCGAGCTGGCCAACAACCTGACTCAGTCGTATCGACATATCATGGACCTCGCCACTGTCCCAGACTTCAAACTCTTCGTCACCGGTAGGCAGCTCGTCTAGTTTTTGATGGTGTCCTCGGTCTACTAGCTGACAACGGCATTATAATGAAGGCTACGGGCGCTTTTTCAACGAGCATACGGACTGGTGCAACAAGAAGAACCTCTTCCCGTACACGGTGCCGTTCTGGTACCGCGCCGACCTCACCAAGGAGCTGCGCATCCGCGCCAACACCATGACGACCAACCTCAACACCCGGATCATCGGCATCGTCAACGACGTAAACCAGCAGTATATCAACGCGGGCTCGTAGAAGCGCGTCTACTACGTCGACACGGACAAGACGTACGAGAACAACCGCTGGTGCGACGGCAACGACCGCGACACGTGGCGCGACGACTCCTTCTTCTTCAACATCCGCTCTGACGACCTGAAGCCGGACGGAACCGTGATGGCGGGCGACCACACCCCGCTGGTCATCGATATCGGCGGCATCGACCCCAACACCTGCCTAGACGCGGCCGACGCGGCCGACGACGACACGCTCATGCTGCGGTGCGTCGTCGCCCGGCAGTATGCCGACAACAGCGGCAGCCCGAGCGCGCTTGGCGTCGTGTACCCGGCCGACGACAGCAGCGGGGCCTCGATACAGATCGTCAATAGCGGCAAGTTCACGGCCTCGGGGGCCATCTTGGACAAGTGGGCTAAGGCGTTCCACCCCAAGACATACCCGCTCGCGAATATCGCGGGGCGTGTCTACCAGACTTGGCTGGGTCTACATTAGGCAAGGTAGGAGGTGGAATCTAGAGAGAGGAGGTGTCGAAGAAGACGTTCTCTGTCCATGGAACAATGTGTCCGTTTAGTCGTCGGTCTTGTCGCGATATGGAGCTGAAGCTCCCCCTGATGGGGGAGGAACACGGGGGAGGATTGCAACATCAACAGATTGCATCTCTTGCAGCAAAAACCATCAAATCTTGTTGTTCTATTCAGCTTCCGCGTGGTCCTCTCCATCCCCGGGCGGCGACGGTAAGCTCCGCATGGCTCCCGACGTCATGGCCAAGTTGTTCAGCTTCTCCAGCTGCTCAATGAACCTGAGGTCTCTTTGTCAGTGCATGGCGAGCCAACAGGAAGCACGCAATACTCACAGCACCCGCCGTTCCGGGTCCTTGGCATACATTGCTGAGCGCAGGGCGATACCCAGAGTCGCATACACCTCAATCCTCGCGTCAAAGTCCGCAGCAGGTTCTGAAACGCCCATTACGTCGCGGTAGATCTTTCCTGCATCCTCCAAGTTCCAGGTATTTGGACGAGTGACCCGGATGTCAGCTAGTACGCCAGTCCCATTGTTAGCAAACCTCATTTGCGTTTTCTTCCGAGACCTGAGGGTAACGCATCAGTAGGTACCTTCGCTGTGACCCCAAACGGCGCAAGAGTCAAAGAGACACAAATTGTTGGGCGAGCCCTTTCTTGGCTTGATATTCCCCGGCCAGCCGTCGTTGTGCAGCAACGTTGGGTAGATGATCCTCCCGTCTGACTCCAATGGCCTTAGATAGCGAGGAATGACGAACTCCTGGAAAACCTTCTTTACCCGTGTGAGATTATCATCAGGTCCGCGTGCCACTTCCTCTTTCTCGCACATAGAGCGAAAGGTCTGGGCCCAAAACTTCTCCCACGAAGAGTTCCATGTGTTGTCCTGTGGGATGTTGGCGAGATGCGTGTCGATGTGGAAGCCACACTTGCCCCCGGGAGACTTCCCAATGCTCCTCTTGTGGAGTGTGACAAAGACCTCGGCCCATGCCTTGGGATCGGGATGCTCCTCGTCCATTTCGACATACTCGGCGACGTAGAAGTGCATGTCAGGCTGCGAGTGATACGAGCCGTAGGCTACTGGCTTGGGTGTGTGCTCAGGGATGAACGAGTAAACGAGCTTCTCGGACTCGAAAGCTGCTTTCATCATGTTTAAACCGACAGGGCCAGATGCACCTTTTTTGAAAAAGACTTGCTCGGTACCATCGGGGAGTTCAACCTTGATCCGCAGTGTCTCGACCCACAGGCTCTCGCCTCCCCTGGTAGTGTTGACGACTCGGCACCCAATGGGCAGGGCTAGGATGAATGAATCAGCGCCGCAATCGGGCATCGCAGGCGGGCAAAGCACAAAGGAGACGTACCTCCATCACACCTTTATCTAAGTCGGCATCATCCCCAAGGGGATCTATCCCAGCCACAAACCTAGCCATCGTAACAAAACCCTGAATTAGAGGAAAGCTGGCCAGAATCCAAGCGGTGGCGCAATATGGGTTACGTGAGGGGAATTGGGAGCCCCTCGGGCCCGGCGGTGAGTCCGCTGGGAACCGAGCCGCTTATTGGTCAAGATACCGTACTTGAGTAGGCAGTTGGTACATGACAACCCGAGAATGCCCAATACCAGGCCTATCTTGGACATTTTCCCATTACGGTCCCTCGTAAATGCACTGTGCTGAACACCATCATCATGCAAAGAGAGACTATGAATAAGAACTATTTCGGACCCCCACACTACAACACCCTGAGGTGAGAATGCCTTCAACGGTTGAGACGGAAAACTGCTAAGAGGCGCGATACTTGTAATGTCCTGTGGAGCACCGCCGAAGGAATTGATGACCCCCCAAAACCGATGCCTTGATCGAGGGAAGAGTCGGATGTCGTTTCCGACAGGGGTGCAAACTAGGTCACGATCTATCAACGTCAGAATAATGACCCCTGCGAATGCAGCAGCTACAGACTAGGTAGGTATCTTAATCAAGACGATGGGCCTTCCAGTACGGCTGATCCCAACTCAACACAAACTTTACACCCCCCTTGCCAAACATCTCCTCCAGCTCAAGCTTAACCCCGTTCCACTCGTCGGTGTTGTGCCAGTCATCGTACCGGTCCGATTTCTGCGACGGCGCAAGCACCACGCTCTTCAAGTTCGGATACCTCCCCACAGAAACCACCTTTGCAAACCTCAGCATCGCAGCCTGCAGCTCGACCCCATCTGGCCTCCAAAACGTCACCTCCCGAATCGACGGCGGAAACATGGTCGACAAGAAGCTATCCATCTTCGCGCGCTTATTCTTCCTCTTCCACACCGCCCTCAGCGAACCCAGCGCATGCCCATCCACCATCAGCACCTCCAGCTTCGCAAAATCCGTCAGCGACTCCCGCTCCGAGTCCTCGCCGGTTCCCTGCGGCGTATCATCCCGAACATCCAACCGCAGCTCCCTCAGCGAGTCCTTCCTGCACTCCACCGCCTTCCAGACATCGGTCGTGCACCGGTCCTCGCAGTAGTCGTAGTTGTCGGCCAGCGCGTCCCACGGCAGCGCGAGCACCTCGAGTCGCGGCGCGGCGTCCAGCATGGCGGCCAGCGCGTCCGGGTTGGCGGCACATGGCGTTTGCCAGTACAGCTTGCGCAGGTTGGGGAGGGGCGTGAAAGTGGTGCCGCGGGAGAAGGCGGTGTCGGGCAGGCACATGGCTTCAAGGTTTGGGGCGTGGGCGGCGATGGTCTCGACGGCGTTCATGGAGATGTCGAAGCGGTCGCCGGCGATGAAATAATGGGACACTTCGAGGGATTTGAGGGCAGGGAGGAGGGGAGGGTGATTTTTGACGAGTTGGGGGAGAATGTGCAAGTCCCAGTCGTAATCGAGTGGCATGCGCAGGTATTCGAGGTTGGGAGTGTGAGCAAGGAGGAGCTCGAGCGGGAGGAGGCGGTAGCCGGGCTCGCCGTCGGTGCTCCAGTGGTCTGGCACGGCGGGGAGGGAAAGCTGGACAATGCCATCCCTGACGAACTGGCCCTCTTCGAGTGGAATGTCCTCGTGTCCGCCACCGGACATGATGAACCGGACATGCTGGCGGAGGTCTGGTCGGGCAACGAGGGTTCGAGCAAGGAGGATTATGCGACGGACGGCCGATGGGCCTGCATCGGAATAGCATTGAAAGACGAGAGGCAAGACAGCGTCTCGGAGTGCTTTACAGGTTCTTGAGAGGCGCGAGATGTGCAGCTGCCCGCGAAACCACTGGTGGCATCCAGGCCGCCGGTTGAGACAGTCGTGGCAGGGATAAGGGGTGCGCTTTACGACACAAGCAGGAGTGAGAAAGGCGCAGATGTGGTGGAGCAGCTCTGCGGGCAGATCCGTAATGCCACCGGGGGTCGCGGCGGTTGCCATGATCAGGTTGGTGTGAGGGGCATAGTGGGAGCGAAGAGTTCAAAGTCCACAGGGCGATATATAATTAATAATGGAGGGCCTGGGCCGTCGTGGGTGCATCCGTTCCGTCGGGTGAAACCCATGGTTCTGGCGCTGCTGCCTACGGCAAGAACGGGAAAGCCTCAGGTTAGCGCGGACTCTTTCCTCCGACGCAAGATCGACCCCGCAGCAAGAGGCCCCCCAAATTTGAGCTGCATTCGGGCTCTGTGGAGACTTTGTGGAAGACAGATAGAGGGTTAGGGTATTAAAAGACGTCGGGCGGCCTGAGGGTTCCTGGAATCTTCGTCCACGCCCATCTCTCGGCAGCCACTGGCGAACGGTGATCGCACTCTTGGAGAGCCAGTACTGAAAGTGTCAATGAAAAAGTCATGTAAGCAATGCATACAAGAAGCGGCGGTCTGATGGTGGACCGCGACGCGTCTTTCTCCGCGCGATCACGAAACGACTTCTCTCCAACACTTCAAGAATCTACTAGAGGGTTTGCGAGTTTCGCTAACCTTTAGCAAAAGAGGCAAGATTCGAAGCTCTCGGCATTTGTTGAGCCCCGAGTTGGCGTGTGGGCTCTTCGCTGCAGGGATGCCGAAGCCACCTCTGGGCTCAGCCATTCATGAGTGTCCTGGCTGAGTTCCTCTGGGCGCTTGCGGCACACGCTCCAACCTCCCATGTCATGCAATGCACTGCCCCTCCCTCACTGAGGCTCACCCGCATCAGGCTGGGCGCCCTCCGCAACCTCCCAATCTGTTTTATTGCAGTGTTCTTTGCCAGACGACGGTCCCAGCCAGTTTCCTGCTCGTTACCTACCTTAGGTATCTACCCCTACCACTGTATTCCGGCTTCGTAGCTTGACCTCGCTATGGCAGAAGCATTGGCTTTCGGCGCCAGCGTCGTGGCCTTCCTACAACTGACAGACCGCGTCGTCCAGCTCTCCAAGAGCTTTATAGATGCAACGAAAGACGCGCCTACAGCTCTGCGAAGGCTGCACGCCGAGGCTGCATCCATGAAAGACATTATGGATGAACTGAAAAGACTCCACGATGCCTCCGATTACGGAAACTCTACCGCGATCGAAAAAGCGACGCACCTGCCCATCGAAAGCTGCCGTTCGTCCGTACAGATGCTGGAGACGGAACTCTCCAAGCTCTCCATCTCACCCGCTCACGCGCAGACTGGGTCTGGCAAACGACAGAAGATTAAGCAGTCCCTACAGTGGGCTGCTGGTGGAGAAGACAGGGTGAAGAAACTCGTCGCCGACATGATCACCCAGAAGGCGACCTTATCGCTTCCCTTCGTGAGCGACATTTCGTAAGTACATGCAAGCTCAAGTTCGGTAGATGTGCGTACGCTCATATGCTGACTGATAATCCTTCAGACAAGAGGTCAAATCCGTCAAGGCCAGCGTTAGTAAGGTTGAGGATTCGCTGACAGGTTCGTGGGGTGTCCCCATATACCCTGACCATGAAGTCGCTGGCTGATGGCCATTCTAGCCACAAAAGTCCTTGACGTAATCAAGTGGTTGGAGCATACAAACCCATCTGAAGTTCACAACCGCTCACGGTGTCTCTACGAGAAGCATACGGGCAACTGGGTGCTGAGGAGCGCCGCATGGGCAGGTTTTGTCGAGGGCCACCATCGAGTACTGTGGGTTCACGGTATACCCGGTGCTGGAAAAACGATTCTGTGCTCGAATCTCATTGAGATGCTGCGTTTAAAACAGGGACGTCGGACCGGCTGGGCTTACTACTACTGTTACTTCGGCCGAAACCAGGACGAAACGGTGCCGCTGTTGCGGTGGATTACGGCTCAGCTTTGCAATCAAACCGGGTTGATGCCCAGGGTACTCGCACAGTCCTATCAGGAACGACATGAACCCGACACCGACACACTTTTGTCCATCCTCGAGGCGGTGCTTCAGTCGTTGGATGCCGCCTTCGTCACGATAGACGCCATTGACGAGAGTATGCCCTACACAAACCTCCTCGCCACGCTGAGGTCCCTCATGACGGAGTCCCGATTTGACAAGCTGCGGTTGTTGGTCACTAGCCGACAATATCTCGATATCGAGCAGTGCATCAAGCCGTGCGCGGTCACCCTCCCGATGTCGAATGACCTTGTCGCGGAGGACCTTCGGATATATGTCACCTCAACACTACGAACCAACCCAAAGTTCCGTGCATGGTCCGAATCCCTACTCAAAGAAGTCGAAGATGCTTTGGTAAATGGAGCCAAGGGGATGTAGGTCCTCGAAATATAAGCGGCATCGTGGCTCCACAGCTAACGCTCATAAATGAAGGTTCCGTTGGGCAGTGTGCCAAATCGACATTCTTGGGAGACTCAAATCCCAATCAGCCGTCCGCAAGGCGTTGGCCGAGCTACCTGAGACCCTGGATGAGACGTACGACAGGATCTTGCTTGCCATACCGCGAGAACACCGCGAATTTGCCCGACAGACGTTGGCAATCCTTGCCGCCCAAAGCGAGCTCGGAAAGGCCACAATGACGGCAGAGGTGGTCCTAAGCATGGTTGTCCGATCTCTCGACCTACCCGACGACAATTTCCATGATGTTTTTGACATTCGCGAAACGTGCGGCTGCCTCGTCACCTTTGTGTCAGCTCAAGTGCCTTCATACAACATAGTTTCCTATCGACCCGTGTACACCGAGGACCTAGATAAGGTCGTGTTGGCACACTACACCGTGAAGGAGTTCCTGTACTCCGGTCGCACTTCTCTCCAGTCTACGGGTCATATATCTCGTTTCGCGCTCCAGGAGAAGGACGTCATTCGCGAATGGGCAGACCTCGTCTTGCGCACAGCATTATCGGCTCGGGCATCCGACCGGTTGGTCAGCGACAAATCGATTGAGGACTACTGTCTCGCGGTAACGCGCCCCATCATTGAAACCTGGGAAGAGATGGTGGTCCAAGGCGGCCTGGCCGACGCTTGCTTGGATTTTCTTGACCCGGCAGGGGCCCATCACTTGCGAAAATCCCGATCGTCTCCTCTTCACATCATGTGGTTCTCCGGGCCAGTCAATCCTCGAATCGCCGCCCTAGCCGAGTGCTGGTCCCAAGGGTGGCCGCTCCTTGCCGATTATGCGTTGAGAACCATCGATGCCCGACAAATCGTCGAAACTCCGCTCTTCATCAGAATCACCGAGAAACGGCCACATCCAACGCGACCGCAAATAACGGAGACATGCTTGCTGCTGTTATTTCTTAACGCTGCATGTTCAAACTTTCCTCATCTCAAGAGTCGCCGCGATAGACAGCAACAGCAAAAGCTCATCGGGTACCTCGCTCCGTTGGTCGGGTGGGATAGCTTGCTGCTTGCTGCCGTGGTTGAGCATAATCACGACGACCTGGAAGGGTCTGCCCTCGAGTGGATTGTTCAGCAGGGCGCAGACGTCAACTCGTGCCCCTGTCGCCTGACACCGCTGCAAGCTGCTGTGCAGCTGCGCGACCACGAGGCCGCCAAGATGCTGCTCGAGAGCGGGGCCGACGTAAACGCTGTCGGCTCTGTAACGGGATACAAAGTGCCAGGAACCGGGTTGAAGGCCGAGTTGGTGATGGACAGCCCTCTTCGAATTCTGAAGACAGCGTCTTGTGTCTCCGATTTGCAGATGGCGCCGAGGCTGAAACGCGAGTTCGCGAGGATGAATACAACGAAGGCGACGCTCGAAAAGCTCCTCGTCGAGGCCGGCGCCAGGGATTTTACGGCATCATCATAGTAGCTTGGTTCAAATTGGGTACCTTATCTTGAGTCAATGGCTTGATTAGGAGGTATTTAGGTAGAGCTGACGGGCTCTACCTCATCCCCGCCATGTCGATTTGTCATCCACCTCCCCGAGTAGCCTGGGGGTAACTTGGTTGTGCCTCATGGCTGTGATGAACTTCACTCGAATGTTTCTAAGAGCCCCAAACGACGTTCCTGGATGGCAGTATAATTAACACGGGGGAATGCAACGAGAAATGTGTGTAGGTATCATCATGGGAGTAGACAGCAAATCAGCGCATTCAATGAATATACCTTACTTCATGTTGACATGCCAGAGCTTCCAAGCTGAGCTTTGTCACGCCTCATCCTCCTCCACGCCACACCACCCCCCAAAGCCACTCCGCCACCTCCCTCTGCACCGCCACGGCCTTCATCTCCGCATCCATCCTCGCGATCTCGTCCCCCCAGAGATACTTCCTCCTCCACGAGGCCGACTCAAACCCATGCACCACATCGGGCACCAGCAGCCACTTTGTACTCCCCGCCTGCCCCCTACTCACCGTCCACGCAAACCGCCCCCCCTCCCCCCCCCCCCCCCCACCCCAACCCCCCCCCCCCACCCCCCCCCCC
>FTEL01008355.1_pt1 | contig 16514 bp, 11 predicted proteins | sample 1658911 | NCBI WGS metagenome assembly FTEL01 (sample SAMEA3914869, study PRJEB12502) | metagenome | biome: forest; material: soil | place: USA | collected 2012-03-12 | depth 0.1 m
CAGGAAGAGAAGCAGGAAGAGAAGCAGGAAGAGAAGCAGGAAGAGAAGCAGGAAGAGAAGCAGGAAGAGAAGCAGGAAGAGAAGCAGGAAGAGGAATAAGAAGAGGAATAAGAAGAGAAATAGGAAGAGAAGTAGGCATAGTTCAAGAATCAAATCGCTGACCGGAGAGCATACGTAGCATATAGACATATATCTCAGAAAATTACGAAAGGTTTTGAGCGAAGTTCTGCATTTCAACTATCTAACTAACCACCGCCTAATGGGTGCAATTCACCCCATTCACCCCGTTGGCCGCCTGAGCCATCCGCTCCTTCTGCCACGGCAGCGGCTCCTCAGCCGCCTTGACCGGCCCCAGCTCCTTCTCACGCTTCTCCCTCCACGCGTCAATCTCGCTCTGCTCCACAAAGTTGCCATGCAGACCTAGCCGCAGCTTAAACGGCAGGTGAATCACCGCCACCGGGCCCTGCGCGATCTTCTTGGCATCAAAGATGCACACATCGTTCCTCAACTCATCCAGATGATTCAACAGCCCCACGAGATACCCATCCGCCTCGTCGGTCCCCCCGGCGCGGGGGATGAACGCCGGCTCCTGGAAGGTCGCGCACGGCCCGGCCCAGTACGTCTCGGTCGTCGAGTTGTCCCAGGTGAAGTGGCCGAGGGTGTTGAACAGCCCGCCCGCGGGCGAGCCGCACTTTTGGAAATCGTAGGGCTTGGACCCGTCGATGACGGCCTGCCAGTAGTGGTTGTACGGCTTGGTGACGAAGCGGTCGTCGATGCGGGAGAACTCGCCGCCGAACTCGGTGCGCTCCTCGGCGGGGTCGACCCAGGAGTTGGTCGGGAGGGAGGGGTCGAAGATCCAGCGGGTGGTGGAGTTCTGGAGCTTGTTGCGGCGCGCGACGGTGCCGGCGGGGGTGTCCGGGGACGGCCACCAGAAGAAGACGTTGCCGTCGGCGATGGTCAGGTCGAAGACGACTTTGCCGTCGGGGGTCTCGTAGCAGCTAACTGTGTGGCCTTGGAAGGCTGGGGAGGGAGAGGTGTTAGAATGGGTGTGGTGGGGATGATTCAGGAGAGAGGGGTGCTCACCATTCTTGGACCGATACCAGCGAATGTCCTCGGGCTTGCCGCCGCGGCGGGGCACCAGGCCGTACCACTGGTCCTCATTGGGGTCCCACGCCCAGTGGTTCTCGCCGTTCTTGAGGCGCTCGGGGTCGCACTTGAGCGGCGTCATGGGCAGCACCACCCAGTTGTCGCTGATGCCGCAGTCGTGGATGATGCCGCAGAAGGGCGCCTTGTACCAGCACTCCTCCTTCTTGACGCCGTCGGTGCCGATCGTGTAGACCACGATGTCCCGCGAGCCGTCGTTGCCGTCGCCGCCGGCCTGGAGATGTTAGTTGGTGTTTCACTGCTCGGGCTGAATGATGAGTGGTGACTTACCTCGTAGCCGTAGCAAATCATCTCGCCGGTCTTGGGGTCGAACTTGGGGTGGGCAGTCATGGTAGGGCTGAGCACTTGGCCCTCAAAGTCGTAGCGGCCAATGGTTTCCAGCGTGTCGGGCTCCATGGCGTAGGCCGGGCCATCCTCCTTGGTGGCCAGGAGCATGCCGCGCCAGAAGAAGATGTTGGTGTTCGCAGCGGTGCGGATCACACCCTTGACGGCCTCATTGTCGGTGTACGGGTTGCGGTACTTGCCGAAGAGGGCCTTCTTGTGCTTTGTCTCATGGTCGTAGCGGTCCGTGTGAACGTACCGCTGCTTGAAGTGGGCGCTGCCGTTGCTGATGCGGATGGCGGTGACGTTGCCGTCGCCGTTGAAGTGGATGTCCGACTCGTACAGCGGGGGGAAGCGGTGGTCCGGCTGGATGCGGAAGAAGGTGCCGTCGATGTCGGCGGGGATCTGGCCCGTCACCTCGAGGTTGTGGACATCGCCCTCGATGCGGGAGGGCCGGTTGAACCCCTGGAACACCTCGGTGGCGGGGAACTGGGACTGGCTGCTCGTCTTGACGCCGTCGACGTAGTTGGGCTTGGCCGACAGGGTCTCGGCAAGCTCGAAGATGTGTGCCATGTTGGATGTGGTGGGGGCTGGGCTTGGCTCGGAATGGTTGGGATGTCAACGCAACCAACTCGTGTCGTGTTCTGGGCGTTGAGCGCTCCCTTTCATGTGAGATGGGATATAGGCATCGCTGCCCGAAGCTGTCCTCGCATCGTACGAGCACATCGTCCTCAGGCCCATCCGTCTCCCGGTTTCCGATGGCGGCCCCGGATACAGATCGCCGAAGGAGGCACAGCCCCTGAGTGTGGAGGTGGGGCGGATCTGGGGTTGCGGGGTGATGCGGGGATGGTCGGATCCAAGCAGCCGAAAAGGGGGGTGGGGTTCTTGCTTGCTGGCTCTCCCCGGCTGTCGTGTTCGGTTGCCCCGGTGCTGGTGGAACAAGTGCCGTGAGGACACAACCAAACATTCGAACATACGGATCAGAGGAGACATTAATGATGAATTCATCGCAGCGACGGGAGGATGGGCAAATGTTGCCTGAAACCAGCAATCGTGAAGCTTACCAGCTTACGACTCGCCCCCAGCCTGAGATGATGCTCCAAATAGATGTACTATAAACGAAATAATGGGCGGGTAGGGGGCAAACTTATTTGAGAACAACCTCAGGGTTAGGGTTACTTAAAGGGCGTCTAGGCTGCATGGGACGGTGGAAGGTGACCTTGAATTGACGACATGGTATACAGATGTATGGATCTGTAAAATCTTCGCAAGGAAAACACACCCCAGTTACCCTCCCTGCAAGATTGGAAATAAAAATAAAAATCAATACTGAAAATGTCTGTGAAATCTGCACAAACAACAGGCCCAGTTCCCTTATCCCTTGCTACTGAAAGCTAGCACCTGCCCATTGCCCTGCCCATTGCCCTGCCCATTGCCCTGCCCATTGCCCTGCCCGTTTCCCTGGAGGACGTGCGACTAACCGGCCAAGACCGGGCTTGGGATGATAGTGAGAGAATGTGGATGAATTAGAGGTTCTCCATCTGCTAAGCCTTCACCGTCCCGGTACCCTCTCCTCTCCTTTGTGCCTCTCCCGATAACCATGGCACCATCTACATCGCCGCTCCTCCCCAAACCCGCGCGCACGGCCATCAAGCTCCGACTCGGGTAGACGGCAGGCTGGGTTTTGACACCCATTTTTCACCTTTGCCTCCCACTCCTTTCCAGAATTCGTCCGCCGATAAGCATAGCATCGTTTACACCGCCGCTTCTCGCCTTTTCCGCGCGCATTGTGATCAAGCTCCGACTCAGGTCGAAGGCATGCCGGGTTTCGACATCCACCAGACTTGGAACATTCACTGCAACGACGTTCCTCCCGCTTCGTACCCCTCTCGTTCGGGCTCCATTCCGGAATACCGCACAGCCCGCATCCTGTATGGTTCCTTGCATCCTCATCAACGGACGGAACAGGCAACCCCCTTCTCACCAACCTCTGCATCCGGCACCCGCAATTCGTACACGTTGAGGTTGATTCCCTGCCCGTGAACCATGTTACCGACGACTCCTATCCACGCGGTCGATGACAGCGGACACATGGCCCACCAGACAACCAATGCTCGGATTTCATCTGGATATGGCGGTGGTGTTTAATGCAGATTCGTTCGCCGAAAAGATCCCCGGCCGATTTGAGACAGCGTTCCTGGGTGTTGCAGCCGTCCCAGGAGCAACTGAGCTTTTTCACGGCCTCTGGCGTCGAGAAGCCGCCCTGTCGAAGGGACCATGCTTGATTGAGCGCATACAAATTGGCAACCCATTGCACTGATCATTGCCCTGACCATTGCCTTGGCCGATTCCCTGCCCGTTTCCCTGCCCATTGCCCTGCCCATTGCCCTGCCCATTGTCCTGCCCATTGCCTTGCCAGTTTCCCTGCCCGATTCCCTGCCCGATTCCCTACCCGTTTCCCTGCCCGTTTCCCTGCCCGTTTCCCTGTCCATTTCCTGGGATCTGTTAGCTGCTGAGCTTTTTATATTACGGCAGAGGGGTTGACTATACCGGACTTCTGTTTCTTCACGAGGCGTTTCTGCTTCTTGACAGGGCGTGAAATCCCTTCCCCATCCTCCTCCTCCTCCTCCTCCTCCTCTGCCTGGCGTTTGGGTGCTGGCTTACGCCTCGGGGCACGGACTGGCGTCTGAAACTGGACGGGGAGTGTCGCAAACTCGATATCCCGCCAGAACCCGCACCTGTTTGCATCTGGTGCCTTTTTCCCACCACATCAAACCCAAAGAGGTGTGCGGCGTCGCGCCATTTCACGAGCTCCTCCTCAAGGCCCTGCCGTTCGATGAGCGCTTCCCAGCGCTCCCTGGCCTTCTTCGTGAGCTTTTTCTCTGACCAATTTCGCGCGACGTTGCCGCGATGAAGTGTTGGAACTCAACGGGTTTATCGACTTTTCCCGCGATGATGTCGCCGAAGATTCGGCAGTTGCCGCTGCGCGAGAGATACTGTTGGGGTGTGGCGCCCTGAAAGGCTCATACCAAGGAACCAGTGGACTGGCTCATGTTACGCCAGATCCTCTGTGTCACCAAGATCCTCGCTGGCACCAAGGGAGCCGTGATCATGGATGCTTATCGAGGCAATGCCAAGCATAGCCATGCCGAGGGGCAGGAGGTCAGTCGTGCCTGCCCAATATAACAACCACCACTGGCAAAATTTTCAGGCAGGGCAACTCCCACAAACGCCAGTTTTCGCTCCCGCAACCCCAGTCTTCGCTCCCACAACCCCAGTTTCCACAGACACGAAAAGGAAGACGCCTCCCCGAGCAAGGACTTGACCTCGGTACCCACGCCATCTGAAACCCCCCTTTCACCATGCCACCCAAGCATGAAATCCCCGACTCTGGTTGCTGGGACGACGACTTCAGCCCAGGTCCCCTCCCTCCCACCCACACAAAAGAAGTTTCGACCATCACAGGAAATCCCAGACTCGGATGACTGGGAAAGCCCTCTCTCTTCGCGGGGCGGTACTCCGGTTGTCACCCTCGGTTCACCCCTTCCCGAGCCAGATTTTACCCTGCCCGGCACCCCATCTTTCACGCCGCCGCTGTCCCCGACCGGGACCCTTTTCACGCTGCCGCCCCTCCCGACCCACCGCAAGGCCGACAAGATGAAGGTTGGAACCACCCCACCCTGTGAAATGTCGAGCCCCTCTCCTCTGACAAGTTGCTCCCAGGGTCGTTGCACTTCCTCCCATCCGATTTCACGATTGCCTCCATTGTCCCTGGCTCCGAGTCCAAGTCTGACGAGTCCGAGTCCGACGAGAGCGATGAGGATGTCCGACTTCTCAACGCCATTCTCAAGGCCAACCCCGATGAGCGTCTGGATGAGAACGGGACACCTGACAATGTCGACGAGACAGCTACGGCTGAGGCGTTATGTATGGTTTTCACATCTGAGATCAGGGAGATCGACACAAGCAACCCTGTTGTTGCCCGATTCGTTGAGAACTTTTCACATATCTGCCATTTTTGGATGCCGGTGGTGTAAAGAGACTGGTCTCAAGAAGTTCCTTACGCTTGATGACAGCCAGCCTCTCTGCCTTTCAGCTTTTGTCATCTTTCTACATGCAGATCCCGATCATCTTTCACGATCGTTATTGTCATTTATCACGGATGAGACCATGGGCCTGCTCGGGAGGAAGTCTCTTACAGTATAGGACATCGTCAGTGCTGTTCTCCAATCTGCTGAGGATTTTCACCAAGGCGGCTGCTATCTCGAAATCGCTCTCAAGAAGGCAACTTCACATCTCCCAAGCTGGGAGATAGCAGAGCTGCAGGGGGGCCAGTTCGCCACCCACTACATTACACCTACTGTACTGCCCATCCATTGCATTGCTATCGGCCTGCCCATTGCCTTGCCATCGCTGTGCCCATTTCCCTGCCCATTGCCCTGCCCGTTTCCCTGCCCGTTTCCCTGCCCACTGCCCATCGCCCTGCCCATCGCCCTTAATGATGAATTCCGTGTAGCGACGGGAGAGTGGGCAAATGTTCGAAGGGGCCAACAAACAATGCCCACCAGTTTCCGCCTCGCCTCCAGCCTGAGATAATGCTGCAAATAGATGGGCACTTTAAAATCGGTAGTAGTTTAACGCAATCACTATCAATATGTTCGATCAAGCAGCGCGACCCTGATTCCAACTGCCGATCCGTGCCCCTGAATTTTGAACAACACAAAATCGAGCGAAGAGTATCTGCCGCTGAAGCTGAGATCGTTCGTCACCATGATATTCTGGCCGCTTGTATGCGGTCAAGGATTTTGGGATTAGCTTGGTCTTGACACGAGAGTGAAACCCCCAATGTTCAACAGCATTTGTCGGTAGGGCTTTCAGAGCACATCATCCCCCACGAATCGTGCGTGCATCAGTGCGGCCGGCGACGAAAGCTTCAATCCCCTGCTCCTGTCAGGCATTTCGCGGGCACGTTCTAGACCGCGGTCGATTCTCAGCCCACACGTGGGCGTGGGGGGGCGGCATCCCGTTGACGACAGCCTGAGGCTTGAGCACGTGTGGCCCCAATCGGGCACCGGGCCCGATGGTTTGGCGCCACGAAATTGAACTAACCCCCTAATATGGATCGAAGCTGAATCTCACAGCCGAGAGAGCTCGTGAAAGGCCACTGAAGCGGCAAGCATGAAATTCTCCTTCGGTCACCCTTTCGACCGCCCATCGTGTGTCCCTCAGCCCCCTTACTCGACCCCCTCGCACGCCTTGCTGACGCGAGCGCATGATTTTATGTAAATGGATCTCTTCGCGATGAATGATCTCCCCTGCGGACGACCTCAAAACCGCCCGCCGGGACTCGGTTTCTTGGTCATGTCGTCGCATCCAACTTCCGCTCGTTCAGCATGAGATCCTCGTTCCCGCTCGTGGCGTTTCTGGCCGGAGTGTTGGAGTTCCCTTCATCGGTGGCCGCCCATTCACGTTCACCTGAAATATCCGGCAGGGAGACGACGCTGCAAAAAAGAGTTGGTTCTGGTGCGAAATGTGGTCCAGCCGCCGGAGACGCGGTTTGCGATCCGGGGCTTTGTTGCTCTGAAGCCGTAAGTCTTGCCGTGTTGACTCGATGACCACGACCTCACCGTCTTTTAAGGGGATATGCGGTACAGGTACTCCATTCTGCGGCGCGCCAGGTTGCCAACTGTCATTCGGGCCAGCATGCGACGGGAATCAGACCCCGACGGGGAGCGACACATCCAAAATACCCCGGCCGTTGTTCGGGAATGTCCCTTACGGCGTCGATATCAGCCACTGCTCAGTCACAGGCAAGGTTGCCCTCACCTTCGATGACGGACCGTACATCTACACCACCGAGCTCCTGGACCTCCTAAAGAGCGCCGGGGTACGAGCCACCTTTTTCGTCGTCGGAAACAATGGAGGAAAGGGCCACATCAACAACCCGAGCTCGGGCTACATTCCCATCATCCAGCGCATGATTGCCGACGGCCACCAGGTTGCGAGTCACACCTGGAGCCACCAAGACCTGAACGCCGCGACCCCAGCGCAGCGGCGGGCCCAGATCATCAATAACGAGATCGCCCTCAACAGCATCCTCGGCGTGATCCCGACGTACTTCCGCCCACCAATGACACGGTGCGGCGCAGACTGCTACAACGACCTCAAATCGTTCGGGTACCATGCTGTCAGTCACTCCCCTCCCCTCCATGAATTCTACCCAGCGTACTGACACCTCGCCGTCAGGTTAACTACGACATCGACACCCGCGACTGGCAAGACGGCGGCGTCAACGCCAAGTCCATCTACCAGACCATCCTATCCCAGCACCGCCCCGCCAGCTCCCAATGGATCTCCCTCGCGCACGACGTCCAGCCCTACACGGTTCACGAGTTCGCCCGGTTCATGATCGAAACGGCCCGCACTCTCGGGTACGACCTCGTCACCGTCGGCGACTGCCTCGGCGACCCTCCCGTAAACTGGTACCGCAACCCGACGACGGGACAGGCCAAGGATGCGCGGGGCGCGAGTCCGCCGGCGGTGTTGGAGCAGTCGGCTTCTGGCGGGGGTCAGCAGGGTTCGTCATCGGTTTCGAGTGGGAGTTCGAGTTCCAATGCGGGCCAGTCGACCGCTTCGGGGACGACGACAAAGACGAGCAGCAGTGTGGTGCCGACGCCGACGGCGGTGGTGAGCGTGGACTTTGGACTGGGGAAGATTGGGGATGTGACGTCGACAAGTAGGACACCTGCTGCCGTGACGGGGCTTTCAGTTACGCCGGCCAGTCCATCCTCGGAGGCGGTGGCGGGGACGGGCGTGCCATCCGGTGCGGGGAGGGGTATGGTTGGTGCTTGGGCTGCGGGTATTTGTTGGATGTGGTGGATTGTGGTGCTATTTATGGCTTGAAGACATTGGTCCAACTGAACCTGTCACTCTCGGACTCGATCCGACCAACATGTGCCGCTTGTGAGGCAAGATTCTGGCCCTGGAGATTGCTCAGTGCGCGGGGTTCGTTTCTCGGTCTCTTGGGAGTTGCGTTGTAAGGAACCATCGCGATGCGTGACTCCAACACAGTCGGTCATTGGACCGGCAATACTCTGTCTGTCCATGGACCGACAGGAACCATGCCTTGTTCGCGATGCAAGCCTCGATCAGTCTTCGGTCAATAAACGCATGCATTCGCTTAACAACTCTTAGCTGCACTCGAGATGCAAGCTATGCACGTGGGCATCGCGAACGCGTCGAGTGGGACGGCAACCCCTCCCACGCGGAGCTGTAGGAAGCCGTCTTACTATGCCAAGGCAACATGTGGCGCACGACTCCTCCGCTTTGACTCCGAGTAAGACATCGACTGCTACGGCCGTAGTCGTGTCTTGTTGTATAAGTTCAATTGCATCTCAACATGAAGTTACAACATCCATCCCATCACTGACCTCATCTCTCACTTCCACCGCCTCCAACCTCGAAACCATGCAGTTCAACCTCTCCCTCCTCGTGGGCCTGTTCCCCTTGGCCGCCATGGCCGCCATCAACGGCCGCTGCTCCGGCACGGCCACCGGCGCCTACAAGGAGAACGGCATCTGCGTCTCGACCTCGTCCTGCGCCTCGTACGGCGGCACCTACATCAGCGGCGGCTGCCCTTCCGACGCGTCCAACATCAAGTGCTGCCTGATCGACCAGTGCTACGGCGACGAGTCCCGGTGCCAGTGGACTAACAACTACTGTGACGGGCCGTTCCGGTCGGGTTGGTCTTCTCCTTTTCTGGTTTCAGTGGTGCCTGTGTGCATGGGTGAGGATTTTGGCTAACTGGTGTTTGTTGAAAGGCCACTGCCCTGGGGGGAGCGATTACAAGTGCTGCGACTTTCCCTGAACCGGTGTGAATCGAAATCCCGGGCATGGGTTGTTGGAAGGGAAAGGCTGCTCGCTCACTTGTGGCTCGGGGCTGGAGATGTACATCGACCATACCTAGGTTTAGTCACGGTCGTGCTAGCAACGCAAACTTCCAGCAGATTTCCCAAACTTTGAAACGAGCGAGGATAGTATGACCATCAATACGGGTTGCTAAGTCGATTTACAAATCATTGGCCATCAGCTGCCTAACCAGACTTCTTGCTCAATGTCTTACTAGGTTTAGTGCGAAGTTTTCTGCTGTCCCTGGTGTTTCTGTTGCCAATTCATGCTATTGTTCGACGCCCGTTATGCGCCTTCCGCCAACGCTCTCCAGACCATCCCACGCTACCGATCTTCAAATTCTCAACGAGCACACCGGGTCACCCCGAAGGACCCCGTGGCACCCCGTGGCACCGGCAAGGCATTCGTAAGGACCCCCAAGCCAAACTCCCTTTGACCAATTCATGGCCCACGACGCAACCGTTCCGATTCCGCTGCCTCAACCAGCCACCTTCAATATTTGGTATACACTTTACCAACGCGGCTTCCTTTTCTCGAGAAAGGCCGAAACACCTTCCACCTTGTCCCTAGTGCTGAACGCCGAATAGTAGAGATCCCGCTCAAAGTTGTCGTCACGCCCGAGGGCATCCGCTGTGATAGAGACTGTCAGTAACCGCACCAACGAAACCCCTGTATACCTCAGTTATTTAAAACTGACCGTGACAGATGGCCTCCTTCGCCAAGCACATCGCTTCGCTGCTCTGCTGAGCAAGTTCGCCTGCCACGTTGACCGTGTTCTGCAGGACCGTGCCGGGTTCGAAGAGGTCCGCGATCAGACCCATGGTTTGCGCCTCCTGAGAGGAGATGGGTTGGCCCGATAGGATGATTTTCATAGCCTGGACTTGGTTGTCAGAACTTACTCAGCTGTGTAAACATGGTTGACACCCACGCGGTATTTCCCCACGGCATTGGTCAAGCGTTGCGTCCCGCCCGCCCCCGGTATCAAGCCGATCTTGACCTCTGGGAGCCCAAACTTGGCTGAGGTGGAGGCGAATATGAGATCACACTTGGGGGCCAAAGTCAGTATTGCGTTTTCTGGGCATCGGATGAGACACACATACCATCAACGCCAGCTCAAACCCGCCGCCAAGCTATGTGGTGATCTTGTGAGTATTCCTGTCAGGCTGGATCGACATAGCAGCGGGCGACTCACAGCGATGCCCTCAACCGCGGCGATCAGCGGCTTCTTCACCGCCGCCAGGCCGTTACACAAGTCCTCGAGATACCGCCTCTGGTTCGCGGTCTCGGAATCCAGCTTGGCGATTTCCTGGACATCGGCACCAGCTGCGTCGATCCCAGCCCGACCCGGCCAGTGGTGTCAGCATGGGAAGGAATACGCGCGCTCCTCCCGCTCCCAGCGGGGTGGAAGCGGCAATTACGCAAAGATTGAGTAAGCTCCATACCGCAGAACAGCGTGTCGGTGCCGGTGACAACGATCACTCGAACGCCATCATCTTGAGACGCGTCCCTGAGCTCCTCGAGGAGGCGGTCAATCAGCTCCTGGGAGAGCGCATTCCGCTTTTCCGGCCGGTTAATGGCCAGGACGCGGACGTGCTGGCAGGGTTCGCTGGTCAATACGAGGGACGGCATCCTGTCCTCGCTGTGTGTTTGTCTGTCTCGTCACCTGGCTGCCGCTTGTTGTTGGCCACCCCGACAGTTAAACGTTCCGGTTGCGGGTAGAGATTGCATCGCGCGGACGTGCGAGGGCGCCATGTGAAACGGGGCCAAATCTATATCAACACTACCCATCCTAATTGCCGTCCAGACCAAGACGTCGGTGGCGCTGGTAGCGACGCGCCCAAACGGCCTGACCTGCCTAACCGAGCTCGCCATGTGGAATCAGGGCTCGTCGGCCAGGGACTACAAGGGAAAGAGACCCTGATTGCGCCCTGCTGCGTAATGTTCACGTAAGGACACATAATCGGGGAAGCGGACAGCTAAGAGGTTAGGAGAATGCAACGGTCGCGCCGGGTCAGGGGGGGACAAGGGAGGGTGCCCTTGCATGAGTGTAACCTCTGCCACGCCCCGGAATGACCTCCAGCGTCGCACTGGGCCGATTCATCTACGGGCCGCGCAGCCGAGCATCGCGCTGCAACCCAGCGTGGAGCGAACCCCGGGCGACGGGCGAGGGGTGTCGCCCGAGGGTGACATTCTTCCACTATGGCATTTGTTCTCCGCACCGCGGATTCGCGCGTATACAACGCCCGAGTGTGCGTCGCAGTTGCTACGCGCCAAGGCGTGGTAGAGGAGGTCAGGAGGAGAGGACCCTCCCCGGCTAGCACTCCGAGCCCGCGTCCACCGTTGCCTCAATCTCGGAGCCTCCTTGGTTGCATCACAACTTCCCAGACGGGCGCGATGCACAGCAGCAGCGTGCGGAGGAGAGGGCGCGGTCGCTCGGTTGGGAAGATCCCTCCGGGCGCCGCTTACACGGCAGTGAGGGGGCACAAGGCCGAGATCCATGTTTAATGCTCGGGCAGGTGGACGAGTAGGGCAGGCGAGACGATTCCGCAGCTGGAGCTTAAAAGCCGGGCGTGTCCGTCGGACAGGATGACACGCTTATCCAGTTCAGGGACGAGGCAGCGCTAATCCGCCATCCCCGGATCCTCCCATCTCTTCTCCCACGTGTATCTTGCCCTCCCAGAGCCGGGGTCTTTGACATGGCTCAAGAAACGCCCGACACCACCGGCCAGGCCGTACCGAAGCACTTCACTTCCGGCCCGGTCGTGCCATGCCCCTTTCCGACCGTCACGGCTGCCATACGGCATGCTGTCAACACACACCCCGACGCGATTGCCGCCATCGACCTCTCTCAAGCCGTTCGACGAGAGATTTCATACGCCCAACTCGAAACCCGAGCTCGATGCCTCGCCCAACGCCTCCGAGCCGCCGGGGTTGCTCCGGGGGACCGGGTGCCTCTAGTGGTGAAGCGTGGCATTGAGATGTTAGTTGGGATTTACGCCATCCTCCTCTGTGGGGCCCAGTATGTGCCCCTCGATGGCGGAATCGTCCCCGAGGCGACGCTGCAGACTGTCATCTCGCAGTCGGGCGGCGGGTGGGTGGTGTGCACAGGATCGACAAAAAACCGGTTTACCAAGGCGGATTCTGTGGCTGTGCGGGGCTGCCGGCTGTTGTGCATGGAGGATGACGGTGGCGAAGGGGAGGCTGAGGAGTTCGATTTGGCGACGCCCGAGGGCGGCTGCTATGTGATCTACACATCAGGTTTGTACAAGTGCCGAAGGATCAAAGATCAACGTGCTGACGTGAGACCAGGGACGACAGGAACACCCAAGGGTGTGGATGTCACGCATGCCAATGTTACCAACCTGTTATGCACATCCCCTGGGAACTTGGGGATTCAGCCAGGGATGAAGGTCGGCCAGGTGCTCAACATCAGCTTTGACATGGGTACGTCTTGGTCCTTTTGGCCACGTCTTGGATGTGGCTGACGAAGTGGTTCACAGCTGCCTGGGAGGTTCTTGGCTGCCTTTGCAATGGCGGGACGTTGGTGCTGAGAGGATCTGATTGGGTGCCAACGCTGAAGGAGGCGAGTATCTCGAACGCTCGCAAAAGTTGAGCTCTTCCACTAACAGCAAGATAGATTGATGTCTTGATTTGCACCCCTTCAATCCTCTCCCGGAAACTCCCGGGCGAGTTCGCCAACATCAAGATCGTGGCGACCGCCGGCGAGCCAAGCAATCAACTGTAAGAGCGGCAGTTTCTTTCTAACAAAGGCAAAGTGCTCCAGCTGACGGTCAAGCAGACTCGCGGACAAATGGGCGACACAAGGCACCTATTACAACTGCTGCGGGCCAACTGAGACGACGATTGTCAACACCATGGTCCGCCACCAACCAGGTGCACCCCTGACCATCGGAAAACCCACGCCAAACAATTCGGTCTATATTCTCGACGATGACCTGCAGCCGGTTGCTTTGGGTGATGTGGGCACGCTCTGGGCTGGCGGGAAGGGGGTGTCCAGGGGCTATGTTGGCCTACCGGATGTCACTGCGGCAAAGTATCGCCCTGATCCGTTTGCCGATGATGGGTATGTTATCCCCTGGCTTCTCGTTAGGCCCGTGGCTAAAGCATGACAGGTCCATGATGTACAACTCAGGGGACCTCGGCCGATGGCTTCCATCGGGAGAGATTGAAATTCATGGCCGGAGGGATGACCAAGTCAAGGTCAATGTATGTGACACCCCAACACCCAACAAAATCTACCCACTGACAGACTCAGGGGTTCCGCGTCGAGCTCGACGGTGTCGCCCATGTCATGGCCGCCACGCCCGGGGTCCAGAGCGCTTATGCCCTGTTGATCGATGGCGAGATCCACGGCATCATCCACCCAGACACTTGCGACTCGCAAAAAGTGAGGCAGCAGGTTGAGAAGCTTCTGCCATACTACTCCCGCCCTGCCCACCTTCACAGCGTGGAGTCCATCCCCCTGACAGCAAATGGCAAGACCGACAAGACGGCGCTGCGGGAGCTTGCCATCAGCCAACGTTCAACCAAAGACACCAGCTCCGACACCGAATCGGGCATTTCCCCCTCCGACCTGGAGCGCGGCATCATCGAGTCCAAACAAAAAGGCTCCGTCGGCACCTCCAGCGTGGGCTCCAACTCAACCCTGGACGTCAGCAAGGAGGACGCCCAAACGGACTTTAACCTTCAGGCGGACCTCCCCGACAAAAACCGTCCAAAATTCTTCCGCAACCTCGTCCACCGCGCCTTCATCCCCTACCGCTTCCTCCTCATGCTCGTCTACCTCGGCAACATCGGCGCCATCATCGCCATGTACGTCGACGGCATCAACCGTCCCTGGATCGGCTACATGGTCGCCATCAACCTGCTCATCGCTGTCCTCGTCCGCCAGGACATGGTCGTCAACGCGCTCTTCACCATCTGCTGCTCGGTCCCGACCACCTGGCCGCTGTGGTTCCGCGCGTCGTGCGCAAAGATTTACCACCTTGGTGGCGTCCACGCTGGCGCGGCTACCTGGGCCAGTTTGTGGCTGTTGGCGGGGAATATCAGCGATGTGTACTGCTTCTCCAGTCACGCCTGCGGGGCCGCATACCCGTCGCACTCCAAGGCCTACCAGGCTATCTCGTGGATGCTGACAGCCCTGTTCGCGACCATGTTGGGTTTCGCCCTGCCGCAGTTCCGCGCCACGCACCACGACTTCTTTGAGCGGTGGCATCGCTTCCTCGGGTGGACTATGCTCGCGCTGTTCTGGGTGCAGACGCTCCTGGGCATCTCGGACGCGGCTATCCTCCGCTCGTATGGCTCAACCCTAACCATGACCCCGCCCTTCTGGCTTCTGCTTGTCGCCACTCTTAGCATCGCCAGTTCCTGGTTCTGGCTGCGCAAGGTGCCTGTTGTCTCCGAGGTTCTGTCCTCCCACGCGATCCGCCTGCACTTTGACTACACCGTCCCCGTCAACGGCACCTCCACGCGGCTGTCGTTCCGCCCGCTGATCGAGTGGCACTCGTTTGCGACTGTGCCTGCGCCCGAGCCGGAGAGGGGTTTCCCCGCGGGGTATTCCCTCGTCGTGTCGAATGCTGGTGACTGGACGCGTGGATGCATCCAGAAGGCGCCGAGGCATATCTGGGTGCGCGGGGTGCCGACGTGCGGTGTGATGCGGATCGCGACGCTATTCAGTCGCGTGGTGATTGTCGCGACGGGGTCGGGGATCGGGCCGCTGATGGGGCATATCCGGGACCCGACTTGCGCCACGGCGTGTTTGTGGAGTACAAAGGACCCCGTCAAGACGTATGGGAAGGATCTGGTGGACCTGGTGAAGAAGCAGATTCCGGGGGCGGTGATTTGGGATACCACCGCGCAGGGCAGGCCAGATATGGTCAAGTTGAGCTATAACATGGCGAAGAGCTTCAGGGCGGAGGCGGTGATTATCATTGCGAATCGGAAGATTACGACCAAGGTGTGTTACGGGTTGGAGACGAGGGGGGTGCATGCTTTTGGGGCGATTTGGGATAGCTGAGGGGAGGGCTTGATAGCGGATGGGGAGCAGCTGATCAGGCGAGACGATTGAGGGAGGATGAGCTAAGGGGAGGGAAAAGATGAATCTTGGATGGGTGATTTTCGATCGTTTTTTGGTAGTTATGCGGAGAGTGTTGATATGTTTAGGTTCGGAATGTAAATTTGCTTGAATCACAGATGAATCCGGCGCATCTGTCTCTCTGCGTTCGAAATCGTGTCGCTTTCTTCCCCTTTTCTGTGTTTGCTTTTTTCTTCTTTTGGCTTCGCCCGCTGGCACGTGCCGACGCGTCCAATCCACGCGACGCGACGAAGCGCGATCGCCAGCACAGAATTTGTCCACCAACTTCATCACAATCCACCGAAAGCTCCTAGTTCACGATGGCGGCCCGAAAAAGTGCGCGCATTGCGGCGCTTAAGCCCAACCCCAAGACAACACCATCTAAAACGCGTCGTGATGCATCCGACGACAGCGACTTTCTCTCCGAGGATGCGGCGGTTTCCTCATCATCCGAATCTGCGCCATCAGAGCCAGACTCGGATTCAGACTCGGACGTGATCGACACCCGCCCAACAAAGCGCCGCAAAACTCAGCCACCACCGAAACGAACCCCAAAGCTGAACCCCAAAGCCGGCACTCCTCTCTCTACCTCCGACCCGACCTCCATCCAGCGCACGCACCCCACAACCTACCACAACCCCCTCCTCCTCACCACCCCCACCTCCCGCACCTCCCTCCTAACCTGGTTCGACGCCACCAGCACCGCCCGCTCCATGCCCTGGCGGCAGCCCTTCGCGGCCCCCTCCACCCTCTCCACCCCCGCCCTCTCCCAACGCGCATACCAAGTCTGGATCTCCGAGATCATGCTCCAACAAACCCGCGTCGCTGTCGTGATCGGCTACTGGACGCGGTGGATGGCGCGCTGGCCGACCATCCAGGACCTCGCGGCCGCGACGGAAGAGGAGGTGGTCAGCATGTGGCAGGGGCTGGGGTACTACTCGCGCGCGAGGAGGGTGTGGCAGGCTGCGAGGATGGTTTGTGGGGAGATGGGGGGGATGTTGCCGGCGGAGGTGGCGGGGTTGATGAA
>FTEL01002897.1_pt1 | contig 16474 bp, 20 predicted proteins | sample 1658911 | NCBI WGS metagenome assembly FTEL01 (sample SAMEA3914869, study PRJEB12502) | metagenome | biome: forest; material: soil | place: USA | collected 2012-03-12 | depth 0.1 m
CGGCGATCTCCTCCTGCTATGGAACCGCAACTTCTTCTCCGAGACCAACGTGGGCGAAATCGTCGTGTACAACGTGAAGGGAAAGGATATTCCGATTGTGCACCGCGTGGTCAGGAAATTCGGGACTGGGTTTGTCTCCCCCATGCCAGCTGCCCAAGGGGGGCGAGTCGAGGTGGATGGGAGCTGACGGGGACATTTTCAGGCCAGACGCAAAGCTGCTTACCAAGGGAGACAACAACGCGGCCGACGACACAGAACTCTACGCTCGCGGACAGGATTACCTGGACAGGAAAGACATTGTCGGGTAAGGCGCATACTCTGAACTCTGTATCTTGACATTCTTGGAAATTGAAGCTGACACTTGGACGCAGGAGCGTTGTTGGGTACATGCCCTTTGTCGGGTATGTCACGATCATGCTCTCGGAACACCCGTGGATGAAAACGGCGATGCTGGGGATCATGGGCCTGGTAGTTGTTTTGCAGCGCGAGTAGAATTGCCGGAATTCCACCCAACATATATGCCCGACCGGGCCTGGAGACCGATTTGGCCCAGAAATCCCTGTGATACGGATGCCCACGCTGCTGGCAATTTTTCGGCATTGTTCATGGACGACAGGAGCCGGATTTGTCCAACAAAATTGCACCCCCATGCAAGGAACTTGTGTGTGGGACGTGCTGCCTGGGCGACCTGAGCTAGGATTGGGCGACAGTTCCATGGGAACTTTGGCTCGTTCAGTGAGCCTATCTCATTAGCAAGCAACTTTACGTTGCCCGGCGCTGTCGAACTGCCAGAGACCGCGGGGTCGCAAGTGTGTCTCCCCATGCGCGGCTTCCTATGTTTGGATAGGTGGTTTCTGGGCACTGAAATCTCGATGTTTTGCCCCCAAAAGGAGAATCAGGCAGCAGGGGACCCTAACGGCTTGGCAGGCGCCTTTCCCGCGCTGGCGGCACAATGCCAAGGCCGCTAACTTTGAGTTAACCGTGAATAGAGTCAGCGATGGCAAGGGTCGGGAGGCAATCTTAAATTCACCAACAGGCCCACCGTTCGCTGCCTGTCGGCTTTCTCAACTCCATGTTCCATTCACTCGCTCACTCCTGTCACTCGTTTTTTTGTTTTTCTCGATTTATACCCTCAAACCTCGCGCTCGTTTTTAACACATTTTCGACGTTTTTGCCCGCTCGCCACACACCATACACACATTGAACTTTGAACAACTTCAACACGCACAACACTCAGCACGTGAGACGAAGGAGGGACCGAGATGGCAGGCGGAGACAGCGCGGCCGCCGAATCGAGGCCAGGGGAGTCCAGCCGGAACCAGGAGAAGGCCGAGACGGAAAATGAGACGGGACGCCAGCAACCCGAGCTTGGAGCGCAGCAGGACGCCGAGGAGAGGCCATCGCCGCCACTGCCCCCGAGACCGCTGCCCGCTCCCCGCAAGGAGGCTCTCGAACGCCAACCGCTGCCGCCAGCACCCCAGGGCGTTCAGTTTGGCCCTCAGCTGGTGGAAGTGCGCGTTCACCCGGCCGACTTTGTGCGCCCTTCCTTCCCAAGGTGGCAAAAAGCGAGTTTGGCATTGGGAGTCTTGTCCTTGATCGCCTCTGCTGTCATATTCGGCATTGGCGTTGCTCTTGGTTTTCTCAACGCGTCGTACCCCCATAGCTATGGTGACTCGCCAGTGGACTACGAGTTTGGTACTTCTGGCGCTGCGGTACGTTTGCCCCCTCCCCCTCCTCTTGGAGACCCCGCCGACCGGAGCTAGGACTGACGAAGACAGGCCGGTCTTGCGATTCTCGTAATCACCGTGGAGTTCCTCAAGACCTGGCTCTCCAAGCGGCGCGCGGGGATGCACCCGGGAGCTCTTGTAGCATTCCACCTCATCATCTGGTTGCTGGCCGCCGTCGGCATCACCATGACCGCGATCTTCCAGACCGACGATTGGTACGACTGGTACCCGAGCGAGAGAGGGGAGGAACTCGCATTCCAAAACGCCATCTACGAGCAGGTTTTGATGGCATTCGACGCCATCCTCCTCCTCGTCCACTTCATCCTGTTCGTCGGAGTCTGCTGCGAGACAAGCTGGTACCGGGAGGCAAGGGCCAAGCAGACGGTGCTCGCGATGCGGGTGCCGGGCGAGCCCGATATCCCGATTCAAGGGGGTCAGTATCCCGCCTGGCCGCCTCAGTCGTACATGTCGCATGCAGGCCCACAGCCAGGGGGATACCCAGCCCCCCTGGTCGACCGGATTCCACCACACGCGAGCGGGGCGGCTCCGTATCAAGTGGCGGCCTACGGGGGCTACTACGCGCCCACGCCGCAAGGCATGGTCTGGACACCCCAACAACAGGGCAACCCCGCGCAGTGGCAAGGATACTACGCACCGGCTCCTCTCCCCGCGCGGTACTCTCGGCAAGAGCCGCCGGCCCCGGCTCTCCCTTCGGCTCTCGCTTCCAGCTCGGGGTCTCGACGCTCGCAACGCCGGGCCCAAGAACGAGCTGCGAAGCAGGCCCAGGCGATCCCTGAGGTCACGGAGCCACAGGAGCAGGTGAAGGCACAGGAGCAACCGAAGCCTGTGGAGCCTGTCTCGGAGAAGACGACATGAGTTTTGGCATGAGTGGGATGTTTTGCGTTCGGACTTGATGTTGGTGGATGGGGGAATTTCACACAGATCTGGAGGATGATTGGCTCATGACAGAAGCACTTCTTGATACCAAGGCATGTTTGGCGGTTTATTTGCGATATACCCTAATATAATCACGACAGCGTTTCAGGTGGCTCATCCTAGGCTTACGTTGTTATTTTGTTTTGCGTGTCATCGTTGCGTTTTATGCTTGCAGCTTAAGAGGCTTTGGTCGAGTTGGATAGCAGGTCTGTTTGAGCATGCTCTGAGAACGTCCCGGATTCTTGATCTTTTAAGACCGTCGAGCAGGATCGTCTCACCGGACACGAGATGTGCTCAAGACCACGTTGACAGGTGCTGGCGGCAGACCAGGCAGCTACCTGTAGACGTCGGCTTTACTCGATCCCAACCCCATCGTGACAGCTCAGTGTTAAAACATTGCCGGTACCGTCTTGACCATCATCATCCCAACCAACATCGACCTCGTCGAAACCGGCAACGGATGCTTGCCGGCGAGCTGTCCTAGACGTCCGCTTCGGACCTTGAGATGCGGCACCCAAGCCTACATCAACACCCCCCGGCCCTCTTTCGACATCAGCACCGTCACCATCAACCCGCGCACCCTCGTCAGCCCAAACTGCGCCCCTTCGCCGTAACACAGCCGCTGGACCCCTTCCTGCGGGCCGGGACGGCCGGGCCGGAGATGGGCAAGCCAATCACGGTCAGCGAGGGCTGCTGAATCGGCGGGAACGTGGTTGCTTGTCCTGGGATGGGCACGGGAGGGAGGTGACGGTGAGCGTGGGGAGCGTGGCGACGAGGGACGTGGGGGATTTCGTGCTTGTGGTGTGGGATCGGTGAGGCGGTTGAGAGGGGGGAGGAAGGAGGGCAAGTCCAAGGCAGACAGGGTGGTGGATGGGGAGTGCCGGGTTCGGTGGCTGCGTTTTGGAAACGGAATTAATTGGGAATTCGGTCTTCTTACACCCAGATTGGGAACTGTCGATGACTGACCGTCGGGCCTTTGACGCCGCAACGCTGGCCATCGACAACAAGAGGCTGGCGGATGAGTGACCAGGACTTTGGGGGCTCCGCACCGGCTACGAACAAGGGCTTCTCGCCTGCCGCCTTCACGGAGTGAGAATGCACCAATAGATGGTGGTCTTTGAGTTTGTTTGGCTTGGGCTCACCTCACCCACACCTTCAACTCTCATGCCGACGGCGAGTGGGGGTAAGAAAAACGATTGGCCCGCCGGCTCCCGTCCGCCGTGTCCGACCAGTCGGCGGGTGCCAAGCGGCCGGCCCGAATCCCTGCGCTCCGCAGCCTCGTCCCAGGCACGGGCTGTCCGGGGCTTGCGAAAGCACTGCCATCCTTTGACTGCGTGGGGTGTGCTGCATCCTTGCGTCGTAAGCGGAATCGAAGCGGTGGCTTTGGGCTCACCGGTTGAGGTGCCTGCTCATATTCGTGATGGACCTGCGGCTGCAGGCCCGGAACCCGCATCCATGGTCCGCGCCGGGCGTGGGCCGCGTTCATAAACCCCCACCCCAAGGCGCCACAGCACGAGCGGGTAACGTTTTGAGATCTTACAAAGCGCGGGTGGGTGTTTGCTTTAGAGGCTGTAAGTGAGGGAATGGGGCGGTTTTTGCTTGCTGCACCCCACGAGGAGCGCAAGTGAGTAATGGGGCGGCGGATTGGAAGAGCGGGATGTTTCGGGGGCGTGCAAAATCGGCGGATGGGATGCCAAATAAGAAGTGCCATTGGAGAGGTATCAGGAGCCTCGAGTCCAACGCTGCATTACGGGTCGATGGATGCATTCTGCGCACAACATTCAGGAGGGAATGGCAGGTCTCCGCCCTTGTCAGCTATCCAAACGTGCCATATCGCCATATTCGTGCCCAAAGACACTTTGTCTCTTCCAAAGAACAAAAATCGAATCTCGCAAAGACCGGAAAGAAAAAAAGCAGGTCCCGTTTTCCACCAGCCAGCTTTCCCAATCGAGCCCGGTACGTTCCCAATGATGGGATGCATTGCAGGGAAGATCCACGCCCTGAAAACGGCCCGGTCCGTCAAAGTGTCCACTCCCCGTCCGAGCCTTCCAGATTTGGAAACCCAAATCCAACCAGGATGCATCGCTGACAACGGAGCCCAAACGGTCCTTGCCATCCTGCACGCAGCCGCCAAACTCTCGTCGAACAATGTCCAACCCCCAAAAGAAGACCAACCGTCGCTTTTCCATGTCATGCAATCATCCCATCATAGGTATTTGTATTGTATCCAGAAGGTAGCCATCAATCGAATGTGTCGTCAGTTGTGTCGTTATTGCTCACACCGGGTCAGGTAACGTTCGTCGACGACTGGACCGAACAGCTTGTCGAAACGGTCGATGGCCTCCTGCGCCCGCTTCTCATGTACTCCGATCTGATCGGCTGCGTGGTGTTGCCCGTCGGCGGAGAAGCGACCGTGCAACGAGCCGTCGTCGTGCGGGGAGGGCTCGGTCAGGTACGCCAGCAGTTGGACGGACGGCGCACAAGGTTCGGTCGTTGCCGTGCTGTTGTTCGAGCAAGCGGCCGATGCGTGCGAAGTCACACTGTCGTTCGAGGAAGTGGGAGTGATGAGATCACTGGTCATAGGGTTAGGGTATAGTGCTTGGTGGTTCAACATAGTAACAGCACGGGACGGCTGGGGGCAACGAAGGGGCCGAATGGACCAAGAAAGAAAACAGACATTGAAGAACCGGTCGAAGGCGACGGGTTATTGGAGGACGAAGACATTGTGATGTTGCTCACTTCGTTCCAGTTGTGGGTGTTGACTGTTGAGCCTTGACGATCAGATGGGGAAGGGGTCCAGATAATAAAGGGAATGGGATGGCTGCGAGACCAGGCTCGCTCCCCAAAACCGAACAAAACCAAACCTGGAATGGAGCGACCTTTTTTTCCTGCCCTGCCCCTCCCTGGGCCCTACTGTGGTAGTTGGTCCCGTGATGGGCATCGAGTCCTCTGGCACGGCGGTACCTAGCCGCAATGTACTTTTACCCCTGGCCTGGCTCCGTTACGGGTCTGGGCGGCATGGGGACGTGCCGTTTGTCAGAAACACGAACCGCAAACTCCCTCCTTTTTTGGCAGCACCTGTTGGGGGGCGTCCATTTCGGGACCCAGCGGACGGCTCGGCGGATTTGCCAGGATCTGTTCTTGGGCGTGTGCCCCCCTTGTCCCACAACGGACATGGCAGTCTGGGGCCGTAAAACCGGAACGGTCACACGGCACTGACCATTTCAGCCTCGGATAGCCTGTTCATCTGCCGGGGCTTTGAGATAGTCGTGAAGCAGCGCTGGTATTGTAGATATGGGCAGAATATCTTCCTCGTGGTTTTAGCACGGGGAAGGGGACTTGGATTGCTCTTGATCCGGACTTGACACTCTCGGAGCATTTCAGATCCATTCTGTCAACGAAGCCGGTTGGCATGGGGTGCGGTTCAATATCCGTACCTATTTTGAACCCAGGATTCTGGTCTTTTCCGTTTCAGCGTGGTCGCAGTCTCCGTTTCCCTTCTATCCGTAAACGTTTATTTCTCACTGGCCGTCTGTCGGACATCGCGCCACGCCTGCACCCGTCAGGTTGAGACTTGGCGTTTCTGAACCAGGAGGGTCACCTCAGAAGGGGCATCCGACTTGCGATCTCGAGGGCTGAGCGAATGGGAACCGTGCTTCGGCAGCCGGCGGGAACATGCAAAAGTGGCACCCAGCGGGCACATGAGTGGATGAACCCTCAACACACCAGCTGAGTAAGAGTTGCCCTGCCTGAGCCTGCATCTTTCCTGATACAAGTAATTGGGTGGACTCTTCCCAGGCTCCTCCCGCACTGGTCGAAAATGTGGGCGTGACGCGGACCACACAAAGCAAGCGGCAGCCAACTGAAGCCTTCCCAGGCGCCCAGACAACGCCCAGACGACGCCCCCGCTCGCTCAATCGGTAGAGTGTGAGACTCTGAGAAATCTCCATCATTTCAAGGTGGAGTGCGGCCTCGAGGGTCACATAGTGGCGGTGAGTACGTGGTATTCTGGATTTTGGGCGCATTTTACGGCCTGCTCACCCAGCTCGTCGACCTCTTCGTCCGGCTCACCCAGCTCCCCTCGCTCACCCAGGCCCTCTCGCTCACCCAGCCCAGGTACCCAGCGGAGCCAGCCCGCCTCCCGCACGTCGCTCATAGGTCGCCGACCTCGCTCACGCCGCTCACCTTGCTCACCTCCCTCACCTCTCTCACCCCACAAACCACAGCTCACTCACCTCGCTTGTACTGACATGTAGCGCAATTTGGCTCACTGCCGACCCAGCTAAGCCAACCCAGCCGCAGGGCATAAAAGAACCTATCAACATTATTGCGGGTTGACGTACGCGCTCTACCCCCGCCCCTTCATCTCTCTAAGTTGCAATCAGCCCACCAGCCTGTTTCCCTCCCATTCATCGCCACCATCATCAGTGGTAGAATAATGCACGCTCAGTATTGTTCTCCTGTGCCTGTTCCACCCAGCAACTTTCAGTCTCGAACATCGACGCAGAGACAGGTTGGTAAGAAGTTGCCGAGTATTTAGCCACCTGGCAACGCCCCCCAGAACGCACTCACATGCTTAGCTCCGGATTTCTGGCCTGTGACACCGACCGAGGAACATCATGGATAGGTGCCAGGGTTGCATTTCCCCAGATCGATCTCGACATGGGTCTTCCCCAATCACCACCTCGAATCACCCAACGGTTCCCGCCCTCCCCGCATCCCGCTGAGCTTGCGAGGCTTGTTCCCCTGGCGGGGGCTCCACCCCAACTGCCGCCGCAACACCATCTTTGCGATGAAGGAACGCTGCCCCATCAAAAAACACACCCTGACCAGGTTTTGCCCACCACGCCCACCACGCCCACTGCGCAGCCCTTCCTCATTGGGAATCAACCCGGTCGATCCCGGTCCTCCGTCTGCAAGAGATGGCCATCTCACCCCCCACAATCTCCCGCCCATCAGTGCCATCCCGCCTGGGGAACACTGGGCTTACCTCCGGGACCTGAATTGATGTTGCACCCTACTGCTTCGTATGTACCCGGGTGAGGCGGGGTATGGGGTGAATTCACCGCGTGATGGGCTTCATCCCCCCTGCTTGCCTCGGCGGTGGCTGCTGAACAGAGCACACATGCTTGTGAAAGACGAAGTCGAGTCTCCTATATAAAGAGACGTTGAGGATTCCCTCTCCCGGAGTCTCGCTATTTAACACTTGCCAACAATTCCCCTCCCTCCAACCGCTCGCCACCATGAAATTCACCACCCTCCTCGCCCCCCTCGCCCTCGTCGGCGCCGCCCTCGCCGACAGCAAGTCCATCGTGGGCGCCCTCACAACAGTCGACGGCACCACCACCAAGCTGGGCAACGCCGTGGCCAAATGGAAGGGCGACCTCCTCGGGACCCTGCCCATCGTCGCCGAGAGCACCGCCTTGCTCGTCCAAGTCGGCAAAGGCACCAAGACGGCCAAGGATAGCGCGGCGCTCGACTTCGCCGGCACCCTCGACGTCGCCACGGCGACCAACAAGCTTGTCGTCTCGGTCAACACCACCATGACGGCGCTGATCGGGGCCAGGAAGAAGTTCGACAAGCTGCTCTTGACGCCCGTCATCTACATCGACCTCGGCCTGCAGAGGCGCGCCACGTCCGAGATGAGCGCCGCTATCATTGCCAAGGTGCCTGCCGATTTCCAGGCGCTGGCTAAGAACCTGGTTGCTCCCATCGATGCTAGTTTTGCGCTGGCGATTGCTGCTTTCCGTTAGGGGGTTGTTGGGCTAGTGTAGGTCTGGACAGCAAGTCAATTAAACATGGGAGGGTTGTTAAGCTGTGCAATGATACCGAGGTGCTTCGAGGGCGGTGGGTGATGCGGTAGCGTGTGGATCAGGGCTGGCCTTTTTTTCGTTGTATATATTTAGAGTGAAAATATTGGGGGAATCAGAACGAGGCGGGAAGTTGCCTTCAGATTATAGTCGCAGTTCAGTGCTTCTTCTTAGTCGGCCTGCGTGGCCCGTGATCTGTCCCGTCTTTACTGGTACTTCTTCGCCAAAACCTTTCCGTGCTCTTCCCAGGCTATGTGAGTGCGTCCTGATGGAAGATCAATGACCATGTTATCCCGCAGTTGTTGTAGCTGGTCAGGGGTCATGAGTCCCGCTTCTAACAGTCTTCTCTCCACCCCGCCGTTGCGCCGAGCCCATTCCAAGAAGGCTTGCATGGCCTCGACTCTGCCTCCATGTTAGTTAAGAACTCGATGACGCTTTCCACAGGTTCATTAATGAATACTAACCTGGAACTAAAAAACCGTTCTTCCTCTTCGGAGATACCCGGCCCATTGGGCCGAATCTCGGTGATGATACTGGCGACTTTGTCCTCGATACCGAGCGCCGTTAAGGCGTACTCATGCGCGACAATGCTGTCTTGCACACCGCAAAGGCTCAGGATCAGTGCGCAAATAACCCCAGTGCGGTCTTTTCCTAAGGAGCAGTGGATCATGATTGGCTCCAATACGCTGACGGTAGCGAGATGGCTCAAGATATTCTTAAGCGGCTGGAATGGGTTGCTGGCTGAAGTGGCCGAGTCAAGAATGTCCTGGTAATATTCGACGAAGCCCTGAATAAGGTAGAGTTAGCTGCTAGACGTGGGTACAACCGCATGTCGGCCGTGATCCCGGCTCTAGTTACCTCAAGGCCCTTGTTTCTCAAGTTGTGATCCCGGCGAGCACGCTGCTCCTTTGCGATGTCATCGTCGGTGAACACCGTGGCTGAGACTCTCACGGCCTGATCCCAAACTCTAATTTGCCCCCAACCTTTTCTGGTACTATCTTCAATTTCCGAGTCAGAGCGAAGGTCGAAAATGCGGGAAACGTTCAATTCTCCGAGCTCGGAGATGCCCTTGGTGGTGATTCTGGAGGGGTCTGCCGATCGGTAGAGAACACCCTGCCGAACGATCTTGTCAGGGTAACCGGCAATCGGGTAGCCACCACAGTCGCGAAAGTTGTGAAGGCCATCTATGTTGATGAAGGGCGGGGATGGGATATGGCGGATTTGTCTCGGGATTTGGGGCTGCGACTCTGTGTTGGGCCTGCCAGCATCGAGTCTCGTCTCGACCATGGTGCCGGTTTGTTTGAGGTAGGTAGGTATCTTCTATAGGTAGGTAGCTTTGTGGAGTCCGTTTTGAAACAAGTAACCAAAACAGATCACCTTTATAAATAAGTGGCGGTCAAAGGGAAACGTGTCAGGTACACAGCCGTGGGCTAGGCGACCGTTTAAGCCCCTATTTCGGGAATGCCGCCAACAGGTTGCCCAAAATTGCCGTGCCAGACCGCCTAAAACACCTGAGGCTCTGTTCCTCACCTGTCATATACATGCAGTTACCGCTGCGGGTTGTGTTGAATTTCGAGAGACATGATGAATATGTACTGAACCAAAAGGCTTTGTCCTTTGTCAGGTGAGGCCTGACTGGAAGGTTTCTTCCTGACAACCCGGCATAAAACATCGCACGTCTCAGTCCCGTGCTTGTGCCCTGCAACAACCTTCCCAGTGGGAGGTACCTAACGTGACAGGGAGTAAGGTATGGGATTCAAATCGAAATCACAATAGACGAAATAGACCGGAAGGCGACGAGAGAGATAGAAAAGTGAGAATACAAGGAAAGGACGTCGGAGACTTGAACTAAACCAGCTCCTCAATGAAATATTCCTTCCACCCCTTCTCCATCCCTCCGACCACATGAACTCACACCTAACTCCAGAACCCATCACAAAAACAAATGGAAAAACACATTCAAACCCCACCCCTCTCAACCCACAACAGATCCAACTCCCTCCTCTCCGCAACCAACTTCTGATGCTCCCGCTCCAACGCCCGGATATACATCCTCGCCCGGTCTAGCACCTCGCCCTTGCTCACTCTCCTATCGTCTCGTTCCAGCATCAAACACGCACTATCAACGTTCCTGCCATTCGCCGTGCTTATCCCAGCAACACTGCCCGTGAGCGGCGGAGGGGAGGGAGTTTCGTCTTGCACCGGGCTGTGGCTGTCCTGCCGATGGGGATGAGCATGGTCGGTGTCCGAGGTGGGGAGGATGTCGAGGAGCTGTTTGAACTGCGAGTTGAGGCGGTTGCGGTACTTTTTCTCGACTAGGTTGTGGCGTTTGCGGGAGTGCCCCTGGCGAGAGGGAGGCGGGTCCGGGCTGGAGGAGTGGGACTTAGATGGGGGTGAGGGTTTGCTGGTGGGCTTGGATGCTCTTGCTGACTTGGGAGGGTTGTCTGGCCGGCTTCGTTTTGGTTTGTTGGCTTCGGATTGTCTTGGTCCGGGGCTGTGGTGTCGTTTTTGGGAGTGGGTTGTCTTGGGGCTGGGGTCGTGAGGCATGTGGGTACTGGGAATGTTGGATTCTGGGTGGCAGATATCCATGATGCCGAGGTAGCGCGGCTTGCTTCTAGATTCTTCGCGCATGGGTATAAAGCGGGCCTGGGTCCGTGGTGTTTGCGGAGAGAAAGCTCTGAGCTGCCGAGTTCGTCGGTGGAAGCCTGCGGTAGTTGAAGCGGAAGATGGGGTTATGAATGTCAGGGCAGATCCAAGTATTAATTATTCAGCGCTTTTACCAACTCCACCAATACAAGGGTGCTTTCCCGGCGGATACTGGGGTCGGATGCCGTGTTTTTGTCATCGAGGTAAGCCGGTGGAGGAAACGAGAGCGGCCAGATGCCCCTTATTCTGGAAGATCGATTGAATAAAACAAATTCGATCCCATTCACTGGGATGATCGACATCAGGCCGCAAGACGGGCCAGAATGACACGAGGGCTGCAATTACCAGGCCCGTGATCCTGATTCGATGGATCAGGGTCTCCGGTCAAAGATCAGGCCACCCCGACATGTTTGCCAATGCACCTTTCCGATTACGGCTCGTTTGTCGGCTTTTCCACCAAACGGACGAGAGGGACTTGACGAATGATCTGCTGTCTTGTTCGAGCAGCCGCTTAGACGGCAAGACTTCCAGAAATGGGGGCCGTGTTGGGGCTTTGCTCTCATCCGCGGGCTGACGGTCCAAATCTCAGCACGGATCGTCATCAGCCGCAACACACGAGGCTCAGTTAGTCAAAGGTGCATTTGGTTTGCAGGAAGAATGGGGTTGAGCCCTCAATGGTCTCTTGCTGGGTTGATTCATAGCACTAGGATGCAACTTGGTTTCGTACCTTGAGCTAGGAAGCCCGGCGTTTGGGAGAAGAACATCGACGAAAGAATGCCATGGCCATTGTCCTGCGGAGCTTGTCTCGGATCCGGGCTTGGGGGCTTCGGGAAGATGCAGATTGCAGAGGCCATGATCTGATCTGGGCACAAAATCATGCCACACAACGCAACCTCCCGCTTCAGCGCGAGAACGTGCCAGCGAGGCACCCAGATACTGCCGCTTTTTGCAGCCTGGTAGGGTAACTATTTTCCACGCTGCTTGAGGTGTCGGGTTTTCATAGCGTTTTCAAGCAATCTCCGTGCTGTTGCTGCATGGGGTGGTTCAAGTGAGTCAGCACAGGATGAACCGCAAGAATAATACGTCGTAAACTAGGTACCATCAGCAAAGCATGAGCTCTTGGTAAGACTTCACGGCCCCTATAGTAGTATGCGTGAGATGACACAAATGACAAGATACCTCGGAAGTGTTACATTCATGTATTTGTGTCACCTATAACGTTATCGTCATTCTACTTGTGATTTAGAACGACTCATAGCAATTATCATCTGCGAACAGTGGGAGTAAAACGAAATCCATGATTGGTCAAACAGATCAACCTGAAAAAACGGAAAAGTATGAAAATCATCAAGTAGAGGGGAATGAAGGCGCCTAGATACGGCAGGCCAACTCGATGTTCATGCTCTCGCGCTCACAGCTCCGGCTCACCCCCATAGTAGGGAGAGCTTGGTGAGCCAGGGTGACCGCTGGGCGCGTTGCTCGTCTGGAGCTTGGAAGACTACCTTCTGCGCTGATGCGTGAGAGATAGAGATGGTCAAAGACACGGACACGATTGATGTTCAGTTTGCTCTGCCATGGCATGGCACCGGGAGCCTCAAGGAGGGGCGGTTTGATGAGGTGCCGTGGGAGAGGCAGATGGGAGTGCGATTACCGAAGGATGGATGAGAGGTGAAGGGTGGGGTAGCAACGAGCCGGAGGAGAAAGGGTGGTAGAGAAAGATGAGGCGAGAGGGCTGGGAGAGGGGGGTCATTGGCGATACACGACGTGGGTGGTTGGTCGGGGACCCTGAGTGGAAGCCTGGGGATAAGGGGTATGCAGTAATTCTTGCATTTGGTCTCTTCTTGATGCTGTTGGTCCTGGACGCGACGACCCTAGGCGGAACGACCCTGGGCGCAACGATCCTGGGCGCAACGATCCGGGTGTCGGGGTTGCAGGTGGGTGATCAGTCGTTAGCAGACTGAAATTTGTCGTTTTGGGGAAGAGAAAAAGCAAGGGAGACAAGCCGGTTCGTGTCTGGCCTGAGTATCTGGGCACCTGGGCTGGCTTGATGTCAAAAGGAAACGTCTTGTTGCTCGTCGCAACGCCGTATCGACTCGGGAGGGTGCCTAGATGGCCGTCGGGGCGGCGACAAGCCGGCAGGGATTTCAGGCGCTTCCCGGCTGCACTTGGAGGCCACGCTTCAGATGAAACCTTGCTGCTTCATCCAAAAGGAAAAGTTCAGCAATTGGCCAGGCAGCTTGAGAGTTCTATATTCGTAGCGTGCGGCGGGTTTGAAGCACCCTCGACCAAGGGGCCAGCGCTCTTTGCGGCAAAAGCTCCCGGAGGATTGCCTCTCAAATGTCTAATTAGGTGACATCCGCTTCAACTGATGTCGCCGGGTAAGAGAGCAAGGGGCTTTTCGGTGTAGGTAGCCAATCAATCAACTTGTGGTGCGCTTGTGTTCCCACACCGGGACTGTGTGACTGGTGGCACCCCCCTTGCCGCCCCCGTCATTTTCCCAAGCCGGTGACAACGTGCCTCAGCCATGAGTAAATACATAGTAAGACCCACCCATTAGCACGGCACAGACATACTAGCGTCTCTATGGGTGGTGGTATGCTTGATGTAACTACCGTACTCCTAGCAACAGCATTCGCGTCTTTGGGTGGGCATGCGAGATGATTGTCAGCCTGATGAAATCTGCAGCCTGCTCAGCTCTGTTGTCATTTGTTGAGAGATGCGGCGTGTTTGAGCATACGAGAGGGTACCTAGCCTCAAGGGGTCCAGGGCGCCTTAACCCGCCTGCTCTGTGTGACAACAACCGCGCGTGTGGAGATACCAGATGACTGTGGAACTGATGGCATCTGGAGACTTCGCTCATCAACGTGGTCAGCTGTGAGCGAAACCCGGCGTGTTTGAGCATACGATGTGGGTTGAATCTCGGGGAGGTCTAGGCAGCCTCACCCAGTAGCTGGCTGCTCGTTAGGGTCTTCGGCAACATCGAACCTGTTGATCCATCTAAAATTAGCATGTAGGTCTCGTCTTGTTGAGAGGCATCGTCAGTTCCAGATCATGGCAGCATCTGTGATATAACATCCCCCATCGAGGCCAGCGTTCCATATCCAACTCTCCCAGCATCAAACAACTCACTCACTTCGACTTCAACACTGCTCAAGCACCCATCAAAACTTACAAGACCAACCACCATGGCTCACAGAACAACCCGTAAGCTCTGGTCCTCTTTCACCATTCCTGTCCACCACCGCTCCTTAGGCCCCTTCTAACCCCTTCCCAGCCTGCGGCGGCTGCATCGGCAAAGGCTATCAGAGCGTGAGGTGCGGGCGTTGCAACGGCACAGGCAGCGACGGCACGACCACCCACACCGAAATGTGCTGTCCGCCTTCGCGGCGCGCCGGGTGCCGCACGTGCGGCGGCACTGGCTTGAAGCAGGTCACGAGGCCCAGGAGGTGCCAGCCGTGCCAGGGCACGGGGACTGGCTCTGAGATCTGCCACTACTGCGGCGGGACGGGCATCAGGTAAATGATGCAATAATAGGGAGTGTGAGTTGGAAGACGATGGTGCTTGACGGGGTAGGGGTGGGACAGTTCTCAGCTGGGCTGGGGGTTGCTCGCTTTGGGGTTCAGGCTGGCACTGAGAGTAGTAAAAGTTGAAATATCAGAGCTGGTTTCGCAGACATCGACTTTTTGATGAGTACAATCGTGAAAGTAAGCCTGGTAAAGGCTCCCATTGCTTCGTCTATGCCTAGCAGAGATTAGAGAGATGTGTGTGGAAGGGGACACAAAGCCCAGATTTACTCTCCCCTCGGATCAGAACGACTCTCGTATTTACTCAAGGCTTGGAGCGAGGGCAATACAAGAGAAGGGCAGATCACCGCCGGCTCTGCGCTGGATGTCGATGAGACGCCGGATTCCCAGGTCCAGCGCCCGCTCGCTGAAAGCATCTTCGTCGTCTCCTAAAGGCCCTCTGTTGAGTGGCCCTTTCCTTGCGCCCTCCAACTCCCACAGATTGCCATCACGGCCCTTCACTAGAGCGACGAAGTGGTGAATGCTGTCTTCGTCAGGCCGTAGGGCTCGCGTATCACCCTTGTGCGCAACGGCTTCGCTGGCTTCGTGCAATGAGTCAGTCTCGTTTAGGAGGGCCGCTCTGTCGTCCATTCCTAAAGGAACAGCCTTTTCTAGGAAGTTGGCCAGCTCGCTTCCGGGCGCAATCATCTCCGAGGCGAGGCCATTGGCGACGCAATGAAGAAGGCCGATGAGCCCGCAGCCGTGGATAACTGTTTGCTGAAACCAGATGACGGGTTCGTCCGGACCAGCGCCCTTGTACCACTCGAGTGGGACATCCTCTTTATTGCGGTCTTGCCTCCAAGCTTCGTTCATGGGAATGGTGACCAGGAGAGCAAACACGGGACGAGGAACTAGAGCCATCATGTCGGCATCGTAGAGCGAGTAGACGTCGTAAAAGGCAAGCTCCTTTGTCACACCAAGACGGCGAGCAAGTTCATTCACGACCGCGGGGTTGTTTTCTGGCGTCCGATGTTAGCATCGAAATGCCGCTTACACAACCGCCGAGTCTTACCGAGCATGGTGAAGACCTTGATTGGCTGGCGTGGTGCTTTGGAGGCGGCATCGCCGCCATCGTCGGCTGCGGCGCTCATGTCAATGCAGGGTGTGCAAATTGAGAGAGAGTCGTGCTGGCAACGGAGTTGTTTTCGAGGGGATTTTGGGGAGTCGGCGGGGTGTGATGGTGAGCCAACTCGACAGACACGATCTATGTTTTCCGCCACCTCGCCGATGATATTTTCTCAGGCACGCAAGCAGCAGATCGAGAGAGCGCGGATCGGCATGGTTGGCTGGTGGGTTTGGTTTTTTTCAGTTTCGATGGTCTGTGTCCTTCCTGTACGACGTGGGCAGGCTGCAGGCAGGCAACGCCTCAAGAGCCGGGATCCTGCACCCCCTTTACCTATTGGCCGCGTCCACGTCCAACCTGCTTTTCATCACGAGCCTTCGGTGCACATCCACCGCCAGACGAAGTGACACTCATTACTCCCACATCTGCTGCCCGTTGCCCGGAAACGTCGAGCTATAACATAGTCGCTCGGATTAGTACATCAAGCGAATAGGTAGGAAGGGGTTGGTGTGTGCTACGTTAAAGGGTGAGGAATATAATTAGAGTGTTTAAAATTGGCGTCCTGAATAGGTAGAGATACCTGGTGTGTTTCATCTCAAGTCGGCGGTGTTTGAGAGACTTAAGTCAGGTAGAGACGAGGAGATGGGTGGCCCTCGGCAACGGCTTTTCGCTAGGCAGAGCATGCCTCACGCCCTCGCTCTCTTCCCCCTTTCCATCTCCCCCCTTGCC
>FTEL01007273.1_pt1 | contig 16465 bp, 16 predicted proteins | sample 1658911 | NCBI WGS metagenome assembly FTEL01 (sample SAMEA3914869, study PRJEB12502) | metagenome | biome: forest; material: soil | place: USA | collected 2012-03-12 | depth 0.1 m
ACCCACCTCACGCCCCCCGTCCCCCTCTCCCTAATAATCTACGAACCCATCCTCCCGCACGACCCCTTCGGCCGAACAATGACCTCCAACCTCGCCGCGCGGGGCATCGTCATGCCCACATTAACAATCTACCCGACCGCCGCGTCCCAAGAGGCGCGCGTCCGCGCGGCGGGGTTTGGAGCCGCCAAGGCGAGGACGGTGGATCAGATCTGGGAGGGGTGGGTGGGGGATGAAGAGAGGGAGCGGGTGGATGGGTTGGAGGGGCTGGATGAGGTTGAGGAGTGGAGGTTGTTGGCGGGGCATTATGTTGTTGTTTGGGGGTGGAGGGAGGTGACGGGAGGGGGGGATTTGGATGTTGAGGGTGGTGGGGAGGGGGATGATGGGGTGCAAAGGGGAGAGTGATGGTGGAAGGTGGAGGGTGTCTTGGGGGGAAGGACATGCGGTTATGGCACCATTTAGAGCATGTCACTTGAGAAACTAACTTGGCCGTGTTGTACGCCATCGCTATCAGCACCGCTGTCCCTGGCAACCCCTGATATGTCTGGAAAAGAACGCCCTCCCCAACTCTCAGTATCGACAAAGAAGCCCTCCCCATCTCACTGTCTTTGAAACAAATCTCCCCCAACTCCCTAAACCATAAACGGCGATCGTCTCCAGATCGCAGTCCCCAGATCAATAAAAACAACCCCTCCCCTTCTGGACCTTGCCCAGCGGCTGCTTGACTCCGCCCCTCAAATCAGCTTCAACGACGTCCGCTGCTGCAGCCTTGTGCCATTGAGCATAGCGCGCGACTTCTTCGGCCGCTGCTGCAGCCTCCGAAACGCCTCCTGTATATGCCTCGGCTCAACCGGCGAACGCCCCTCGCTCGGCGGATCAAACAACCCACCCCCAGGCTGCTTCCTCTTCTTGCCCGCGCTCTCGCCCGTCCGCTCGCGGTGCTGGTCCTCGTTCTCCTTGATCTTGAGCGCCTCCTCCGTCAGCGTCTGGACCATCTCAAAGGTCAAAAACCCGAGGATGTCGACAATGTCGTCCGACGGCTTGCTGTCCGTGACGATGCCGAAGCCCGCCCACTCGCGGAAGCGCTTGCCCTTGCGGTACGTGAACGACGCCTGCCGGTACTCGGACCACGTCACGTACTCCTCGCGCGTCATGGCGCTCGTGCGCTCGTCCGCCTTGCGCAGCCGCTGCAGCGTGATGTGGTTCATTTCTTCCTCTTCCTCATCCTCCTCGTCCTCGCGCTCGGGAACCTCGACGGGGAAGAACGACGCCGGCTCCCAGGGCAGGCCGACCTTGGCCTTCTTGTTCTTCTTGGCCGTGTCGTCGACGGGTCCGCCGGCCACCACGCCGCCGACGGGGTCGTCGCCGGTGCCGATGTCGGCCTCGCCGCCCTTGTCTTCGGAGTCCTTGACGTTCTTGCGCACGTCTTTCCAGGAGAGGAAGGTGCGCAGGCGAGACACTTTGGGCGCGTCGTCGCGGATCTGAAAGATGAGATCATTAATCGTGATGGCGCGCGCGCCGCGGCGGGCTGCAAGTTCGGTGCAGCTCCGGAGCTAGAAGAAGAGTCAGTACCAATAGACTTGTGTTTTCTCACGAGTGAAAGACTTACAATTTCAATGACCTGCTGGCGAACAATGTCCTCGATGATGCCCGTCGTCTCGACCGAGGGCTCTCCCGTCTCGCCCGACACGTACATCATCTGAAGGCGGAGAAAGTCAGCGATGGCGCCTCGAGGGTGTGGCTCCATCTCGTCAGACTCCACTTGGGTGCAGATGGGATAGAGGTTGATGCCACCAGCGAGCCGACAGACCCAGGCGAGGTGTTCGGTGGGGATATTGCAGCCGAGCTGCTTGTGCTTCAGCGGGGACAGCAGGCCGTCCTGGAGTTTGGCGTCCCGGTCCAGGCCGACTGCCTCGTCGAACGCAGCCTGAAACTCGGCGGCCACCTCTGGCTGAAGGGCTCCGAGAGACGCCATTTTGATGGCTGACGCGGAGGCGAGTGAGTCGGACATCTAAGCCCACAAAGTTCCTGGAGAGAAAATGATGGGTGAAGTGGCGATTTTATGGGGGTTGGAGGTTTCGTCCACCAAGTCGGTGCTGGTCGGGTTGCGTGGAAGGAGAGAGAGGACGAGAAGGATAGGGAAGGATTGGGCGAATCAACCACTTGGAGAATCGAGTATGTGCTAAACACAAGAAGGGAGGAAGGAGGAGAATCCGGAGCCGGTAGCAGGGCCTGGGCAGCCAGGACAACCGGCTTTCGAGGTTGTGAGGGCGAGGGCTCAAGGCGGCATGGGTCCTTCACATCTGCCACCTCCAGAACCAGTAGCCGGTTGTTGAGTGGTGGCAAAATGAGATAACCATTGCCAGGCTGGTGATAATGTATCCATGGCCCGTATACGACTCAGGAGCCGTGCTGGTGAGTTGTAGCATGGGTTCCTCCCTGGTAGGAGTCGTTGACTGGGTACCCATTCGTCGCACAAGCAGGGCGTGCCAACGAGCCACGACAAGCAGCGTACGTCAGAGGCACGGCCCGAAGATCCCAAAATCAGAGCGTCCCGACCAGCAGACTGGACGTCGTATCTTCGGCGATCTCTTGGTGTCCGACCCCTTTTCTGCGTCCGTGGTCCTTTGCCGTGGTGTTGGCGTCCATGGTCTCACACCAGACACTTGCCTGGGTGGAAAGTGAATCCAAAATAAGGCCAGTAGGGGGTTATAACGTATGAAAGAGAGATAGCGAGAAAAGGGGGTGTACTTGCCTGCTGGATCTCCTGCCGATACTTGAACTGCTTCTCCCTATCCTTGCTGTCCGCCATTGTGAAGGTAAGGGGGTTCGATATCAGTTGCGTATGGGCGATAAAGAGAGGATAAACAGGTGAGTTGACAATGTTTGGAGCCGACACTGATGGGGCAGCCAAAAAGCGAATCGAACGGGGTGATGAAGCGAGAGTGTTGATGGATGAACAAGAGCGATGAGTTGCGACGAAGCGACGAGGACACGCGATGCTGGATTGGATTGCGCGAGAGAGCGGTTGAGGGCGTTGGGTCGCGGGTTGCAAATCAATGCTCTGATGCTCAGTGACAGCGCACGTGCACGGGAAGATTCTAGGGATACTGCGTGTGCTCTCGTGGTAAAATAAATGGGAATGAATGCTGAGTGCTGGTGAATGCGCCTGTCTCATGCAAGTCGTTGAAGGATGTGGAGTCCAGCTGGCCACCCACAAGCCAAGCCTTGCTCCAATGCCAAGACCTGGACAGCCTTGTGTGGTTGCGGCTTAGCGCAGCCTCCAGGGTGCCCCCCACCAACCCCGCCATGGCTCAACCCCACATCAGCAACCCCAAGCTCGTCGCAACACCTGCCTGACACTGCATACGCAACCTCGCTCGTCCGAATGTGGGAGCCTAGACCCTTTCGCCGGATTTAAAGTCGACGACATATCGGAGAGCTTCTCCACCGAATCTCATCTTCTTGCCCACCTCGAACCACCAGTCACCGCGGTGACATCCCGCTGCCCAAGATGCCTCCCCAATCATCAACCCTCGTGGTACGTCACTCATCCGCAGTCTCCGAGCTCTCCCAAGCCTTCCCATCTCCCGATATCCCCGACATTACTCGCGCCACTAACACCCAACCCTTCCCCCCCCCACCAGCCCAGGATCAAAGTCCAGCTCAAGCTTGCCATCGCGCGCCTGCGCATGGTGCAGAAGCGCGACGAGGCCCTCGCCAAGACGCAGCGGCGCGGCATGGCCCAGCTGCTCGAGCAGGGCAAGACGGACTCGGCGCGCATCCGCGTCGAGAACATCATCCGGTCCGACATCATCACGGAGCTGCACGAGGTGCTCGAGCTGTACTGCGAGCTGCTGCTGGCGCGCGCGGGCCTGCTCGAGGCGTCCCCGCAGTGCGACCCGGGCCTGGAGGAGGCCGTCAAGAGCATCATGTACGCCGCGCCCAAGACTGAGATTAAGGAGCTGCAGCAGGTGCGCGTGCTGCTGGTGGAGAAGTTTGGGAAGGAGTTTGTCATGCAGGCGATGGAAAATACGGATGGGAAGGTCAGCGAGCGGGTTGTGAGGAAGCTCAACGTCGCGCCGCCCAAGGAGGAGCTTGTGCAGGGGTACCTCGAGGAGATCGCCAAGGCGTACGGGGTGGACTGGCCGCCTGGGAGTCGGGGGGACCTCGGCGAGCCGCCCGACCTGATGGATACCGATGCGGGCGACGATGGGGCGAGCGGCGGCGAGGATGGCGGGCAGAAGCAGAAGGCTGTCGGCGGGCCGCTTCTTGGGGAAGACGAGGAGGCGGGTGCGAGGGTGGAGCTCAGCAAGGCCACACCCCCCAAGAGTTTCGAGCCGGCGAGCCCCCTGCACGTCAACCCGCCCAGCGCTTCAACAGACAACATCCACCCCAAGGTCACGCTCAACAGGGTGGAGCTCACCCCCACCAAGAAGCCGGCTGCTGCTCCCACCGTGGTGAAGAAGGCGGCTGAGAAGAAGGGGGGCATTGCGGATGGGATTCCGGACGTGGACGAGCTAGCCAAGAGGTTTGCTGCGCTGAAGAGGTGAGATTGAGGGCGCAGTTGGGGATTTGTGTCTTTGCAACCTTGGGTATAGCCTGCTGGGCGTGGTTTTGTTGTTTTCTGTTGTTCCTGGTCTGGCATTTGGGAGGTTTAGTTCATGGAGCCTGGCGTCCTTATTGTCCCTGTCCTTTTGTTCATCTTTCTTGGGGGTGAGCAAAGAATTCCAACCCGCTCCCACTTTCCACCCAATATTTTGCTCTCTGGTGATGGTGTGATGATAGAAATGCCAGCAGGGTCTCCGTCATGGTCCTGCGAGTTGGTATTCTCCATCTCCTGCCCCCCTCCCTCTCCTCCGTCTGCCGGCAGCAAGGCGGACCAACAAAAAGTGCAACAGACCAAAAAAGAGTCAATTCCCTTATCAGACTGGATAAATCGGGTGGTGGTGTTTCTCTGCACCACAAAGCAATCCACCCCCGCTGTTCCTTCCCTCACAATGCTCGACACCTCCTTCCTGCCTTGTCTACACTTTTCCACTTCTCTCCGCCCCTTCACTCTGTGGTTTCTCTTCTCAACATTGCCGAAACCTCGCACCGCAACGTCAAGGAAAGAGTTCGTAGATTCACGCATCTCACGGTGTGCCCCCTCACATTTCCTCATCCGCCAGCCCCGAGTTGCGACCCTCTCTTCCATTCTTTTCACCCTCCTGCTTCTCTCTGTCAGAGACCTGGGGTTTAACCCAATCTTTTCACTTTCAGGATCAACAAGTGACCAACTCTTTCCCCATTTCTCCGCCAGGCTTTCTTGTTCTTGCTTCAAGAGTGTCACGGGTAGTCTGGTGATCCCCCGAAGTCGGCCACCTCTGCGAGCAAACATCTTTTTGCGTCACGCCGTCTTTGTTTTCCATCTACGGGAGCTCGTGTCTCCCACAAGAAGCAGCAAAGATGGATCACTCAGACCAGATCGAGCAGAACCTCGAGATGCTGGGGCTGGACAGTCTCGACCACCTCTCACTCGACCAACTGTCCAAAGCCATGGCGAAGAACCTACCCTCGGGTTTGAGTGACGCCCGAATCCTCAACATCTACACCATGTGGCTCCATTCCCGCCTCATGGCGATCGACGTCTCAGCCGACGATGCCGTTCTCAACGAGATCACAGCTTGGCACCACTACCTTGGGGCCTTGGGAAACAAAGACTGGGACATTGCCGACGCCTTCGACAGCTGGCAGCGCGGCGAGGCCGCCGCCGATCCCACGAGCTCGAGGCGTCTGAACATCGCCAGGGAGGAGTTGCTTCGGCTCATGCCGCCTTCATCGGCCTCTTCCGAGTCGTGCTTGGATTCTCAAGAATCCGAAGGTTCCTTCGAAAACATGCACCCTGACCGACTTAGGCTGTCCCGCGGGGACTGCGAGGTCATAGAACTCTCCGACGACGATGAAGACGATGTCATGCCCAAGCACCAAAATCCACACCAGTACAGCGGAAAGAACGGGAAAGCGAACCTCCCTTTCCTCACAGGGTCCAACATGCTGGCTCTGAACGACAAATCAAGGGGTCGGGCTAGTGCTGAGGGGTCCAGGAAGCCCCAACTGCAGGGCACTCCGTCGCCTCCTGGATACGTCTGCAACCGTTGCGGGTTGATGGGTATGTGTGGCTCATGATAAGGCAGTTGCCACAATGGCTTACGACTGTTTAGGACATGACATCCGGGTGTGTCCAACAAATTTAGATGCGACGTTCGACAAGACGCCTCCCGGTGATTATCAATGCCACTTTTGCAAGGGCATTGGCCTTCATTATGGCCCGCTCTGCCCCAAGCATCCGGACCCAAACTCCATTCAGCGTCAGAGGCGGAGGTTCGCCGAGGAAGTCGGATGGACCGACCGATATCGTCCTGAGAGGTCTCAAGGTGGCGGTCGCTCAAGGCAGCAACGTGCCGACAGGTGGTCTCCGGCCCCCGGGGCTGGAAGCAAGCAGGTCGGGGACAAGTTTCGCCCTGAGTATGAGTCCACTGACCGCCGGGCTTCATGGTCTCGCAGCCATGAAGGTAAGCGCAGAGCCTCACGTTCACCTTCTCTGGACGGCAAGTCCCGACGGCAACAAAAGAAGCAAAAGACATGGCTCAAGAAGGGCGACCATCACTGGGTCACCAAGCCCACAGGGCCCCGGGAGGATCTTTTGAGGAGAGAAGAGAACCGCATGGATGAAGGCCGGTTGTCGTACGACGATGAAGTCGATGACGATCCGCAGTCACCTCTGCCGGAAAGCCACATTTTTGGTTCACCGGGAGAGGGGAAGATGGACGTTGACGGCTCGGAGCGACCTGCCTCCAAAAACCCCCAGGGTGTCGCTGCCGTCATCGAAGCTGAGTCGTTGGAACTGGCGCTCTCGGAAATGATTCGAACCGAGAGCACCAGGACGGATTTGTTGACTCTTATCAACGGCGTCGAGCACCTGGCTGCTCGCAATCCAGCTGTCGTCAAGTTGTTCGAGGGCCGGGAAAATATCTTTATCAACGAGGCCCTCGGGAAGACTCGCCCCCGCCCCACGGATTTCTATGAGCTCTGTGACGAGGGCAAGCAGGCGGTTGAGGAGATGGATTGCGACAGTGGCTATGAGAAGCCAGCAACCACCGAAACAGAGGAGGCATGCCCCGCCGCTGTGTATGGGCTTGCCCGTCACTTCAACGCGAACGGGGATGACAACGTGATGAGCGATGCTGGGCCCTCGGCGGCCCCAACGCCTGACGTTGAGTCAGGGTTGGTCATTCTCGCGGGAGCATGCCACCTCGTTGAAGCGGCTCTTCCCAGCCAGACGAAGTCTGAGGGTGTTGGGATCATTGTCATCCCGAATATGCCGGACCAGCTAGACGACAAGCTCAACATGGAAGGCGTTACGGAGCCTGCTCCGACAGAGGAGAGTGAGGAGGCCTCGGAGAGCCGCGTCATGTCCTGCGAGGTTGGCCCCCTCGTGGTGTCTCAACAGAACATCACAGCCTTCTGGACCAGCCAGACTCACGACGACACAGCAATGGAGGTCGAAGAAGGTTCGGCCCCAGTTTCAGCGCCTGCTGAGGACGCCATTGATGCAGACATGACGGGCTCTACGACCTCGCCTGGCACTGGGGAGAGGTCGGATCTTGAGTCGATCCGCGACGAGATCTCTCCCACGGCTAATGCCCAGACATCTCCCTGTCCAGGGCTCGTCAAAGAGACACCTGACTCCGAGATGGCGAATTCCGAGAGCTCGCCTGCCGCAGGAGACCCGACCACTCCTGGTCAGATTGTCTTGGAGACCCTTTGCTCTCAGGTTTCCGTTTGTGAGATCGCCGCCGAGGCCGAGAGTCCGGCATCTCATGAGCAGGTCATTTCTGACGAGATGGCCAATCCCGAGGAGGCCATCGCCGAACTCTCGCCCGCCGCCGGGATCGCCTCCGGTGAGAATATTGCCGCTGATGCGCTTGCTTCAGAGACAGCCCAGCCAGGGAGCATGCCCGCAGACCAGGATACGACAGTTCCTTGCCAGCCCGTTGCTGGTGAGGTTCTTGACCCCGAGGATCCTGACGTTGAGATCTCGTCTGTGGCCTCCGCTCCGACACCTCCTTGTCAAAACCCAGACGAGGAGACATTCGGCGCCGAGTCAGACAAGGCAGTCGAGCCTCTCATGGATGCCCTCTATGCTGCCTTGGCCGAGCGGATGGCACTAGTTGCAGAGCCTGGCAAGGATGGCGAGTCTCCCGAGACCGCTCAGGTTGTTTCCACCCAGGGAACGCCTGATTCTGCGCTTGTTCAAGGAGCCTTTGGTGAGGGGCCTTGTGAAGACGACGATCACCAAGCCAAGGCGGTGCGGGCTCTCGAAGACGATCAACCTATGGTGGACTGATCTAGACGCGCCAACGTCAGCATCGATATCGTGAGCCCGTTGCTCAGATTTGCCTTGTGTTTGTTTTGGACGCCTGGTTTTGAGGCGTACTTGGCACCTCTCCGGTGGGGGCTGGTGGTTTCATCATCTGGGGTGGCTATTATGGTTCTCAGCTTATTCTTTTTTGCGATGAGTTTGAGGTTGCGGTGATTTTAGGGCGGTTGCCTTGGTCTTGCGGGATGACCGCTGAGTGTGTCCGGCGTCCTCGCAAGGCGGCAAGCCGTGGAGGGTCACCCGGCACGATGGAGTCCTAACACTTGGCGCCTGTCCTCGTGGTTCGATGCATTTTGTTGGGTTTGTAGATATCTTGCGAGCAGCCGCCTATCTCGGGTCTGCTGGCGAATATATTGCCATGATTTCTGCCCCCATGCTCATGAAACGCGATCCTCGCACGGCTTCCCTAACGAAGGCTGCGGCAGGTAAGGCCATGTTTCCAGCACCCCAGGGCACAGCCGGTCCGACGCTTTCAAGCCGGACACGACAAGACGGCGTCCCTTGCCCTGCTCTGCTTCACCCCGTCGCATCCGGGCGACCCGGCGCGAGGCACGGGTCTCGCGGGAGACCTGTCTTTCCCTCGACCTGACCCTATCCGACTCGGCGCGGCGTTTCCCCCTTTCCCTTCCTCCGTCCCCTCTGTCGAAGAGCCAGCATACCCCCCTCCCGGCAACAGCAGTCCCCCCATGACTGCCTCAAAACCCAAGTATAGAGCTCGCGCCCATCCCACCTCCCCGCATCCCCTCACTCCAACTTATCCAAATGCTCCAACCTTGTCAAAACAACCTGCTTACTCGTCTCCTCAATCTCCCCCGCGAGGAACACCTCATCCAGGATGGCGTACACCTTGTAAAAGTTGAAGACGAGGTCGAGCTCGCACACGTTGCCGAAGAAGGAGTCGAGCACCTCGACAAAGAAATGGATCGCCTCGAGGTAGGCCAGCTCGTTGTCGTTGGTGTCGACGCACGCGCAGAAGAAGAGCCCCGCGTACCGCCGGTAGACGAGCTTGTGGTTGCGGAACTCGACGAAGTTGGACTGGTACTTTTGGTCGCGCGGGGCGACGAGGCGGTGGACCTGGGGGAGGGAGGAGTGTTAGGGGTTGAGAGGGTGGGCATTGATTTGGGATGGCGGAGCATAGGGGGCATGGGAGGAGGGGGGGGGAAGGTACCTCGCCCTTGAGCTTGATCTTCTCGTCGTCGCTGTAGGGGTTGTACCACTTGGCCAGCCGGGTCTTGCCCCTAGTTGTCGCGGTCGTCAGTTAGTATCCAAGCATGATTAATTGCGGAAGGGGGGGAAGGGGAAAAAGAGAGAGGAAACGCACTGCCGGTTCTGGATGAGAATAAACGACAACATGGCTGCGGCGGCGCGCGGGAACCCGCGATATGTCGTGCCTGCCGCGCTGCGCTGCGATGTTGCGGTCGCGACGTCGCTCTGGGTGATGCGGGATCCGGATAGGGGACGATGCGGAGACAGGGATTGGGTGGCCAGATGCGGTGCATAGGAATGTGAGGGTTAGGGTTGGGCGTGGGAGACCACTTACACGACGTGTCTGTACCTCCTCCCTCAACGACTCGAGCATCCAGGCAGGTGTGCCTCAATTGTGCTGCTCTGTTGAGGATGAGCTATGGCCAGGGTCGCTGGAAAACATCCCCCCAAGCTTTAAATTCCCTCCCCTTCATCTGTTCCCCCACCATCAAACAACATCCCATAAGGCTCTCACCGTATGCTCCATCCAAGCCATCGGCAATGGGTGTCCCGCAACAGTTTGCTTCATCACTCCATACTTCTGAACAAACCCCCCACCCTGCCTAGTTGTTTAGGTAGGTAGGTACTTCAACCACACGATCCAACAGCCCGTCCAGCAGCCCGGGAAAATCTCCCGGGCATGGACCGGACAAGTGGTGCTCCAGAGGGGGTATGATGGTGCTTGCCACTCTCAAGATAGTGTACATTAGTGAAGATGACAGGTCAGAATACCTGGTGGCGTATGGGGTAGACATGACTTGGCAACCTGTGTCGCGGAAAACCATCAATGTCCTCCTATCTCACTCACAAATCAGGGCAGCGCAGACGACCGAGTGGGTTAAAATACTTGACTGTGATTAACATATGTATCTAAGTGATATCTTGTACCACCTCCTATGCATGCCGTGTCGCCACCCGCGACTGTTATTTCCAGGCCTGGTCTAGGTAACCCCAACGCCGTATGCTCCCGCAGTGCGCCCCCTACAAAACGCCGGTGCTCTGCCCAACCAAAAGGTTCATCATCCCCCAGACTCTCGGGACAAATTCTTCAACCCCCGTCCTCTCTCCACTTCCCCAAAGAACCCCCCCAACATTCCCTGGACGCTATCACCCGTCTCTGGGAACCACACCCTCCTTTCCGCCAAGCGACCTCTAATCCTCGGCGGCGCCCTTGCCCTCCTCCCTCAGGCGCTGGCGGTACTGGTGGCGGATGGTCGACAGCGTGACGACAATACCGAGACCACACGCGGCAAGCGTGACATAATACGCGTCCTTGTAGCAGTCCAAGCCGTCGGGGCACGACCGCTCGCCGTCCGGACCGACAATGCTGTGGTTGTCAAAGACGACGCCATAGAACAGGTTGAAGATGTTGCCCGAGATGACGGGGCTGAGGGTCATGAAGCCCCAATTCTGGCTGAGGCCGTGGATGCCGAACGACTCGGCGACGATGGAGGGGAAGACGCCGAAGAGGAAGCCATAACCGAGGCCGGAGAGGCCCGAGACGAAGCCCAGCAGGTGGGGGTTCTGGATGCTGAGGGCGCAGAGCTGGGCGACGCAGAAGACGAGGCAGGCGATGACGAGGCACCAGGCGCGGCTGGCGCGGAGGACCTTGACGAGGAAGTCGGATCCGACGCCTGGGGAGTGGTGAGTTAGTATCATTTGGATCGGGGGGTGGATAGGAGAGAAGCTTACCGCTGAGCAATCTACCGCAGAAGCTGCCCACAGACAGAATAGAGACGTGCATCTGCTGCCGCTGGACGAGGAAGGCCTCGTCCACCGAGTCGTCGTAGCGCTTCCAGAGCGCATTGACATCGTGGCCGATGTTGCTGGGTCTCGTTAGTCATGTTGCTGGGGATTGTATCTAGGAGTAGGGAGAGAGCCTACTTGATGGTCATCAAACCGATACCGGCCAAAATACCCATGATGCAAAACAGCTGCCAAAAGTCAACGTTGCGCAGCAGGCGCCAGCCGCGGATATCTATACGATGGGAGCGATCCAGATTAACACTGCTCTGGACATAGACATCGCCAGCCAGCGACGACGAGGGTGACTTGGACATGAGCGAGGACGTCTCGTCCGCCTCGGGATCCTGGGCCGCGGTGTCGGCCAGGGCGCGAGGGAGAAAAGCCTCAACATCGGCCTGGTCGTCGGGCTCCGGGAGGGAGGAGGTCGGGTCGCGGGAGGGACCGGCGGTCGCGGCCGGAGTCGTGTATGTGGTGGGCGACGTACCAGGTTCTACATCTGGGAGGCGTCGCCCGCCTGAGCCGGCCTGGCGGCGGGCCGCCTTGTCTTCCTGGGACGGGGTGCGGCGCAGCTGCTGCGAGTCGGACAGGCCCGAGGGGCCCGAGGTCGGGAGGCTGTGATACGAGGTGTGCGGGTACACCTTGAGAAAGAAGAAGCCGCCAAAAATCAGGGTGAAGGTGCCGGCGGCCAGCAGGGCGAGGAAGGCGCTCGTGTTGCCGGGGAAGAAGATGCCACCAAAGAGCGAGAAGAAGAAGGCGCTGAGGCCGAAGGCGGCGAGGGGGAAGGCGGTCGCAGTGCCGCGGTGGTGGGGCCAGTTCAGGGCTGACGTCTTGACAGAGGCGGCGAAGGCCATGCAACCGCCGAGGCCGGTCAGGTAGGCGAAGAAGCACAGCATGGCGACTGAGCCCGAGGCGGTCTCGTAGGCGGCGCGGAAGGGGACGTAACCGATGCCGAGACAGAGGGCACCGGCGATGACGGCGGGGCGGGGGCCGCGGTTGTCGACGAACAGGCCGACGGGGACGCCCATCGAGTACATGCCCATGTTGCCGGCGAGGCCGATCAGGTTCGTCTCGGTGGTGGTGAGGTGCAGGCGGTCGGCGAACTGGGGGGCCCAAGCCGAGTAGACATACTGGGGGAGGGAGGATGGTTAGCTACCAAACTATCTTGAGACAGCTCGCCGAACGAGCAAGGCACAGAACAGAGGCTGAAGACATACGTTGGTGCCGCAGGCCAGCGAGATCATGGTGGCAGCCACGCTCGACACCAGCCGGGCGCGGTGCAGCTGTTCGTCTCTCATCTTGCCGACGGGTGGAAGGTGGTCGCGGAGGTGGGTTTGGAGGTTGAAATCAAGGGAGCAGCCTCAACCGTATTGAGGCATCCCGGCGCGCTGGACTCTGGCGTGAAGCGGTCGGATTGTTCTGGTGGTTTTTGGCTATGAGGGGCAATTGCGCGGGGACTACCTCATGGTGAGCATGTGAGTTTGGCGCGGAGGTTTTGGCGGTCAGTTGAAGGGCGGATAGTCGGCAAGTCGTTGGCGGACAGGCAGCGGGTACGGATAGTGGAGGGCGGATGGCGACCAGCGGGACGGAGAGGGCAGATGATGATGTGGGTTTCAGGCGGCCTTGGCTTATCTGGGCCTAGGTCGACCCTGGTGACATCTCTGGTGTCTCGGGTTGGATGGCTCGAGGCGCGACTGGGCTGCCCGCCAAGCAGTGCGCCGCCTGCCTCTTGATTGGGTCGCCGGAAATCGGAGGCCGACTTTGGGGCCCTTTGGGGGGCGCCTGGGGGGCGACTGCGAGGCACGCGACAGGGGGGTCCTGGCAGTTGCTGCGGGCGCGAAGCAGGGGCCCGAAGATCATCAACTGACAATCGCGGGTTGAGAATGAACAAGTCCCAATTCCCTGGCGCCTGGGTGGCGATAAGATAGATGGAGCGATGGGCAGGAACACGGGACGAAAAAAAGTCTGCCAAGCATGGACTGGCCTGGACTGTTGGACTGGCAGGAGCGCCCATCGGATGCAGATGTTATGCCTTAACAGTCAGGCAGCAACAAGGCCTTCCATGTTCTGTCAGGCGGCGAGCCAGCCTCGGGTGGTCCGTGTGGCGCAGGCGCCCTGTGGGTCTGCCAGGGACCCACCGGAACCGCCCTCAGTCGTCATCTGCGCTGATGAGTGGTTGGTACATCCACTGCCGCCTCTCAACCTCGAACTTCAATCCATCCACCTCCATCAACAACCCGCCATCAACCACCCCCACCATCCCCATCGCGACCGCTCCAACCCTTCGAACCGCTACCCCGTCGCCGACACACACCACAGCCAGAACCAGACCAGACACCGCGCCGTCTCCCGCCTGAGCGGCCCTGTGCGCCCCATCCGCCGCAATGGGTGCTCTCCTCTCCATACCGCTGCTGGCGGTGCCCAGCCTCGGCACCGTACGTCCCTCCACGAAGTCGCCCTCTACTGAATCACTCTGATTGACAATCGCGCAGGTCCTCTCCTTCGCAGCGAGCTGCTGCGGCGCCGCGACCTGCTCCATGGTCTGCAGCGCATGCGGGAAGTGCGGCAACAGGTATGCGACCGCGAACCCCTCCTCAACACTCTAGCGTCCCCCGCTGACACCACTCACCTCCCAGCGTCGCCACCCGTATCGCATACGCCCTCATACTCCTCGTCAACTCGATATTATCGTGGATCATGCTCACGAAATGGGCCGTCGAGAAGCTGCAACACCTCATGCTCGACTACGTCAAGATCAAGTGCGGCGACGGCGATTGCTACGGATGGCTGGCCGTCCACCGCATCAACTTCGCCCTCGGCATCTTCCACCTCCTGCTCGCCGCCCTCATGCTCGGCGTCCACTCGTCCAAAAACCCGCGCGCCGCCATCCAGAACGGCTACTGGGGGCCCAAGATCATCGGTTGGCTCGCCCTCATTGTCCTGACCTTCTTCATCCCCGACACCTTCTTCCAGTTCTGGGGCAACTACGTCGCTATGATCGGCGCCATGCTGTTCCTGATCCTCGGCCTGATCCTGCTCGTCGACCTGGCCCACAACTGGGCCGAGTACTGCCTCGCCCAGATCGAGGACACCGAGTCCAAGACGTGGCGCGTCGTCCTCATCGGCTCCACCCTCGGCATGTACCTCGCCTCGCTCGCCATGACCATCGTCCAGTACATCTTCTTCGCCCGTGGCGGCTGCTCCATGAACCAGGCCGCCATCACCATCAACCTGCTCCTCTGGATCGCCATCTCGGTCATCTCGGTCCACCCCTCCGTGCAGGCCCACAACCCCAAGGCCGGCCTCGCCCAAGCCGCCATGGTCGCCGTCTACTGCACCTACCTGACCATGTCCGCCGTGTCCATGGAACCCGACGAGACTGAGGACCGCCACTGCAACCCCCTGGTCCTCGGCCAGGGCACCCGCACCACCACCGTCGTCGTCGGCGCCATCGTCACCATGCTGACCGTCGCCTACACCACCACCCGCGCCGCCACCCAGAGCCTCGGCCTCGGCAACGGCGGCAGCCGCGGCCAGATCCGCCTCCCCGACAGCGAGGCCGACTACGAGCACGACCTGGTCACCACCCAGCCGACGGAGCGCCGCCAGATGCGCGCCGAGGCCCTCCGCCGCGCCGTCGAGGAGGGCAGCCTGCCCGCCGACGCCCTCCTGTCCGAGAACGATGACTCCGACTCGGACGTTGGCGGCGGCCACCACTCGTCGGGCGCCAACGACGACGAGCGCACCAGCACGCAGTACAACTACGCCATGTTCCATGTCATCTTTTTCTTGGCCACGGCGTGGGTCGCCACGCTGCTGACGATGGATTGGGACGCGGACAAGCAGTCGGATGATTTCGCGACGGTCGGGAGGACGCTGTGGGCGAGCTGGGTCAAGATTGTTAGCTCGTGGGTGTGCTACGCCATGTATATCTGGACGTTGATCGCGCCGGTGGTGTTGCCGGAGAGGTTTGAGTTTGAGTAGAGCGTTGGGTTGGGGTTTTGGGTATGAATGGGTATGATGGGTATGGATATTGGGATTGCGTTGGGTTGGTTAGCGACTGGGTTGGTTGGCTTTGGAGAGGGGGTGGGGAGGGAGGGGGACGGGCGTTGGGTGCCTCCCTTACCGAGGGTCGTCTGTCTTCCTGTCTGAGTAGAAGGCGCAGTGATTCCCCTGGTTTTCCTTTCGTTGTGTTGTCTCTTTTCCTTCTCCTGCAGGTTTCTGTCAGCTGGCTTCGTTGTCTCTGCAGAAACGCAATGCAAATGCATCTCTTGGGCGCGTTGGGGTGGGCAGTCAGGGGTTTGTTTGTTCATTATCACATCATCATCATCACATGGAAGAGATGCTTGGAAGCAATCAATTTATTTTCTATATTTCACACACCCCCGTCTAGGGACGGTATGACAGATGCAAATGGCGGATTTGGCCTGGGGGACATCCCGAGTCCATTCTCTGTTTGCTGGCTGTCTGTTTGTCCGCCTCGAGAAGCAGGAGTTGTCATTGAGCTTTCCCCTGACCCCATTGGACCACCTCCCATCCCACTCATCCTCCACGCACGCATGCAAATGCACCCACCCGTCTTCGTCATGTCATGGTATTTTGATTGACCTTGGCTGACCTGGCGGACCTGCTGGTCATGGGATTTTTCTTTTTATGTATTGCTTACGCATATCTCTCCATGGCGGTATCTTTGTGTGTGTACATGGCATGCAGACTTCCCCTTCGTCCCCATCACCCCGTGTCATGCTCTCCGTGGCGCCACGCCGCCGATCCGGTGGGCGATCATGGCCGGTCTGGCGTTGGACCTGCCGGGTACGGCTTGCCGGTGGGAGGGAGGAGCAGCGTCGGGTGTCCCTGAGGAGGCATTCCGTCGTGGTAATATATGTATGTCTCTCTTCGTTGCTCTCCCTTAAGCATGCACGGCTCTTAACGGGAGTGAGATTTAGGAAGGGGGGCTTCCGACGGAAAAGATCGGATCGAGGGCATACCCGTGCGTGTGGTGGCTATCCGTCCGGGGTAGCGGTCTTAATCGGGAGAGGCTCTGCGGATGGGATGGAG
>FTEL01009330.1_pt1 | contig 16464 bp, 10 predicted proteins | sample 1658911 | NCBI WGS metagenome assembly FTEL01 (sample SAMEA3914869, study PRJEB12502) | metagenome | biome: forest; material: soil | place: USA | collected 2012-03-12 | depth 0.1 m
GATGGGGACGGGCTGGGAGTCGGTCGGAGTGTCTCGCTCGTCTGTCGTCGTGGAATTCCGGATGGGGGGGGGGGGGCGAGGGAGTGGTCGTGTGGGTGGTGGTGGACGAGCAGATGAATGAATGGGGGGTGTGGTTGGTGGTCGGTGGTCGGTGGTCGGATGGTCGAGCCGAGCGAACAACAAGCAGAGCAGACAGACAATTTGGAGGACCACTGGGCTTCGACAGGACTGGACTAGGACTGCTCCAGGCGGCCTGCAGCAGGCGGACGACAAACAAGGGGTTGGCTCGCCCGCTGCGTCGTGGTCCTGGTCCTGATTTGGTGGATTTGCTGGTGGATTTGCTGCTGGTCCTGGTCTGGTCCTGGTTCCTGCTGCGGCCGCACGCCAGGCCAGAAATGCCAAGGCCCAAGCGCCAAGCGCCAAATCCCAAAAATGCCCAAACCTGGGAATGGTGGGTGGCCTTGGGGTGGGTGCTGTGGGCTCCGGGTGGGCCGCTGCCCTGGTCCACGCTGGTTCCACGCTTCTTCCTTCTCCAGCGCTGCTCTGGGGCCGTCCCTCTTTCGGGTGGGGGCGAGGAAGCAGGAGGCTAACAACAGCACCTGAGCACCACCAGGCTTACCAGGCCCTGCGGGGGGTCAGACTGGGTCACAACTGGGTCCAACTGGGTACGGCCGCCTTCGGCTGGGTCAGCTCCTTCCAAGCTGAGCGCTGGGCCTTCGGGTTTCCAACAATCAGCAGCCACGCGGATCCACCGGGGTGCAGCATGGCATTGCCCGCACTGCCCGCGCTGCCCGCCGCGTTTGGTGCTCCCTGCTCCCCTTTTGCGCCCTGGTTGGCTGCCAAGCCTTTCCGTTTCAGGGGCCGCGCGCTCGGCGGGATGGGGGGGATGGGCGAATGGGGGGCCACGACAAACTGAGTTTCCGGGTTGGGGGTGACTGTGTGTGTGTGGGAGAAACTGGTTCTTGACTGGACAGCAACACAACAACACAATAAAAGTGGCACCACAAATACGAACCACAACAAGCATATACAAATCAGCAGAATTGAGAGCCGCTGAGTAGTAGCCCATGCATGTACACACCCCAATTAACACATTAGGTGTGTACGGAGCCCACCCGCATATCTCTATATATACAAGCAAGGGGGGGTCACCGGGTCTGTTTGGTTTCCCCCGATCTGCACCATGATGCAAGGTGGACACCCCCAAAACCCCTGGGCTCGTTCCCGCTCGAGGGATACCCAAGCTTCCGCCGTCGACCCAGAACATGCCGGTACCTCCCGGAAACGTCGTATTCGAGCCCATGAGCTCATCCTCACCAATGCCGTAGACCAATATACCCAAAGTAATGTATCCGATCCCCAGTCTGGACGCGCCAGAGCCGCGCAACCTTCCCCATCAACCCCTCATACGGAAACGCGTTCTTTCACGGAAATAAATGCAGCCGTCTTCCCCCGCCGCCCCCGCCACCCGCCACAGTCCACCTGCCCATTGAACGCCTTTCGCCTCTCCAGTATCCGTATCCCAAACGAAACAAATGTCGCCGCCGTCCAACCCATCATGGGCACTAAGCCGGTGCCCTTTGCAGTGTCGCCACGAATGGCCATATCCTCCTCCGCCGTTCCCTGGTGCCTGCCTGTCCAGCCTCGGCTCACCGTCTCCGCCTCTTCAGGTCCTTGTGCCAGATGGACCGCTCGATGCCATTGTTTCCAAGCAAAAAGTCTCCCAGGTACTTGAGCGCGTTCAGCATCTCCTCGCCCGTCGGCACGATGTGGTCGCTCGGGAGCAAGAAGCCGTAGCTCCCCGTGTCCCGCAGCTTGATCTGGTAGCTGTACCGCGCGTGGAGCTCGTCTGGTAATCGCGTCAGCTTTTAGCACTCCCGCCATCATCATGATCATGCAAAGACATGTCAACGCGGGGGGATGAGGGGGGATGAGGGGGGATAAGGGGGAACGCACGGTAAAACCAATCAATAGCGGAGCCACCGCCGGCTTCGATCCGCGGAAACGACTCGCTTGCGCTGTACGTCCGAGCAACGGCGCCCTCGCACGCCGACATGACGGTATATAGCTCGCCGCTCGAGATCCGGATGGCCTTTGCGAGACCCACCGCGAGCTCCTCCAGATTCTCGCGGTTGGGTGGGTCGATCGAGCAGGTATACGAGTACGGATAGAGGACCTCCTGAGCGTAGGAGTGGAGGTCGAGGAACGCGACGAACCGGGCGCCGTGCTCCGTCTCGTTCTTCGCCCACTTTGCCAGATTCGACGCCTCAACCGCCTGGAACGGCTCGTCGCCGCCGTAGCTTTCGGAGCAAGGGTCCGTCTGGAGCTTCTTGGCGTCCCAGCCGTAGCCAAAGGCGTGGTCGAGGTCGAGACCGCGGCAGAAGCGCATCTTGGTCTGCTGCCGAGACTTGCGCCAGAGGCGGTCGCTCTGCCACGTGTATTCGTAGCCGTCGGGGTTCAGCACGGGGATGAACACCATGTCGAAGTGGTCGAGGAGCTTGGTGATCATCGACTCCTTGTCGTACGATGTGATGACCGACCAGAGCAGGTAGTTGGTCGTGCTCGTTGAGATCCATTCGCGGCCGTGCAGGCCGCCGGTGATGAGGATCGTTTTCCTGGGCCCACTGGCCTCGCCCTCGCTCTTGCGCCCGCCCACACGCATGGCATAGACGTCCCTCCCCTCATACGACTTGCCGATCGTCGTCAGGTTTACGATCGACGGGAACATGGCCTCGAGCAGGCGCATCCAGCTTGTGATGACCTAGGGAATCCAGTCAGCGCCAAGCACCGCGGGGGAGACTAGTCACAGCGGGCCTAACTCACCTGGAGCGTCTGGTAGTCCTCGAAGAATATGTTCCCGACCCCATCGAGGCTAGTCTTCGACTTGGCCGAGTCGGCCATGGTCGCCTCAAAGCGAGACTTCCCCGTGGCCGCCTTCGAGGGGTAGGTGGCCCACACTGCGGCCGCGACATCTGGGATAAGGACCGAGGGCTGCAGGGCCTTTGGCAGCAGCGTCATGAGCGCCGGCACATCATCCTTGCCCAACCTAACATCGACATATTGCGGCGTGAAAGCCCAGACGTCGAGGAACATCTGGCCGGCCGCGCTGGCCAATGCGGCCTCCTCCTCCGAGTTGGTGACATTGAAGCGGACCACCACGTCGTTCCGGTATCGGGATTCGAGCGCGGGGCCGGGCTTGGAGCTCCTCGTTCCGGCCGTCGGCTTGCCAAAGACAACCTCGACGGCCGTGTCGCGCAGCCAGTTCAGCAGGGGGAAGGTGTTTCGGGCGGGCTGGGCGCGCGCATCGGCGGCGCCCTCGTATTGCGATTGAGACGGTTGGATCCCGGCGCCGCTGATCGTCGGGAACGTGGCGGCGAGCACGAGGGCGACCGCCGGCAGCGTGGCTAGTGTCCGTACTGGGGGCCGCATCGTTGCTGTCCTGTTGGGCGTGCGACGTCGAAGTGCATTGGGGTTGCAGATGCTTCCCGCCCAGGCAGAAAAGAAAGAATTCAGGGCAGTGTTACACAGCGCAGCGCCCGACGCCTGGGGTCTGGAAGCTGAGTGGGTGCCGCAGGCGACTGCGCCCTGGCGGCTGCCTCTGGTGCCTGAATCAGGTCATAGCGGCTGGCCGCCGGCTGGCAGAAGATCCACACCCTCCCACGTGCTGCTGTGAGCTCACCCGCCAAGCTCGCCGCACCATTCAGCTCAGGCATTGCACAATGCCCATGGTGGTGGTCGATGCGATTGGCCATCAATCTTGCCCCAGAATGGCCCGAAATTCCAGGGCAACGCGAGAGGCTTGAGCCAGGATGGCTGGTGTAACCCCGCATCTCAGCGAGGCGATGGTCGCAGTGAACCACGGTCGACGCAAACCGTCGCCATCACCGAAGTACCCACATGAGCGAGGATGGCGTTCGGTGCCAGTATCAGAGCGCTGCTTGATACGTACGCGAATTGCGTCTCGCTCCTCAAAGCCTTTGGACGCAGCAGCCGGGATGACCCCGACGGTGGGGCAGAGGTCGACCCTCGACAACGCGACCACTCCCGCCTCCGCAAGTCACTGAAATCCAACCGCTCCCTGGTTAAGCGAGCATACTCGTCCAAGCTCTCTGAATGGGGCAGCCGCTTCAAGGAAGGCGATGGTGAGCACAACTTACACAGCATCATCCTGCAGCTGCATAGTCATCGCTAACCCTCAGCCAGCACGTGCCATCAAGGCCCTTGACCGCATCCTCAAGCGGCTCAAAAATGCAATCACGGGCCTGCTGCACACCAACAACAAAAAGGACGACTTGCACTTGGACTACGGGTCGCTCATGACCCTGTCCAATGCGTCAAGGCACGACGCAATCAAGGCTATCGACGGCCTCTCCAGGCGACTGAGGAGCCCCGCATCTGCGTCAGCCGTCTCATCCTCAGCGGCCAAAGCACCCTCCACCAAGGCACAGTCCCGTCGCAAACGCAAGTCATCGCCAGACACCGAAGCTTCCCGCTCTAAACCAAAGCAGGAAACTCGGCGGGACAAGTCTCCGAGCAAGAAATCCTCGGCGGCCAGCGCTAAAACCAGCAAGGCGGCGAGCAGAGAACATACGACGAGTAAGGCTGAGGCGGAGAGGCTGCGAAAGCGAGCTCCGGCGCCTCCGCAGCCGCCGAAAGCGCCGAGCACCACGCCACACAAGACCCGGCCGTCCCGGTCGGCGGCGACGGCGGCGAGCGGGGGCACGCAAAGACCGGCGACCCCGAAGACCCCGAAAGCCGCCGCAGAACCGCCCCAGAACAGGATCTCGATGCTGTCCTTTTCGTCCGACAGCACCAAGCTGGGGGAGATCCCACAGAGGAAGTGGCAGCGGCGGGAGGAGATGGTGCGCTATTCTCCCTCGACCAGCAACGACCCGGACGATGGAGGAGGCAGTACGGAGTACGGCGTGCGTCCCATGTTCCCCCTGAGGCCGTACACGGTCGAGGTCAAGGAGCGGCGGTTCCTGGGCTGGTTCAGTCGCAGGCGGGAGGCGTGATCAGATCTGTGGTTGTCCGTGACGTCTCATGAGCAGGAAACCCCCGCACGGGGGCTGTGGTGTTGTGTGAGAACAGGAGGTGCGGTTTATGATTGATGATGATAGGTGGTTGGGATGTAGAAAAGAGGCTCACGCCAGGATGGAGAGAGGGACAAGGTTATTTGGAGGCAGGGGAGTTTGAGGTTCTGGATCTGATTCTGATGCCAAACCGCAGGCGGTTTTGTTGCACAGCCCAGGCCCAGCCCAGAGAAGGAAGCCCGTGTTTAGGTTTCTGAACATCGAAAACAGAAAGTTGGCACAACCACGCTTGGACGGGGTTCCCTTCATGGGGCTTGCTTGGTGGAGTGCTCGGTGGAGCCCCAATCTCATGCGCCAAGGCGGGCTAGACCTCTGTCGCGTGGGACGTGGGCCCGGGCCGCTGGGAAATAGCGCGACGCCACAATAGCCCGTTGAGAGCCGAGACTTTTTCTTGTTCCCTTGTCCAGTGCTTGTCTTGTGTGTTGTGAAACGGTTGTCCAGACCGACGAGGTCCAGCCACTGAGCTAAGCAACGAGCCAGGGATGATGGGGTTTTGGATGGCGATGCTTCTTCGAGAACTGGAATTGGGCGAGACAGAACTGGGAACATCCATCCTCTTGTCCACCGATCATGCTGCTGTGGTAACTCGCTTGGCCGCACGACTTGGCGCCAATGGGGTGCTGCCAAACTGCCGAGACATAAGGTCTTGGCAACGACCTGGACATCAGGGTCCTCTCTCCATCAACCCAGGCATCGAGACTGTTCCACGCAGAGAAATAAGGACAGAAAGGTAACACAGAAACCAAACCTGGCCCAAGCGGTACTTTACTTTACTATACTTCACAACAAGCAGTTCTAACTCTGAATCCATCCCGCCCGACCCAGGTTTATCCCCCTGGCGCATCGGCTAAGCCGCTGAGTGGCTCATACACCTCCTCACCCAACCCGCGTTTCTCCCCAGATGTCCCACCATTGACACGATAAAGGGAGGGGGCAGGTCCTCCCGCAGGGCAAGATCTGCCGGAGAAACTGTGTAGACCCTGGGCTGTGTCGTCGATCGACGGGCGCGCTTCTTCTGCGTCGTCGTGGTCGCTGCTTCAGCATTACGTGGCACGGCCGGAGAGCTGTTTCAGCACTTCCCTGCGCTGCCCTGCAACCCCATGGCTGGGCATCGGGGAGCTGCTTCATGGCATGGCGATCGTGCCGCCAAGAAACCGGTTTTATACACATACACGCGTCGGTCCCTTTTTTCACTTGGAGTGATGCGTTGGAGGATTTGAGGTTGCCGTTGTTCTTCTGGAAGGCAAAAAGAAAACACTCTGGCTAGTGTTTTTGGTCGGCGTTGACGCTTCTTCCGGTTCTCTTCTTCGTTTGTTGATTTTCTTCTTCTTCTTGCGATTTATACGGGGTGTTTGGTTTGCTTCGATTGCCTTTTGGACCTCGGCGTTGTTCACTTACACTTTTTGATACCCAAACCCCACCCGGCCTCATCATGGTTTCTGTCCGCTTCGCCGCCCTGGTGGCAGCCACCGGAGTCCTGGCCAAGACGCCAGCTGGATTCACTCCCGCCTCTCAGACCGACCTCATCGTCGACTTTAGCGGCGTGTCGGCACTTAATGGAGTGGTAGTCAGCAAAGGGAGTAAGTGGACGGGATCCCGTCGCCCCTTCAACCTGCCGCAGTTGCTCACCACCCCACAGCAACCAACTCCCAGCCCCGCATCGGCACCACCGCCAAACTCAACGGCACCTCGTACGCCGTCATGATGGTCGACCTCGACATCCCGACCGACACCCCGCCCAAGACCAGCACGCTCCTGCACTGGATGCAGACCGGTCTCACCCCCGCCACCTCCGCGACGCAGCTCAACACCACCTCGGGCTCGTCCCGCGTCTTCCTCCTCGAGAACAAAGCCAACGTCGCCGCCATCACCCCTTACTTCGGCCCCAACCCGCCCGCGCGCGTCCCGCTCAGCCACCGCTACACGCAGCTGCTGGTGGACACCACCGGCCTGAGCGAGTCGGGCACCGAGGAGCTGCGCACGGCCGCCAAGACGGGCCGCGGCTTCGACGTCGCCTCGGTCCTCTCCAAGGCCGGCCTGCAGGGCAAGCTCGTCGCCGGCAACTCGTTCAACGTCACCAACGGCGGGCAGGCGGTCGCGGCTAACGGGACGGCCACGGCCACCGGCCGCAGGGCGACGGGCACGGCTGCGACCAGGACGAGCACGGCGACGGGCAGGGCGAGTCAGACGGTTGTGAGGGGCGCCGCGGGGGATGTGGTGAAGCCTGGGAGCGCGGCGTTTGCGGCGGTGGCGCTGGCCGGGTGGGTGATGGCGGGGCTGTGAGACAAGTGAGGGGCGGTGGTGGTTAAAGGTTAGAGGGACGGTCTGGAGTTTGTGTGTGTCCCGGTTTTGAGTGGGCGGGCTTTTCTTGGTCTTTGTATTTGGGGCTGCTCTGTCAGGTGTCTGGTCCGGTCCGGTCCGTCTCTTGCCTCGTTTGGCCAGCTTTCCATGTTTTTGGGTTTGCTCCGTATTTGTGGATCGGAAACCAAGACAAAAGGGATGACAATCGAAAAAATCTGTACGAGAATGAATGTGGCCGCTACACGGGCCCTCGGGTTGTTCATTCGGCCGCCTCTCTTTGAAGGCGTGCTGGTTGAAGTTTGGTCTGGCCTGTTGGTTCCAAACCTTTTTCTCGAAAACAGCAAACGATGCAACTGCATCCAGGGGATGTGCCTGGCCAACGCGACCCGAATCGTGGGCGATAAGCGCCCTGATTGGCTAGAGCCGGAACTGACCCGAGCGGCTCGCCAAGCTTGTGGGGCAGTTCCCGCGCGGTGTGGGTCCCGCCCTTGCCAAATTAGGCGGCCGCGCGGGATTCTCCACCGCGCGATCTCAGATGCCGCGCGCGGCAGGCGCAACCATCGTGAACCTCGTCAGGGGAAATCTGCAATCGGGGACTTTTTCGCTGCCCTTTGACGTCAAATGCGCACGGCAACTGATTAATCAGGCCGACCCAAACAGTATGCAGCCTGGTGCGATCTATGTCTCCGGAAGCGATGATGTTAGCATTATTCAGGTGGAGTTGGGCGCCATGAACTTCTGGCCGGAAAAGGGGAGGAGCCTCAGATATATATATTCTTCTCGTCTCTGGGTCTCGACATCTCCATCATACCATCCCAGCATCCACTGCATCCACAGCATCCACACTAAACCGACAAAAGCTTAAATTCACACACTTCCCTCTCCCATCGAGACTTCTCGCATCCCACTCCTACCCCCCATTCCCAACACACCCAAACCAATCCAGACCCATCTCCTCACCACCATGGGCAAGACAATCGTCATCCTTGGCGCCAGCCTGACTGGCGTCCCCATCGCGCACTACCTCCTCAAGCACACCGCCACCAAGGTTGAGGGCCTCAAGGTCATCCTTGTCTCCCCCAACTCGCACATGTACTGGATGATCGCCTCGGTGCGCGCCATCCTTCCCGACATGATGGGCGACGACAAGCTCTTCATCCCCATCGCCCCCGGCTTCGCCAAGTACCCATCGGAGCAGTACGAGATTATCGAGGGCGTGGCCGAGAACGTCGAGCCGAGCACAAAGTCGGTCCAGATCCGCGGCAACGACGGCTCTGCCCGCACCATCACCTATGACGACCTGTAAGTCCCGACACCAATCTCCAATCAGCCCAACCCAACCCACGAGATGCTGACAGCCCGATCCCAGGGTCATCGCGACCGGCACCAGCTTCAGGGCCGGCATGCCCTTCAAGAACCTCGGTACCACCGAGGCGACCAAGGCGGCGCTGCACGACTGGTCCAAGCGCATCGGCGAGGCCAAGTCCATCGTCGTTGCCGGCGCGGGCGCCACGGGTGTCGAGCTTGCCGGCGAGCTGGGCCAGGAGTACGCGGTGACGGGCAAGAAGGAGATCACGCTCGTGGCGGACCAGGAGCTCCCGTTCGAGTCCAAGTACCTGCGCGGCGTGCGCGAGGCGGCCAAGAAGGAGCTGGAGCGCCTCAAGGTCAAGGTGGTCGTCAACGCCAAGGCGACCCTGCCCACCGACAACAGCAGCAAGACGGTCACGATCACCAAGACGGACGGCACGACCTCGACGCTGCAGGCGGACCTGCTGATCCCGACCTTCGGCGTGGTCCCCAACACGTCCTTCCTGCCGGCGTCCATGCTCGACGCGCGCGGCTTCGTCAAGCAGACGACGTACCTCCGGGCCGAGGGACACGACGACATCTTTGTGGTGGGCGACGCGGGCAACCTGCAGACCCCGCAGGCGGCGCACGCTGAGCAGCAGACACTGCACGTGGTGCGGCTGCTCGAGGCGCGCGCGCTGGCGGCCGAGGCTGCCGGGGCGGCGGTGCCTGAGTACAAGCCGGCCGACAAGATCATGTTCGCGGCGACGGTCGGGCGCAACAGGGGCACCGGCCAGATGGGCAACTGGAAGCTGTGGAGCTGGATCGTGTGGCTCGCCAAGGGGCGGTACCTGGGCACCAACTATGCGTCGGACATTGCCAAGGGGGCGAGGACCATGACGGTGAAGGAGTGGTGATGGGTTGAGGAGGGTTGATTTGTCTTTTTCGTTTTTCTTTTGTCCTGCTGGCTTGCCTTGGAGTTCAAGATACCTCTCTAGATGGTGGATTAATGGGTTCAAGGATAGGTGGTAGTTAGAAATGGGTACTGATGTTGATGCATGTGCCTCCCCTCCGCTGCCAACTGCGAAAAACCACCACACACTGGATCCACGATGTGTTGCACTTGCGATCATCATCCCCCATCAAAATGGTAACTAAAGCATCCCAAAAAATAAAATATAATGATGCAAATAATACTTGCCCGAGACCGGAAAGGATGGAATAAAATATGATGATCATTGATGATGGAATGCATCACCATACCAGGGCGTGCTGGTTGTCGGTGGTTGCCCAGTCGCTGTGTTTTGTGTATTTGGCCGATCAGGGACGCGAGGAAAGGGGTTGGTTGGGGAAGCGGGCAAATTGGAGGCCACGACGAGTCCGGGCACGAACCGTTGGAGACACGGACATAAAACCCTCAAAATCCGGCCGTTCCTGGTTGTTGAGCTGATGATTCAGCCGTCAGCGACGAGAGCGTTTGCAACTTGTTGGCGCGGGGCGGGGTCTGGGGCTGCTGCTGCCTGAGAGCACAGGGCAGACCGCTGAGCTTCCGGCGAGCTGCGGGGTAGAGTATAAAAGGGACGGGCACCCGGCCGAGGCAGGGCCAAAACCGCTCCCAACTTTTGTCCCAAACCCCTCGACTTTCCGGGGGCCCTTCGGACTCTGGAAAGCAGAGTCAAGAGTGCAAGAAGGGTCGCGGCATCTTTGGGGCCTTGTTCGATCGAAAACTGGGTGGTCCGTGCCCGCGCTTCGGCGCGTTGCGGGCACGAACGAAAGAGAGCGAGACGAGGGTCGCCCAGCCCCACTTCGCGTCACCCGCACCCCCCCTGCCCGCCTGTTTGGGAGCCGCCAAGAGTCGAGATCCAACACCTGCATCTGGCATCGGGCCCACTCCCACCCACCCATCCACCGCTGCAGGCCTGCACACGCCTGGACTTGACCACTCCGGCCAGGGAGAGGTGGGCCGCCATCCTCCCACCAAACAACGGGCGCTGAGGTGCTCGCGGGCGGATATTGGTGTAAGTGAGCATACGGATTGAATATCTGCCCATTGATGCAGTTAATTGTCTTGTTTTTACCATTTTCCGATTTTTCTGTGGTTTTCTGTCGTCCTGTCTCGTACTCTTTCGTCCGAGCCGCTGCTGAGCTCCAGCTGTGGCCCCCCTGTCTGTGGTTCAACGCGCTGCGCTGCGGCACGCAAGGCCCAGGACAGGCCCGAAGCGCTGCAGACCTGTGGCTGACCCACTGACGCGCCCATGCCAGACGCGCTTTGAGAATGGAACAACCAGCCTCTCAAATTCGGCCCACCCAGCACTTTCCGCACCCGCACCCACAGCACCATCTTCTCTCCCTCACTGCTGCCACCACCACCACCAACAACCTATCCCACCTCTCCGATCTCGCCCCTTTGGACCACCTCGACCTCCAATCCCACTTCTACACCACTCCCGACAGCAACAACTTGTTTTCCCCGCTGACGCCGTGGCCTGTGGTTGCATGCGGCCCTGATTCGACGCGCGACTCGCCCTTGGGAGCTTTCCCATCCCCTCCCCTCCCTCCTCCGCCCACCATGGCCGCCATGCAACAACAACAGTCGAATCCATGGGGCGCGCCCTCACCCCAGTATGTGCCTGCTCAGTCTCAACCCGCTGCTGGGGACGAGCTGGCTGTGCAAGTGAGGCCAATGGGGCGTGAGTACCTAGACTCCTCTTCTCCCAACTTCTCTCCATGTTCCTTCCCTTGGGGAGTCCTCTGATCTGATCCCGTGTGCCCTGCAGTCAAGGTCCACTACTCGTTCGACCGCGACAACCAAGTGCATTGCATGGCCCGGTCCGCACACATCCTCCAGATCCAGACGATACCACTCGACGACACCAGGACAATCGGCGTCATCGACCTCCGCACCTGCCTGCTCGCCGTGGCTCAGAGCAGTCCCGAGATCATGAACCAGCAGGAAAATGATTTCAGCGTGTACGCCTACGACTATTCGGAGCCGGAAGTGCCCCTGGTTGGGCAGGGCTTGCTCTCGTGGGCTATGGACTCACGACGCGAGCCCCAACAGCAGCTGGTCACCGGCCGCGTTACCCGTAATGTATTGGCCTTGCTCACCAACGGCAGCCGGGACACCCTGGAGGTGAAGCTCAAGTTTGCCACGGTCGCGCGGATGCCCCAACGCGCAGAGTACCCCAGCATGGAGCCCGTGAGCAACGGGGCAAGGGCCATGTCGATCCCCGCCGACACGGCCTCAGAGTGGAATTCGTTTGTACAGTCCAACCCGATGTTGGGACAGCCCTCCAATGTTCCCTCGGTCTCCTCACCAGCACTCGCACCTGTGCACGCACCAGTACTGGCACCAGCCCCCGCGCCAGCGCAACCCAGCCAGTACAACGGCCCCCAGGTGATCGAGAATAATCAGAACGGCAGGCCGCGGAGTAGCAGCCGCCCCCCGCAGCTCATCCGGCCGGCCAGCATTCCTCCCGCGAATGTTCCTCAGCCCATCGCCCTCGCGCCGGCAAGCAGGGCATCCAGTGCTGTGCCCATTCCCCCGCGCCCTCAGACGTCCACAGAGAACGAGCCCTCGCCCTCAGCGCCGGCCCCTACGGAGCCTGCGCGTAAACCCCGCTCTTCACGGCCCTCATCGAGATCACGCAGCAAGCAGCCAACGGGGAGGCCTCGGGGCCGTCCCAGGAAGAGGCCGCTTGAAGCGGGCAATACATCGGCGGCCGAGGAAGGCACCGATGGCGATGAGGCGCCGCAGAAGAGGAGGGCAAAGGTCACCAAGACGGAGTACAGCGCCATTGCTCCCTTTGGTGCCGCCCCTGAATCCCTGAGGGTGGCCGCCAGCACATCGGGTTCACTTCGCGCTATGCGGCCGGTTGGCTCCGGCGTCGAGGGCCCCGCCGCCCAGCACCTTCTGGATGTCCCGCGGGCGCCAACTCCCATCCCCGGCGGGCCCATGGTGCAACAACAGATGAGGAGGATGCTGGATAGCCAGTCGAGGACCGACTCCAACATCAGCATGGACCAGTCCGGGCTCGGGAGGTCGCCTGCTGACTCGACCGCCCAGTCCCCCGACCACGGCTATCTGCCCGAAGACAGCGCCGGCGACCTGAATTCGTCGCCTCCGGTTCCCCGGGCAACTGCCTATATCCAATCCAGCCCACCCCCCTCGAGTCCGATCCTTCCTTCCATGGCGATGCCCCAGGTTGACTCCGGCTTCATGAGCGGCGGGCTGGATGACATCTTTGACGAAGCCATGTTGCAACGCCTGTCCGAGACGCAAGGGCAGGATCAGATGCTCCCTATTTCGTCTCTCCCTGTCGCGTCCAAATCGAAGAAGAGCCGCTCCCAGTCGCAGCGTCAGCAGTCACCCAACTATCCTTTCCAGGAGGTGAATCCGGGCCCCCCGGAGCTGTTGCCCACCTCGAGCATCTTCAAGCCCGCGGGCAAGGCCAAGCCACTCAACCGGCAACCGGACGCACCTTTGGCGCAGCACGCGCCCCCGAAAAAGGCCCCCAGCCGGTCCCTCAAGCGTGCCAACACAGCACCAAACCCTCTCATGTCCGAGCAGGAATCGCTCCCTCAGGAGGAGCAGAACCCGGCCCACCACCCGAATGATGATGAGGCGCTGCAAGCGCTGATGCAGCCTGACATGTTCCCCGACCAGGTCCCTTTCTCCAACGGCATGGAGTGTTCGACCCAAGCCACCGGAAACGACGCCGACGACGCGTACATGGGATTGTTCCCTCAAGAGCCTGCCTCAACAACCGGGACCCCAATGCCGAGCGCCGAGCCTCAGGAGCCAGAGCCCGCCCTGCCTGCGCCCGCACAGCCGCAGTCCAAATCGAGAGCGAAGTCCCGGTCTGCTTCGAGACCGGCGTCGAGACCCGCCTCGCAGGGTTATCCTGCCCCGAGCGATCCGGCTCCGACGATGCCGGCCCCTGATTTTCTCCCGGAGCAACCCCTGACTTTCCCTGCCATGGTCGCCTCGGAACCGCCTTGCCCGATGAGTGACTTTGATCCCCCGCGATACAGCAAGAACCTCGTCAAGAAGCAGTCCATCAAGGAGAAGCTCGAGAACGCCATCCAAAAGGGGGAGTCTCCCCCGTTCTGCAGCAACTGCGGGGCCATCGAGACCCCGACATGGCGCAAGATTTGGACCCAGGACCACGAGGGTGTCCCCGAATTCCACGAGTTCTCGGACAAGCCGGGATGCGTCACCATGATCGACGTCTTGGAGAGGGACGAGGACGAGCAGCCGTCCAAGTACAGGATGGTCAAGAAGAACCTGGGGCCAAGGGACGACAAGAAGACGTGGACCGAGACTCTCTTGTGCAATCCTTGCGGCATCTGGCTGGGCAAGTTCAAGGCTCACCGGCCGCCCGACCGGTGGGACAAGGACGCTGCCCGGCTGAATCAACCGAGGAAGAAGCGCGAGCCCAAGTCGCGGTCGAAGAAGGCGGCCAAGAACGATACCCAGGCCCAGCTGACGTCGGAGGCTTACTTCCCCACCGACCCGATCGGCCCCGTCGACATCGACTTTGACGCAACACAAACAACACAGCCGGACATGGCTCTGACAGAAAGCACGCATTTAAACTTGCGAAGCTCCCCGAGACTCCGCTTCTTGGGATCGACTCACTCGAGGGGTAGTGGGACTGCGGACAGCCCCATTGCGGTTGAGGACGAACTCGGAAGCACAAGGAGGCTGCTCTTCCCGTCGCCGCGGAGGGATGGCACGCCCAAGGTTCTCGGGGAGCTTCCGCTTAACCAAGCGCAGTCAGGTTCCCATGCCCACGAGGCAAAGTCCGCAGCGAGAGGGAAGGAGAACACCGATATATACCCGGAGCGGCCTGGCACGCCCATCCTAGACGACCGCCTGAGCCAGGAGCTCTTTGGCACGCCGCCCAGGTGCCCGTCCACGCCGCCCCCCAAAGCCGCACCCGCGGGACCCTTCAAGACCCCGACCCGCCCGACGCCGAGCCACCGCCCCATAACCCGGAGCATCTCGCGCTCGATCCGCTCCAGCAAGCCCAAATCCCCCGGCCAGCTCTTTGGTCTGCACCACCTCCAGCGCACGCCGTCGCGCACCCCGCGCTCCGCCAGTGGCGGCCACGGCCCCAGCAGCGGCGCCCACCACCTCCTGCTCCCCCCGAGCAGCGCCAGCAGGCGCCGCAGCCCGCGCAGCGCGGGGATCGGCGCCCATCTCGCGTTTCCCATGGACATGAGCGACATGCCGCCGCTGCAGTTTGACTCGCCGTTCACGGCGACGCTGCACCAGCTGCTGAGCGAGGCGAACGACTTTATTGGAGGGGGTTCGCCGTCGCAGCACCGCGGGGAGGACATGGGGATGCACCACCAGCATGGAGAGGGCGCCGGCGTGGGGATGGATTTCGGGAACTTTTTGGGGACCGATCTGGTGATGCCCAGTTCGCCGCCGCTGATGGCCCGGGGGAGGAATGGGAGCAGGGAGGAGGGGTTTGGAGAGGTGTTGGGGGAACAGCAGCAGGAGGCGGTGTGGGCGGAACAGTTGGCGGCGGCGGGTGGGGAGGAGGGGAGGTGATGATGCCTCTTCACTTGAACACTCGCCCGATTTGCTTCGCTCTTCTTTCGTTTGCTCTCTCTTTGTTTCTTCTCTTGCAACACTTGCTTTTGTTTTTTTCGCTCTCGACGACGACGGAGGTACTTTTGTACGAGTACACACACCACACAACTCGGGTACGGCACGGCACAACACCTCGGGCTACAGCACACACCACCAGCATGGAGCTGGGTTCTTTTTTTTCTGTTTTTTTCTCTCTGTTTTGATTTGTTTACCTCCAGGGGTGGAAACGCTCTCGGATAGGTTATTGCACGACTTGCACGCACTGGGAAGGATTGGACTGGACTGGACTGGTTGGGCATGGAGTGGAGTCGAGGGGGTGGGAACATGATTATCCTTTTCTGTTGAACTCTGTGGGCGTTTATCCCTCTTGCTGTCTGGGTGTTGTCTGAGAGTTGCTAGGCGATGTTGGGTTTGAGCGGACCGAGCGCCGTTGCTCGGCTCGAGGACGGAGCTGACTAAACTCTTGCTTCGCTTTGCTATCTGTCTGGGCTGGACGATATCGGGTGGTGGCGAAATGTCCTTTTTTGCGGCTGGGGCTTTTTGTGCTTTGTCAGGGCAGGGAGGCGGGAACGGAGGAGCATCCACAAATCAGCGAACGGACTGCTTTGACTTGGAACGAGGGGGGGAAGGGGGAAAGATAGCGAGAGCGGGGCGGCGTTATGGGACGGGATTGTTGTTTGTCCAAGGAAAAGGCATCCGTGACATCAGGATGACGGGAGGGCGGGTTTTGTTTTTGATTTGACATACACCGTAGAGCAGGGGAGCTGGGGAGGCTGAAGAGAAATGATTGCTTGACAAGGTTCCATGTTGCCCGGCGTAGAGTTGACCCTGATTGTTGCTGTCTCCGAAGTGCATCCTCCTCAACGAGAAGGAACGGGCATGTGCCCACTCAACCTGCCACCCGCCCTAATCGAAGGACTGACTGGCGGTCCGTCTGCGGCGGAAGGCGCAGTCGAGCGCCAGGTGAGGAATGTAAAATTATGTATGCAAAAATCTTCCTCTCTACTACCCCTCTTAATAGGAGTGAGCTTCGAGGACTGCGGCACCCATTCCGGTGCTCACTGTGCTGGTCCCAATCTGGGTCCTGATTCCGGGATGTCAAAATTTCCTAAGCACACACGCCTGCGGTCCCCGCCTCGCCCCATCCCTTACCCCCGCCACCCGTTTCCTCCTCCATCC
>FTEL01004095.1_pt1 | contig 16453 bp, 8 predicted proteins | sample 1658911 | NCBI WGS metagenome assembly FTEL01 (sample SAMEA3914869, study PRJEB12502) | metagenome | biome: forest; material: soil | place: USA | collected 2012-03-12 | depth 0.1 m
GCGCCTGTCTAGGTCGACTCGACGGATTTGCGTTTCACGCAGATTCACTACCTGCAGTGGCAGAAGTGCAAGAAGTAAAGGGGACGATGATGAGCGGTTTCGATCGACGGCGGAAGGACAGTGGGATGCGGAGGATAAGGCGTGGTACGTCCAAACGGATGGTTGGTGTCGGAGGATGGATCGAAGGGGAGGATGGGAGCGCGAGAGGAGGAAAGGGAGAGGAAGGAAAACTTGCATTCATTCGACCGTCACTCCTAGTGTGTTCTACCGGCCGTTTTCCTGGTGTCAGGGGTACCAGGTCCTCGGTATTTGATGCACTTGCGGCAGTAGTTACTACTCCTATTTTACATACTATCTGGTATCTATCCCATTTGATGGGCATCAAAGTGCGAGTGACCTTGGGAATCTAATAATAGCAACATGACCTTGAGGCTCATGGCTCCTCACACCCACAGCTTCCCATATTCGGGGGCTGCAGGGCCGGCCGGGTCTTGCCAACTCCCAATTAGCCGCCCCTGACTTTTGTATCTCGAGAACTGGGAACTCTCCAACCAGAAAAACCTTTGTCAAACCGATCACGACGCCCTCCCCGTGGCCCGCCGTTCTGAAGCCATGCTGCTGCAGCCAATCGATCCGGCACAAGCTTTCCGAGAAGGTCAGAAACCAGCCCGCATCATCGAATGTTTGCGGCAATCTGAAAACCGTTTGGGTGCTTTCCACATTGTTGGTTGGCTGTTGTCGACGTTGTTGGTGCCGGCTTGTTCGAGTCGTTGGCGCCGGCCCGTGGACCCAGCCCAGTCCGGCAAACCCGGTCACCCTCCTTCAGCGGCAATGTTTGCAAGGTTTCTTGGACCGACACATAGAGATCAATAGCAGCCAGACGAACATAAAAGAGGCCGATTTGCCCTGCTGCCGGGTGACTGCACCTTGCAGACCATCTTCGTCTCATGTCGTTTCTCAGCCTTCTCCTGCTTCAACCCCAATCCGGTTCCCTCCAACAAAGCAAGCACTAACATGAGACTTGGTGTTCGTGTTCCTTTTAGGCTTTCGCCATCCGATGTCACGCATTCTGGTGTCGGGGTCCTGGTCCAAGTGGATCCCGATGTCCTCCGATGGTTCGACCCGTCTTCTGATCCGATGGTCGATGCATGCGGGGATCCGCACCCCGACACTCACGAACGAATGCTGGCCGCGGCAGAGGAGTTGTACCGCTCGGTATGTATCCAGTTGTTCGGGGGTGTCGTTATTGTTCCCGGCCGAGACCATAGCTTGAGGAACGGGTTAGAGCCTGGTGTTCCGCTCATCAGTGCAACTTCCGACCTCATCTCCTTCTGCCTCGGTGGTACCAAGTCAACTCTACTCGGTCCTTCACGAAGAGGAACCCTCCTTCTCGATGCAAGTCTTCTAGACGTCGACCATGGGTTTCGCCGAGTTGTCCGATTCCGTGCAGAGTGGTGTAAGGAGCAGAAAGCGGCTGTGGTTAACGAGATGATCGACGAACTCCTCGAGACAAGCAGGTTGCTTAGGTCTGTCTTTCCCGCGATTTTGTCTTGATCCCTTTTGGCTGGTAAGGTTATGGATGTTGATGGCTGTCATACTGACAAAACGGATCTCTTTCAAGCGAGCACGAGGACCCCCGGCCCAATCCCGTTTCCCGCCCACCCCAAAGTGTGCTGCTGAACGCGTGCAAGGCTGCAGGACGCCGATTCCCTTACCGTATTTATCCGTTCATTGCCGAGCCTCGTCGTGACGAGATTCCAGACGGTAGGATTACGTTCCGTCTGGACTGGGCCGAGACTGGGCCTCTGCGGTGCCATCCCGAGTCGTCCACAGAGTCGGATATCCAGAGGTTTGATGCCCATATGTTGCGGATTGGGGCTCGTGAAGACGAGCGTCAGTTGAAGCTTACAAGGAAACGAACGGAGCCGGTTCTGGGCCATGAAGGAGAGGCGGGCGTCGGATTGGCGGGAGCTGCGGTTGCAGGATTGGGAAAAAGGGTCGTTGGAGGAGCACGGGTTTTTGAGTGAATGATGCATGGGCTGTTTTTCGTGGTCTTCTTGTCGGATTTCTTTTTTCTGTCTTTCTCGTCTTTCTATCTTCGGGTTTGCCGTCTCCTATTCTGTCGTCTCTGGTCCGGTCATCGCACGTTTCGAGATTGTAATACGAAGGTACCACTACCCACCGAACATCTCTGTATATGATCGACGGCACTCGAGTCAAGTTATACCCGTCACATAGCACACCAGTAAAGTTAAAATCCTGTCTCGCCGTCGCCATCCTCCTCCTCGCTATCCGCGACCGCCAGGGCACGATATGGCCAAGCTCCAGTGTCCAGCTCCACCTGTGACATTCGGAAACGCAACTTGCTCGAAAAGGCAGAATCTTGGCCCCCAACGGAGATTAACACGCGGTGGAATGAATACAAGATGTCTCCAGCTGCGACAAGCATCGCATCGCAACGGGCTGCCGCCGAGGCACATGCAACGAGGTCTAGCAACGCATCGGCCAACCGGAACACTTTGAGTTCCTGTGAGGTCGCAACGAGCCAAGTCAGCATCAAAGACCCTAACCTCATTATTCTCGCCACATGCCGAGCGAGGAAGGGGCGAAAAGCGAAAGGTAGGGGGAAATGGCTCACCATCCCGTACCCGTGAGTCTTTACAGCAGCCTCCGTGACTGTCGAAAACAGCGAGAGCAGCTCATGACCGATCCTAACCGGCAACAAAAGCGAGAACGCCTGGTCGGCTGGGCAACAGGCCATGGCAAAGTGCCGCGACGTGTACTCCCACAGCAAGAGTCGGATCCACTGCCGTGTCACGAAGAGGTCTACTCGCTGGGACTCGTGCGTCTCCCCGGTGTCGTCGTCCGGGACCAGGCTCAAGTCTGTCTGGTAGGATATGACCTTCTGCCTCGCCAGCGGCAGGACCTGCGGCGCTTGGCCAGGCTGCCCTATCGTTGTTGCTGTTGTGAAGTCGCCCTCGAGGTAGACGAAAAGTCGCGAGAGGGATCTGAACGCCTGGGACAGATTTTGGTCATTGCCGTCGTTGTCTCCGTCGAACTGTGGTGGGTCTTGAATGGGACGAAGAATGGCCGGGACCAGATGTTGCGCGCAGTAAGTTCTAGATGAAATCTGGTTGATATCTTGCGTTCACGACAAGCCGAGGAAGTGTTGGGCATAATGCTCCAGCTTACCTTTCAGAGATGAAGAGAAGCCAGTATATCCGAAGACGGAGGGATCGTTCTCCCTTGTCTAGGTGTTGGTACGTCTCCGGCTGGTCAAGTCGCATGGCATGGACATATGTAATTGACTCCCGCAAGAAAAGCCCCGCGGTGCGCAGCTTGTTGGTGTTGGCGTAATAGATGTGAAGGAAAAAGGGTATCAGGATGGACGCTGTGGAATATGTCTCGCGGTAGTCGTACCGCTCCCGGAACCAGAGACACTCGGTGACGAACTGCGACGCGGATTTTGCGTTTGGTGCCGGCGTATCATCCTCTGCTAAACGGAGCTGACCGATGGTGGCCGCACAGAGGGAGGCAGCAAGCGCGAGTGTCTCGGGCTTTGGGTTCGGTTGGCCGAGCTGCTCCAAGAGGCTCTCGGCGTTGACGACTGGCCAGATCCCAAAAGCTTGCTGTTGGAAGACATGGACGAAGTGACAGTAATCTTCCATGACAATTGGGTCTGAATGCACGGTCGAGACGGTTGACGCCCTGGATGAGACATGAACAGGGCATGGGCGGTGCGGGGGCGGCGTCCCGGCCGGACTGCTGCTGTCATGGCTGCTTTCGGGCTCGGTGTCGGCGCCGCTTATGCTCGAGGTTGACTGGGAGGTGAAGGACGGAGAACTTTGCGCGCCCTGGGTGCGGGATCCCCGTATCCCTTTCTGGAACTCCCTGATTTTGGTGTTTGTGGCGTGCCGCGGGCCCCCTTTCGGGCCTCGTTTTTGGCGTGTCTGGATGGTTGTGCATTGGATGCCCCTTGCCCGGCACTGATAGCATGGTTTCGCGTCCTCACACTTGACACGACGCAGCGTGCACCCATCGCAGGGGTTCCGGATCCTCACCTTGAGGGACATGTTGGATTCAGATACCTGGTTGCCGCCGTGTGCATGGTTGAAGACCTGCCGTATTCACGTTTAAGGCTGTACTTTTTCGGTGTGGGCAGGTCCATGAACAAATAATTACCTTGAGTAACCGGGCCATGCGGCATACCACCCACCTTGGACATAGGGGGGCGCCGTGTTGCCCCACAGAACCCCCATCCCCCCGAAAATGCCCATATCGGTCCGACCCCAGACTCGAACTTTTCCTAAATCGGAACAACCGAGCAAGCCCCCCTGGTCTGGGCCCTGGGACTGGCGTTCCAGAATAACAGGACGAACGAGATTGGGGCAGAGCACCATCACATCGCAAACGGGAGGGCAGACAGGAACCCTTCTCACCAGGCCGTGGTCGTGCGGGATATTCTGTCTGGGATATGTACACCCTGAGTGGCTTACTTTTCACTTTCAGACTGCTATTGGGCTGCGAGCGGTTGACCTGTTCGTCCAGAATGTAGTTTGATAGAAACACCGACTTCTTTGATAAATACATAAGGTACAAAAAGAAAACAAAATAGACCGGGACGTTGCCAGCAACAGTCCATCATGGGCAATGTGCCACGATGCCTCATAACACCATGCGATCCCCGAAGTTGTCCTTCTCTTATCAATAATTCCACAGCCGAATCTTACAGCCCCCCACCCTTTTTCTAACTTCTCTTCTCAGTCCCTGTCACCGACCCCAGCTTTCACGTCCGTCACCAGCTCCACGTGAAAAGCATCAACTTCGACCTGGCGAAACCTGCGCGCGCTCACCCCTTGCTCGAACAATACATCCATCTCCGACAGGCCCAGCCCCTTGGTCTCCGGCAGGCGAAAATACGACCAGACTAGCACGCTCAAGCACGGCCCAGCCCAGATAAACCCTCCCTTGCCGCGCAGGTTCCAGGCAGTCGGGTTCAGGATGGGCGGGTTGAGGAAGTTGGCCACGATGCTAGCCACGTTGTACGTGCTGCGCGCGATGACGACTGTTTTGATGCGCAGGCGGGTGGAGGGGATCTCGGCGACGAGGCAGTACGCCACAGGGCCGACTGTCAAGTCGTAAGTGATGACGAATACCATCATCAGAGTCCCCGAGGCCCAGCCAATCGGCTCGATGATGGTCGGGATGCCCAAGAAGCCGATGGCCAGGAGAATGGAGAGCATGCCGCTGAGACCAGCGAGGTACAATGTGCGGCGGCCGACGCGCGGCACAATGAACCAGGCGCCGATGGTGCCCGCCACTGCCATGCCAGCCAGGCCGATGCCAAAGTCGAACGAACGCTCGGGGTTGAACCCGGCTTGCTGGAGGAAGTAGGTGACGTTTCCGCCAAACCAAATGCCACAGAAGACTTGGGCAGCCCACACAACACAAGCAATCTCGGTGCGCCGAAGATTGGCGCCCCGGAAGCAGTCGAAGTACGACGTTCCCTCCTGCATGTGCTTCTCTAGCTGGTCAGTGTAGTCGAGCAGTGCTAGGGACCGATTGATGTCCTCCCCGCTTGCCGTCTTGCTAACTAACCGTCTTAAGGACCTGCGAGCGTCGCTCATGCGCCCCTTTCGGACCAACCAAGTTGGGCTCTCCGGCGCAGAGAGGACCCCGAGAATGATGGGAGGCACAAACACCCATTGGACGGCGTATGGGATCCTCCAAGCCCAATCGTCTGTCCGGCTCACCAGTCCGCGCAAGACGCCGGTGCTGATAAGCTGTCCAATGACCCAGCACATGTTGACGAATGTCGTCAGGATCGGCCGCAGCGGGATGGGCGTCACATCGGCCGCGTAAGTGGTGGTCAAGGTCTGGAACGCGCCCCAAGGGATTCCGCACAGGATTCCTCCGGCCAGAAGCATCTCGATGTTGACGGCGAAGAAGAGGAGGAAAATGAAGCCGAGGAGGGCAATCAATGCCCCGATGATTGTCTTTCTGTAGCCGTAGCGCTCGGCAGCCAGGCCGGCCACCAATAGCCCCAGAATCTGACCGACTTGGGTACCGTTTTGGAGTCCAGACATCCAGCTGGCTGTGAGTTGATAGTCGCCGTCGTCCAGGAGCTGGCCGAACTTCTGACGAAACTGTGGCAAAGAGAAGAAATTGTTGGTCAACGAGGTGTCGTAGCCCTCCATGACAAGGCAGAGGGAGAGGGCCATGGAATAGCAGATGGCGGTTGGGTAAGTCCTGACGGCTTGCCAGACGCCCATCTCCTTTTCCCGCGTAGCTGCCGTCTCGGCCGCGCGGATCAAGTCGTTGATCTGCGAGTCGCTCCGCATGTTGCGCAGCCCAATCTCAGGCTCGATGGTTGCAGGGGTCGCCATCGATGAAGCCGACATTGTGATAGGAGACGCCAAACTTGAAAACGTCGGGGCTGTCAAGGTAGCAAACAGGCAAACATGGCATTAGAAGACGTGGTACAGGAGCATCGTGAGAGACGAACTGAGCTTACTCGAGCCAGATAGATTCTTGACTCACACTACCGTTAGCATCTCGATGCTCGAACACAAGGCCGAGCGCCGACGGCTGAGGTTGAACTTTGGAGCTTCACTCCCAGAATCAACAGTTCCGAGTCGATGCCGTGCTTTCGAACCACTCGGATGAACAGGCGAACGCAGAACTGGCCGAGGCTGACATCACGGAGCCCTGGAAGATGGAAGGAAAGGTCAAATTAGGCGAGATAATTAAGCATATCGCCTTGCTTTGATACGCTTCAACGTGCTCCGCGGCGCCTCTCGCAACCAGAGAAGACCGACCCGCGACGAATCAAAGTCCTGGTGTGAATGTGGAGTCGGGCCGAGATCAAGGTGGCGCGCAAGTGCGGCTGCCCGCACGATCATTTTCGGTCACATTGGCTCTGACGGTGAGCATGGCAGGGCGTTTCAGGAACCGGGCAGATCGATGTGTCTTGGAAGCGAGAACGTGGGAGGGCGAAGCCGGGGAACTCAGCTTGACGCCGAAGCGCAGCCACAAGGATCCATACAGAAGATCGCTCGCGGTGTCAAATCGGTCAATGCAACATGATCGCGTTCGCCGCTCGACAGGGTTCAGACTTAAGAGCCGGCCAGGTTCGGAACAAGTCCACGGACGCCATCAGCGTCGCCACCCAATAAGGCTTAGCTGCTTACGCACCGTTGAACGGCGGCTTGGCCTTTGCATGTCAGTTGAAATGTGCTTGTGCCCGTTTGGGGAGCTGCGAAGCGAAGGGCTTGCTCCACAGCCTGAAAGTGAACGCGTTCGTGCGCGACGTGTCTGTCCGTGCATGAATTCGAACTTCCTCGGCCGCCCGAGGAAATTGCTGCGAGACTCGCGCCAACTCCCAATCCCTTGTAACATCGAGGGGTGCTCGCCTGGCCCCAGGACCCCTCTGTGCTAAAAACCATGGTCGCTTCGCCCAGCCACTTGTGGTAACGTTACTTCAGGGGTCTGGTTCATCTCTGTCAGCTGGTCCAACTCAGACAACCGAGGCAAAGCAAGCGGGTTTCTGTTAACCCCGCGAGCGCCGAGCATCCAGTGCTAGTGCGAAGGCACACTCTTAACAGCAGCCACAAGCCGATCGAGCCATGCTCGGCCTCGCTGGATCCGGGGTGGCCTTGGGTGATCGCGGGGAAGCCCCGTGGGGTCCATGCACAAGAAAGCAAGGCACACCACCCTACCGCAGCCCAGAAGGTTAGGTCGCAAGGAAACGGCCGTTGAATTGCGGGGAAATCGGTCCGAGATGATTCGGCTGCAGCTCGACTGCCGTTGGTCGCAACGTCTCGGTAGTCAGAAGGCTAACGAGAAGCTTGTGAGAGCGCCCAGTGACTTCTCCCGATTTGGAAACACTGGCCAAGGTCTAAGTCCCTAATTTTCACAGAATACTTCCAGGTTCCATTCCTTGTTGACTCCACAGCGCGGAGCTTCCAGTCTCAGGGGTGGCGGGGTCCCACAATACGTTGATTCCCTGGACCCTCGCTGCGCGGATGTGTCTTGATACTTCGGGCAGAGAGGCTTAACCAAAGCAGGCATAACTAGCGGGGCCGCAAGCCCGCTCCCCTCGCCATAGTCACATTGACACTACCTAGGCACGCTAGGATCTCGGATTTGGCATCGCGTGCCTGAAGCCCAGAACGCGACAAGACCGGGACCCGCGACCCGGGGTCGACAATAACCCAAGTCCCGGTACCTCGCCTTATCACATCCGGACGGTCACTCTCGGCGTACGGGAAAATGCGTGCCCTCACGTAGCGTAGCTTGGCTTGGATGTCCACCATTCTTCTACCATTTACGCGCGGTTAATTATCGCAATGAGTGGTTGTAATGCGAACGACAACCTTTGTCTCTAGAGTCTTCTATCCAGCAGGGCCAGCAATAGGAGGATTGTCCACTATCGGACCGAGGATCACAAAGAGGGAACATGTCACGGCGAGCCGCTAACAAACATTGGGGTTGCGGTGCTTGACGAGGAATATATATAGGGGTCATGGGCATCTCTGGACAGGATTGGGCGCCAATACAACAACTCACACATCTCATCTCATCGTGAACGCCTCTCAGACTTTGCCTTGGACTATCATGCTACTCTCATCCGTTGTGCTGGGGCTTTTGGCCTCGGCCGGACTTGCTGGGGCCCTGCCGCAGGGACACAGTGCCTCGTTGGAGGCACGCGCCTCATCTGCCGATCGACTGGTGTTCTGCCATTTCATGGTTTGCCATGACACTCTCCCTTGTCCCTGATTCGCTCGCTGACACTAGCACAAGATTGGTATCGTTGGTGAACGGAACTCTGTCTCCGACTACGACGATGACATGCGCCGCGCCAAAGACGCAGGCATCGATGCCTTTGCCCTCAACATTGGCGTGGACGGCTATACCGACGCGCAGCTCAACCTCGCTTACCAGTCTGCCGCCAATAACGGCATGAAAGTCTTCATCTCCTTCGACTTCAATTGGTACAGTCCTGGAGATGCGGGTGCCGTCGGCCGCAAGATTGCCCAGTACGCCAATCAGCCCGCCCAGCTCCTCGTCGACGGCCGTGTCTTTGCCTCCTCGTTTGCCGGAGACGGTCTCGACGTCAATGCCATGCGGGCCGCCGCGGGCACCAATGTGTTCTTTGTTCCAAACTTTCACCCTGGTCAAGCCTCGACGGCACCTATTGATGGAGCCTTCAACTGGATGGTCAGTTTCGGTGGCCATCATTGTAGTTTGAGAAAAAAGAGCTAACATGAGCCCACAGGCGTGGCCAAATGATGGGAACAACAAGGCCCCCAAACCAGGTCACTCATTGAGCGTCGAGGACGGCGACAACGCCTATATCAACTGGCTCGGCGGCAAGAAATACATGGCTCGTACGGAAAATGTTCTTTCTCTCCCTCAATTGCCACCTCTCCTCTGTCTCCTGGAACGAACATGAAGTACCACAACGTCTGACACATTTCTAGCTATTTCTCCCTGGTTCTTTACCCACTTCGGTCCGGTAGGTGGTTTTTCCCGGGGTTATAAACAAGGGATGATTTGAATTCACACTGATCAATGCACACAAACAGGAGGTTTCGTTCAGCAAGAACTGGGTTTTCCCGGGCGGTTCCTTGATTTACGATCGTTGGAACCAAGTGCTGCAGAAGGGCTTCCCCCTGGTCGAGCTCATCACTTGGAACGATTACGGCGAGTCTCACTACATCGGCCCCCTGAGCTCTGCTCACTACGATGACGGCAACTCAAAGTGGACCAATGACATGTAAGTCATGACGAGACCGAGTTGAACTCAATCTTGATTGCAATTTCTCTGGCTGACGTCCTTACGCACGAGCAGGCCGCACAACGGGTTCTTGGAGCTGTCTAAGCCCTTCATCGCCGCCTACAAGAACAAGGATACCTCTGTAAACAAGTACATCAGCAAAGACCAGATCATCTACTGGTATCGAAGAACCCTGCGGTCCCTCAACTGCGACGCGACTGACACCACGTCGGGTCGTCCCGCAAACAACGCGAGCGGTAACTACTTCGAGGGCCGCCCTGATGGCTGGGAAACGATGGACGACGACGTCTATGTCGTCACCTTCCTCACCCAACCTGGCACCATCACCGTCACCTCGGGGGGTCAAGTCTTCACGCAGCAGGTTCCCGCTGGCGCCAACCTCGTCGCAGTGCCCATGGGCGTCGGCCAGCAAAAGTTCAGCCTGTCTCGGAACGGGCAGGTCGTGCTCCAGGACACCTCGCTGATGGACATCTCCAACGTTTGCCCGTGCGGCCTGTACAACTTCAACCCCTACGTCGGAACGGTCCCCGCGGGATTCAGCGACCCCCTGGGCAGGGACGGCATGGCCTCTCTCACCATTGGCCTCCACGTCAGCACCTGTGCCGCGACACCCTCGCTCGGCACCAACCCTCCGGTGACGGTCAGCGTCTCGACCACTGCCACCATAACCAGCCCAGCAACCACGACTTCGTCCCCAAGCAGCCCTACCGGCCCCGTGACCAGCAAGCCAACCAGTACCACCCCAACCTCCCAGTCGGCTCAGCCGAGCAGCACCCCCGGCACCGGCCGTGAGCCCCCCCAACCCCCCCTCCCTTCCTCAAAGCAAGAGTATGCACTAACCCTCCCATAAGAATCCTGCAACGCCGGCACCAACGCCGACGGCGAGACCGGCAACTACATTGGGCTATGCAACTTCGCGTGCAGCTTCGGCTACTGCCCGCCGGGCCCCTGCAAGTGCACGGGCTACGGCACGCCGGGAATCCCGCCCGCGAGCAACGGACGCAACGGCTGCCCGCTGCCCGGCGAGGGCGAGGGGTACCGGGGTCTGTGCAGCTTTGCTTGCAACCATGGGTATTGCCCTCCTACGGCTTGCCAGTACTGCTAATTGGTGCTTGGGGGCTCAGGTGGGGAGTTGGTAGGGTGAACAGGAGGAGCGGTGATATGCGCTGTGGGGTTGTGTTGGCGAGCTAAGGGGGGGGGAGATGGGATGTGAGGCAGGGTGTCAAGGGTGGGGGAAGATGGGTTGAGCTGTTTGGAGGCCGCCGAGTGTGAAGGTGGCGGGATGCGGTGACTGGCGGTTCTTGTTTCTTCTTCCGGGTCAGCAGCATTCTGTACATAGCTTTACTTCACTCACTTGTACACAGGACTCTTTACACCCGATTTTATCACTTCTGGCTCAGTATTACGGCCCGAATGTCAGGCGAATAACGACTCTAAACATTTCCTCCTTCGTGAGCGGGCCGGTGCGGCGGGTGTGCTGCCCTATGCCGGCGGTGTGCCTCGGGGTGTGCCGCCCTGCGCTGGGGTGCGATGCCCTGTGTTGGGGGGTCTGCTTAGTATGTTGATGTTTCGACACTGGTCTGAACCCGACGCAGCGGTAGCCAAGGGGGCAAGCATGGGTGGGGAGGGGCGTGCTTGTTGGATGGTGAAGGCGGCGCCGTAGGCACGCTGCGCCGCTGGCACACTGGTGGAGGACCCGGACCGTTCCAAACCCCAAGCTTCACCACTAGGCCTACGGCGAAGTGGGATTAGCTACCCAATCACAAAGCCTCGCCAGAGGTCTGCATGCAGAGCACATGCAGCCCGTCCCCAATTCCGTCATGCCGCAGCTCCTGCAGCATGGCCGTGGGACGAGTTGGTAGTTGCAGAGTACCTATTCAGAAATATGACTCCAGCATCGATGGACAGAGAGATGTATATCTAGGGCAGCGAGTTCCTGTTTCTCCCCTCTCCAAGTTGACTTGCCTGACGTTCTCACAAGTCACACACTCTCCTATCCAAGAACGACACGCCTGCTTACTTCAGGTACGTCAAGTCTCCAAACCTACGGCCGCACCATGTCTTCCTCTCAAACCTCTGCCATGCCCTCCCTCTCGGTGCCCTTCACCATCGACACCGTCCTCTCGGGCCCCCTCGCCTTCCCCGACACGCCCAGCATATACCGCATCCGCGCCCAGCGCGAGCACACCGGCGCAGACGGCCCAACCATCAAATACCTGACCGCGCCCAACACGGCCCGCGTCTTCACGGGTCCCGTGGATGCCCACCAGCACCGCCTCACCAGCCTCGCCTTCGACTGCGTCCCGGAAGGCGACTGGGTCGTCGGCCGGCTTGCCGCCCCCGCCGAGGGAGGCGCCGAGGCCAAGCTGGAGCTCGTCTCCACCGACGACGACCCCGACGCGCTCGCGAACCTCGGTCTGGGCACCGCGGACCCGGCCTGGTGCGGCGCCACCGTTGACGAGGCAGACTGCCCCGAGCCGCCGGCCAGCGCACTCTGGACCACCGTCACCAACTCGGTCGGCGAGGAGGTCACCGTGCCCAAGCCAACCGAGCTGCAGTGCATGTCCTATCTCTCGGCGGCCGTCGTCCCCGCGCCGCAGGGCGTCGGGGACAAGGAAGTCGTGGTGCGCGTGTCGGACTGGATGCCGAGCCACTGGGAGAACATCGAGAACGAGGCGCGCACGCACCACATCATTGCGGAGCGCGACCCGGGGCTGGCGCCGCGCTTCCTAGCGTACGTGACGGAGAACCGCTCGCGCGTAGTTGGCTTTCTGCTCGAGCACGTCCCCCACGCGCGCGAGGCCGGTCTGGCGGATCTGGACAAGTGCAGGGCGGTCCTCGCAAGGCTGCACGCGTTGGGGATCCCTCAGCGGCGGCTCAGCCGCGAGTCGTTTCTCGTGCGCGAGGACGGCTCCGTGCTGGTCCGGGGGCCGTTTGAAGCGTCGCCGGATAAGGGGGTGAGCGAGGAGCACTTGAGAGCTGAGATGGAGAGCCTCGAGCGGGTGCTGGCGCAGAGCCCGTCGGCGTTTGAGCGTCAGATCGCCAAGATGCTCTGGCGGGCTGAACCTAGCAGGGACATGCTGAGCGCGTTCCAGAAGGCGCATGGCTTCATCGTGCCGTTTGCGGTCTGGCAGGATAGTCAGATAGGACGCGTCACCCTCACGGTCGAGGAGCATGGCATATTGGCCAAGGAGTACGAGGATAGCGGCTTCAGGTGGACCGATGAAATGCAGGAGCGCGCTGAGAAACGGGTTGGACCCGCCCAGGGGCTCTAAGAGGGCAGTGGTGTATCTTTGTTCTCTGCATTTTCCACGTATCCCATCGGCCACTGACAGTTCAATCACCGTTTTCCTCCAACGCTCGGGGTATATGCGTCTGTAGTCTGCACTCCCACCGCCGTACTCGCTATAACATCTCGGTCATAACGGTACTGTACCTTAGTGCCCCTTCAAGTCCGAGTAGGCTGGAGAGGCTGGCGAGAGAATCGGAGGCTGGCACGAGGTGAGCGTGTAGGCAAGAGGTTGGAAAGGGCCGAAGGCGGAGGTTTCGGGGAGAGGTGAGCTCGGGCGGCGTTAGCGGTGGTGGTTTCAAAGGAGGCGTTGGCGGTGGCTCTTTGGTCTCTGTCCCGGTCTTGGTTTCATGCGGGTCAGAGCCGTCGTCGTCGTTTGGGACTGTCGTTGTGGAGGTAGTGGCACCTTCGTGAAGGTGGGAGTCTTGGTGCCGGATGAAATGTTCCGGTGGGCCCTGAGTAACGGCATCCTCGGTGCAGTACTCGTCATCTTCGGTTGCGGTAGAGCGGTCGTCCTTGATTCGGTTTAGGGGGTGGCTGGCCCGGCGAAGGTCGGCTGCTCATCTAAGTCTGGCCTTGGATCATATGGCGCCACTTCTATTAAAACGTGAACTGGAAGTAAGAGACAAAGGCTTGCAAGCACGGCTTTGAGGCGGCCGGTGGCTGCGCAGGATTAAGGCACCGCAGCGGCTGGGGAAACTTGAGTTATAAAACTTATAATAATTCCCGACTGACAGTGAGTGTAACACGGCACGAGGCTGCGCCGCTGTGGCGAGCACCCCAGCTTATGTTCAAGCTTTGATGACTCCAGATCCTACCCAAGCCCCTGGACAATCTAAAAGTTGAACTCACAACTCCCCTTGTTCCTCTAACGTGGATGCGCAAGGGGATTGCTCGCCTAGCAGTACTCGACAGCTCCACACACGCCGGAATCCAACACACTCTAGCGCAGGTCTTGAACCTAATCCATCGTCCGGCTTCTCCTAGACCAGTTTCGCTCAGACCACCCAGTAGCTTCTGTAGAATTACCCAGCTATTCTTGGAGCAGCAAGCTATTCTTGGAGCTGCCAGCTATTCTTGGACCATCCTCATTCTCTCGGACCAGTTCCTCTTGGATTAGCTTCTCGCTGGGACTAGCCAGCTTTCTCTGCGGCCAGCGTTCCTCAGACCAGATGGTGTTGCAATTCCTTTGCTTCCTTTGTCTCATGCCACAGATCGAGACCATGGAGACCAGGTCTCGGCAGCGCCTACGGCTTGTTGCTCTCGTTTATATAAGAGAACTTGTCGTGTCCTTCCTGACCCCCAACTCAGCATCCTCACACAGATCTACAACACTATCATTGCTACCTGCACACGCAAACACATCCACACCGATCAACCACCACCACCAGCGTCTCCAGAAACCCTCCTCGCAAAATGCCCAACTGCGCCACCTGCCACCGCCCGACCAATACGCCTCGCGACTACACAGACAAGGAGGACTGCCAGAGCTGCGCCGGCACAGGGAAGAAGTGTATCACGTGCCAGAAGAACCCTTCACACTGCACCTGCAGGAATGATCATAGTTACCTGTACCAGAACCGCATAAGGGCGTGCGGCAGCTGCAAGGGCAAAGGTTACTTCAACGTCCCAGCCAGGTGCAACAACCCCTTCGCCCACACCACGAAGTAAACAAGGACTTGGATGAGCGAGCTGGCTTCTCATGGGACAGGTGGAATATGGTTTGGCTTGTTGGGCGGAGGGCTGGCCCTCTGCTTTTGTGAGGAACGCTGGCGTTTCCGGAGGTGTCTCGGGGAATGCAGGTCATTTCTGCTGGGGGCTCGGGGTTGACGAATCGAGGGACTTAGGCGCAGGGCGCTAGCAAGTCATGAAATTCAACCTCTAAACCAACCACGCGCTTTGGATGCAGTTTGTGAAGCAGAAGACAGCTAAGTACCTAAGGTAGGACCCGGCAGGAAGGCAAAAGCAGGGTGAGGCTTTGGCTGCTGAGTGTAATCGTTGTAGGCTGTAATATTCTATCTTCTTCTTCTCTCTTATGCGACTTGTTCGAGGTCCGCTGTCTGAAACCGAGAAGCACATAAACAAGACCTGGATGGTAACGGTAGACGCAGCTTCGGACTTGACGGCTCTGGAGGTTCAATTTGATTTACTTAAGATTATTAAGCATCTAAACATGGACAGACGGTATAGTTAAGATAGAAGAATTGAATATTAGAAGAGAACACGGGAGGTAGGGGGAAGAGAGAGACAGAGAGAGAGAGAACGCCAAGAGATTCATTCCATCTCGTGCTTTCGCCACCATGAAATACCGCTCCTAGCACCGACTGTTACAGGCAAATCCGTAAATAGTCGGTTATCGAGGTATTGGATAGGGGTTGCCGACGTCCGCTGTGGCAAAACTTATCCTTTAGTCCTCTGCCACCAAGAACTACTTGGTGAGCGAGGTGTCGGGCAGGTTGTTGACTACCTTATCGGTGCTAGATGGGCGAAACCCATGATTTTCAACGCTTGGAGGTACGGAGGGCGAGGGGTCTAAGGTGTCGTTGGCCGCTAGTACTGGGCTTTCAGTTGTCCTATCCATTTTCTGGACAATGAACTCGGGGGGCTTGTTCTTGAACCGAGCCGGGGCGAGATAGTACCAGTGCAACCCTACTCTCTATTGACCCGAACCAGCATCCCCATCCCTTACTCCGCTGGTCCCAAGACAAGATAGTGGCGTTCTTCTGGATACACTCGCGGTCATTGCCGCCCCTTCTCGTTGCTTGAATACTTCCCGTCCTCTAAGTTGTTTCTCATTTCGTTGACTAGCCGAGGCAAGTGATGTCAAAGACATGACGGAACTCGCGGTCGTAAAGTGGAATTCTTGATGCTTTATTTCTACATTCCAAGGCAAGGGTTTGAGGCATCTTATACAGCTATCTAGGAGTTCAAGGAGCAACATGTCGCAGCAGGTGTGCACATGGTGCTGCGCAGGGTGCTGTCTCTCCGGCCTGCTCTTCGTCGCTACAATCTCATTTCCAACTCTCTTTTTGCAACCCTTAGTCTCGTGTCTTGCTTGTTGCGACTCTCCCCGTTTATATGCTTGCTCTATCATCTCCTGGTATTTTGACTCTTATGCTGTCTGTACATATACCCTTGTCGACTCCAGTTGTGGACCCCAGTTCTATCCCGAGTCTGGCGCCCTTGACTCTCCTCAGTGTCCTGTGTGGCTTAGGAAACTGTTTCAGGCTCCATGTATATCACGCGTCCAGCCCCTCCTCATCTTCGTCATCTCCCTCAAGCCAAATCTCATGTCCATCGCCCTCGCGGACCATCAAGCTCGCAACAACCGCGCACACCCCGACCCCACTCAGCCCCCAAAACAC
>FTEL01004281.1_pt1 | contig 16424 bp, 22 predicted proteins | sample 1658911 | NCBI WGS metagenome assembly FTEL01 (sample SAMEA3914869, study PRJEB12502) | metagenome | biome: forest; material: soil | place: USA | collected 2012-03-12 | depth 0.1 m
CCCCCGAGGATTCCTATCATCCGAGCCAACCGAGCCAACCGGCTTGGACTGACAAACGGGAGATCCCAACTGCAGAGGCGTGTTAATGGGCGGGCCGGGGGGCGATGGATTTACGTGGCCGGTGGTCGCCAAAGTGGGTTTCTCACAGGACCGCGACGATCGTCCGATCTGCTCGGCGTTCGTCTTGTTTCCCGCTAAGCTTTCTGGCGCCCCTGGGCTGGCGTTGCAACCCGGTCGGTTGCCGCAGACTGTGCCAGTGGGCCATGGTTGCGGCCCGTTGAGTGGCCGCCACCGAGGAGGCCCCTGAAAGGGGGCAACCAATGAAAGGCGTTGTTTCGTTTTGACACAAACGACTGCCAGGGGCTCTCCCTGTGACCCCTGTGCTCCCCCTCCCCCCCGAGCCCCGGCATCCAATCCGGGCCTTGGCACCAGGTTGCCTCGAAACCGGCCGACTGGGTTTGACGTTGGGGAAGAAGGACCGAGATGGGGACCACGACGACGCCCTGGTCAGGGGCTCGCGGCGTTGTCGGCGTGCCCTTTGTCCTGTCATTTATTATATAGGTATCACACGGACGAGGGCTCCAAACCAACACAGCACCACTCTCTTCTTTCCCACGCCTTCTCTTTCTTTGCCCTGCCGATCGGTCTTTCATTCACCGGGTCTTGTTTATTCATACACCAGTTTGGTCTGCGTCTCCTGGTTGAGCCAGTCCTTCTACTCATTCCTTTCCTACGGACGACGTCAACTGTCACCACCACAGTTTTTACCACGATCAACTAGCGATACCCTCCACAATGCGTGCCCAACAATTTTCGTTTCTCCTCCTCGGTGGCCTTGCTTCCGCCTGCCCCATGGCCGGCAGGCAAGCATCCACAACAACTGTTGCGGCAGCTCCGACCCCCAGCGCAACCCCTGCGGGGAACACTGGCGGCGGGAGCGGCAGCGGCAGCGGCGGTGCCGCTGGCGTAGACCTGCCCGCGGCCATCCAGGCCATCATGCCCGGCTCCAACACGTGCTCCAACGCCGAGTTCCCCGACGAGTGCCGGACCGCCGAGCAAGCGGCGCCCTTCATCTCCAAGGCATGCTCCGACCTGGCAAAGGCCGAATGTGCCGCCACCATTGCCCTCATGGGCCTGGAAAGCGGTGACATGAAGTTCAAGCACAACCTCGTCAACCCTGGTCAGGGCACGGCGAACATGATGAGCCCCTCTGTACGTACCCCCGTTGTACCAACTCTTCCCCCTCGTGGAGTACGTGTTTCGAGTTGCATGCTAATAGACCGTTCCTCCAACAGTTCATCTCCGAATACGCCACCGACCTGTTTGGCGCGGACAAGGTGTCGGGCAAGTCTCCCAACGAGGTTCTCGCCCTTGTCATGCCCGACGAGCCCAACTTTGGCTCGGCCGCCTGGTTCCTGACCAAGAAGTGCTCCGCCGACGTGCGGGCATCTCTCGCGACGGGCACCGACGCCGGTTGGAAGGCCTACAACGGATGCATCGGCGTCGATGGCACGCTCCCGAACCGGATGGCGTACTGGACCAGGGCGAAGCAGGCGTTTGGGCTTTGAGGTTTTGGTTTTGGGCTACGCCGAAGGGGGCCAACCCCAGGTGTGGGGTGGCATCCAAGAGCATTTTACGCGCTGCGATATCTTCCCTGCGTAGATCTTTGTATACATAGCATGATAAACAAGGGAGGCGGACCAGCAAGGATACCCTTCATCCATCAACATCGAACAAAACATCGAACAGCATGATCACACCCCAGGAAGTCACGGGGTCCAAGTGAAACACCCTATCAACACGCCCCGTCATCTCCATGAGCTGCTCACCGTCGCCGCGGCGCAAGGGACAGCATAAACGCGGTTCGGATCCGCCTCCCAGCTCACGGTCCCGGACGCGCTGACCTTGACAAACTTGTACAGGACTCCCGTACCAGGGGCCAGCTGGACCGTCCCCGACCAGAGAGGGTTGCTCTGCGTGTACTGTGAGGCGCTCAGCTTGACTCCGTTGCTGGGGTTCCAGTTTCCTAGCGCCGTGATGTTGCCGGTCCTGTCCCAGTACAGTCAGTCATTAGTCTGTCAACTGGGGATTCTAGGCGAGGGTTTGTCGGGCAAATGCTACTACTCACAGGACGACCGTGTCTCCATAGGCCGTGGTCACCAGCTCGTTGAATGTGATGCTAGCAGCAGCCAGGGTACAAGCAGAAGAGATGGCTGTAACGGTTTTGTTAGCTGCGGTAAGCTTCAGGTGCTCGATGTCTTGCTGTCCCGGGTACTTACTGGTCGAAGTTGTCGCGGTTGAGCCCGCCGTTGTGCTCGAGCTTGTCTTTGTCGTTGAGCCGACCATGGTTGAGCACTCTGCTACAGTTGAGCTGGCTACCGTGGTCGAGCTGGTTGTTGGGATGGAGCTCGTAGTCGCGGTGGAGCTCGTCGTCCCAGGCGCTGAGCTTGTCGTCACCGTCGTCAAGGTTGTCAATGTCGACGTAGTGACGGTCGTTCCGGTCAAATCGGAGCAAATTCCACTGTTGGAAAGCCGGGACTTTGCATATAGCACCCTCGGGAGACCACCGTTGAGGGCCAGTGTAAGGCCGCCCCCGGAATCTGTGGTGTAGAGGGTGCAGCTTGTCACATCAACCAGCGATTGGTTTGCGTCAAACCCCGTAGCGGACGAGGGAAGAGACACAGTGACGGAGGAAGAAGACCCGGCGTTGGTGAAGACGCCCACAACCTGAGACCCGGAGCTTCCCTTGCGTATCGAGATGGTGTGGCTGTCCGAGAAGACAACAGAGCTATTGGAGGTGACGTAGCCACTGTCCTGGGCGATGGCCCATGACCGGATCTGGTTGAGCTTGGTGATCCATGTGTAGAATTCGGAGGTAGTCGAGTACCCCGAGAACCAAAGTGCCTCGCGGCTGGCAGGGGGCACTTCGCCAGAATATTGTTGTTCTTGGCCCTGATACACAATAGGGATTCCTATCATCGTTAGTCACCCGGAGCCAGCAGAAGCGGGCCAGAATGTTGGCCGCTTACCATCCTTGAGCATTGTGAACGCGATGGCCTGGACCACAAGGGGGGCTCGTCAGTCCTCTGACAGGTGATCCATGCTCCACGTTTCGACACACTTACGTTCTTTGCGAGAGCCTATCCCGAGAGTATCCAGTTAGAGGTTTTGCCTATGCATCGAGGACGTTGAAAGAAACTTGCCTTGTCCTGGGTAAAGGATGGAAACCGTGCGACGTCGTGGTTCTCGAGAAAGGAGCCGTACAGACTGAGATCCGTGGCAGCGCCTCGCAAGGTGTTCATGCCGGAAACAAGGTCGCTGATACTGCCACTCGATGACTGAAATGCTCGAAGAATCCAGTAGTAGCTGTGGCAGAGAGTCAGTGGGTGTGACTAAGGCGGCAAGGGGCAAGACAGGAACACGAAGAGAGTCAAACCTAGGATAGTCTATCACGCCAGCAATGTATTGTTGGTAGGGTGCCACGTACGACGGGTCACCGTTGAAGACTTCCCCGAGAACATAGACACCAGCGGCAGCCGAGAATCCTGGCCAGAAGGACTTCTCGACGTGCTTTGCGCTGTCGACTCTCAGGCCATCACTGATCACCAATACCGTATCAGTACCAAATCAAGGCTGTGGGAAGTATTAGGGCGCAGACTAAACTCACATCGAGTACTTGGATACCGTTTGGGTCACCCAGTCGTTCCAGATACGGCGAACGGAGTCGCTGTGGTAGGGGTAATACCCTCATCAGTGGACCGTGGTCTGGAAGGCAGTGCAGAGGTGGGTTTTACTCACTCCTCAGTCCGCAAATCAGGCAGACTGTGACTCAGTCAACAAGATTCCCATGGAAAAGGGGGAAACCAAGAGTTGGAGCTTGATTCGACATACCTGACAGTGTTGCTCCCTTGCCAGCACCTGGTCCGTGTCAGTAACGCCTGCGGTCACCGAGGAGAAAAGGTTGCCCAAACTTACACCTCGATAGATGTCTGGCTGCTGTAGTTGATGGAGCAGTAGGAGTGGAAGTACGAGGACTGTGGGCAGGCTGGTCAGCTCACACACCCTCCCAGTAAGCCAGGTGTGGGAGGGAAAAGGGGGAAAGCATACCGACGAGAAGGGGTTATACTGGCTGTAGTCGACACAAGTGCCGCAGCCCATGTATGCCATGTGGTTGGTGACCACGTCAACCATGAGATACTGATGAGATGTAGTCAGTCAGTACCTCGCAACGGACATTTTGGGACACCGTCACTCACCATGCCTCGGGCATGCAGAGCCGCCGAGAGCTGGACCAAGTCTGCGTCGGTCCCAAATGCCGGGTTTACTGCCCAGATATCCCGTGCCCAGTATCCGTGGTACGCAGACCTGTAATCCGTTTGTTAGCAAGGGCTTCAGGCTGTCTTACATGGCAAGCACTGCCTAACCCATCTTGCGAATAGCCATCGATCTGCTTCACGATAGGCGAGATCCACACTGCCGTAAACCCCATGCCCTTGATGTAGTCGAGCTTGGATATCAGCCCTCGCCATGTCCCACCGCAGTAGACTTGGTCGGCTGTGTTGCACGATGCCGTGGTTGAGAGATCGGTCCGGGCGAACCTGTCCGTGACAACCTGATAGATGGACTGCTTCCGCCACTCAGCAGCCGAGAGGGCAGACACGCCTTGGGTGTCTAGTGCGGACCCCGCCAGAAGCAGGAGGGCAGCTTGGGCAAAGGACCGCATCATGACTCCGGTGGGTGGCGGTCTACTTGGCCTGTGACGTGGTGATGCTCGAGGAGGAGGTGGCCACGACGGATGGAACCCCCAAACTCCAGAGGACCAGGGCCTTTATGCCACTACGATATCCCACAAACTTGATCAAGCATTTTGCTTCAGACGTCGTCACCCCATGGGGGGTGGTCAGGCAATGTTTGGTGGTGTGTGAAGCCAGACGCCGAGTTGGCATTGACTGCTAGAGGTTTCTGCTGGAATCGGGCCGCCCGACGCAAACATGGGGGTGCCACCCAGACCGCAATGCGTGGGAGGTGGTGAGGGTACCAACGCCAGAGGTTGCAATCTTGGCACGGGGACTTCTAGAACGAGGTTTGCTCCGGTCATGCTGCCGGCGATCGCCCCGGACCCCGCAATAACTAGTTAGGATTCCAGGCACTCGAGTGCCGGTGCGGGGCCCCGGACAGCCATGCTCGGTGGTACAGAAGGGCCGAATGAGCTTGCGAGCCCTTCATGGCCGCGCACTCACAGTCTCCGGCATGCCCCTTTTGATCAAGGAAACGGACCGTATGTGGAGCGACAGGAGAAGAACCACAGTCGCGAGAAAGTATGCTACCTCTGCCGAACACGCTGCTTGATTGGATTGAGCGGGGATAAAGGAGAGGGCTACCGATGATATACACACCACCAAGGGCCAGCCAAAGGAACTGCCCACGCCGCCAGCCTTAAAAAATTCCTTTCCCGCCAGTTGCGTGCAACACCGCTTCGGCTTTTCAAGTCCTGCTGCCGTTTACCTCATACACGAGGAGGGGCCTGCAAACAACCAGTTGTCATGGCTCCGACACTTCATACGCGGGGCTTCAGGTTGGTCCTGACAGATCCACACCATACGGGAACAATGCGCCGCCTGGCGCCATCTGCGGCTGTGGTTGCTCGGTATTGCCCGAAAAGAATTGCAAAGACTCCCCGCCCCAGTTTGCAGTTTGTGTGTAGTTGTCGAACGTTTCCTAGAGACGACAGAGTGAGCGAGGTCCGTGGATGGAAAACTCGACAGATGGCGGAATACACCCGGAACACACTCACCCAGTCGAAGTTGCTTGAGAAGTCCATACTGCTGTTTGCCATGTTATCGAACATGGTCAACGGAGACGGGGCACCATCGAAACCGAAAATGGGACCCGCGAACTCTGGCGCCGCAACACCTCCAACCACCGCCCCACCCACATTCGGTCCCTCAGGGCTGAGGTTGGGCGCGCCATAGCTTGCGCTGGCTGATGCCTGTGCTCCGTCGAATGCCGCCGAAAGCCCCGGCATCGCACCGCCCGAGAGCATGCCTAACGTCAGAGCTGCCGAGTGTTCTGGCTGAAGTTCGGTTGAGCCTCGGGCCCCCAGCGGCTCAGAGTCAACGCAGCTCCCACCCGAACCTGGCTGTCCAGCCGCACTCCCAAAACCCTTGATCTTGACTAGCATGACCTCGAGAGTGTCGGAGGCCTTGACCGCCTCGATTGAAATGTCGGCGAGCCCCCTCCAGATATCCCTTGTCACCTCGAGGCTGCGAATCATCTCCTGGCGTTGCGCCCAAGTCCAAAACTGAAGGTTTTGCGTGTCCTTCTGGCTTGCTGGGCGTTGGCTGACGTTGTCGTAATGCAGGTCCAGCGCAATGAGCATGGCGGGCAGCAGGAAGTCCTTGGTCGCCACCGATGTGACGAACCATTTGATGGAATGGAGGCGGCTATTGGGCTGCGACTCTCTGTGCAGCGTAGCCAGGTGCCTCAGTGTCTCTAGCGACGACTCGATGGCGCTGCGCCGCGAATGGGCATACCTCGGGTTGTGTCTCGCCCGTGGTATGTATTTCCTGTGGAGCAGGCACATGATCTTGAGGTAAAGGACATCGGTATTGAACCGGGCCATCACCAGTGACAGGGGGGCCTCGGAGCCCTCAAGCGGTTGCATCTTCAGATGAGGGGGGAGCTCAGCTTTGATCTCGCGCAACTTCGCATCAAGCCGAAGGATTTCGTCGTAGTGCACCTGGTTCCTCACGCGGCCCGTGGTCTGCAGAATGACACCAAGTTGCTGGCACAGCCTGACTTTGAAAATCAAGTAGCTGATGGGTGTCGGTTCCGTGATGGGCCTGGAAGGAGGCAGCACTTTCGTGTTTGGTTCGTAGTCTTCATCATAGAGGTTGTGGGGGAGCTCGGTGTCGCAGTCATTCTCGGAGATCATGCTGGGTAGCGAGATTTGATGCGAGAAGAAGATGTCAAGCATCCTCACAAGGCACCAAGTCCTACGCCTCATCTCCTAATCCAGACCGGCGGTCGCGGTGAGAAAAAAGGCACTGGTGGTGGGAGGGTAAGATAACAGGGATGAATATGAAAGCGAACTTACTGCCTCGAAAGGAGTGAGCGTTGGGAACCACTTGCCGTCTCGGTGGTAGCCCATCCGAAACGCGGCCCTGACAACCATCCCCACGATCATCCACAGGCTCAAGTCCGCATCGAATCGCGACGAATACTCGCTGGTGGCGTACAGCATCAGGGCCTCCACCGTGTGCTCCGTCGGTTTGGTGTAATCCCCGGCAATCAAGCACTGAACAGATCTCAGGCGGTACTCGTTCGCCAACTCCAGCACCCGGCCCTTCCACTCTGGGGGCTCATCCCCAACCTTGTGGTAGCTCTGCATGGCCAAACACAGTATCGAATAGAGCAACGCCAACCACATCACAGGCGTCTTGGACGGGTCTTGCCAGTGGTTGCGGAGCTGCTGCTGGAATGTTGGGGCGTGGAGGACGCTGGTAGCGTTATCCAACGAGTTGAAGTAGCGCCCACACAGCGCCAGGACGACCGACTTGGAGGGCAACTCGGCGCGGAGTTCGACCTCGGTTGCGGGTGTCGCGCCCATCAGCAAAGTCGGTGGTTGTTGGGCGGTCGAGGGCTTCGTAAGCTTGATCCTCTCGTAGCTCTTTTCCAGGTCTTTCTTGTGGCTCGCGAAGTAGTTCTTGACCTCAGCGATGTCACTCAAGATGGAGTGCCAGTGCTCCTCGCCCAAATACACCGTTTTTGCGCGAACTGGGTCAACCCTTAGGACACCAAGTGACTTTGCGAGCCCGTCATCGATATCGCTTTCGTCCTCATCGTCCTGCATGATGCCGTCATCTTGCAGATCGGTTTTGGTCGGTATGGACGCGGTATCCGCAGAAGAGGGCGAGGGGTTGGATGCAGCCCCTCCGGAGGAGACGGAAGACGAGCCAGGTAGCGAAGAGACCTCCACGTTGGCCCCCCCTTGTATCAGTGACAAGACAAGCCCCTCTAGCCGGTCTATGCGGTTCTGCATATCATCTGGGCTGGGTTCCCCTTGTCCTTGGCTCTTCTTGCGGGACACAGGGGTGGCATAGGAGCAGGAAAGGGTATCCGCTCCCTCACGCTTGGTGCAGTTGGTGCATGGGTGAGTCCTGTCACATTTCCTAACGGCGTGTGTCAGTACAGTAGGGAGGCTGCGGGAGGGCCCGGCCTCGGTGGTCCTGGATGGCGGCTCACAATCTGTAGGGGGGACAATCGGTTAGCGGGTGTACATGCTGAAGTAGGAGCCTGGGCAAGACAAACGTAACTCACTTTCTTGATCGGCAGGGGTAACAGCTCAGGGGCACTCTGTTTCTCTTGCGGATAACCCGGTACTGCGGTTCGGGCGACAGGCCCGTGGACGAAGCCGTGGCTGAAGGGGGAGTGGGCGACATGTTTGGCGGCAAGGAAAAGTCGGAGAATCAGTCGAAATCGGTCCAGTCTCAGCAACCACCCTCCCCCTTTTACGCTGTGACGCCGGAAAAAAGGCCGCCCCAGAAGAGTCGCCGCGTCTGCTTCACCTACTTCACCTGCCGGCACGGCCTGGCTCTGGGGGCGCTGGTGGGAATAGGCAACAGAAAGGGGTCGGCAGTGAGCGAGTGGTGATGAAGGTGCCGCGATCGGTTCTTCGTACACTCGGGAGAGTGTCTTGCCGTTTGGAAAGGCCTCGGTGTTCGAAAGGAAACCCAGGACTCGACTCGGATTGCTTTCTTAGGACTCGTCGTGGACGCAGATACCGCCCCACCGCAGACAGGTGAAGGAAACACCCACGGATGGCCAGGGTCGAAGCACACGGTTTTTGTCGACGGCGCAGGAATGGCGACAGCGGAGACGTTTGCTTGCTACTGTCACAGAGGTTGGGGATTCGTGTATTTCTCACACGCGGGGACCGGCCGCCGATGAAACGGAAAGAAGAGGTTGAAAATTGTGATGAAGGGAAATCGGTCGTCTGGAGAATGGTGAATGAGAGACGTGGATGACGGCGCCTGGCAGTGAGTTGGGAGCCTGTGAGACAAGCAGCCCCGGCAGGTGGGGCTTTCTTTGCACACAAGCATCGGCGCTGCTGCTTGGCTCCCTGCCCACTGGGGAATGGGCCCCCCACCCGCCGCTGTGCCGCTCGCAAACGGAACCCCAAGCCAGGTACCTGCCTCCAAGTGCCACCCCCTCGAGAGCTGCCCTGGTCCAGCAAGCGGGCCGGGCGACTACTACCAATACATATCGGTCCATGTTCCCTGGCAGACGGCTAATACCTTTGCGCTGGAAGACGACTGGGCACACATGCCTCGTTACCTCCTCAGGCCGCTACAAAGTCAAGCCATTATGGACACAACTGCGACGGTTCGACGCCCCAGACACTCAGTTCATGTCCCTGGCTGGCCACGGCTGGTAGAAATGGTTGATAATCTACTTGTGCCCAAGGCGCGTAGACACGGCTGCCTTGGCAATTAGATGCCTCGTTCAGCGCCTTGTATGTATGTATGTACGTATATCCGGTTTGCTCCTCCATGTCAGCCAGACCCTGCTCTCAGGCCTGCACTCATTTTCGCACCCTGCAGCCGGGCACCGCATTCAGCCATCACGCCATGATGCGTCGAACCCAAGTCTTCCATTCCCCAAGCTGGAACCGACCATCGGGCTTCGGATGGCTGCTGATTAAGCGCCTCTTGGGCAAAAATGAGTCATACGGCGTGGTCTCTGTGTCCACGAAAGGCTGATGCCCCGGCTGCGGGGTGGGCAGTTTTGCAGGTGCGGCAGCATCCTCCTCTCCTCTCCCTCCTTACATATTCCATACGTCCCGTAGAACAGCAGCCACCCCAAGTCAGAGAGGGTATATGCGACGGGGTTGATCTCTCTACGCGATTGTGATGGTAACCGCAAGCCAAATGCCTGATAGAGCCCCTCACCAAGACGTCCGGTTGGCCGCCAGTATTAATCCCCAGCAACTTTCGCTCCTTCAAGATACCGCGGCCGAGACGTCGCCATTCGCCTTGACGCTGTAAGGCTTCAGGAAATCGGTGTCGTTCTCCAGCTCTTCCTTGACCTGTTCGGCTGTCAGCACACACACATCTCTGGAGGGTAGCCACGGGCGCGCGTAGCGGTGTGGTGGGGTGCGGAGGGGAAACGGACAATATCAAGACCCCCAACCAGCTCCCCATCAACCCAGAGCTGGGGAAAGGTCGGCCAATCGGCAAACTCCTTCAGGCCTTGTCGGACTTCGTCGTCGGCCAAGATGTTGAAGAAGCCATATTTGACAGCGTTGTCGCGCAGGATCCCGACAAGCTGCCGCGAGAAGCCGCACTTGGGCTCGCTGGGTGTTCCCTTCATGAACAGCATCACCGGTGCCGCCTTGACCAGGTCGCCGAGACGCCTAAACAGTTCTTGCTTCTTCTTCTCGGGGTCTTCCTCGGTCGCAACCTCGGGACCGTCGTTGCTGGCTACGGTGCCATTGTTCGTTGTGCCGGTCGCCGCGGTGCCGTTGCTCGCGTGGCTCTCGATGGCATTGCGCACCTTGACCGCGCTGCTCCCGCTCACTGTTTCCAGCACCTCTCCGTTCCGAATAAGAACGAGGAACGGGACGGCAGTCACGTTGTATGCTTCGCTGATGTCTGACAAATCCTCCGCGTTGATCTTCACCCACGACGTTGACAGCGGCGTGGTTACGGGGTACTCGCTGGCCAGTGTCGAGAGAACGGTTGCCATTTGGGCGCACGGCGCTGCCCACGGAGCATGGAAGGAGACGATCAAGAGGGCGGATGGCGGCAGCGACGAGACGTGTGCCTCCCAGTCCTCCACGCTCGTGACTTCGGTGATGCTCGACATGTTGAGCCGAATCGAACCGGGGTGTGGGTTGGTAAAACGCGCGTTGGTTTTGTCGAGGCAAAGAGAGGTTTCCGTGCTGAGGCGGGCAAAGCCTGGGAAGAGCGGGCAGTAAGGCGTGGTCGAAGCGCCGAAGGTTGCTCGTTTGACTTAATCGCTGGCTGGAATGAGAGCACGGAGTGTCGAGCTTGGACTGACGATTTTTGTTCGGCGACGCCACTGCTCCGTTGGATGCCCCGCCATCAGCGATCTCGGCCGATTCCGGATGACCCCGCATGCAGCAAAGCACAAACCATGATTGGCAGAGACTCCGTTGCGTCATCTCTCGGCTTCATCCGCTCATCAACACAGGACACAGACAAAGCACAGCGATGGCTGCCGAGGTAGGGGAGGTAATCTGCATGCGCCGTTTCATCTGTTACTCTCGCGAGCATCCTGGCACCGTCTCTCCTGCGCTCCGTTCTGCTGGAGTATACGATGGCCGGGTACGGAACTCGACATGTGTCGTTACCCTACCTGCCTCTTGGCTTGACATGGCAGTGCAGTCCTCGTCCTCCCAAGCCAGGTACTACCTACCTAAAGTAACTATCTCCCACATATGATGCCTGAGGCACCCGTGCAGCGCAGGCGCTCGATATGAGCTGAAACATACTCCGCAGAGGAGCTTGGTTATGGGCTCTCATGGCAATGAATGGCCAGTGCTTCTGTCACGGGCGGGCATTCTGAAGCCGGGACCACATGCCAGCTTGGGGCGCAAAGTGGCGCTGTCTCCAACAAGCGGATTTTGGTTGAGCCAATAACCCCCTGCATCGACCACACAAGGTTCTTTTCCCTCTGTCAGCCGCCCCTGTCACGCACCTCGTCTGATTGTCCCCCCTGAACCGGCAGGACACCACCCGCCCTGTCCAGACAATCGTCCTCAAAAGCTCAGCAAACCCCACCGCCTGCAAGGCTCCCACAGTTCTTGGCCGATTTCTTGGCATCCGACATCCGTCTCTCTGATCGATCCTCGCCCGTATCCGTCACCCAGCCTCATCGTCCTCGGAAGCGCTTTGGCATTGCGATGTCAGCCCAGGAGTACTACCAGCAAGGGCCGCCGCCGCAAGGCTACGGCGGTCCCGCTCCCTACCCTCATCCCGCGCCGTACCCGCATCCCGCGCCCTACCCTCAGCACCCCCAGCCCGTAAGTTGTGATATCCCGGCGTGAATTGCTTCTCGGCGACCGGCGGCCGCAACCCTGCTGATGACACTCCCTTCCCAGGCGTACCCCGGCCCGGCGCCTCAGCAAGGCTACTACCCGCCTCAGAACCAGATGCAGTACCAGGAGCAGCCGCGTCATCACAAAAGCGGCGGCGGCGGCGGCGGCTGCCTCAAGGGTTGCCTGGCGGCGCTGTGCTGCTGTTTCGTCTGCGAGGAGGGCTGCGAATGCTGCGCGGAATGCTGCGAGTGCTGTATGGATTGTTGTTGAGATTGGTCGCGCAGGATGCGTCATTGCTTTATGAGGGATCGTTGGTCTTCTATGGAGTAGCGCGGGACTACTTGGCGTTTACGACGGAGGCTTGCAATTCATCGCAACTTTTCCATGCGTGCCCCTTATGTGCGAATGTCCTGGGAGGACAAGTCGTCGTCATTGTCCTGCGGGGGTATTGCCTGAGATGTCACCGCCGGGGCCTTCGAAGCCGAGATGTTCAACCGGGCCCCCTCCCCGAAAAAAGAAAAGAGGAAAGTCGTAAATGGCGAGGAAAGAGGGATGAATCTGTTGGATACCATAAGGGCCCATTTACCACATAGCCACCAGATTCGCGCCGCGAGCTGCATTGTGCGAATTCATCTCGTTCCACAGCTGCCCTCCAGGTTGCCCAGGAATGCCCTGCGGCGAGGATGCCCAGCCGGGTGTGTCTGCCAAGGCCTGCCAAGACCTGCGAGCTCCTCCTGGCACAGCCTCTTTGATGTCCTGCTGGGATCGGAGAGAGCTCCCTCTCACACCCTGCCCGCCCCTCCCCATCGACCATCAAGCCCGGAGAACGCTTGGAGACCCAACCACCTCGCCCCGAACCTCGCTGTCGTTGTCCGCCGAGAGACACCGTCTTCCCCATTTTTGACGAGCAGCGATCGACCGCGGGCCACACGAAACCATGGCGTCGCTAAATCTGTCCACGAACGGCCCCTCAATCAAGAGCAGCTATCAAGGCGTCATCAACGGCCCCGCCCTCTCATCAGCCTCTGGGACTGCCGCGCGGTGGGCGCTCTTCACCGTGCAGGCGCCGCTGCTCAACGCCTTCCAGAACACGGGCGCAAAGGAGAGTGTCCTGAAAGTCGAGAGCACTGGTGGTGAGTGCGCCCATGCGACCCCGCTCGTCCGAAGCATCCGCACCCAACGGCCCCCCTGGGACGTTGCGCTAACCCACCCGTCTGCGCAGATGGCGATCTCGCCGAGCTCGTCGAAGAATTCAACGAAGGCCGCATCCAATTTGCATTCGTCAGGGTCAAAGACCCAAACACGGGTCTTCCCAAAAATGTTCTGATCGCCTGGTGCGGTGGAGGCGTCCCGGAGCGGACCAAGGGGTACTTCACAAGCCATGCTGCCGCCGTCTCCAAGGTGCTCCACGGCTACCACGTCCAGATCACGGCGCGTTCCGAAGCCGACCTCGCTCCCGAAGACATCGTGCAAAAAGTGGCCGACGCGTCGGGAGCCAAATACTCGGCGGGCACATCCGCGCCCACCCCCGCAGCAGCCCCGCCGCCGGTGGCCAAGAAGCCCGTGTTCACCCCGACAACCTCCGGCTCCGGCGGTTCCTTTAGCCCCCTCCCTGCCGCACGCGGCCGAAGACAGGACAATGCCGACGACGACGGCTGGGGGGCAGACGCCCCTCCCGTCACCCGCACCGAGATTCAAAAGGTGGCGTCGGCTTACCAGCCAACAAAGGTGGATATCTCGAGCCTGAGGAAGAACAAGGACGACTCTCGCTTCGGCGGGGTGTCGGCACACGACGCTCGACCGAGCGATGTCGTCGGAGGCGGATATCAACCGGTGGGCAAGGTCGACATCGCGGCACTTCGAGCTCAGGCAAAACAAGATGACCGCCCCACTGTGGTCAAGGGCGCGTATGAGCCTGTAGGCAAGGTTGATATCGCCGCCATCCGCGCAAGATCGCAACGGCCGGCCGAGGCGGAGGAGGAGTCGGCGCCCCCGAAGAGTCTCGCCGAACGCAGCGCGGCCTTTACGTCGTCGGAGCGGCTGACCGAGCTGCCAAAGCCCAAGGTTGCAAACAAGTTCGGCGGCGCACCCTTCACCGGCACAAAGGCCCCCGCTCCCGGAGGCCTGGGCTTCGGTGGGGGCCCAACTTCCCCCGCCCCTCCGCCTGTCGGTGCCGCAAGCAGGACGTTTGCTGATCAGGGTGGCAAGACTCCCGCGCAGCTGTGGGCCGAGAAGAAAGCTAAGCAAGGCGGCTCGAGTCCTGGTCTGGTATCCCAGCCGGCGACGTCGCCGATCACGGCTCAGAAGAGCGGCAGCGAGTGGAAGAGCGGTTATTCGGGGAAGAGCTGGGCGCCTATCCAAACTACCAACTATGGCCGAGGCGGCGTGGAGAAGCAGCCGACGGGCGGGACCGAGCATTCCGAGCCGGAAGTTGAGCCGCCCGCCGCGGCTGGTGGAGGCATTTCTGCCTTGCGCGACAAATTCAAGGATGCGGCCCCAATGGGTACCACGAGCCGGGCCGTCCCAAGTGCCGCCGCTCACGAGGAGGAGCAAGCTCCGCCCCCCCCTCCGGTGGGGACCCGACCTGCCGGCGGCTTCGCTCTTCCCGGGCTCCCATCTCGACCCGCTGCGGCGAATCAGGAGGAGGAGGAGGAGGAGGCTGCAGAATTGCCTCCCTCTATTCCCTCCCGCAACTACGAGGAGCGTGAGGAGTCGCCCGTCCGAGTCGCCATGCCGGTGTCTCGTAGTGCGGTACCCGAGATCGAGGTTGAGGAAGAGCGTCTTCCTCCCCGTCCCGTCCCCGCTCCGCAGGAAGCGCCCGAGGAAAAAGAACCGCCGGCTAGCCACGATACCCACGACCCACGGGCCGCTGTGGCGGCCGTCGCCTCGGCTGCCGGGGCTGCGGTGGCCCATGCCACAGCCGAGTCAGGTGCGGTTGCTGGGGCAAGCGGCGGCCAGAGGGCTTTGGTCCAGTACGACTACGAGAAGGCCGAAGACAACGAGCTCGAGCTTCGGGAGGGTGAATACGTGACCAACATTGAGATGGTCGACGATGATTGGTGGATGGGAACGAATGCCCATGGCGAGAGCGGGCTGTTCCCGAGTAACTATGTTGAGCTGGTTGAAGGGGACGAAGGGCCAGCTGCCCAACAGCCGGCACCCCCTGCTCCGGCTCCGGCCCCGGCTCCGGCGGCGCAGAAGGAGCCAGAGCCCGCGCCCGCAGCGGCGGCGGGGCCCACCGCGACGGCCCAGTTTGACTACGAAGCTGCGGAAGACAATGGTATGTGCTCTTGGACTAAGAACCATGTTGGCGAATAGCACTAACGGTGACGATGACAGAACTGAGCTTCCCTGAGGGCGCTACGATTACGGACTTGGACTTCCCAGATGAGGACTGGTGGTTTGGCCACTATGGCGGAGCATCTGGCCTCTTCCCTGCCAACTACGTCCAGCTCGACTCTTAAATTGAACGGCCTGGTGTTGCGAGGGGAGGGGGTCTCAGCGATGGTTTTTATATGGAGCAGCGCCCTAGCTAGAGCAGCGGTCTTCTTCTCTCCTTGCGGCTGCCGCATCTGGAAGCTGGCACGGTGCTAGAATCAATGGCTACTTTTTGGTTTCTCTTCTCTCTCTTTTCGTTTCCTTTCTCGAGATGGCAGCACCAGGTAACAGGTGGAAGACTGCGCTGGTGAGAGAGGGTGCTAAAACGGTAGAGGCGATGTCGTGGAGGAGTCGGCGGTGAACTCAAAACTGGTGCCCGGAATCCTACAGTACATAGGTAGCGAGAGAAGGCGAAAAATGTCCCGGCCATGGAGTCAACGTGTGTTTTGCTTCAAGTCCATGTCTGCATTACCTGCCATGGTTCCAACTCACAGTTGCAGCCGAATTGGCAAGTGGGGGCGGCAGTGTTGAATGATGACCCAAGCAGTCAGTTGACGGACCAAAAGGGCCTGGGTGGCCGCGCTTCCAAAAACAATCTACACCGAAACATCCACAAAGCCCATCCCTCGTCCACCCCACATCGCACGGCACATATACTCGGCCCAGTTGACACGACGAGTGATCCCAAGCGGCGGACAGGAGTGAAGACCACGATGTACTCGCACACCCCGCCTGCACCCCCACCAAAACCACCAGGCAACCATCACGATGTAAGCCGGATGAGCACTCCGGCCAGCGGGCCAGTGCCGTGCCCGCCGCCGTTACCCGAGGCCATCGCGGCCACACTGAGCGCCCGCGGCACACCCGCAACGTCAGAGCAAGATGCTGCACGGCCCCAGGACCTCGAGGATCCCGGCGACCAGTGGCTCCCCAAGTTCCTGGAGGACAAGTCGTAAGTCCCACAATCGCCCCGCCGCCAGCTCCC
>FTEL01009669.1_pt1 | contig 16424 bp, 11 predicted proteins | sample 1658911 | NCBI WGS metagenome assembly FTEL01 (sample SAMEA3914869, study PRJEB12502) | metagenome | biome: forest; material: soil | place: USA | collected 2012-03-12 | depth 0.1 m
GAGAACTCGGTATCGTCGAGTCGACGTCTTGTACGACTTCCGTTTGCTGGTGAGACGGTCGGAAAAGTCCACGTCGCTCGCGTCTACCGCGGCCGGCATGAACTTGGACCGGGCTTGGTTGATTCGGAGGCGCGACCGCGAGATCCCCGTGTCGTCATCGTTGCCGTCCTCATCCTCGTCGTCAGAAGCTGACCGCACAGTCGTCGGCTTTGTCGAAGATCAGTTGAGCTCCGCGCACAGTCCAAGTTAACTCACTGGGATTGTGGACTGGTCGTCGATAAGTTCTGGAGTCTCGTAGATGTCTGGCGCCGAGTCCTGGAAGAGGGGGGCAGAGGTCAGCAGGGGCAACTTGTATTCTTCCGAGTTTACAGGCCTACCAGGTCGGGCAACGCAGCGTATTTCCTGTTTGAGGCCATCGTGTCGGTGTCACAAAATCCCCATCCAGAGAGGTCCGTACGAAACCGGCGAGGGGAGCGAAGTTGGAGGTTGTTTGTCGTGTCCAATCGTCGCGCAGCACGGATTGGGCCAGATGCTGTGGACAGGGGTAGGTGGGGCAAAGGAGCAAGCTGCGGCGCTGGGCTGCGGCGCTGGGCTGCTGCAGGGGTCCACTTTGGTCTTCAAGGGGCAGCAAACGGATGCAAACGCGTCGAGAACGGCAATGCCGCGCCTGGCCTGCGGGACGCAGCAGGTACAGACAGCACTGCAACAAACGCCCGAGTCGGGTTCTTCTGCATTCATGCTGCCATTCTTCCATTGTGCTGATTCGATTCCTCATCACTCCGTCACCGCATGCCACTCGAACTACGGATTAAATGTGCGATATCTCGGGTTCCAGCTTGATTCGGGCTGAGTCTTGAGGTTCCCTTCGAGGTCCTCGCACATTGAAGCCAACGCAGCTTCCTTGATGATGAGCTAGGCTTCTCTCCTCACTGTTGATGCCTGCGAGCCAATTGAGAACGGATTCTGCCAACATTGTCAACCACTTCACGGAGCCAACTGTTCCTCACTTCTGTCTCAATTTCCAGCACCTTGAGCCTCCCAGCCGCCCAGATGTACAACAAGCGATCTGTCGGTCTCAGCAGCAAGCAGTCTGTCCCTCGACTCTTGAGCGTCATTCGCAAACCGGCCGTCGTTCAAAAAATGAAGGAGGTCGATGTCGATGCTCCCCCGATGAGCAGCTCTGACAGTGAGGATGAAGGGCTGTCGACCAGGGGGAACATCCAGTCAAGCCACTTTGGCAACTCGCGCCAGGAAAAGTCTCCACCGGCCAGGAGAGCCAAAGATGGCGAGGGCAGCAGAGAAGCCACAGCGCCTGCGGATCGGTTCAAGCGGGCCCGGACATCAACGCGGCCCATCTCTGGGGGCATGCCGCCCGGTTCAAGACCGAGGAACGCGGTGATGCAGTCGGAGACAGTCGACTCCGATACTTTGACGAGCTCTCCGGCCCCGAAGAAGTCTAAGAAGAGTTCGCCCGATGATGAGGAGCAAGGAATTATGTTTGGGGAGGACACGTTTGGGACCAAGAAGAATGCCCCAATTCGGCATCGTTACGGCAAGACGAGCAGTTTCAGCAACAAGCCCAAGCGAAGACCGTCACCCACGAAAAGTGCGAAACGGCCACCGAAGGAAGCCACACCAGAGGAGAGCCCAGAACGATACAAGTTGAAGCTTCCCTCGCCCCCAGTGGACCTGGGAGAGGGCGTCACATCACCAACTCGCAAGTTCAAAGCCCTCCCGGGGAGTGACTTCGATTCGCAGGCGAATTTGCCAGCGAGTCGAAAGAAACGTCTCAGGATGCCGCCTGACGACAGCGCCTTTCTCTCAGGGGCTGGCGAGAGCGTGGAAGCGACCCAACGGCCGGTGTTCACGATGCCAGACGCACTCCCAGACTTGCTCATGGGCGAGGACGAAGACAAACTCGACTCCGCCAGCTCCCAGACGGCCGATGATCCCGACATCTCCAACCTCGTCCGAGAGATACGATCATCGCGGACGGAACCCGAAGCGCCCGACCCGACTCCCGTCTGCCCAATGTGCAAACGACAAGTTGAGCAACAGCACCTCGACGAGTTCAACACCAACAACCCCCGCCGCACAGTCGCCAACATGCGGCGTTTCTGCGACCAGCACAGGCTGCGCCAAGCCAAGGCGACCTGGGTCGACAAGGGCTACCCCGACATCGACTGGAGCCGCCTCGAGGAGCGCATCACGGGGCACTACGACTTCCTCAGCGAGATCCTCGCGGGCCGCCGGGCCTCGTACTACGACGACCGGTTCGCGGCGGTGGTCCGCACGGGCCGCAACCGCAGCCTCTTCCAGTCCAGCGCCAACCTCACGCCGGGCTACTACGGCATCCGCGGGCTGCGGGCCATGACGGAGCAGCTCATCTGCGCGCTCGCGCCGCTGCTGCGCGAGATATCCAAGGTCGACAAGGTCGTCGCGTCCCGCGGCCACACCATGTACCTGCAGTCGGTTCTGGTGCCCGAGCTGGGGGTGCGGCTTGTCATGGAAGACATGGGCGTGACGGAGCAGGAGGCGAGGGAGATTTTGGAGGAGAGCACCGAGGTGGGGGAGCTGTTGAACGACGAGATACCTGATGTTGTTTTGCCGGACTCGGATGATGATGAGGATGAGGAGGGGCTTGAAGACTTGCCGGGTGATGAGTCGGATGACGGTTGAGTGGGTGGACTCGTGTATGATCCAGGGTCGGTTGGAGTTTGTAACCGGTGTAAAGCGCGGTGAAGGTCCTGTCTACATCTGCTAGATGCTTGTCTGGCTTTCTGAGATGATAGTGCCAGGGACACAACAAACTTGGGGGCTAAGATGCCCGCATGTTCAAACTGTCGGGGTTTATGACAACGTATGCGCTGTGAAGGTCTTGTCTCCAGTGCAGGATCATCTGTCTGGCTTTTTGAGGAGGATGGTGCTAGGGGCACGACAGTCATGAGGGCGAAGATGGCCCACACACTTGCGTGACAAGGGACACTGCGAGATAGAGGCCCGGAACGAATTAAATGTGCACGCTTGAGCTGTTTCAGCATGTTTCTCGGCTTCGCTCGGAAGGTTGGGTTTGATCCGGCCGAATGAATCAATATTACTGCATATCTCAATTCACCAACAATGCAGATGCAAAGGGGGTCGTTGATGAGCACTCGGGAAGTCCAACACCATTTTTTCAGCACCAGATTAACTCAAGGATCGATTCTAGATGGTACGTCTGGTTCCAAGAAGCCCCAAAACCTCTGACCACAAACTTGCGTACATGGTAGCTGGGTCTAGAAAGGGCTATATGAACGTGGAGACCACCTAGCCATGCCAGCCATGGCAACCATCCGGATTCGCCTCGCGATGTGACATGTCTGCTGTCCGTGTTTTTTGGAGGCGATTCGATAATCACTGCGGGACGGTTCTCAAACACAAAAACATTGGACGAGTGCGCAATTCCTTGAGGAGCGGCAGGCAGCATCTCCACATTCTGACCGGCCCAATTGGCGGAATCCAGGATGTCTTGCGCCCCAGGCTCGCCTCGCTTGCACAGTTCGAGATCCGGTTAAATAGGACGAGCGTCCCGGTGGTAACCTGTTTTCAGCCACTCCCAGACAATCCGATCCGAGTTGCAGGGCTCGGCCTGGGGTCCGTTTGGCTGTTGGCAAACACCCCCGTGGTGGTGGCTTGTGCAGGACTCGCCAGAAGCAACGGCGAGGCTTGCAGGGCCGAACATCTACATCGGATTTTTGGCCGCTGAGGTCTGGACCGGCGATCTGGAGGAGAAGCGGAGTCTGGAGTGAGGCGGTCCCGTCATCGACAAACGAAATGAATGAGACGGCATCTGGAGCCTGGAAACCTGGGGTCTGGAACCGGGAGGTTTCCTTTGTCCGGGCGGCAACGTACGAGGCGTCGCTGGCCAACAACCGTACCGAGATGGGCGATGTCCGGACATGGCACAGAATAGAGCAGCGTCTTCCGGACAGAGGATGGAGTCGATGGATTGAAGTACTGGGGCAAGCTCGATGGCCCGTGCTTCTTTTGAAGCTCTGATCTTGGTGGAGTCGCCGCTTGCTCAAGGTGGAACCCGATACGCGAGTGCCAGATTTGTCTCGGCAGCGCACGGCCCACAGGCCCTTCCTTCGCCTTGCCGGTGGGCTGAAGTCTGACTGCATAAAATGCCGACGGAGTTTTCTGTTTCTGTTTCTTGAGAGCAGAGTCAGACGGCTAAAGCGAATGAAGTTGTCTCTTTATTCTTGCCTTTCCCAGTCTTTCTTACCTTATGTTACAATACGGTATGTACAGTACTAGGTTGTATGTATTCTGTATCTCTCTGCTTGCCATCGAGCAATCGCGGCCGGGTTGAGTCGGGCCCGAGCTCCCAGCTAGGCAGGCGGGGCCGCTCTGAGATTGGACCAAGCTCAATTTCCACAAGATCCTCGCCTCTCAGCCCTCGGTCTCCCTACGCGAGCAACGGTTGATGTTGACGTGATTCCATGAAAGGAAATTCATCCGGGCTGTTGGGGGTTGTAATATTGATTGTCTATCTCGCGGCTTGCGGAGGAATGGCAGACCTGTCCGGTTCAATTGAAGGAGGCTCGGGTGGCTACATACACAGCAGTTTTGAGTCGGCCTTCTGCACTCAGATCTTCCATTGCATTCAACCGACTCTCTTTCGGGACCCGTGGTAGCCATGACAGGCCTGAAAGGCAAACCAAGTCTGTCGCCAGCCGGCAAGGCTCCACGTATCTGCGCCGGGACCCGTGCTGCCGGTACTCCGTAAGGATCCTCACATGAACTGTGCCGGGCTCCCGCGCCTTACCTTAATCCCCTCGATCCCTCGATCCCACAGTGGTGGCACAGGGCGGGCGGCAAGGGAAAAGGAGAATCACATTGTCTAAAGAGTTTCTGGCAATAATTATCATGTCCTCCTCGTTCAAGTACACAGTAGAGTGGGTTGGAGCAAGAACGTCAACGTCGAGCTGCCCGCGACAGGATCTTTATGTTGTATTAAGCCCTGGTTGGTGCATCTGGACCAGCACAACCCGCCAGACCCCTGTCCTGGGGCCCCTCCAGCACAGGGCAGCCCGCCTGCGCGGCACAGGCCCACAGGCCCGCCGACCTGCCACTGACTGTGGAGTGGAGGGAGCTGGCCGGGTGCGCTTGAGCGCCGCCTCGCACTTTTCGACTGATTCCCGCCGGCCCAGCAAGTGCCATCACATCATCATTAGCACCCCCACACCGCAGAAACGCCGACGACGACGGCGACATCGGCGACAACGTCGAAAAACACCACAAGCAACAGCGACGGGAACCACGGGAAATGATTTGATTCCAACTTGCCCAGACGCCGCCGGCCCTCAACTCCCCAAGTCCCTCGGTAGAATGACAGTCGGCCACTGAACCGCCCGCCGTTCTCTTTGTTCCCACGCGCGGGTTGCTGCTTTGCTGCCCGCAGGTGGTGACAATGCCCCGGCCCGACGACACCTCCCGCTTCAGCTCCATGACGGGCTCTAGCACCGACAGCACGAGATCCAGCATCACGGTGAAGCCGCTGCCCCTGACGCCCACCACCGCGTCCTTCTCGAGCCCTGCTGGTGCAGGGAACAATGCCGCTTCCCGCCTGGCCCCGCAGCCATCGCGACGAGCAGCTCCGTCGCGCCTCAAGGTGGACGATAACGCTACCGGCGGCGGTAATCCCACAAGGTGAGCGGTCATTTCCGCTGCTGTCCTGGCTCTGTCTAGGCACTTCCGCTTGCCCTTGTTTCTCTTTTGTCACCACGTTGCTGCCAACCGTTTGAGGAACGCGCACTGACGGTGTGCCTGTCGTCGGCACCACCAACAGCTCCGTCAAGGATTCCGAAGGCCAGGTCTCGCCGACCAACGGCTCACGCCTCGCCCTGACCCCCTCCTCCGTCAGCTCCAACCCGTCGATACGCGAGCATTCCATGATGAGCGACCTATTCGATTACCGTCGCGATCTGGCCATTCTCGACCCCGCCGGCGGCCGGTCGTCGCGCACCCAGCACACCAACCCGTCTCGTGGCTCGCTTGGCCAGATCGCGCCCTGGGTGACCGGCAGTACTCCTTCAGCGCCCTCTGCCGATCCCGTCCCCACAACTTTCTACAACGACTCGACCGATAACCTGTCCCTGAACTCTCAGCTGTCCCCCGGCATTCGGACCTCTCTCAGCCGCCCCACCCCTGCTGGCAGCACCGACTCTCCCGATGCCGCATACTTCACCGACGAGCGGCGCCCGTCCGTCGCGAGCATTGCCACAACGGCAAGCAGTCAGGGCTCTCGAGCCAGCGGGGCCAGAGGGGGAATGCGAAAGCTGCAGGGCTTTTTTGGAGAAGAGTTTCCCGGCAGAGACTCGTCCGAGATCAGCCTCCCACACCCCGGCGCCGGCAGGGAACACCGCTCGCATTCATACAGCTACAACCGGCCGCATAGGGATCGCAACTACTCCAATGCTACTGATCACGGCAGGGACGGCTCGCCGTCATCGAGACCGCGAACCCCGGTGCCGGCTCCGGAAGTCGTGCCGTTTTTGTACCAAGAAGCCGATGTACGTGCTCAGACCCCACACCCGCCATTAGCCTCAACACTATATTCTCCCCCCTTTCTGCTTTTGGCCTTTTGTGCCTTGTCAACGACCGCTCAATGCTTCCTTGCCTGCACCCCCCCGCCCGCTGTTTCTTTGATCCCATTCAAACACCATGCGCCTTCTGAGTGCTGATTGCCATTACCCAGGACATTGCGCGATACGGGGAAGCGCCCGTCCGAGACCGCCTCAGTGGCCCCGACCGTGACCGTTACATCACCGAAGGCTCCGCGCAGCACCCCCCAAAAACATCTGGCTCCGGGCGGTCTGGACACTCAATCGTACACTTGCCGGGCCATCATCATCACAGACACAACAAGAGCAACGAAGACCCGAGAACGCTGCGCCCATCCATCAGCAGGGAGGATTCTGCCGTGGTGGGCCCCCTGAAGGAGCGCAGCGGGTCAACCACCATGTACAGCACCAAGTCGCGCGCCCAGAGCCCAGCTCCGAGCGCCAACAGCAGCTACCGGAGTGCTAAGACCGCCACCGGTGGCGATGGACAGACATCCCCAGGACATCATTCCAAACGGCGCTTCCTCGGCCGGTTGCGCGGAAGGAGGGAGAAAGACGAGCCGGCCGACCTAAGGAAGCTACCCTCGTCTACGCAATCGCTCCAGCCGCGGCCGCCCAGGCAGGAATTTCCGTTTGGTGACGGACAGCCAATCCCGAGATCCGAATGGCCTGGCTCGCCCGATGCCCGCGATGCCTACGGGCTGCGCCCCGGGTACACTCGGGGCGCGACCTTCAACAACAAGTTCCCCTTCTCGTCCAAGAAGACCCGAGCCGCGAAACAGAACGACGATATCGACGAGCACATAGGCCCCACCGACAGACACGATGGGAGCGGCACGGTGTTCCACCTCGACACGAACCTGAACGATATGGAAGGAATTCTTAGCAGGCCGTTGCCGCTGACGCCGATGGACCCGGACTTTCTGAACGACATCGATTTCGACAAGCTGCCCATCCAGCCCACGGATCCGAACGGTGCCTGGAATGCGCCAGACAGCTGGGCCGTCCGTCGCACCGAGGAAGTTTCGGTCCACGTTCCCGAAGCCGACGACATAGGAAGCCCGCCTAGGCCGGAGGAAAAGCTCTCCCCCTACTGTATCCGCGTGTTTAGGGCGGACGGCACCTTTGCGACGCTGCAGATGGCGTTGGACGCGACCGTCTGGGACCTCATCTCCCAGATCGTCAAGAAGTCGTACGTGATAGATGGGGTGGAGAACTACAACATCGTTTTGAAGAAGCACGATTTGATCAGGGTGCTGAGCTCGGCCGAACGCCCGCTGCTGATGCAGAAGCGGCTGCTCCAGCAAGTCGGATACGAGGATCGTGACAGAATCGAGGACATCGGTCGCGAGGACAACAGCTACTTGTGCCGCTTCATGTTCCTGTCGACGCGGGAGAGCGGCTTTCACTCCATCACCCATGACGTGGGATTCGGTCGCATGCAAAAGTACACACATGTCGACATGTCTGGCCGCAATCTGATTGCGATCCCGGTCATCCTCTACTCCCGAGCGGCCGAGATCATCTCTCTCAACTTGTCCCGGAATCTGTCGCTGGACGTGCCGCGGGACTTCATCCAATCCTGCACCAGCCTGCGCGACATCAAATACACAAATAACGAAGCCCGGAAGCTCCCACCGAGCTTGAGCTGGGCCAACAAGTTGACGTTCCTGGATGTGTCGAACAACCGCTTGGAGCAGCTTGATCACGCTGATCTCGGCAGCATTGCCGGGTTGCTCAAGCTGAACTTGGCCAACAATCGCCTTAACCACCTGCCCCCCTATTTTGGGGCTTATGCAATGTTGCGCACCTTGAACATCTCTTCCAACTTCCTCGAGAAATTCCCCGCATTCCTCTGCGACCTCGAGAGTCTCGTCGACCTGGACCTCAGCTTCAACCTCATCGCAGACCTGCCAGACGCCATCGGAAAGCTGAGGAACCTCGAGAAGTTTGTCATCACCAACAACCGATTGTCTGGGGCTTTCCCTGGCTCGCTCAGGAACCTGAGCAACCTTCGCGAGCTCGACATCAAGTACAACATGATTACAAACATCGACGTGATCTCGCAGCTTCCGAAATTGGAAATTCTCACCGCTGACCACAATTCCGTCTCTCAGTTCGTGGGTACGTTCGAGAGGCTCCGAAGCTTGAAGCTCAACTCGAACCCGGTCACCAAGTTTGAGATCAAGGCGCCTGTTCCGACCCTCAAGCTTCTCAACCTGTCTAGCGCTCAGGTGGCGAGCATCGACGAGACGTTCAACAACGTGCCTAGTCTCGAGTCGCTGGTGCTCGACCGAAACTACTTCGTCTCGTTGCCCAGCCACATTGGTAATCTCAGAAAGCTCGAGCACTTCAGTATTGCCCACAACTCGGTACGCCAGCTGCCTTCTGAGATCGGATGTCTTACCGAGTTGCGCGTGTTGGATGTCCGCGGGAACAACCTCCGCAAACTCCCAATGGAGTTGTGGTGGGCAAACAAACTGGACACGCTAAATGCGTCTTCCAATATTCTGGAGCACTTCCCGAAACACGCATCGCGGGCACCCCAGCCCCCCGACGACGCCGGGAGCGCCTCCAGCTCCCTGAACAGCAAATTGTCCGGGACCACGCGCGCCCTGTCCCCAATGCCGAGCGTCGAGGAGCTCAACGGCGATGCGTCCAGGCGCCCAAGCCAGGCTTCCAGCACGCTCCTCAGCGTCGGCCCCTCGCCGGTCCCGATGGGCGCCGATAGAAAAGGCTCCATGGTCTCGCTGTACGGAAAGGGCGGCCGGAAGACGTCGGTGGTGTCGCGGAGCACGCAGAGCAGCGCCGCGCCGATGGGCTCCGGTCTCAGAAAGGACTCTGGCCTCACGGCTCTCCTGACCAACACCTTTGCCGGATCCCTCCGGAACTTGTATCTTGCCGACAATCAGCTGGACGACGACGTGTTTGACCAAATCACCATTCTTTCGGAGCTTCGCGTGCTGAATCTGTCCTACAACGAACTCAGCGACATGCCGCAGCGCTCCATCAAGAGCTGGCCGCAGCTGACCGAACTGTACCTCTCGGGCAACGAGCTGACAAGTCTGCCTGCCGATGACCTGGAAGACTACTCTCTCTTGCAGACGCTGCACATAAACAACAACAAATTCACGAACCTTCCGGCAGACATCTCCCGAGCGAGGAGGCTAGCGGTGCTGGATTGCGGCAGTAACTCGCTCAAGTACAACATTGCAAATGTTCCTTACGATTGGAATTGGAACCTAAACCCCAACCTGCGGTATCTCAACCTTTCGGGGAACCGACGCTTGGAGATCAAGCAGACCTACACCGGCGTCGTTGCGCAGAACCGCGAACAGTACACCGACTTCAACCGTCTCGCCAACCTCCGCGTCCTGGGCCTGATCGACGTGACACTTACCCAACCGAGCATCCCGGACCAGAGCGAGGACCGCCGTGTCCGAACATCCAGCTCGCTGGCCGGATACATGCCCTACGGCATGGCTGACACGCTTGGCAAGAACGAACATCTGTCCACCATCGACCTGGTGGTCCCCCGCTTCAATTCGTCCGAGTCCGAAACACTCTTGGGCTTGTTTGATGGCCAAGCATCCAGCAGCGGCGGCTCCAAAATTGCCAAGTATCTCCACGAGAACTTTGGAGATATCTTCGCACACGAATTGCGGGAGCTGAGGACTCAACAAGATGAGACCGCCGAGGATGCCCTGAGGCGCGCTTTCCTGGCTCTCAACAAAGACCTGGTCACTGCCGCGATCCAGCACACAGAAGCGAGACCGCTCATGGCTCACCGTGGATCGCAAGCGCCGCTCGTCCTGAGCAAAGAGGATTTGAACTCGGGTGGTGTTGCCACCGTCGTCTACCTCGACGAGCAGGAGCTCTACGTTGCCAACGTGGGCGACGTGCAAGCCATGCTGATTCAGACCGACGGGCAAGCCAAGATGCTGACCAAGAAACACGACCCTGCGGACCCTCCCGAGCGCTCGCGCATCCGGGATGCCGGTGGTTGGGTGTCGCGCCAGGGGCGCCTGAACGAGTTTCTCTCTGTTTCTCGCGCTTTTGGCTACGTGGACCTGATGCCAGCCGTGCAAGCCGCGCCTCATATCAAGCATCACACGATCGGAGACCAGGACGAGACAATCCTGATTGCCACTCGAGAGGTGTGGGAATATCTGACGCCCGAGCTCGTTGTGGATGTTGCCCGCTCCGTGCGCGGCGACCTGATGCGGGCCGCCCAGAAGATTCGGGATCTCGCCATGGCCTACGGTTCCAAGGAGAAGATCATGGTGATGATGCTCAGCGTAGCGGACCTTAAGCGGCGCCGTGAGCGCTCGCGGATGCACAGGGGACAAAGCATGTCGTGGTTCAACTTCCCCCAGGATGAGACCGGTCTCCCAGTTGCCTCGCGCAGAGTCAAGAGGTCGAAGGCCGAGGGCCCGCTTGATTCCACCCTGCAACGTCTCGAGGCCGAGGTGCCGGCCCCTACTGGTCTGATCGCAATCGTCTTTACCGACATCAAGAACTCGACACAGCTGTGGGAGACGTATCCGGAAGCCATGAGATCGGCCATCAAACTGCACAACGAGGCTATGCGCCGACAGCTCAGACGCATCGGCGGCTTCGAGGTCAAGACGGAAGGCGACGCTTTCATGGTGTCCTTCCCGACCGCCACTTCGGCGCTCCTGTGGTGTTTTGCCGTCCAGACGCAACTGCTGTCGGTCAACTGGCCCAACGAAATGCTCAACTCGGTCAACTGTCAGCCAACCTACGACAGGGACAACAAGCTCATATTCAGGGGCTTGTCGGTCCGCATGGGCATCCACTGGGGTGAGCCACTGGCGGAGCCGGACCCGGTGACTAGGCGTATGGATTACTATGGCCCGATGGTCAACAAGGCCAGCCGCATCTCGGCGTGTGCCGACGGTGGGCAGATTACCGTGTCATCGGATTTCATCATGGAGATTCAGCGTTGCCTCGAGACATACCAGGAATCGACAGCCCCTACCGAGGACAGCTTTGACGATGACGTTTTTGCCCGCGCCATCCGCAACGAGCTCCGGTCCCTCAGCAGCCAGGGCTTCGAGGTCAAAGACATGGGCGAGAAGAAGCTCAAGGGCCTCGAAAACCCAGAGTACATCTACTCGCTCTACCCACACGTCCTCACGGGCCGCATTGAGCAGCACAACCTCCATGACCGGGTGCAATCGACGGCTGATACACCCGCCACACTCAGCGCGGACAGCCAGTTGGCGGTCAACACGGAGGACATATGGGCTCTCTGGCATGTGGCGCTCCGGCTCGAGATGCTGTGCAGCACGCTCGAGGACATGAGTGGGCGCGGCCTGCAGCCGCCCGAGACGGAGCTTCTGGAGCGGATGAGGCAACGTGGCGGGGAGGTGACGGAACGGTTCCTGATGAACTTTATGGAGCACCAAGTCAGCCGGATCGAGGTAAGTCCCGATCTCTACCAAGGGTGAAGAAAAGAAGAAAGAATAAAAAGCTAACATAACGACACAGACATGCGTCTCCACCCTCGCCCTCCGCCACCTCGTCCTCACCCACCACCCCGTCAAGAAGCTTAGCGACCTGCGCGCGCCCATGTCGGACATCCTGGAAACCCTCGGCCAGCGGCTGGCCCTGCTGCAGAAGTACGAGGCGCGCTACGGCCCGCTCGACGGCCCGGGCGCCAAGTCCGCCGGCACCGCCTCCATCACCATCTCAGCTCCCACGCCCGCCCCCAACAGCCTGCAGGTGACTATCCCGCAACCACCGTCGGGCTCCGGATCGGCGTCGGCCGGGTCCGGAGTGAATACCCCCGAGTCGTCGCCTTACTGAGACTCCGCACTCCTCTGCCTTTGCAATGACAAGCCCGGTTGCTTGTCTGCGAGGTTTCTTCCTTCTTTTACTGCTTCTTTTTGGATTCACGACATCTTGTTCTTGTGACTGCGCAACCCCGGATACCCAACCAACCAATATATATACCCAATATCTCTCTCACCCCGTTGTGTATTACGGGCATCATCATCATGTTGCTTTTGTTTTGGGAGAGTTTCCCCCTTTGGTGTTCTTTTGCTTTTGGGGACTTGGTTTGGAACTGAAAATGGGGCGAATGTGATTGCTACATAATCGTGCTGTTATTGCGGTCGTTGTTGTTCTTGTTTGCCTGACTTTGTTGGGGCTTGCTACTCGGATTGACGGATGAGACGGCCGGTATTTCTCTGATGCAGGCTATGGGCGTTTGTTTTGTTTGTTCTGCTTGCTGTGGTTTTGGATGGAATGAGGGGCTAGGTTCTGTGATGGATTGTCTGGGTTTCGCTTGGGCTGGGCTGGTTCTACTGGTGCACTGGGTTTTTGGGATGGGTTTTATGGGATGGGATCAGGGAGTCGATAGTGTCGGTGTTGTTTGTTTTTTCGCCGACGAGATGGTAGTATTTGTTCTCCTGGGCGCAGGGAAAGGGGAGGCATGGTCTGGGCCTTGTTTAGTCTTTGCACGGGTTCATCTGTTCTAGTTTTATCCAGTAGGCTTAGCAAGGGAAGGGTGAATTGAGTGTTGTGCCCGACTTGGTTTTTGTTGTGTGTATATGATATAGTGGTGCCTGCGATGCATTATACGTGTTGGCGAGGCAGGGCGACCTCTGGTGTTTCCAAGTTACAAATTGAAACTTGCGTGATGAACTCTCGGTGTTTTTGAGTTACAAATTGAAACTTGCGTGATGAACTCTTAAGTGTTTTTGAGTCAAAAATTGAAACCTTCAGGTTGTGATTAAAACTCCGTCGGTTCCAGGTTACAATCTACATACATGATGAGCTCTTTGGAATCTCCAATTACACGCTGGAAAAATCATCCAACTGTCCTCGATTTTTTTTATTAGGTAGCTCTTCTCAGAGCACAACTTCCAAGGCAGCCACTTTGGACCTTTCAGTACGGTAGAAGACTCGCCAACTCAGATATTTAACAGAAAATGCTCTGTCTGACACGAAGTGAATCTGCTACATTCTAGGCTCACCAGGCAGGACATTGAGACGAGAATTGCACAAAACAAGGCCACCTACGCTGTAGAGACGTCTGATTCCTAGTGGATAAACGAAAGGAGGGATTAGTTGCTGAGAGCGGTATTGAAGGGCTATGGACCATTTCCTGGCTGTGCTGCGGCCATCTGCGCCCGATACCTCTTTGCAAAGACAGCTTTGACCAGCTCATCAGTCGAGGTTGCAATCAGAGTCCAAACTGCAGCCACGAGCGCGAATATGGCCAGCGCCTGACCCAAGGGCGCGATGGTGTCCTCAGCGGTCTTTCCATCAGGTCCAATCTCGGCCCAGCCGGAGTCCCTCAACCAGCTCCGAATATTGCTGACGAAGGAGTACGTGACCCCAATTGTAATGAATCCCAACAACAGGCTGCCTAGGGTCAAGGCCGAAGAGGCCCCGCGGACGAACCGCTCAAACCAGGGCTTCTCATACAGTCTCTCCAGGCGGGCTTTGACGTTCCCCCAGCTCCGGAGCCGAAACCAAATGAGTATCTCGGCAACCGCCAGAAGAATGTACCAGATCAGGATAAACGAAGTCAGCCTCTGCACCTGTATGGCGTTCTGCACGGGATGGCTCGCAGATGGGGACAGGCTGCCGAAGTTGATGCCAACCATGTAGCCGATGTCGTAGTAGGTGGTCGAGTTTGTTCCCGAAAGAGGCGCCGTGCAAACAAGAGGCAGCAAGACGATCGGCGTAGGGTCCGCGCTGCAAGCTTGGCCTCGGTAGCCGGTTGGGTCGCAAGGAAAAGAGCGGCCGGCCTGGACCACGATGGTTATGTATACCACAAACGCAGCGAGCGCGCCACGCACGAGGCCAGTCACGGGATTCCACGAGAAGCGGCGAATGGTTGCAACGGCCACCAAGTGTGTCGAGAGCCCCAGCAAGAGCGTGTTGGAGATGATGGATCGATGGTACTGCGACTGTCCTCGGCAAGAAGTGTCCTTCTGGGGAACCGAGGGTATCTCGTCGCCGAAGTTGACGTAGAAGGCGACGATGTATGCCATGACGAAGAAAAGCTGCTGGTCCCCGCAGGAAGATATAAACGACTCGACGCACAACGCGACGCGTTCTGGCAAGGAGTCGGCATGGTCTGGATCTACGACCGGTGGACCTCCGTCGGCTGGTATCTTGACCCAAGCACTATCAGGGGGCGAGAGATTAACGCCTGTTCAAAAAGGGGGCAGCTGGAAGGGTATTCACTCATTCTCCCCTTTTATCCGAGCCCAAAGATACCGGGTGAGGCCGGCGAAAAAGTAAGAGAGCGCTACGATGTCGGTCAAGATGGCAAGACCGAAGAATGCCGCCACCACCTGATGGAACCAAGCAGCTCTTAGCACTTGAGAGTTACGTAGCTCGAGTGCAAGTGGGATAGGTACATACCCCGGCGCCGGCGATATCGGCATCTCCAGGAAACTCGCCCGGGTTGAAGCCTCCCACACTCGAGATCTGGCCATTCTCGTCGAATGTGACTGAACACGCCGTCGAGGCATGGCAGAAGTCGGCTGATATGCTGTAGATTTGACCCATAGCTGGTTTAAACCTCGAATACGAGGTCACTTTGAGTGTTGATACCTACATTCAAGTCTCCTCAACCAGATTTGCGGAAGATTTCTCCGCCCATTTCTACATTGGGAGGCGGGGATGATAAACATGCCGGTGGCGCACGGCACAGGGGTTGCCAATAAGAAGCATCATAGCAGCAAGGCTGTCGGGCTGCCGTCGACTGGGACCCGAAGCGGAGGCCGGCGCATCAGGTGGAGGACCAGTGGCTGCCAACCTATCACGAATTGGGACTCTCAGCTGAAGACGAAAGGAGAGTGATACAACCCAACCCGCGCCGCAGAGCTGAAACCTCGCTATGTATTTCACTGAGCCAACAGGCCAAACAAAGATATATGTCCAAAAGGTACTGTACGCTGCCCCTTATCAAAACACCACCATCTCCTCAAAACGCCCCCTTACAAACCGCCACCCCATCCACCTCATAGAATAAACCCCGACCGCCCCTGCCCAACCTCCTCCTCAGTCTCCGTCTCCGTCTCCTCCCCCCCAATCTCCTCCTGCGCCTCCTGATAATCCGCCTCGTCATGCGTCTCCTCGGCCTCCTCCTCCCTTTCTCCCTCCGAGACATAAGCAGGCTTAGCAACAGGCCGCTCGGCCCCCTCAACCCACACCTCGCCGAGCTCGGCCTCGATCTCGGCGTGGCGCGCCTTCCACGCGTCGACCTGGGCGAGCTTCTCGCGGAGCAGCTCCAGCTCGCGCCTGGCGTGCATCTTTTCCGTTTCCGTGCCGATGCGCTGGAGGTCCCACTCGTCGGCGTGCTCGCCCTCGCCGAGGACCAGGTTGAAGGTGTGGTATTTCTTGAGGGAGGCGCGAGTCGAGATGGTGATGAGGGCTGGGGTTTGTTAGTGATGAATTTCTTGGGGAAGTAAGAAAGGGAGGCAGGCTCACTGATTCCCTTCTCCTTGCACGTGTCGTACAGCAGCCCCTCGACGTCGCTCGACACCGCGCTCGTGCCCTCGTCAATAAAGGCATACACCGGCTCGTGGTAGAGGAGCCTGGCGATCGCCAGCCGCTGCTTCTCTCCGCCGCTGAGCACGTCCTTCCACTCCTTGCGCGTGTCCCACCCGCCCTCGCGCTCGGGGAGGTACCCCAGCCGCGCGAGCTCGAGCACCTCCTTCAGGTCCCTGTCTTGCTTGCGCTTGTCGCGCATGTCGGCCTCGCCGTCCGGGTAGATAACCTGGTCGCGGAGCGTGCCGATGCTGAGGTAGGGCCGCTGCGGGAGGAACATGA
>FTEL01009627.1_pt1 | contig 16418 bp, 23 predicted proteins | sample 1658911 | NCBI WGS metagenome assembly FTEL01 (sample SAMEA3914869, study PRJEB12502) | metagenome | biome: forest; material: soil | place: USA | collected 2012-03-12 | depth 0.1 m
ATCCCCACCTTCCCACCCTCCACCACCGGCAACCCGGCATGCAGCACCCTCTCATCCCCCCTCCCCTCCCCATCCAAATTCACCCAAAACACCGCATTCCCCTCCACCGGCCGAAACGTCAACCCCTCCTCCCACGGCGCATCACAGTCCACAATCCCCTCCTCGCACCACCCTTCCCCAGCAGGCGCCTCCAATCTCGGAAAATTCGTCCCACCCCCCGTCGTTCCCTCCTCCACGTGGACGTACGCAAAGAATGAACTGACGCGATTGCCCCCCACTTCCGGCGACGCATACGCCGCGGACGTGAACCAGTCCGTGTGGAAGTGGTAGTGCTCCGTCGCGGCGTACTTGACGAGCTGGAGCGGCTCAAGGTGGGCGCGCGGGACGGAGTGGCCCTGGAACGAGAGGGCGCGGGACTCGATGCAGCGGACGACGCGGTCGGATGGGGGGAGGTTGGTCGATTGGGAGGTGCGGAGGGCGTTGGGGTGTGTGGTGTTGTGGGAGGTGGTGCCGCTGCGGGTGAAGGTGGATTTCCTGGAGGGGTGTGGATTAGTTGCAGCACGAGGGGCGGAGGAGAATGTCAGGGGCGGGGATGAGGCTCGAGGGGCTTAACAGGGGGAGAGGAGAGGAGCTTGGGAGAGCGGAGGCTAGAGGAACTTTAACTAACCCAAGATCAAGCAAGTGCGCACGCTCTAAAGGAGTGATAAAGTTTTGGAGGTAGATGACCAGGGGCGATTTAGACACCAGGAGGACGTTATAAGGCGGGTGCTCGCAGACGTAGTCGTCGCCCGTCAAGGGCGCTTGCTGCTGCTCGTTGGCTGATGCAACCAGCGTATTTACAATGGCGACGGCTCCAAATGCCGCGAGCAGCGGCCGTAACGACGGCATTTTGATTCTCTGGGATGAGAGCTTCGGCGCGCATCCTGTTAATTGGAGGGCGGTCCCCTGATCTTAACTCCCCCGGACCACGGTGCGGCGCGGTGAGCTTCGTCCTCGGACGATGACGACATCTTGGCAAGGTGAAACACGGCTGATGCTGTGCCCAAAAGCTTGCAATGCTTATCTCAGGGGCGGGCGGTCCCAATCCGGGGGATCGGAGCCCCTGTCTCTGCAGCCCTGTGACAAGTTGGCAGCTACCCCTGTCTGTTCGCTGACTTCGCTGACCTCACTCCCGCGTCAAATACCACGCAGTCCCAACACCGAATGTTGCTGATAGGACAATTCGACTTCCTCTTACAGTCCTGGCTTTTGTTCCAAGTTGAGAACGATGAGGATCAACGAAATCCTCCCCCTGCTGCTTCTCACAGCGGGATCGGTGGCATGGAATCATGCCTCAGGGTCAGGGCTTCCTGACGCCATCGTGAACTCTCTCGAGAGGGTTTTGGTTGCTTGTAAGCCTGGGTCTTTCCCATCGATCCTCAAGTGATGCTAACACGTCGCTGGTAGATGTGATGGTACGTCGTCTCACACTCAAGATCATTCAGCGCAGGGACTAACACGAAGGTTCAACGAGCAGCCCAATGAGTACGTGACAAAGTGCAGGCAGTAGGGACGCTAAAGCTGACACAGAACAGCAAACAAAGTCGGGTCCTCGAGCCAGAATGGCTATCGGCGCAGAAAACGGTCACTGGCAAGCTTGTCAGCGTGGACTGCTCGACCAACGCCCAAGTCTGCCGCAAGTTCGGCGTCACTTCATTTCCGACAATCCGTCTCCACCATCCCGATGGCACACAAACACGATACCGTGGCCCTCGAAAGGCATCATCCATCACGGCGTTCCTCCAGCGGTCAGCTCACCCAGCCGTCTCGTACGTTACGGATAAGAACACCACCGCGTTCTACTCCATCGATGACGTCGTCATAGTCGGGCGGTTCAAGCGCGGCAGCAACCTCCGGAAGCAGTTCATGACGCTTGCGGAGCAATACAGTGACCGGTACTCCTTTGCCATTGCAGAGCCGCAACAGGGGGCGCAGATGGAATGCTTCAACAACCCGGACAACGTGCAGCGGTCGACAACAGAGTTTTCCAGTCCTGTGTCCATCGAGGCGTTTGTCAAGCTCTGTTCAACCCCGCTCATACCGGAGTTGACGAGGCAGAACGAACTTTCATTCTACGAGGCAAGCCTGCAACTCCCAAATTCTGGCTTGTAACGTTGGAGTACTGACATCGAAGGGTGACCAGACCAGGAAGAGCATCGTCCACTACTTCGTGCGTGACGACAAGGCCCGAGAGGCCTACGTATCCGAGCTCCGCCCCCTGGCCAAAAAGTATGAGGAGTATCTGCACTTCACCACAACCGACGCAGACGACTACGCCGATGCTGCCGAGATGATGGGTCTCAGGCGCGGGTCGACGGGGATGTCGGTCCAGAACCCGAACAACGGTGAGGTGTTTCCGTACACCAGGAGGGAGAAGGTCACGCTGGCGACCGTTGAGGCGTTTTTAGGGGACATCATCCAGGGGAGGGTAGCCCCGTGGAACCCTGCTTCCGGGCACGACGAGCTGTAACAAATCATTGTAAAAAATACATCCTAAGGTGGCCTAAACAGCACCATCTTCTTGCAGAATGTTGCTCTACTTTCGTATGGCGTTCCCCGCCATGTCATCACTGGGGTATTTTCCATCTGATCAACCAGATTCACATCCCCACCAGGCTGGACTGGCAATAACACTATGAAACCATATTTTCCCACTGGGCATGTGCCGATGGACAACAACCCTACTTTCCATGAATCGCCTGTGCAGCCCCAACAGCAGCCTTTGCCGTCTTCCCATTAGCTCGCAAGTACAGGAGAGCCAGAGCCGTAGTGACAGTCATGAGGGTCCAGCGATCGCCCAACTCGCCCGTCAGCCCAACCCCTTTCAGCTCCACCGTGATTATGTGTGAATGACAAGATATGGTTGAAGGTGAGCACAGCAAGTGTCTCGGAATCGTTGTCTGCCTCTTTGGTGACAGAGGCCGAGGTTGGAGGATGTGTCGGAGGATGTGGACGACTGGGAGGAGCGGCGCGATGCAGAGTGTACCAACTCTTGGTCGTGTGGCCGCCTTCCTGAGGTACAATCCACGGCCAAAGTTGAGGGGACCTCGGGGTGTATAGCCGAGATGGTATTCCACCAGGTAAATGAAGTCGTCCTCGGTCGCGCCGCAAAGCTTGTAGGATTTTAGGGCGCTGAAGAGAAAAGAATAGTTGATGGAGATTCATCACGGAGGGGGAAAGCGCGGTATCCGATTAAGGCAGCCGTAGGCATCTTCCTAAGAGCCGCCTGGTCCAAGTCTCCGTTGGCCGAAGCTTGGCCCTCCTCGTCGTGGTATACATCAGGCATGGTGATGTTGAATGCTTGATCTGATCAGGATTTGTAGTCCCAGTGGTGAAATGGTGCTGGGAAGAAGGTTTCAAGGCCGAACGGCAGGTACACCTCGATCGCCCTTCTCGCGCCATGGCAAGCGACTGGAACACACAGAACACAACAAACCTACTGATGCAGCGGTATACGGTTAGGGTTCGCAAACAGGAGAGAATTGCAGCCATTGTCGGTCAGTTATGGCAGTCCTGTGGCAGTCCTGGCGCTGTCCAGTGGTCGAGTTCGTGCTCAGCCGGGTCTGGTCGCAGCCCAGTCGTGCCTTCCCAACAAAGTTTGGGGGGCCATGCCCTGCGCACTGTTACTAGCAGATAGACACAGTTACCACTAGGGATCCAGGTTGGAAGACATCGCGTTTTTGAGAAGAAGGGTCACCTATCGACGTGAAAAGCTGCGAAGTTGCAAAAGCGGCAAAAGCTGCCGAAGTGCAAAGCGGCAGAAGTTGCAAAAAAACCAAACAGCAACAGCAGAGGCTGCCCATCAACCCAGCCAGAGTCCCAATCTTGCCATTGCCAGTTTGTTCCCTTGTCCCAATCACTTGCCCGTTGCCTCCCTTGCCCATCCGAGTCCAAATCCTGCGATTGCAATGCTCTGTATGCCTTCGGCCCAATCATGCCCCCCCTTGCGTCCTTTGCGCAATGCGAGGCCCAATGCAATGCCCCCGGTGCCGTCGGTCCAATGGTCCCCTTGTCCTTGTATCAGTCCTTTGCCCGTCGCCTATTTCTTCGTCGGAGTCCTCTTTGTCCCAGGTGTACGGGGTGTGCGGGGTGTGCCGGGAGTTGACTTTGTCGTCGACTTGATGGGCGTCGTGGGCAAGTCTTTCCTGCGGGGGGTAACGCTGTCTTTGTTGGTGCCGCTGTCCTTGCGAGCTCGCTGGCGGTTTGGGGGGTCCTCCATCTCAGTGCCATCATCGGGGCGCGATCGCTTCCGGGTACTGGTTGCCACTGTAGTACCCTTTGACGGGGTGTCCTCCTCCGCTCCAGAGTCGACAAAATAAGACCGAGACGTTGTCTTTCCACCCGACCCCTTGCCTGCAGCAGTAGTCTTGTTCCCTGTGGGGGTGAGTCCTGGCTGGTTTGCGGCCTGGGTGGGCTGGACAGGAGTATCTCTCTTCTTGGTGCCCGGAGGGAACAGGTCCCTGAAGACCTTGAACATCCTCTCAAGGGTGCCCACCTTGGCCATCACCTTGTCCTCAAGTTGTTCCGTGCTCTCTGTGACTTTCTCGTCCGTGTAGTTTTGGGCCCGCTCCTTGACGGTCTGGAGTTCCCTCTTCATGCGGTCTTTGGGTACAGCGTCTCGTAAAGCTGCCTCCAGGCCAGCAATCCGGTCCTGCATCTCCTCGACCTGTTGCTCCAGTTTTGTCAAGTTGGGCTTCGGGATTGTGCGTGCCGAGGCACTGCGTTGCGGCTTCCCAGGGGGGACATCCAAGTCCGCACAGCCGAGCTGGTGCAAGTAGCCTGTGATCGTGCTGTTGCCAGTTCCCCGGGGCGAGCAATACCGGAACGCAAGGATCTCAGCCTGCACAGGTGGCAAGTGATCCGAGTTTTTGCCAGTCTTTTTGCGCTCTTCGATGGCGCGTCTGCATTTGCCCTTGATCCGGCGGACCTTCTTGTTGTGACCGAAGGACGTAGTCCCTCCTGCCCTGGTCTTTGTGACGCCGCGCTGGAAAGCGGTGATTTCGAGCGCGATATGGGCCATCAACTCGTCGTCATGTCCAAATTCCGCACGAGCACGTGCCATTGCTTCCTTCGCGGTTGCGATGGACTTGGACTCCCGCTTCGCGCCGGTCGAGAAATGGGTGTCGATATCATCAAAGTCAGTTGTCAGCGCCCTCACTATCGTCATCAACGACCTCGCTGTCGTCTTTTTTTTCTCTTCTTTTTTTCTCTTCCTTTTTTCTCTTCCTTTTTTCTTTTCTTTTTTTCTCCTCTTTTTCTTTTCTTTTTTTCGCTATTTAACCAATGCCCAGTTATGTCCGGAAAATTACTTTAACGAAGATCAAGATGTGGCCTCTCACGCCGCCTGCGTCCAAGTCGGATAACGGATGGTATTCTAGAATCTATATAGTTGTATTCGTACGCCTGAACTCCCACATCGCCATTCCAGGTCATGACCCGTCTCTCAAGCAGTTTCAGGCACAGCATACAGATGCCTCATCGTGCCCGTCCTATCCGAAGCACCAAACTTCCTCGAATCGGCATGGATCCACCAGAAGACTGACCGCATGAGGGCCTTGACCGGCGCAGGCGCGGGCGGCCAGCTCTCCCAAAGGCCGCCCTCGTACTTCGCGTCGATGTTGGCGAAGCACAGGACCGTCCCCGACACACCCAACTCCCTCTGGTCCCGCCAGCCTTGTCAGTAACCACGCCTTCGCAGGGGCTGGCAGGGAATGATGACATACCATGGCCTTCTCACCCTCCTCGTCAAACAGCTTGGGCAGCCCCGCCATCTTGTCCCCGTACTGCCGGAGCCCCTGGATGGTTGGGATCTCATCGCTCAGATGCTGGCTCAGGGCGGGGCCAAAAGCGTTGATTATCCCCACGACGCGTTCGCCGTCGTACGCCTCCTTGCCGGCAACGACATCGTTGGCATACGCCTGGAGTTGCTCCAGTCCGTCGTGGAACTTCTTGTGCTGCTCGATGTTGCCGTCCATCACGCCCTGCACGCCGGTCATCTTCTCGACGGCGGGGAAGAACATGGTCTCCTCGCCGTCGTGGTGGCTGTGGAGGCCTTGGCTCCATCCAAGGATGTACCTGGCGAACGGCTTTGTGTCTGCGGGCTGGATGTGTGGTGCTTGGAGATAGATGGAGTTGAGGCCGCGGATCAACATGTTGTGCACGATGGCCATCTCTGAGGCAAGCTTATCGAACATGTCGGGCTAAAAGGGGTGGTAAGTGACTGAGGTTGCGGGCTCGCGGCTGGATGTTTACCTCTTGATCATTGCTTTTAGCAAGGAAGATAGGGGTTGCTATGAGGGAGAACGGGTGGTCTGCGTAGACAGGGGCCATTTTGAGGATTGGGTATCTGAAGCAACGAGAGAAGTGGCTTGCAACGTAAAATAGAGGCAATCGTGCAGTACTTGTCTGGAAAGTAGGCAAGACCGAGGAAAAGCCGGGCAAGGATAGGGATGACAATGTTTGACAACGGGTATGGCCAACATTTTAATGCTTTTTCGGGTCGAGAGGATTCATGTCAGCGACCAGGGGACAATCACAAAACAAGTAATCCACCCCGATTTGGTCGAGTAATCGTCAACTCCTCGCTGTCGTTCCCCATTGCAAGAGCCAAGAAGCCCTGCGCCCTCTCACGGCATGCCCGCCCCTGGCTGGGAGCTCGGCTGGCCACTCAGGTCTGGCCACTCAGGTGAGGCCGCTCATGAGGTGGTTTCCAGGGGCTGGTTTGGCTGCGCATTCGCCCGCATCGTCACCGCAGTCAGCACTAATCGGGTGAGCTGGTTGCTGCTCAGATACTTCCCTGTTTGGCCAGAGTTCCGAGCTAAATCGAGACACGCATCGGTGGCTGGGCAAACTGGAACAGAAGGATGCCCTGTGCATTTCCAGGTCAACACTGTCAAGATGCGAGATGAGGATGTGTGTGCTCCTTGACTTCGAGTTTTGTGCAACTTACCAATTGGCAGGATGTCAAACTGGGCTTGCATAACTGAGGTACGGTACGTTCCCTTGTTGGCTGTCGCGGCACGGTGAAGGGTTGCGACTAACAAAGTGCTCTTGCGCGTCAAAGCCGAGGTGACAGTTGGGGGTGAACGAGACCCAAAGGCCATTAAATTTAATTTCGTCAAATGCTGGAATGAAATTTAGTTAATTATTCTCATCAATTTTAGGGCCGCATGGTAGTACAGAACACGCACGGAAATATCCTTTGTCTTGTCTGGTTCAGCGACTTATGGGTTGTGGGACTTGTCTTCAAGCTTTGTTTACACCCCTGACTCCAACTGAACTTCTACTCGACCAACATTTTCCTGCCAACCACTCGCAGCGTCAACCATGCGGGGAAAGCAAAAGCGCCGACTGCAACAGCGCATGGTGACTCCTTCACTTTCCGCACCATCTAGCCTGCTTCTTGGATCTTTGCATCGCCGCTCGTCCGCTGACCACCCGTCACGAAAACCAGATCTCCAGAGCCAAACCACGACTGCCCGGGATACACGTCGTCCTCGACCACTAGAAGGACGAGAGAGAGCAAGCAGAGAACGATCAACATCCCCAGCCGTCACGAGGGCCCAAGATATCGCCACGGCGCCCAGCCCAGCCCAGCATGAAGCCCGCCTGGTTTGCCACCAACGAGAATGACAACGATGACCTCTTCCAAGACAACGAGGTCTCGGACCTGACACCTCCAACTAGAACGATGACGATACCTCCGCCACAGCTGAGGACACATCGAGCCAGAAGAACGAGCGCACCCGCACCCTAAACCAGCGCAAGGGAACTCCCAGCGCACTGGAGATCGCCTTGTCGGGCGTCACCATCTCACGCGGCTACTCGACCAAGAGGAATAAGGAGTGGTACCCCATCCCCTCCGTGGAGGAGTGTGTTGCGCGGGCGAGGGCGGAATTCCTGGACGACCCTGTGATGCTGCGCATGATTGCCCGACAAATCGACCGTTTCCAGGAGGGAGTGGCCATGGAAGAGGACGGCGCGCGCCGCTCGTACCGCCATAACAAGGAAGCCTGGCGCCTCAAATCCAAGTGCAGGAATGCGCCTGAGGAGCTCAACATCAAGGGCTACAATGCGGAATGCTTGCCCCCAAGAGCGGCGGAAGTGCTCGCACTGAGATACTGCTCTCCGTACGGTGCGGGCGACCGCGCCGCTTATGCGATGCTGATGAAGCTTGGGTGCAGGCACCTCAGTGTCGCCCACCCGCTGGGCAAGGATGGAGCCGCCCGCCTGCCGGTCAAGGGAGAGCCGTATGGAGGACAACTCGCCGAGATCCTGAGCGACACCCGGGCCCGCATGGAGGAGCTCGGGATCTGGATGGCGGAGGTCTGCCGCGATGTGAAGGACATCAAGGAACACATCCACGCTGCGCGCGACAACTAGGCGACTGGCTCCTCGACAGTGGTTTGGGGAAATTCTGTCGCAACACGGGGGTCCGGTGGGGAGGTGGGGATCCGGGCTTTTCGTTTACTTTTGCGCTGTTTCCGTGTTTGCTGGCAGTGCAGGACAGTCTCTGTGCTTTGGGGGAGGTCAATCTCCCAGCCATGTTTGCGAGGGCAACCAAAATTGACACCACCAACACCTCCTGCACTATGTATTAAGTTGTTTTATGACAATAATTGCCTTGCCACTCCGACGGCGGGACCATCCTCACGTGTCGCATCACGGCGACACCTCCCTGCCCCGCTTTAGATCTCGATCCACCTCGCCATCCACTTGTTGACAGCCTCCTTGGCCTCGTCCACCAGGCCGAGTTCTATTTAGGAAGTCGTCAGCAACACCCATTGCATTCAGGCCAAAGGGAAAGGGGTCAGGAACGTACCAAGCAGGAGCTGCACCGAGCCACGGATGCCCGACTCGAGAGCCGAGGCGATCCAGGCATGCGTGTAGCTGGTGTGCTCGCCGACAAAGATCAACTGCACATCTTGTCAGCAAAGGTTCCGGTCGGGAAAAGAAGGCGGGTAAACAACTCACCCCATCGTAAGTCTTGAAGTACTCGGGAATGTACAGCCGGTGCTGGCCAATGCTGGGGTTCGCCCACGAGGCCGAGGTGAGGGGATCATGCGCCCAGCAGCGGCGGTTATACTTCCCCGTATAAAGCTTGCGCGTATCCTCGCCATGGATTTCAGTCATGGCGTCAAGCACGAGGCGGACGTGCTCCTCCTCGCTGAGCGACTCGGGCCAGCCGACGGTCGAGTAGCTCGCCAGGAGGGTGGCCTTGCCGGTGCCGTTGATGTTGTAGCTCGGGTAGCAGATGCTGCCGATGCCCGGGATGTCGGTGCTGGTGGAGCACCCTCCGATGATGGGGTTCGCGTAGTGCTCCCAGAAGCGCGTGCTGTACTCGAGCGCGACCTTGCAGGCGCTCTCGTAGCCGAGGTGGTTGATGGCGTTGGAGATGGTGGTCGGGAGGGTCGACGGGAGACGCCACTGACGGACGACGGAAAAGGGGGCGGCGATCACGGCGTAGTCGTAGGTAGACGTCTGCAGCTCGGGTGCGTCCTTCTTCTTGGGCTTGGAGACATCGCGCCAGGACAACTGGACCTTGGGGACCTTGGTGGACGTCTTACCCTTGCCCTGAGTCTCGGTGACGTACTTGATGCGCTCGACGCGGCGGTTCATGGTGGTATCCTTGTCGACGAGAGGGTGGAACGAGAGCGGGAGGCGATTGAGACCGCCGTTGATGGTGCGCCAGTCGCTGGCGCTGAAGTAGACGTTGTCGTAGAGCTATTGACTTGGTGTCAGTGGTGGACCCACTTTTACCCCTGAATCGCCACTGCCAGGGGGGGTTGCTTGCCTCATTCCACCACGACGCAGAACCTCCGCCGAGAACGTCTGTATCATTGAGACTGCCGCCGAGGTAGTTGACCATGAAGGCAAACTCAGACCAGGTATCCCCGCCAAGCCCGTTCAGGCCCGTCTCTGGGATGCGGTGTCAGCATATCAGCATTCAGGGGCACGGGGAGGCATGGCAAGCCACGTACCAACAAACTGCTTGTGAGCCTTGAACATGTTCCGCGCAAGTCCGGCATAAAAGTCGGCTCCGGGAAGGTACCCGTCTACAGCAGCGCTGAGAGCCTTGGTGGAGTTGGACTGGACCTTGACCGGCCCGGTCAGCGTCGGATCGGCCCGGACCTGGGCAACCGTGGGGGGCAACCCGGTGGGCAGCTTGAACCCGTTCTTGTAAACGAGCCCGTTGCTGCTGCTCTGGATCCATTTGATGAAATCCACACTGAGGTTCTTGTCGTTGTGGTTGAGCTTGTTCATCTCCGCCGCGAGCTGAAACACCAACTGGTGATCCGTGATGTTGATCGTCTCGCCAGACGTCGCGTCCTTGTAGGTGTAGGGGAACCTCATAGGGCCCATTTCTTGGTATGAATACGAAAAAGGACCTCCGCTGAGGTATTCGGTGTGGACGCGGCCCCCGAGACGCTGTCCTGCCTCGATGATCTTGACGTTCTTCATTCCGGCCTGTGTCAGGACCAAGTAGCTCATCAACCCGGACATTCCGGCGCCGACGATGGCAATCTCCTTCGACTTGGCCTCCTTGACATCCACAGCACTGGGCTCCTTGTCCTTGAGGAGCGCAACGCCGTTGAACCAAGGTCCCAAAGTGTCGATATTGGACCCACTCATCGCAATGGCTGAGGGTTAGGGTTAGCACCTGAAATCGCGTGTTGATTTTGGAGACCAGAGTGTTTTGCACTTACAGGCTCGTCTCTCCGCCCGTCTCTTGTGGACATTGTGCACGAGCTGTGGCTCGCTGCGGCCAACAAGCGTGCCGGCCGAGTCCCACGCCGACAGGCAACCCCCCGACTCGGTCTCCTCGGGAAGAACCCAGACCAGCCGCTTCGCGTTCGAAGCATCGACCTCGGCTTTCCCAACGAGGTGGTGGACGTCTTGGACAGTCGAGGACGAGCAGCCACCATAGCCGACAGTGATGGGACCTTCAACGGCCCTGGCGGTCGAGAGGTGGACGTTTGCCAAGCGAGAGTTCACCGCTGATCGAGTCTCAAGCTGGACTGGAAGGCCAACCGATGCGGCGGCGGCACCGCCGAGTAAGAGGAAGGGGAGAGTGCGACCAGCCATGTTGCAAGACTGGGACGAGTTGAGGAGGCGTGTTTGGAGAGAGCATGAGGAAGGCTGAGGGTGGCGTTCAGGGGCGGCATGGAAGCCTGTCTTATACACCCTCCTCGCGATGTTCGTTCATCGCATGCCTGCAGCTGCATCCCCGAGATACTCCGTCTCCAGATCCCCGACATGACCCCCGCTCCCGCGCCCTCCATTTTCCTCCCCCGGTTGCTTGTCTCGAGTCCTTCCAGCCACCACGTGGAGGTCGAGGGCCCCATGCCAGGCTTATTTCTCTTGATAGCCACGGTCTGATTTGATCCCTGACACATCGCATCATGATATGTAGGCCGGGGAGTACGTAAGGTGAGCCTGGAGTTGTTCTTGAGCCGACAATCAGCAACCGTCCAGCACTAAGCCGTCTTGATGTGTCGATCAACTTCCTCATTGGGCGTCGGCCCTGCAGGTCCACTGCGGAACCCCTCCACCAAATGCCGGCCCGGTGTTGAAGAGGTGCCTGCTTTCCCTCTTTGGGGATGGGCCGGCCCGTTATCTCGTGGGAGAAGCCCGTTCCCTTGGAGATAACGCGGGGGGGGATGCTGGCGGCATCCGTATCTCTGGCGATTCCTTGCAACGCGGGCATCCTATGGAGGGGTGCCGGGCAGGGAAGTTGGACAACTGCGGAGTGCATACGAGTCCACCCGCGGGCTGGGCGTCCCACCGCGTCGGAACTGCGCGCAGGAAGTTGTTTGTCATGCTGGTTTCCCAGCTCTTATCACCAATTATCTTCCATGCACTAAGGCACCGAAGATGGATCCTTGTTCGCTCGCTGGCAGGGTCGGAGAAGCTCCCACGCCCTCCGAGACACCGAGACATGAGCAGCAGCACCAGCGATCCGAGAGTTCCGGCATCGGCATCCGAGACGGACAATGTGCGATGCCGCGCGATGGGGGAGGGTGCGGAACACGGCGCCGTTCCACCGCCTCATTGCAATTACCCGCACACGCTCCGAAGGGGGATGATCTGACATCAGACGGAACAAAGTTGGACGTTTGCGCGACAGATCTGCAAAACAACACCATATGAGGCGCTGACCTCGGCACGATCCGAGACACTACTGGGTTGGCGATGCCACAAGCTTCTGCCAAGATCATCGAGACTGGGCTATTGGGCCAGGCCAAGAACGAAGGGTGAGGCCTGGACAAAGCTTAAACAGTCCTCCCTGCCAACCGCGTAGTTCACCGGCGGTGGTCGTCAATCCACGATACTTTTGTATTGTAATTTTGCCGTCTGAAGGTCAACTTAGTTATTCCACACCGTCCAAATTCCAGTTACAACTGATCACACGACCATCCCACGCTCGACACACTCCAATCAGTGGAGCCAAGCGGGAATGCCCACCTCAACCCTCACTCCGTCGGGTCCGGCAGCACTCCACCGGTTGTGATAGCACACTCCCTGGCCCCATTCCCGTCAGTGTGTACAGCACGGCAACTGCAGCGAGAGACGAATCGTATCGGATTCTTCTCCCACCGAAGAACGAAGGACATGAATGGGGCAGATGGCACATCCGCCTTCCCACCTTTCTCGGTCGCGCCGCAAAGCTTGCAGGATTTCAGGGCGCTGAAGAGAAAAGAATAGTTGACGTGGAGACTCATCACGGGGGGGAAAGCGCGGTATCCGATGAAGGCAGCCGTAGGCATCTTCCTAAGAGGCGTCTGGTCCAAGTCTCCGTTGGCCGAAGCTTGGCCCCTGGTCCCTGGTAGACATCAGCATGCCAGAAGTTGTTGCAGGCATCAACTTCTTGCCGGACCCATTCCGGCGCTCGCGGGTGCGCAGCCAACAAGCCTCATCCAGCATATCCATATACAGCGCACTTTCCTGGATCATTATCAGCCTGGTCTCGGCCGGGGTTGTCGCTCATGGCCACAAGCACCTCGTCATGCCTCGCCGAAGTACGGGTGCATGATCGAGATGAAATCCTGAAGAGTGATGAAGCAGCACCCAGCGGCCGTTTGCTTACTACTTCCTTGAACTCCCTGTCTAGTGGCCGCTTTTGCCCGCAGCACACTAGGAGGTGTTCGTCGCTACGTCCAGCCCCTCGCCCCCGTCCGCGCACAGGAGTGGGCCGGAGAGAACTTCGTTATCAGGTATCTCGTGCGGATCGAAGTGGCTGTCGCGCGAGACTGTGATAGACCCCTCGAGCAGGCCGTTCGGGGTTCAGCGGACGCGTGAGATCTCTAGGATGAGGTCGACATGGTCAACACGGCGGTTTTCCTCCTCGAACAAGGCAGCGGTGCCGAGCTCTCCTCCGCTGCGTCGTACTCGGCCATGGGGGTGTCCAGATCATCGGTTGTCATAACTCGGGCGGGATGTTGGAGAAAGCGGCTCGGGCCTTGTGCGTGTTCTGCATTCTCAGCGGCGTACCATGCCGTGGCCAACCGGGTGGCAGACGCTGCCGCCGAGCCCCGAGTTTTCCCTCCCAATGGTGTCGTATACCGGGCCGGGACGTTTTCGAAGAAGTTCCGTTGCATTGGCAAAAGACGCCCGGTTTCGCTGCGCGTTTTAATTTCATGAGGCGGCTTGTTGGTCCTATTGGGGTCTCGGTTATATTAATGCTATCACTCGCCCCCGACATGTCAGTATGTATTCCTTGGTACTTACGTGTTGTGTGAGCTCTGAGTTCATCAGGTGGCTTGCTGTATGTACGTGTATATAGCTCTTATGCAGCATACGACGGGCTCGTGTGCCAGTCCATGGCGTCATGGAGCGCGGTTCATTGTCGTGAGGCGTATTGTGCCGTAGGTCAGGTCGGCACGTACTTCGCTCGACCCGGATCTGCCCGAAGGCGCTACCTCTAGCATGAAGGATGGGCGGATGACCTGCGTCGGCTGGTACCGAAATGTACCAGCTCTCTAAGAGGCACGCGAAGCAACTGTTGGCCCCCAAACCCGGGTAAACAAATTTGGTGTCGAGTGCCCATCCAGCTACGGGCCCCCTCCGCTGATTCGGAGTGAAAGGCATCATCCCCAAAGTCCAAGGAGATTGCCATCGTCGGCGCTGGAATGTCCGGGTTGATGAACTACTTGACCCTGACACAGGCTGGGATGAATAATGTCAAGATCATCGAGGCAGGACAACGCCTCGGGGGCCGCGTCCACACCGAATACCTCAGCGGAGGTCCTTTCCTGGAGCTGCCGAGGATCGCCGCCGTCTCTCACAGCCTTCCCTTGCCTGCCCCCAAGCAAACCTCATCCGCTCACCAAACTCAAAACCATCCAATCACACATCTCGGCCGACCTCGGTCTCAGTAAATAAACTTTGCCAACACCACAAAACCTCCCCCCCGCTGCCCGCAACCTCTTTCTCTCTCCCCACCATAAAACCAATGTCAACCGCAAATCACTAAACTCCCTCAAGTGACCAACAACATCCTCGTCCTGGTAAGCAAACCCAATTCCCAAACTCTCCACCAACAACTTAGAGTCTTTATCCGAGCTCATCCCCCCGGCAAAAACCAAAGTAACCTTCAACCAAACACCAAAACTTCTCAACAAGCATTGAACTGACCATCCCGTGCACCTTCCTAGCAAACAAAGCAACCAATCACCGAACACTTACCGGCCGACCAACGACCTCTTGTCCCCCTCCCCAAGCAAACCTTGCCACCAAACTCTCAGCTCTCAGTCGACCAAACCTCAACCGACCACAACCAAGGACAATCTGACCGACCACCCTCTCCATCAACGCCATCCATACCCTCCAGCGACACCATCCATACCCTCCAACAACGTCATCTATACCCTCCAGTCTGATCCTGCAACCAACCGCTGTACCACTGCAAGGCGCGATCAAGCAAAGAAGCCATCACGGCCTGCCTGTTCTGCCAGCAGCAGGTAAGATTCTCTCACCATTTCACGCTTTCGAGCAGTCACATTGACCAATCCCCGATGGTGTAGAATGCCGCCCGAATCTGGTTCTCTGGCCCGCAAGGGCACAGGAGGAGCCAAAATCACAGCGCCCGAGGCCACGAAGACAGGACAACGCGTTCAAGTAGCCAACCCCTCGTCACCCGAGGACCCAGGCGAATCTGACATACCGATCATGATACCCTCAGACGACGAAGAAAGCGACAACCCCAGCGCCACCAAGGACCAGAAGGAGAAGGCTATGTCTATAAACGAGATGAAGTTCGAGAGAGAAACATGGTTCACATGCAGAAACAGCTTGAGGAGAGGAAACGCTTCTCCATCGCATCGGAGGGCCATTTGGTTGACGTCTTTGGAGCAGTTCGCCATGGCGTGGCCAACTTTGACATTGGCCTGCGGCGCTACCATCCAACCAGCGCGTACCAGTTCCAGCCAACCGACTTTCCTGTCGGCGAAACCATCACTGGCAGGATGATCGCCCTGCTGCGTACGTCGAAGGATCCAAATAAGGCCATCAAGGACTACTGTGGCTACCGTTGGGCCTGGCTCCATAATAAGGACACGCCGGCACCGAATCTCAACATCTTCAAGAACCCGTTCTCGATGAACGCGCCCAATGGAGCAATACGGATCCCGCGGATCACGGTACGCCTGGCCATTGCTGTCCTCGACCCCAGCCCCACGCCCAAGAGACCAGGACACCAGGTCTTTGCATTCTCAGAGCTTGCTGGAACCGGTACCGCCATTGACATTGTGGAGGCAATGCATTCGAACTCGGCCTACGTGACTCCGGGCCTCTACCTTGCCCCGAAGGCAGCATATGTGAACCCTTTGGGCGGATGCAGCAACCTTTGGCGGGAGGAGACGTCCGATGCAACCCACCGGACGTACCCTGTTCACTACAACGAGAACCACGAGTGGGAGGCGATCAATCCCATGCACCCGGACGGTTTTGGCAAGCCTAGCTAGGCTGTCTTCCAAACCATCTGCACGGCCGCGGCAGCAGTCATGGGGAGAGCGATGAAGGGCGAGGACGTCTCAAGTGATTACTTGAACGCCCTTCGGTCTCCTCTCTTTGTCAAACCGATCGACAAACGCCGCCCCTCCTCCGAGATCCATTTCCCCGACATTGTTACCGCGTCCATTGAGACCCCAAAGAAGCACCCATTCTACAAAGTTGTCGTTTCCGACGCCCCAGCAAGCCGCACAAATCGCCTGAAGGACGGAGGCAAGACCAGCAAAGAGGATAGCAGCAAGGGCGCTGACAACGACAGCGAGGTCGATGACATTGGCAGCGAGGTCGTCGATGAGGAAAGAGAAGAGGAAAGAGAAGAGGAAAGAGAAGAGGAAAGAGAAGAGAAAACAGAAGAGAAAACAGAAGAGAAA
>FTEL01008604.1_pt1 | contig 16411 bp, 22 predicted proteins | sample 1658911 | NCBI WGS metagenome assembly FTEL01 (sample SAMEA3914869, study PRJEB12502) | metagenome | biome: forest; material: soil | place: USA | collected 2012-03-12 | depth 0.1 m
CCTCCACACCCGACCCCCACTCCCCCACGCGCTAACAGCCCTACGATGCACCTCCCACTCCAACGTCACAGCGGTGCCTGTCCAAAGATCAAGCATCAATCCCTGAAGCGACCTCGCCAATCCGATACCACCGCATCTCAAGTGGTTTGTTCAATGCTTCATTTTCTCTATCAAAAACACGGCCGGAGCCTTTCCAGTCTTGAGCCTCTCATCACCGAGGGCAAACCCAAACACAACCCAAACCAAACTTAAGCTAACTCCTTGAAAAGACCCGCCGCCCAACGCCTCCGCCATTTGATCCATATCGGCGTCCTCTGAGACGACGCAAAAAATAACCCATCCCAAAACCATCCAGACAAAAGAAACCCAGAATAGAATACACCAACACACAAAAAGAAATGGCATAAAAATGAGCGACATCAACATCAACCCACCCTCCCCACAAACCCGCAGCAAGCCCTCTAAACCCCGCCACGACTCCGCAGGCTGCTAACCCGCCCCAGACCAAGCCACTTCCTCTTCCCGGCACCACCACCACCACTCCCCAATGACACCCCTCCACCCTCCCCACCTTCTCCACTCCCCCCACTCGCGGCACCCCACGATTTCCTCGACGACACCTTCGCCGCAGGCACCACCCCCAACGGCGCACCGCCACCAGCAGGCGCTGGCGGCAGCTGCTCCAGAACAACGCCGCCATCCCCATCCTCTTCATCCCTGACGAACCCCCCGCCAGTCTTATTCCGCAAGATAGGCGGCGGCGTCGCGCCAGCGCGATCTTCATCCCCGACCGACCCGCGGCGCACCCAAGACGGCATTCCCATGCCTGTGGTCTGCTGCGGCGGTGGGGGCGGTCTGAACGCCGTTTCCGTGGGCGGTGCGCTCGCGGGCGGGGGCGGGACGTCAGAAGATCCGGTGGAGCGGCGGAAGAAATTGTTCAGGCCGCGGGAGCGCGGGCGGGAGGTGGTTGGCGGGTAGTGGCGCTGTTGTTTGGGGAGGGATTGGTCTTGATTGCTGGGGGTGTCGTCTTTGGGCGGGGGCGGTTGGTGGATTTGCTTGGGGGGGACGGTCATGGCTCGGTCTTGTTTCAGGCCGAGGTCTGTGTGAGAGCGGATGGGAGGACGCGTGTCGGTGCTGTTGCTGCGGGCCCTGTTGGGACGTGCGGGGCTTTTCCCGTGCGGAGAGGGCCGTGGGGCATGGCTGTCCGATCCGGGGGTCGCATCGGGGGTGGAGCCGGTTTTGGCGGCGAGGCTTGAACGTCGGTTCGGGGGCGGTGGGGCCGAGGGACCGCCCGAGAGGATGGGAGTGATGCGCCCGGGGCTCAAGATCGGGGGCGGGCTCGGCACAGCCGCGCTGATGGCGCCCAGCATATCGGCAATGGGAATTGTCGATGCGTTCTTGCCACTTGAGCCAACGTACCGCGACCCGCCGAGGGAGCCAAACATAGCATTGGCGGACCAACCAGCGGTGGACGAAGGAAAGGAGAACAGATCGGGGGAGATGCGGCCATCCCTGATGCTCACGTTGGTCTGCGAGACGGAGCTCAAGGGATCCAAGGCATCCACGCTGTCTGGCTTCAGACTCTCGCGTAGCCAAGTGTCGACGCTCGACGTTGTCGAGTCCCTGCGGTGCCCAGGCTTATACCGGGGAGCGTCGCCGCCCCAGCTGCTGCCATCGCGCGCACGTGTCTCAGTAGCGGAGCGAGGGGCCCGGGTCTCGGACGAGTCATCGGTGGGATGCAGGTGCTTGCGGCTGTCAAATGCCGTGGTGGAAGCAGGCTGAGCGCCTCGGGACGGTGGGAGCAGCCTATTCTCATCGTGGCCCGGCGCCCTCGAGGCGGTCGTTTCTGGCGCACGAGCGTAGCCGCGCTCATTCTCGGATCCATGCTCCTTGGTCGGGGTTTCGTTGTGGGGAAGTGTTGTGGTGGAGAGCGTGTCCGGTGTGGGGGGAAGGGTTTGGGGCGTGCTAAAATGCCCCTGCGTGAGCACCCTCTCCAACGCCTCCCGCTTCTCCTGCTTCGATCGTATCTGGGGCTGCGAGGTGGGAGGCCGGGAAACGGGCATACGGTCCTTGTCCCTGTTCGCCGTGAGGGGTCGCGAGGCTCGGGCGGGGTCGAGCTTCTCCAATCGCTGGAGGGGCGATGAGTTCATGTCAAGGACGTCGCCAATGTTGTGGTACTGCCCGCTGGCAGCGCGGGAGCTGCTAGGGCGATGCTGTCTCGACGGAGTCGCTGTCGGGAGTCTGGTGGGCGATTCGACGGCAGCCTGCGGGGTCATGGTCGATGACCTGTCCCACGACCATGGGCTGTTTCCGGGCGGCGACGACGGCTCGGCGGTCCCACCGCGGCCATAAACGCTGATGAAGGAGCTCTGACTGAGCTCGCTCAATGCCGGGCTGGCGAGCCTGGGATCCATGCGGGTGGTATCGGGCGTGTCCTCGCCAAAGCGGGGCAGTGTGAGGGCGCTTTCGCCAGCGAGAGCCCCAAGATAAACACTCCTAAGGTTCTCGGTGGTTTCGCTCCGGTCGGAGACGAAGCTGGGCATGCGGACGGGGGTCTTGGCCTCGCCGAATGGCGACGACTCGAACTTGGGGGTCTTCCTGTGTGGGGCTGGCGTGGAAACCGGAGAGCTGATGCGGGGGTAGGCGGCGCCCTCGGCCTCGACCTGGCGGACCATGTTCCGCTCGAGCAGCAGTTGCTCCACTCGCTTCTCCAGGGTCAGGATCATGCCAATTGCTTCCTCGACAGCCTTGTCTCTCTTCTCCAGCTCCCTGACCAGCGAATCGTTCAGGTCGTCTCGCTCCTTGGACTCGCGCTCCAGGGCCTCGAGGCGGTCTTCGAGGGCGGTCTGGCGCTCGCGGCGGTGGTACAGCTCGAGTTTGAGGTCGAAGTTCTGCTTGTGCAACGTCGACAGGGTCTGCTCCATCTCTTTGACGCCGAGGCCCTTCTTGGCTTTGGCAGGGTCAAGGCCGCCCCCACTCGATCCGGTGCGCTGGCTGCTTGTGGGCGAGGGACTCCGCACGAGTCGGGAGCTTGTGGACGACGACAACATGTCGGTGCTGGGGCGGGACGACATCCGGTCGTTCTCAACTCGGCGTGATCGCTGGAGGCGTTCCTGCAGGAGAGGGGATATTGGGTAAACGGGCGAAGACTGGGTGTGGTCGACGACGCCAGGCTGGACGTGAAGCGGTGGCCTGGCCAGGCTGCTGCTGCCGGCGCCGCGCAAGGGAGCGCCGTAGGAGTCCATCCTGGCGAGGCCAACGAGTGCTGGCGAGGAATTGGACGTGAAAATGAGCGACTTGGGGGAAGAAGAAACCTGTCAGAAACGAAAAGAGGGAAATTGTTCGAGGAAGATGCACTGCCAACCGCAGTAGCAGAGAGGGGGGCAGGGCAGAGACAGAGAGAGTGCCGTGGGGTGTCGCGTTGGTTCGCGGGAGAGTTGGAATCGGCGAAAGTGGTTGCAGCACGGGTTGCTGAAGCTCCAGTGGGTCTAGCCCGCCCCCCCATCCCCAGTCGGGTTAGCGGCGTCGGGAGGCAGCAGCCTGAGGGTGTGGAACCCCTGCCTGCCCCAAGAAACAAGCGCACCCAAGGGTCCAAAGGTGGGGAACCCGCTTCCCAGCTCGCCCAACACCAACAGCTCCATTCCTCCTGCATTCCATCCAACATCAACTTCGTCCAGGCAACGGCATCGAACGGCATCGATGGGCAATGGTCTCGTCGTTGGCTGGCGCATCACCTCGTCCCGACAACAACGGCCATTCCTTCGCCACCGTCCAAATCCAGGGTGCGCACTGCCCGTCCCTTCTCCGCCTCGATTTGTTCTTTTTTCCCGCGCCAGCCTCTCACAGGGCCCGTCGTGCAGTTCCCCCGAGCAGGGGAGCCGTGTGCCTGCCAATCAGCAACCCCATCACCCACACCCAGCATCCTGGGAATTGGTTCCGATGCACATTGCAGGGCCTGCAGCAGAAAGGGGTCCAAGGGACCAAGCCGCGTTTCCTTCGTCTCGTTGCCGATGCGCCCTCTTCCCCGGGTCTTCGTCTCGTCGAGGGATCAGATCTCGGGTGTCGAAGGCGTGGAGTGTTTCGGCATCCAAAAACCCGCCGCAAATTGTCTGCTCGGGTGGTATTGGACTCTGCAGCGTTCCATTCCTGGGGGACTCCTGTGGGCACGACCCCCGCCGACGATCGATCCCCTGCTGTGTTCCCATCTTCCTTGGCTTCTTCCCTGCGCCATCCAGCAGAGATTCGCACTGCGTCCTGCACCCATCATGGGAAAGCATGCAGGCTCGCAGCAGCCCGTCGGCCAGTCGCCGCCCGTATTCCTCTCGTTGCACCAGATCCTGTGCGTCGGCGGCTTTTTTCTGGTATTTTTTTCTCTCTTTCCTGCCGCGTCCATGCTCGCCCGCTTCGTGGTTGGGGCTGGCGATTTTCAGCACCCTGCAGCATGCAGGCATGCAGACAAACGCCTCCGCACGTTGAGGCGGTCAGCCAGAGTTGGCCAGTCGGATTCGTAGCTGCGCCAGCGCCAGCACAGTCCGGGAAGCGAGTAGCCGACACCGTCTCGACGCCAGCAGCCCTTGGTGAGCCGAAGGCGACAAGATCGCTCGTTTCCCGAGTCGCTGCAACAAGCCCAACTGCGCTGTCCGACCTCTCACACAGCCACCGCCTGCCCCACTGCAACGCAGCACAGCATCATTAAAATGACCTCTTGCCCTCTCCCGGCCGACTGTGCTCACAGGTACTGTCAAGCTGTGTCTGCGTGTCTTGCGTCGTGGCCAGACCTAGTCAGGGGTCGTGACGGTTCCCGCGCGTCTTGGTGCTGTGTTGACTTGGCTGCATGGTTGGGCCCGCTCTCGAGTTGATCGTTGCTGGCGAGAACATTGCCGCAAGACGTAACACAGCAGGCAGCTTCCCAGTCAAGCTAGGTATCCATGGACGATTTGCAATTGCATGATGTCCTGGCCGTCTTGGATGAGGATGTCGATGACCAGATGATGCTGCCCAAAGAGCCCTCCGAATTTCGATAACTTCCTATTGGTTCTCAATGCTGGCACAGCCATCGCAACGGGACTGACACCTGGGGGGTTGTCATAGCGTGGAAGCATCCCAAGGCACCGAGAACGCGGTAGTCGGTCGTCCTTGGGAGGAGATCGCTAAGACGGGGGAACCTGAGTCCCATGCCGAACACCCCTTTCCGGTGTGCAGTACGACGGTCATCTTGAACCAGTCATCTCGGTCAGTATCGTTCCGTCATCGCGAGCAGGTATTTCAGGACGAACCTACCTAGTACTCCGTGTCTTCTCGGGACTCCTGGCCGGTCGCTATGATCCCGCCAAGTCAAGCGGATCGTTGTCTCGCCACTCAGGTGATCTGCATCCAGTACCGGAGGCAGGCAAGCCAGGAGCCCCGGTATGAGAATGGCCAGACTGAAACGAAATTGGGGGTTGTTGACTGTTCTACTACAAAATGGTCTCCGTTCCAGCTCCGGCGAAAATTTCGCCTGGTTATCCGGCAATGACGTCTCAGTGATTGATGTTCAGCCAGCTCTGGGTGCTAACCAGAACCCGACTTCCACGAGCCGCGCTCACAAGGATATGCATGTCAAGATGCACCCCATTGCTGACTTCACGAATCAAATGGCCGCTAATTGAGGTATGTATCATTGCGCCGTCCACATTTTGCCCCGTTCCTTGGGCGCAGCCACGTTTACTACATATCAGTTCCCAGCCTTCTCCCATTATCAGTCACCCAACAGGCATCGAAAGGATGGCAGGCAGCTTGAACGCCACACCAAATATGCCGTTTCATGCAGGAAAGCGGCGACCCGTGACAAAATGGGAACAAACATGTTGCCGGGTGCGTGCCTCGTGGTGGTATTGGTCAATCGCCGGGGCAGCCGCCGAGGCTGCATGCCCCCTCGCGGCGCGATATGCAATGCCACCCGTCCGGACCGTGCATCTGCCGCTGTCATTGGAGGGTGCCCGTTTCTTGTGATGGTTCGTCCCCGCTGAGTGGTTGGAGTTCGGGTTGGGTCTGTATCAGAATGACCGCCATCTCGAACGCGGCTGAAAACCGCCGCTCGATTGCAGCAAGGCTGGACTGTAACCAGCATGCCTCCGCCCGCCTCAACCGGTATAAGACGGACGCGCGGGTCTCCCACCCTCAGTCGGACGATGGACAAAACACGCAGCCCACCTACCCGGTAAGCGCCCCAGACTGACGTCGCCATGGAACACCCCCACGACCCTCACCCTCCGCCAGCGTTCTCCCGCCAATCCTCCTCCGTCAACAAAATCAACCCCGTCGCATATGACCCTGAGCATGCTCCGCCAACATGCCGCTCAGCGCTCCGCCATGGGCCCGAGGCGATCCGAGACCATGTTAAGCACTACTTCGCCTGCATCGAAATTTCCAAGCGAGCGGCTTTCTTCGATGCGGATGATCCCATCTGGAAATATGAACTGGAGCGCGAGGTCAAGGCCGCTCACGCCCTCATGCCCGGGGTGCCCATCACCAACGAGAGCGTCCAGTCCAGGGCCATGAAGCGGGTCAAGGCCATGAAGGGGAGCCTGGCCGTTGCTATCGAAAACGAATATGAGCGAACCAAGCTGCTGCGCAAGGCTCTCATGGACGCCCCTGATCCCCCGACCCGGCAGAACACAGTGTATCAGAACATCCTTGAGGGGGGCATGCTGAGTCGTGGTCACTTGGTGAAGTGTCTCGAAGAGAGTTGTGGCGAGTGGAAGGCGTCCAGCAAATACCAGGAGGGCATCAAGCTGGTTCGAGATTGGAAGAAGGGTTCGGGTGGTGTGCCAAAAAGTTCTCCGCCTGATGAGACGGCCACGCGGGCACCGTCACCTGCTGCCCCAGAGGCAGAGCCCCTTGATGCAGAACTTGATCGTATTCGGCAGGTTATCACTGAATGCACAGGTCGACCGCCACCCGCCGACCAAGGGGTGCCAGACTACGCCGTCGAACGCGATGTCAACGCCTACCTCATACAATACACCCGCTCGCCAGATATGGCCACATCCACGACAGACACCCTTGATTCGCGTTATTTGATGCCAACGGACGAGCAGCTGGCAGACGGTCGGTTCAAAGGCCACTTTCCAGGCCAGCGCCTGTCGATAAAAGCTCTCTTGGGGGACTTTGAACATTCGGCTGGCTCTGTTCTGTCCAAGTCGCAATGTGAGGACACAGACCCGACAAGGATCCGGTACTTCCATCTCCCTTCCAACAACATGCAGGTTCGTGCCCGTTACTCCTGTTCCGCAGACCGACTCGAGCTGACATGTCCCTTTTTAATTAGTGGGTAGAGGTGAGAAAATCCACTTGAGGAAGGCCGGGTGAAATTGCTGAACAATCTCAAACAGCAAGCCATCGCCGCATACTACGATGAGGACCAGCCAGATCTTCGTAACACTTACAGGGAACCACCTGTCAGGACACGAAGTCACATGCTCCTCAGACCTCAGTTCTGGCGCGGCCAGCAGAACGGTGCCCGCAGCGGTGTTGTACATGCAAGGCACATGCGACCTCTGTGTGAGCGCGTCTCTTCTGGTAAGCATCCCGGCTGGAAAATGGCAGTGTGGCACCTCATTTTATCTTTGCATTTTGCTAATGAATGTGACATGATAGAGGTGGACGAAATCGAGGACAATCCGACGAATCTGGTCCTTTTTGTAAGTACCTAACCCAGCGCCTCGGCGCCCACGCCTGATCGCTGACATCTCGGCTGCAATTAGATGCCGTACCTGCACTGGGAGACCGACCGGATGCGAAACAGGATGGCCAATTCCATCGACGCAGAGTCTGAAAAGCAGCGCCGGAAATGGGAGGCAAAAAGCGCCGATAAGAGACGAGACCGCAAACAGCACAGAAAAGACCTCCCATCAGGCGCCACGCCAGTCGCACACGCCACATCGTGCCCACAAACACCGATCCCGTATCTTGCCGATGATCCAGATAGCACCAACTTTGACCGCAACCGCCGACTCTGTGTCAGGAACCCTCTGGGGCAATATCTCATCGACGCTGCCAGACTGTACGAGGCCATGTCCATGTACCGGGATCAACAGATGCTGGAGAAGTATCTGTACAGTGACCCTCCGCTGCACCCGCGTCGGACCCTTGATCAGTCCTATTACTGGACGTTGCAGTCGACTCGCGATCGGGATCGGGATCAGGTGGTGTATCGCGAGACAAGCATGAACCCAAACTCCCACCACCACTTCAGACCAGTGCGGGAGAAGCCACAGAAGAAGACGACGGCGAGCAAGCTCAAGAACATACTCCCTGTTTCCAAGCCGATCGCCGTGCAAGAGCCGCAGTTCAAGTGGGACTGCCACATCAGGCAGACAGACGACAAGGGCTGCGAGGACTGCAGGGAGAACATCCGCAAGGTCTCGGATGTTGTCATGGTCGACCAGCTGTGGATGTGGATTCTGGACGAAAAGACCATCATCACCTCGTTTCCGAAGCGGTACGGGTTCAACAAGAGTGACGCCTCAGGGGTTCACAAATCGATTCGGGGCCGGCTGAAGAGCGCGCGCAAGAACCAGTTCCGGTCCGTGTACGACATTGCTCTGGTCATTCTGGATGAGTGCTCCAATACCTTTTTTGACCGGGCAAAACCTTCAGTGAGTTTACCCCGACGATGCTTGTGGTTCCTGGCTGACAGGCAACAGGACAGCCAGCCGCAGGTTCTGAGCATCTTCTCGGATGCCATCGGCAACGTGGTAAGTGTTCAGCGTCCCCGCGTTATCCGGCTGGCTCAGGGTCCCTGACCATTTGATGTAGAATCACGAACAGACCGTCTCATTCCAGCGCTTCTGGAATTGGGCTTCCGACGCCTCCGGTGCCTACCAATCCAAGTTCAAAGACCCCGAGTCGGTGCACATGCACCGGGCGCTCCTCGACATCCACACCGAGGGCCGACTCCAGCGCCAGATCAAGGACATCATCGATGAACTCGACATGATGCTTCACGTGTACAGGAAGCAACGCGAGGTTATGCGGCGGTTCTGTAAGAATGTCGAACAAATTCTGGATCCTGACGGCCGGTGGAAGCGAGGCGCGAGACGCCGCACGGCCCCCCCCGATGTGCAGACCACCTCCTTTGATGTGCCGGCCAAGAAGGAAGCAGAGGCTCGGATGAGGCGGGAGCAGAAGGCGAAGGATCTTGAAAGGCGGGAACAGTTGTTCTGGTTCCGCGTGAGGTCTGAGGAGCTGTTGTCTGATGTGGACGGCCGGATCGAAGAGCTATCCGGGTTGAGGGATGGAGCGGAGACCACATCGCGAAGTGTAAGTTTGGCTCCCTTATGGTCAAGTTAACATCGGGTGAGAGGAAACTAATGAAGCCCCCACAGATCAATGACATTCTCACCCTCAAGCAGCAGCAGGCCAGCGTGGTGCAAGCCTGGGAATCTGTCAAGCAGGGAGACGAAACCGTCCGCCAGGGCCGGTCCATCATGTTTTTCACCGTCTTCACCATCCTGTTCCTCCCCCTGTCCTTCATGACAAGCGTGTTTGGCATGAACAACAGCGACTTTGGAGACAACCAGCTCACGCTGCGGGATGAGATGAAATTCATATGTAAGGCAACCCCTCTCTATGCCATCCCCATAAGCCACTATTGTGCTATTAGTCAAGGTGCTGATGATTGTAGTCACTATCTCGGTCGCAGTAAGCCTGTTGGCACTTGCCATTGCGCTCTCGCCGCCGTTCCAAGCGGCGTTAGGCGCGGCTGTGAGGGTGCCCTTCAACTTGCTCCTCACCAAAACGGGGCTCTACGACTTCTTGTTGTCCAAAAAGTTGAGCTTCAGGGCGAAGCAGCTGCGGTGGGACACGGAAACCAAAGTGTACAATATGAGGAAGGACATCAAGGACGTGAGGTTGGACTCGGCGATGCAAAGGTGGATGGAAGAAAACAAGAAAAGGAAGGAACAGCAGCGGAAGGCGCAGAGGAGGATGAAGCAAGGGGGTGGCGGAGAGGGGGGATCAAGTACGCAACCGCGTCAACGGACGGGTGGTGGGCCCCAATCGGGTGGTGCTGCGGCGCCCGCAGCTCAGGGCTCTGGCAGTGCCGCTGCCACGGGTCAAGGCAAACAGCAGCAGCCGCAGGGTGGGCAAAGGGGGGTGTTACGCCGCCTGTCATCATGGGTTACCAGGTCCACGGGGACAGCGAAGGGCGTTTCGGCGACAAGCACCGATGAGGATCTTGGAAAAGTGGTAGTTCAAAGTGTATAAGTGGTGTGGATAGGTCGTTTCTGGGGCTGCTTTGTACTATTTCGGATTTCTCATCAAGTCTGTCTGCGCGGGGAAAACGATGGAGAGATGATATCTTGGAAAATCTATATATTCTACAACCTGTATCAAATGGACATTCACCCCCGAGAACCCCCCCACCCGTCCCCCATCTCATTGACCCTTACACGCTCTCAACCAACCCCTCCACAATCCCCTGAAACCTCCCGAGCGCCCCCATCCCCTCATTCTCCCCCTTCAGCTCCACCGCCCTCCTCTTAAACCCCCCATCCCCAAGCACCTTATCCACGCCAGCCATAATCGCCACCCCCTCCGGCCTCTGCGCCCTCAAATTAACCGCCACGCCCGCCCACTCCGCCCGCGCCGCAACCTCGGCCTTGTCCGCCAGCGTCCCCGCCAGCACCATCGGCACGCCGTTCATGATGCCCTGCATGAACCCGCCGTAGCCGGCGTTGGAGACGAAGACGTCGGTGTAGGGGAGGAGCGCGTCGTAGGGGAGGTAGTCGACGACGATCGCGTTGGCGGGGGTGGTGAAGTCGTCGGGGAGTTGGGCGCCGCGCGCGCCGAGGGTGGCGACCACAATGAGGTCGGTCCGGTCGGCGAGGGAGGTCAGGGTCGGGATGATGATCTCGGTGTAGTCGCGGTGGATGGTGCCTTGAGTGACGAAGACGAGCTTCTTTTTCTCGGGCGAGGTGGAGGGGAGAGCGGCGTTGGCGGTGATGGTGGGCCACCAAGCGGGGTGGACAAAGTCGATCGGGAGGGGCTTCAGGGGGAGGCCGCCGATGAGCTGGAGGGTGGAGTGGGGGTGGGAGATGGGGTATTCGAGGCTCGGGGTGGTGGCCATGACGGTGGCGTTGCCAAAGCCGAGCATGATGTCGAAGAAGGTCCCCTCAAGGGGGCGGGTGGCGCCGAGGGACTTGTAGATGCCGTTGTAGTGGTCGGCGAGGCCGGCCATGACGGGGGCGATCTGCTGGTTGATGGCCTGCCAGAGGGCGAGGTTCTCGGGGGTGGGGTCGTAGGGGAGGCCGGGGCCGAAGGGAGGAAGCTTCTCGTCGGCCGCGGCGTAGATGGTGGTGTGAAAGTTGATGACCTTGGGGAGGGAGGTGTAGCCCTTGGGCAGGGGCGCGCCGTAGACGAAGGGGCCGAGACCCCCGGACAAGGCCTCGTGAACGATGATGACCTGGCGGGTGGGGTGCTCTTGACGAACGCGCTCGAGCGTCTCCCTCAGGACGCGGTGAGCAGTGGGAACGGAGGCGCCAAAGATGTGTTTGAGGTCCCAGGTGGCATCCGCGCCTGCAGGAGCCGAGGCGTAAATGTCATCCCAAACAAAGGGGTTCTCAATATACACGGCACCCAGGGCCTCGATGGGGTCCTTGAAGGTCGGGCCGGCGACAAAGTAGATCTGGAAGCCTCGCTTGATGAGATACTCGGAGATCTGCATCAGGCCTGCCGTGTGGCCCGAGGCATTGAAGGCGGTCACGACAAGAATCGGCTTGTTGGTCTTGATGGCCATGGTGGATGTGGTACTGGTGTCAAGATGGCAAGGGAAAATAGGGTAGGTATGAGGGGAGGGGAGGATCTGATGTCTTGCTATTGCAATGAAGAGTAGAGCATGATGCTGCTGGCCATGTTTGGTCACGGTCGTCCGAGATGGGTTCTACGAACGTCTTATACTCTGTTGCACCAGCACTCGTGCCTCCCATCCACACCCTGACTGGGCATGTTGGTAGCCAAAACAACATGGAGGTCAACCCCCCTGGTCTGGCGCAATGCTGACGGTCCCGCACTCCATCCTTCTCAAGATGACATGGCAGCAACAAACTCCCAGTGGCCGTGAGCTTGCGCTGACGTTGACAGGGAAGACGGGCCGAGGTCGCACTCGGGTGGTGGCCCAGCCGGCTGCTCGACACCAGTCCGAGGGCGTCTCTGGGCCGTGTCCAGCCACATGGCGTCCACTGGCGACCTCATGCATGGTCCAAGCCAGGTGAACAGGTTGGGATCGAGGGGCATCGAGAGGCTATGCCTTCGCGCAGAATCCCCAGGCAAGGCATCATTATGCCATCATGTGGGTGAGACTCTCAGAGCGTGGTGGAGTTGTCGAACGGGAATTTCCGGGCTGTGTGAGGTTTCGAAGGCTGCGCAATTTCAATGCTGATGCATTCTCGCGGGATGAAGCTGGAAGTGGAACTCGATTGGCGCTTGACTTTGGCGGTGAGCTGGCCCAAAGGAGAGATAAAGCCCTGCTGGGAGGCGGCTTCGCCTGCTCCAGATCTTTTTTTGTTGCTTGATTGTGACCATGCCAAGTTGAGTCAGCACTTTAATTCACGAAGCGGTGGGCTGGGTGCTTGGGGGGGTGAGGAAAGCTGCTGCCTGTGATGGGCCTGTGAAGAAGGGAGGTGATGGATGAATATTGCCGTTTTGGGCATGGACTGCTGCTGCTGCTGACTGGGGGTTCCACTGCGAGTGGCTTTGCATTGCCCCTCGCTCCGGCCGTGCACCGCAAACGAGGCTTGCCTCCGCCACCAGCCACTCACCCCTAACCCTGAACTGGCCAAGAGCGCGAAGCCCTGTGGCGCGCCAGTTTAATTGGTCGCAGGAGCCAGACGCGCCCGACGCGTCTCGCTGGCCGCCGCTGGCATTCTTTGCCCTGCTTCCGGCATCCAGAACCTCGCTGCCCTCACCCCACCAACCACCACCGACATCCAGGCAACCAACCGACCAACGAACGACCACACCTCCCCGCACAACCACAAACACTGCGCTCACTGGCACAATCCCCCAGCACTGCACACCCCGGAGCCGCCAGCATGTCGGACTTTAAGGATGAGATGGACATTGATGTCCCCGCCTCCCGCGACATCACCTTTTCTTCCGACCACGCCACCAAGGGCAAGCGCAGCGCCGCAAACCTGCCTGTCGAGGCCGAGGACAGCCTGCCATGGTCCGCCCACCGCCCGAGCCCTCTTGCGCTTCTTCCTGTTGCTGACTGCCGTGTAGGGTTGAGAAGTACCGCCCGGTGTCGCTCGACGACGTCTCGGGTCACCAGGACATCCTTGCCACCATCAACAAATTCGTCGATTCCAACCGCCTGCCACACCTCCTCCTCTACGGGCCTCCGGGCACGGGCAAGACCTCGACCATCCTCGCCCTGGCTCGCCGCATTTACGGCGCCGATAACATGCGCCAGATGGTGCTCGAGCTCAATGCCTCCGACGACCGCGGCATCGACGTTGTGCGCGAGCAGATCAAGACCTTTGCCTCGACCAAACAGATCTTTACACTGGGAGCATCCGCGTCCCGGACCGGTATTGCTGGGTTTAAGCTCATCATCCTCGACGAGGCCGATGCCATGACAAACACGGCCCAGATGGCCCTCCGCCGCATCATGGAGAAGTACACGGCCAACACGCGCTTCTGCATCATCGCCAATTACTCCCACAAGCTCAGCCCGGCCCTGCTCTCGCGGTGTACGCGCTTCCGCTTCAGCCCGCTCAAAGAGCGCGACATCCGTGTCCTCGTCGACAAGGTGATTGAGGAGGAGAACGTCAAGATCACAGCCGATGCCACCGAGTCGCTGGTACGGCTGAGCAAGGGTGACATGCGCCGCGCCCTGAACGTGCTGCAGGCGTGCCATGCGTCAAGTCCGTTGCCCCGGGCCCCCCATTTCCCTTGCTGACCGACATGCTGACCACCTCATCAGGTACGCCCCTCCAACCGCGCAACGGTCCGAAGATCTCCGAAGCCGACATCGTCCGCGAGACCATCACAACACAAACCATCTACAACTGCGTTGCCGCGCCACCCCCCGACGCCATCAAGCAGATCCTGAACACACTCCTCAGCACAAGCGACGTCACATCCTGTCTGTCCACCATCAACACACTCAAGGTAGCGCAGGGGTTGGCGTTGGCGGACATCATAACGGCATTGTCGGAGGAGCTTGTCAAGGTCGAGGTCAAGCCCGAGGTCATGATCACCTGGCTCGAGACGCTGGCGGATGTCGAGCATAGGGTGTCGAGCGGCGCGAATGAGGCAATCCAGACAGCAGCGGTAGTGGGGGCGATACGGAACGGAGTTGAGTTGATGGGATGAAGAAGCCTTCTTCTCTCCGGGACAGCGATGGCATGGGAAATGGGTCTCAGCACCCACGCCCAGATGCACTGGCAGTCTCCCTTGGGCTTGAGCACTAAATAGGGTTGATACCACAACGGACTGGCAATAAACCGCAGAGCTCTCCTCCAACCGTGCTCTCAGCTGGCCGCCGCCGCATCATTCCACTTGAGCCCCCCACGTTCATGCCGCATACGCGATGGATGCTAACTCTCGCATGGTTCAGGAGCCGAACCAAGGTTTGTTTAGCTCCGTTCTTCCCCGCTGTTCGCCATATTAAATTTGGCACACTGCCAAAACTTGCTCAATTCCTCTCCGTGGCTGCCACTGCACGCCTCCATGATTGGCCAAGCCCTGCAAATATCCGTGTTCCAAAACATGCTCATTTACCCTCGTAGGCGCCTTGCTGCCTAAGGGCGGCCACTGGCAGGAACAGATCCTGGTATTCCTCGTTCTTGGATCACACCGTGCCAGTCTAATCTTTCCAAACCCGTGGTGTGGGAGTTGGAATCCACGAATATATGCACCCCAGGTCACACATCCGGCCCGTTCCTCGCCGTTCCCTTGGTCGCATCCACCATCTTCCCGCCAGCGTGCGGTGACACCTACGACCAGCCATGATCGCCTCAACCTCGCTCTTCGTCCTTCCGCTCCTCTCCCTCGCCTTGGGGGTTGCTGCGGCCAAGGATGGCATCCTCGGCTTCGGCCTCGCCATGTACCCCGACCTCTGCTGCCAGTCCTGCCACGACTCGCTCTCCTCGCTGTACCTGAGCTGCACCACCTTCGACCATGGCGACGACGACATGCCCGGCATGGAGATGCTGCGCAAGAGGGACGACATGGGCGGCATGAGCATGGCCATGGGCATGACCAGCGACGACTGCCGCGCGAACAACACGGCTTGGCTTCAGACCATGGCGTACTGCATCCAGCAGAACTGCGAGGCCGACGGATACCCCATGGACAAGCAGGCCGAGTGCTTCAGTAACCAGGCCCTCGGCGGCGCATCGACTCCGACTTTCCATGACAGCTTGCCCGCCATGCCGCCGACAGTCGAGCTCGCCGGGGATGCGACCTGGCTCAACGAAACGAGTTTGGTCAACAGCACGGTCTACTACATCACGCATGGCACACTGGGCGAGTTTGTGAGAGAAGAGGATCTGCACACCAAGTACTCGTATGTGCTCACACTCCCCTTCCATTCCCTGTTGTTGACGACTTCGACTGCCGAAACTGACACTGTAACCTCGCAGGGTGTCTCTCATTCTTGTCGTCCTCGGCATCTGCATTGCCATCGGCCTCCTGGCCCAAGCCACAACCCTCTTTCCGACCCTGCAACGCCATCTCCAAACCTCCAAGTCCTGGTCCGCTCTCTCACAACACCTCTTCCTCCCCGCCCTCTTCGGCTCCCGTCGCCTCGAGCCCCTGCCGAAAAGCCTCGGCTACATCCCAGGCCGAGCCGTCAGCCTCTCCATCGGCGTCTACATCGTCCTCAACGTCATTTTCTCCTCCGTCTCCTTCAAGAGCTTCCAGCCCAACGTCTGGTTCCTGTCCCAGGGCTTTGAGCTGTGCGAGTACGTCGGCAACCGCACCGGCATGCTCAGCCTGGTCAACATGGCCATCTCGATCCTGTTCGCCGGCCGCAACAACCTCCTGATCGCTCTCACGGGGTGGAGCCAGACGACCTTCCTGACCCTTCATCGGTGGACCGCGCGGGTGGCGACGGTGCAAGCTGTCGTTCACTCCATCGCCTACACCCTGGCTTACTTTGAGCCTGGCTACGAAGGCGCATCGGCGTACGCTGCCGAGGCAGCTAAGCCCTTCTACGTACGTCTACCCCCTCCCCCAAACCCATCTCCCGGGCTAACCTCTGCCTTTCTCAGTGGTGGGGCATCCTAGCAACCATCGCTCTCAGCCTGGCAGCCGCGTTCGCCTTCCTCCCCATCCGCACCAACCTCTACGAGTCCTTCCTTGTCCTCCACATCGTGCTGGTCATCCTCGCCCTCGTGGGCTGCTGGTACCACCTCGTCCCGCA
>FTEL01002734.1_pt1 | contig 16404 bp, 18 predicted proteins | sample 1658911 | NCBI WGS metagenome assembly FTEL01 (sample SAMEA3914869, study PRJEB12502) | metagenome | biome: forest; material: soil | place: USA | collected 2012-03-12 | depth 0.1 m
AATCCCACTCCAGTCCGGATACCTGAAATCCAGCTTCACACCCGTCTTCCTCTGCACACGATTCGCCATGACCGCCCCAATCGCCCCTGGATTACTCGTAGTACTCACTTGCTCCCAATACTCGACATCCGGATCCCAGTCCTCGTCCTCGTGCCACCCCCACTGGTACCATTCGCTTACCATCTCGTCCCGGAAGATGCACTGCGCCAGATCGACGATACGCGGTGTCTGCGACTGTCTATCCACGACGACGTTGCGCGGCGCACAGTCTTCCATGATGACACTGCGCTTGTTGATCTCATACGCTGCATCAACGGCCAACTGGATAATGTGCTGCCATGTCCTTAGGTTTTGTGGTAGAGGGCCGAGCGTTAGGTTTTCTAGACAATATCCGTCGATCCGTTCTAGAAGGATACCTCTCACTTCAAAGTAGGGCAATGTTTCTTGTGGTACGATGGTCGCGAGCTTGGTAGCTGATAGGGTTATATGGGCGTGGATGCGCGGGACTACCGTGCCTTGGAGATCGGCGAGCCGGCGGTAGGCCTCGGTCTCGCATTCAAAGTGCTCGATGCAGTCTTGCCAGAGCGCGGCCTCGTACTTGGCAAGACCTTCTGTAGTGCGATCAGGCTCGTCGAGAAGAAACTCCCGAGCCCTAACAGGGAGCGTCTCGGTCTCGTTTCTTTCCTTTCGATGGCGGAGGAACCCAGGCATCATTCCCCGCTTGACAAAGGCCTCGAACGCTGCTTCGTTTTCCGGGGTGTGCGGCGCGGCCCTGTCCTTGCGGACTTCACGTAGGCAGGAGCCAAATCGACGGTCGTAGAGCTTGAGCACACGGTGGACAGGCGGGCCTTGACGGGTCTGTAAGGCGACATCCAGGACAACGGACATGGTCATGGAGATGACTCTGTTGATGGTGGCGGTAACGCGGGATGGCAGGCTGGGGGAGTAGCTTTTGCACACTTGGAGATCCAGCAGCCTCCCTTCTTGGTAGGGCGTAGGGCTGAACGTGGCGGCCCTGAAGCGGGAGAATATCCCGGTTGGGTTAGTGAGAAGGGTCCGCGCCGAGGGGGCCTACTTGGCGCTTGCTGACGTACATTGTGATTTTGGTCTGCGCTGGCGGGAAAGGTCGTCAGGGATTAATTATCTGCAAGGGATACCGTGACGAGACAATGGTGAGAGGGCCGGGCCGATATCTCAGGTGCTCAGCCGTTTTCGCTGTTCTGCCGACCTCTGATTGGTTTATGCCCCGCTTCCCGCGTGCGAACGTCACCTTGTGTCCATCTTCTCCCGCGCTGGACACTTTGACTCCTTTTCTGAAGCAAGCGTCGGGGTGTTGCGTTGGTTCAACTTAATCACATGAAAGGCTACCTCTCAGCCAAGGTTAGAGTCCAGAAGTAAATCAAAGATCCCGAGATTGTCCCCTGTGTCAATCAGAAGACCTTAGGTACCTACATACAAATGTTGCCGTAAACTACTTAGGTACCTTAGGTGTGAAGGCTCCCAGTTTGGCCGGGCAGCAAAACCATGTCACCACCCAGACAATCCCAGTGCAGTCAGAAACGATCCTTCGAGACCCAGCAGATCACCCACCCCCAACAGCTTTCTATCCCCTCAGGAAGAAAACAAAGACACCCAAGCTATGTTGCTCACAGCGCGGTCCACCTTCCCCCATCCACCCTCCTCCTCGGAGCCAACCCGAGAGCAGCCCCATCGTGCGGCTCAATGCCAGTCTGGTGTTCCTCAGTCAAAGAAGAGATCATATTTGTCGGCAAACGGATCCCCCTTGGCCAGCCTCTGGGCCAGCCCAGACGTTTCGCAGACGTCCCGCACGAGCAGGCGTGCTTCATCGGTCTCGTTTGCATGCAGGTCCCGAGACAGCAAGGCGGATGCCGGCACCTCGGCCACCAAACCGTCATCTTCGAGGTCATATTCCCAAATGCTGGTTGGGTCGTCGTAGTCGACCAGGAGAAAGCGGGTTATGAGGTTGTCCTTTTTGCGTTGTATCAGGGCTGGCTTCTCCTTGTTCGCCCAGATGTTTGGATAGTATGGTCCTGTTTCATCGTACAAGTTCATCAATAATGGAGTTTGGGTCACAATGACGACTTCGCCTTTGCACCTCTTTGCCATGGCTTCCGACATGTTCTCAAAGTACTGGATCCTGGGCGGCACGTCGTTGTCCACCGCCTCTGTTGGAAGGAGGTCAATGGAATGAAGCCAGTTGGTGGCCTGATCAATTCCGTAAAAGTCCTGGTATTGGCCTGGGAAGATCCTTGCCATGGCATCGTTTGGCCAGAGATGCTGTTTTGGGGCTTCGGGTTAGCTGGGATCCTTCAAGCTGGACAGCGGGGAAAGCTGAGGTAGGGGATGTTGAGGACAGATATCCTGCTGTTACCCACCCAGACGCTGAGCTTGCGTTTGCTACAGGCCCATACCGAAGTCACGTCGCTGAGATACGCGGGAAACGGCTTGGTGGTCGAGGCCGTGTAGAACACACATTTGTTGTTCAAAGAGTCGTCATCTCGGAGCCGCATAAATGTCTGCATGGTTGCCGTGTCCAAAGACGCGAGAAGATCTCTTCCAGTCTTCAGCAACATGTCCTGCTTCGGACAGTAGACACAACCAGGCACGGTGAACAGGGGCCCGTATGTGTCCTGGCCCGGCGCTCCGGCGGGTGCTCGTCGGAGCGCCGTGCTATGGTTCTGCGCGCCGTTGATGCGAGGCACAAGAGGGCCGTAGGCAACCTCGGCTATGCCATCCTGGTTGCTTGTATGGTGGCGATGCTGTGTTTGAGGGCCCAGGGTGAGCTCGATCGAGGCGGAAGGGGGTTTGTTGGCGAGACATGTTGCGGCGAACAACAGCCACACCATCAAGAACAGGACAGCGTCCGGTGCGGTTTGTGTCATGTTGTGAAGACGGGGTTGGCAGAAGGCTGCAACGCTTGCCGAGACAGATCTGACTTGCCGGTCCCTCAGATGTCAGGATTCCCGGGGGGCGAGCCTTTTCGGACTTTACTTTCGATGACATGTCTTTCTCCCAAGAGGAGGGCGTTAATTAGGGGGACGAAAGATGGACATGTTCCTACGGATACGGGCACCGATCACTGCCTGCCCTGGTCAAGGTCCGTCTCCTGAGTCCATTCATAGATTCACTCCCCAATCCCCCCTCCCCCCCCGCCGAGTTTGGGGGCCGGGACCACGGTCAACGGAACGAACAGGATAACGACTGCAGGAGTCACAGCAAGAAAGGTAAGGGTTGTTCACCAATAGTACGGTGCACGGTTCCTGGGGCGCTTCTGGGGGCTTGTGATTGCTACGATATTGGAACTTTCGTTGGTCAGGTGCATACCATGCAAGGTACCAGGGAGGCAGTGAACTTTTGCGGCAAACTAGTCAGAGCCGTGGTGTGGGGGTGGGGTTGGGGGTCGCGCAGTTGGTGGTGTTGCCCGAAAGGTTCGCCATCGGGAAGAGACTACGGTACCGACCAACAACTTGCGCCGTACCTGGGAACTAACTCTATTTGGCCCGCGAACCTCCGCTCTCTCCTGTCCGCCAAGCCAATAGCTTACATGAAGCCAACAGGTAGAGGGCATCACATGTCGTGAGCTTGAGTCCAGCTGGTGCGGCCGGACAACCACATCACACCTTGGCGCAGATTTGCAGGCGCTTGAGCATCACACTCGCTACCGAACACCCTGTTCACATTGCAGAACTTGTGAAGCATCGTTTCCCGTGCCATCCCTGACTGTGTGCCCGGTGACTTCTGGATAAGGGGTTCAATGCGCTACCTACCTACTGTCCGGTACCCTAGGGACAGGACCGTGCCAACGAGGGGTCAACGCCACGAATGAGGTGCCTGCCCCTGCCACCGCTGGATGTATGCACGGTTCTCTTCCAAGCTGCACTGGCTGTTGTCGTCGTCAAGCACGCGGTACTCTTCTGGTCTCTTGCGGTCCTCCGGCCATATGTAGCGCGGTCGTGGTGCTGTAGTTCCCTGGCCCGGTCTGGGCACCAGCCGATCCTGGCATGTCTCGACCCACTGTTCCTGGTCGCCGGTGCGGCGGTACTCGACAAATGTCTGCGCCGTGATCTCCAGTCCGCTGAAGGAGTCGTCTCTCGTGCTCCAAGCCGTGCCCTCGGGTCCCTGGACGGAGAACTCCCGCACATGGCGACCAAAGTTCTCCCGCTGTTTGTCGATGTATGTCCGGAGGGAAAGGGGCAACGGCCCGCTCTCTTCAGCTCGCAAGAGGGGTGCCCGAGCCATTGTAATCTCGTCCAGGGCTTTGTCGGACATGGTACGCAATCTGCAACGGCGAGCAGGCGGAAGGAATGGTAAAAGGGTTTCAGGGACGTTTGCAGTCGCAGGAAAGACCATTGACAGAGTGCGTAAATCCACGAGCTTCCTCCGAATAAGCTTCGCAACCTCGAATGCTGGGGACCAGCCGGAAAGGTCGATAGAGAGATGGCGCAAATCCCGAGCGAGACTGGCATTCTCGGGCCGATAGAGAAAAAGCCGCATGGCGCCAGTCTGGAATTTGCCCCAGTATAGAGTGTCGATAGCAGGGATAAAGTGACGATACGGCACAGCGAAGCCCGCGACAGGGGAGTATCGGAGCTGGACAGCCCCCGATTTGAGGGCGGCCTCGCGGGCAACACGGCAGACGTGGACGACGGCGGGCCAAGCGGTGTCGACAAGGAAGGGAAGAGCCGGCTCTTCAGGAGGCCTGGTATACTGCTCAATGAGCAACGGCCAGGCCACGCACACCTCGGGCTCTGGGTCCAGAGCGGCGGCAAACTCCCAGATGACGAGTTGAATCTCGACAGGAAAGCGGGAGAAGAGCGGAAAGGATGCCATGGCGGGTAGGGAAAATGCCGCGGCAATGCCGCGGAAATGCTGCTGAAGGTGGGAGAGAGAGGACAGTGAACAATCGGGATCCAGGTCGACTCGCCGCGGTTCAAAGCATGCCAGGTTCAATGGCTTGAAGCGGACAGGACAAACATGAAGGCTTTTTCAGGTGAGGGGTTCCATGGTTCCCAGGGGAAGAACAAGGACCCCGCCTCGGCCTGCTGTCTGCCATGTCACTCCCAAGTCCTGACGCTCACTTGTCACACCAGACGCCGACCAGACGACGTTATTCCGTTTTCTTCACGCCAAGGTTCTGTTGGACGCCACGCCGGCTTGGGGACGGCCTGTGCGCAAGCCTCGCACACTCGATGGGGTGGTGCCGCGGCTCAACGGGAACCCCCACGCATCCTACCGAACTGCCTGCTAGGCGGGGATCTATTTTTGGTCAGCGCTCCCCCTGGCCGACTCGCAACCTGGCGCGCGGGTGGCGGGATGCGACGAGGACATCATGGTGGCATTCAGACCACCGGACGTGCCATGGACCAAGAATAGAACCGGCCTGGGGGCTGCTGGATCGATGCTCGCGCAGTTTGAAGTATTCAGACACTGACCGGGAATGCTGTCTCTGCCTGATTCCACAATCCTATCGAGGAGTCTACCTCAGTAACCTTAGGTAAAGGGGGTTTCTATGTAGATACAAACATCTCCATCCTGTTCACCCAGTGATGCCAATGCAGGCATACGTGTCCGGCTGCAAGTTTGTGCACTGCGCCCCGACGCCCGTGTTCCAGAGGATAAAGTTTCCGGTCGAGATGGGGCCGTTGAAGAAGGCCACGATGTTGCACGTGTCGCCCGAGTTGACCTTGACGAACTTGTTGCAGTTGCTTACCATACCAGTCTGCGTCGGCACAGGCGTCGCAATGCCGTTGGGGCCAACGACATTTGTCGGCGTGCCTGGAATGACCCCGATGCAGACGTACTTGTTGACCTGCAGATACTGACAGTTCTCCCCGGCCGAGTTCCACAGCTTCACCCACTGCCCGCCAGCCACGCCGTTCCAGAAGGAGATGCTGTCACACGTATCCCCCGGCCAAGCCCAGAGGAACTTGTTGCAGTTGCTCACCATGCCGGTCTGACTCGGCAGAGGAGTCGCAACGCCGTTCGCGGCCTGTGTCGGCGTCCCTCCAATGACCCCAATGCAGACATACCTGTAGACCTGCAGGTTATGGCAGTCTTCGGCGACCGAGTTCCACAGCTTCACCCACTGCCCGCTGCCCACGCCGTTCCAGAAGGCGAGGCCGTCACACGTATCCCCCGGCGTATCGTAGGTAAACTTGTTGCAATTGCCCACCATGCCCGGGTGAGTCGGGGAAGGTGTTGCTACGCCGTTCGCGGCCTGCGTCGGCGTCCCTCCAATGACCCCAATGCAGACGTATTTGTTGACTTGCAGGTCGTGGCAGTCTTCGGCGATGGAGTTCCAGAGCTTCACCCACTGCCCGCCGCCCACGCCGTTCCAGAACGAGAGGCCGTCACACGTATCCCCTGGTATGGTCTTGACGAACCTGTTGCAGTAGTTCACCATTCCGGGGTGTGCCGGCGTCGGCGTCACGACGGGATTGGCATTCTGTGACGTCCCAATGGTCCCGACGCACACATACTAGCAACAAGGTCAGCGATATCATAGCCTGGCGACCCACCTCCCTCTGGAGGTTAGGTAGAGGTAGGAAGGGAGAAAAGACGCCTACGGTTGAGGCCCAGAGACCGGAGCAGTCGCTTTGCACAGCGGGGTTCCAGGTCAGGAACTGTGCGAAGCTGATGCTGAATTGCGTACTGATGCCTTGACAGGTCTCGCCGCTGGCGACAAGGTGGAAAACCAGGCAGTCTGTTGCCATTCCTGTCCGGATAGGGGTCGGAGTTGTCACCCCATTGCTGGGCGCGGTGGTTGTGGACGGCGGCAAGGTGGTTGTGGACGACGGCACTGTGGTCGTAGACGTAAACGGCGACGCCGCCACGCAATAGTCATAGCCGGCACGGATTCCCAAGCCTGCAATGTGTTGTCGTCAGCATCTGCGAAGTCGAGCCAAGGCGGTTCTGGATTCCCCATCTTTCAACTTACAGCTGGTTAGAACGCTCGGGTTCCAGGCGACAAAACTAGCATGTTGTATACCATAGGTTGTCTCGATGGTACCACATGGATTATGGGCAGCTGGGATGCGCGCAGGGGTCAGCAAGTGCGTGTTTCATCACGCCCTGGTAAGTAATCCGCAGGAGGAGGGATAAACTGACGATCAACATCCGTTGCCATGTGCCACTGGCTGCAAGTGGGTATGGTGTCTAGGTACCAAGATGAAAATGTGAGCTTTGCGTTGAGATGGCTCAGTTCGCCTGGCTCATATCACGGGCAACCAAGGGCCGCTGCCTACCTGCTGGCTTGAAATGGAGGACTCTCGTGCAATACGTGTAGCCTTTGAGTTGAAACGTCAGTCCGGTCCGCTGGAGTAGAAGTGAAAGAAAGGGTACCACCTACCTGAGTGAAAATGCTCGCACTGCGACCCCAGCCCGGGATGCCACGCCAGGAAGTCGGCCTTCTTGATGCCCCACCACGTCAGGAAACCGTCGCAGGTGCTGCGAGTTCCCGACTCAGCAACCTGGGTCTCGACACAGCCCTCTGTCATCTGGGAAGACTCGTCGAGATCAAGCTGAGCACAGTACTGCTCCGCGGCCGATAGCTTGCAGTCCCCGCCCACCATGCGTGACCCGAGCGAGGGGTTCCATTCAACCAGCTGCTGCATGGAAATGCCGTAGAACGAGGCAAAGTCGGAGCACTTGTAGCTGTCCGGGTGAGAACCCACTCGGACGGGCGGTGCTCGATGTAGATAGCAGTCGAGGACGCTGCCGTCCGCGATGGGGTCCACATATCCCGCGAGCGGGTAGGCGGGCGCAAAGGTCGGGGAGGGGGCCGCGGCGAAGACCGTTGGCGGCAAAGTAAAATACGTCCTGAATAAGACTTGTAAGCATCAAATGGCCGTATCAACCAAAGTCCATTTCGTCTCAGCACGTCGGAGAGGTCTCGCTGTGTCACGTACTCGGGCTCGGATGTCGTAGTAGACTCCGTTTCCGGAAAGGGGTTGACCCACGCCCCGCCAGGAGTCGACACGCAGATGACCTGGCCCCCCTTTGCCAGATCACCGATGTTCTCGCAATACTCGCCCAGCTCGGGGTTCCAGCTGACAAGCTGCGTCCAGGTCACGCCTTTCTGTTGGGCGATACTTGCGCACGTGTCGGTGAGGTCGACCTTGAGTTGGTATGGCTGGCATACCTTTGCTGAAGGGATACACACGGTTCCAGACGTCGGAAAGTCAGCGCAGAAGCCTTGGAGGCCGTTGGCTGCCAACAGGGGCATAGACCCGATGCCTTTCGCCAGCGAGATGGACCGACAGTTGTCACTGGGCTGGATTGTGTATACGGTTCCAGCGCAAGTGGGCGCCGTTGTGGCCGAGCTGCAAGGGGTATGGCCGTCAACCAGATTGTGCTCTCGTTCGATATGGACCCATCTCGGGGAGCACTTACAACGTCACCCAAGCCGTGGTGGCGACCGCTGTCAGCGACATGGTTGATATGCTGCAACTTGAGGTGATGGAAGAGTACTGGCTCCGCAACTGGGTTTGCGTGGCCCCCATGGGCAGCTGGAGCTGCTTGCTGATGAGGGAAACAGCGCAGGTGTGGCACGCAATGTTGGGTACTGTCGGCGGCACAAGTGGTCAGCCCATAACGTGCTGTTTTCCCAAACAAACAGCTAACTCCAACAAGAAGCCCCGTGCACTTACCAACAGTGGCCGTCGACCCTTGGGTTGATATTGCACTTCTAAGGACAGCATTGCAAAACTGCCCTTGGCTGTATGCGTGTGGTGATGGTGAGCGTTCATGGCCCCCTGGAGGCTGGCAACCAGCAACATGGGGATCTCATGAGAGTTCAGACTCACCTCTTCAGGCAGAGAACCAAATACTGTTCAAGCACCGACTGGCTCAACGCTACGGCCAACACAGAAGCCTGACCGTCCTGATATCTGCTCGAGCCACAGGCGGTCGTAACATGCTGCACCCACGTTGCCAGAGCGAGGTTGCAACCCGTCGTACAGACGCTGGTCAATGTCGCATCCGACTCAAATCTGCCGTCCCTGCCGGCGTCCGCGGTTTTGGGATCGCAGCTGACAACTTCATTGAGAGCACTGATGCAAGTCGACGTGAAGCCCTGATACGGCGCCGTGATGTTCAAGAAGGTGACTTGCACGGCCTGGGACGGTCTCACTCCGTGCAGGCCCAGAAAGAGGAGCAACAGCAACCACATGGCTGTGATGGCATGAGAGGAGACAACGAAGGAGAGAACGACAAGAACCGAGGGAAGACGTGCTGGCTGGGTCCAGAGGTGAGGAGAGACGAGCTGGCTGGGTCAAGACGGAGGCGAGGAGAAACAGGTTGGCCGAGGGGGGATCGCTCTCAGCCAGTCGCCGGGACCCTGAAGACTTCATCCATCGGGATTTTGGCAATGCAAGAGCGCGGCCCTCACGATGTGGCTTTCGACTTTCAAATCCCGGCCGTGCGAAAGTTCTAGGGTGCTGGTCACACGGTCGTGATAGACCCCCAAAACCCAGGGGTCATATGCCGTTGGTTCCTTACATCCCGCGCGTGCAAACCCACCTTGGCCCGAGATTTGCTAAGGAAACGCCCTACCCCCCGGCGTAGTGCCACCCCTCTCCTTTTTTGTCACTCGCGCGATGAGAATCCATGGCCGAGATCAACCTCAAGTACCTCGCACCCGAGGCCTTTCGATTTCTCGTGGAGCAGTAACCCGCTCATCCCAGCCGCCGTCAGGCCAATCTTTCCCCACCCCATTTTCCTTCTCGTTCCCCTTTTGGCTCCCTGACGCTGTTGCCGAGGGCCTCCGCCGTGCACAACTCTCTCCCACACGCTGGAAGCCGCTGTCTGGCCGTTCTGAGGCCAGGATGGTTCTCCCCAAACTGTTGCACTGGCTCGGTCTGTGTGCTTTGTGCTTGGCCCTTGGGGAAGGGGAAGCTGATGACGGCTTCTCTCCTGTGCGTTCGGGGCTGCTCGCAACCAGACAACTACCAGAAGGAACGTGCAGCCCAACCATCCCTTGCGACAATAAGGCATGTTGCAACGGGAGTATCGTGAGCTTCATTCCCGGCCGGACTGGATGTCATGGACACATGCTGACAGGGGAACAGTGTGGGTTTGATCCCGTCCTGCACTGCGGCGCGACTTGCACGTCCAAGTGCGATTCAAAGGCCGATTGCGGTCAATTTGCCGACCCCCCAGGCAAATTGTGTCCTCTCAATGTCTGCTGCGGCAAATATGGCTTTTGTGGAACAACCGCGGTACGCTGCATCATCTGCTGGACTTCAATTGTCCGGCAACTGCCGACATGGAAAGGGGGAAGAGCTGACCAGTCTGGACGGGCGTGATCACAGGAATTTTGCGGCGATGGATGCCAGAGCAAATGCGAGCAGCCTGCGTCTACGAATCCGCACACGACCGACGTGCGCGAACTGGTGATCGGCTACGTCGAGGGTTGGGCCTTTACGCGACGGGGCTGTGCCCAGAGGACGCTCGACGCCATCAGGGTCGACTCCCTGACACATCTGTATATCTCGTTTGGCTACATCACGCCCTCGACCTTTGAGATTTACCCAATGCACGGCGTCACCGACGCGAATGTTCTGGCACTCACCGGTCTCAAGGAGCGCGCACCGGGGCTCAAGGTATGGATCGCGCTCGGTGGATGGTCCTTCAGCGACGACGACACCGACACACAAGCGGTATGGGGCGATCTCGCAAGCACCCCGGGGAAGCGCCAGATCTTCATCTCTCAGCTCGAGAAGTTCATGATCTACTACGGCTTCGATGGTGAGATATTCGTCCCTGTCAGAGTGTGGCCTGAACCGCACCGTGACTGACTTTTGACTTCTTCCCCAGGCGTTGACTTTGACTGGGAGTACCCCGGGGCCGGTGACAGAGGAGGCCACCCCGCGGACGGTCCCAATTTTGTTTCTCTTGTCGCGGACACGAGGAGCCATTTCAAAACACTCGCACGGGGCTGGGGCATCTCTTTCACCGCGCCGTCTTCGTACTGGTATCTCCAGAACTTTGCGATAGGGGATATGATGGTATGCTTCCCGGCCTATGTGTTTAGCCCCTCTCCACTCCAGTGAATCGAAACGCCGAGAGGGACGCGGACTGACCAACGACGGTGCTCAGAAACACGTGGATTTCGTCAACCTCATGACTTACGATCTGTTTGGCAGTTGGGACGCGGACTCGAACTGGATTGGCCCTCACGTCTACGGCCATACCAACCTCACCGTGATAAAGGAAGCGCTCAATCTGCTTTGGAGAAACGGCGTCCCAGCAAATCAAGTCAATTTGGGGATTGGGTTTTATGGAAGGTATTCGCCTGGCTCTGCTGACCACCTCCTCACGGTGCCGTTGCGCCTCTTTTGACAGGTACTAATGACACCCACACAGAACCTACACACTCGCAGACTCGAAGTGCGCCCGCCCTGGCTGCGAGTTCACCGGACCTGGCATAGCTGGCTCATGTTCTGTAAGTTGCAACCCCACCGGCGACGGCCTGGGCCCATGATAGCACCCCGAGGCGGGAATGCTTGTGTGAAACATGTGCGGTAACTCACCAACTCCTTCTTTGCGCTGTAGGGGCAAGCGGGGTATATGAGCTACCAAGACATTGCCTGGGTGCGCCAATCGAGCGGGGCGCCGGTCACGACGGACCAGGACAATGCCATCAAGTATTTCCGATACCACGACAACCAATGTATGTCGAATTCAAGTTATACATGACCCCTGTCGGCTCTCATGGGAGCATCGGCGCCTACTTTGCTTCCGACACAGAGCTCCTGAATACCTACATAGCCCGGACAAGGATGACTGACATTCTTGGGCACGTAGGGGTTTCGTTTGACGACGAAGAAACACTGCGGTGGAAAGTGCAGTTTGCCAACTCGCAAGGGTGAGTGATACGCGCTGACTTCGGCGAGCTCAAGTGTGTTTCCGCGGCTATTATTGACGAGCACTGCCTGATCAGGTTGCGAGGGCTGTTCATCTGGGCTGTCACCCAAGACACAGCTCAGAATGACCTGCTCAATGCTGTCCTCCAGCCGGACGGGCTAGGCAAGTTTAAGAATCGAAATGGCGTACATTCGGGCGCTGATTACTGGGACACGACGACCCTCGACCATTGTATCTTTTCCGGTGAGTGACTCCCCGAGTCTCTGGTTGGTACCCCCAAGCCGCCAAACCGCATATATTCCAGTCAACATTGATCACTGACGGCTGACAACCGACGATACAAGAATGCAACGGCCGGTGCATCCCAGGTTACGTTGACATTGGCCGCGGCATTCGCTGTGACATCGAAGGGGGCCTAGAGCCAAGGAAGAGGCTTTGCTGCCCGCTGGGCAACGCGCCGGATCCTACGTATTGCAGATGGAGAGCAAACAAGGTGGCCTTTTTCTGCGGCTTCGCCGGGATGATATCCAACAACTGCCTGCCAGGGGAGAATCAGATTGTCAGCGACCATTGGTTCATTGACGACCAGGGCAGGGATGATGTCTGCTCGCGGGGAACACACGCCGACTACTGCTGCGCAACGGAACATGAAGCTAGGTGTACTTGGCTGGGCAAGTGCACCAACAACGTCGGCGAGTGCCCGAGCGGGACGACATGGTATGGAGAGGATAACATCGGCATCCGAGACAGCAACTGCAATACGGCCCAACATGAATGGGACGTCTTGTGCTGCGAGAACGGCATGAAGCCCGACTGCCGATGGGTCGCTGACGCCAACAACCGTTGCGCAGGAGAATGCGCTCCCGACGAGGTTAACATGGGAAGACACCAGTATGGAGGCGGCGTGCAGTGCACCGACACACACAGGACCGGGTTCACCCAGTTTGGTTCGCCGGACTTGCCTCAAAGCGGACGAATCCTGTGTTGCAAGCGGGATTCGCTCAGGGTCAAGACCAAAAACCTCCCTATCCCGCTGAGCAATCTATTTGACGAGCAGATTGGAAGCGACGAGGACCAGAGCTTCGACATTCAGGTCCACGACGGGGACGGCCGCAAAAGCATCAGTCCCAACGACAACACCTTTGGGTGGCATATCATGTCTGGTCCGCCAGAGCAGATCACGAACCTAAACAAACGAGACGGCTCCCACTGGGAGGTCTACGGCTGCGACCCCGAGAACCACGAGGGGGTCCAGTCAGCCCGTCTCGTGTGCACCAGGGACCGGAACTCGGAACACAACTGCGACGACATCCTCCTGGGTGGCGTGGCCGACACTGTCGTGGAGATGCCGCCACACTGCGGCCCGGGAAAGTACGCCATGGCCGTGAGCCTCGAGCCTATGCACGACGCCAGCACCGACGACACGCTCTCGTCTCGCCTCAAACGCCGGCTGCCCGTCGGCGCCACCGTCTTCAACCTGACGTTCGACTACGGTTTCCACCGCCTGCAGGGCCGCCAGGAGAACAAGGTCAAGCTTCGGATCGACTACAGCAACGCCAAGGACTACTGGAACCAGATCGTGGGTAAGTCACTCAATTTTCTATTGTCCGGCTGGATGCCTGTCCTGTACCCCTTCTTGCCTCCGAAGGACATGAGACTCACGGTTGCGTTGCCGACCATCAGCTGCTAGCCCCAACTCCAAAATGCGCCGGGATGGTGTGGAGGAAATTGTCAAGCGGGACCACGGCGGCGACTGGAAGCGCTACGTGGACCACTCGTACAGGATGGACAAGAGAAGCACGCCGCCCGAGAAGTTGCACATGCTGCACGAGCGGTGGTACTCGGCCAATATCATTGACTGGATTGCGCGCATGGGGAATGTGCAGAAAGAGGTATCGGTACTTGACCAACGAGTGCAGACGACCTTCATCTACAAGATCTTGGACGAGAGGAGAGACTGCATGGTCGGCAGTGTCCGGGTCATTACGGAGGTCGACGTCCACGCCAGAATCACGGCTGACATCCAGACATCGGGCGTCTTGACGCTGATCGGAGATTTGGTAAGCCCCTGCCGGCCGGCCACGCCCGCACCCCCTTCCTCATCTTCATGGGTCAACGCTGACGCGGAATGTTGGAATGTTAGAATGACATGAGCTCATTCAGACACTCGTATGTGAACTTTCGAAACAAAGGAGAGATCAAGGCATCCGTTATATTCAAGGCCAACGGCGAATTGCGCCTCCCTTACCTGGAAGAGACGCTGCTGGGTAATTAAACCTCCTCCCTCCCCCCCTCTTCCGTTTGTCTCGGTGTCGTCAACGCCAACAAAACCTGCGCTGACACGGGTCGATTTCGTCGCGTGATTAGGGATTGCTCCCATCGGAGCCAGCTTCAAAATTCCGGGAATCGTGACTATTGGGCCAGAGTTCAAGCTCATCGCCTCGGCCGAAGGGAGGGTGTCTATCGAAGCGTCAGTCCAAGCAAACTTCCAGCAACCTGAAGCTGTCACTCACCACAGCTGACAACAGGGATGCCCGGGTCGACTTCTCGGTCGCCCGCTGGGATTATACTCAGCGATATCCTGCCGCAGACGAAACCTATCTCGACCCGCAAAAAGAAGACCCCGACCAGCCGTCGTTCTCCACCTCCAATGAGCCGGCAACTGGTCCCATCGACTTCAGCTGGCAGGTGACGGCTGACGGCGTCGTCGAGCTCCACCTGTGAGATGTCCTAGTTTCCAGTCTGCCTAGGTACATGATCCTGTGGTGCTGACAACAAGCTCGCAGCACCCCAATGATGACCTTCGGAGTTGTGTTTGACCCCAAGTGGGCGGTGTCCGGTGCTTCGGTAAGTACCTACCTACCTTACCCAGTCCAACCAACCAAACGCGGCACATGATTCAATCTCACGCTGATTGCAGGTCGATCTTGCCATTGACACCCATCTACGAATCCACGGGCATGCTTCAGTCAGCAACCAGCAGAACTTCGAGTACTGCATCGGCGCTGAGGCTGGATATGACGCCTTTGCACGGATCTCTGCGCCGTAAGCTCCTCTCAACCTTGCCCTCGCCCCCATTTCCTAGTATCTCTGAGAACTTGAAGACTGACAGTCTCATGAAGCACCATTTTCGGTATCAGCTTGAATCGGAGGTGGTCACTGTTTTCTGATGAGGCAAGTGCTCGTGTCCATCCCCAGGTTGACTTCTGGCCCTCTGGGCGCACACAGGCCCACGAGGATCGCGGTTTGTCGCTAACAAGACTCTTCAACCTCAGCGGAGCATCTACCAGAGCCCCGCTTGCCCAAACGAAAATCTACGACGAGGACTGCCATCTCTTGACGCCCTGCCCGCCGTCAACACAGCCAGGCCAGTGGTCGATACCAGACTTGCAGAGTCAAAACCGGGGTTTACTCCGCTTGAGAAGTTCGGATCTGACTCGCCGTTCTGAGTACGCCTTCGGGGGCAGGCTTGCGGGGGACAGTAGGTACCTAGGTGATTACAGAATCCAGGTACTGTGTACAAGAGACAGTTCAAGACTCATAATTGAGCTCTTCAAAGAGGTGAAAACAAAACCAACTCGATCGCTCCACCATAGACGTGTTGCTCCTCCAAAGCTTAGGTGCCTTCTTTCGATTCAACCACGACATCGCCAATTCGGGCGATGCTTGGGAGCGTTCGGCGCAGCAGGACCCCTGATCCGCCCGGTGATTGTGAGCTTTGTAACAACCCAAGGCACAGCCGACATGCCTGGGGCCTCATTATGTTGAACAAGGTCACAGAAATGAGGTCAACAACGTTGATTGAGTAGTGAAGAACTGGAGCGAGAGAGGGGGGAGAGAGCCTGCGTAATATACACAGAGAGGGGTCCACACTGGGGCGGTGAGGCTTGTGGCCTCTGATCTTCAACACATTATCCATCCGACCGAGATGGCTGGAGAGTATTATCGGATGGGCGTGTTTTCATCACTGGCTGGTAAAGTGGGAGGCACGAAGTTCTTCTTAGGGGCCTTAAAAAGCGAACCATCGACCTCGTCTGATTTTGTCTCTTGTCTTTGACAACCGCTTCGACAACCGCTGGCGGTAGCTTTGTGATCACGTCCTTGATGGTTTACGACAGAACTCGACCAACACACGAGATTGACATCAATCCGAACCCAAAAATCCGCCCTTGCCAAAGAGATTCTGGTTTCCATCTGAACTCGGGGAGTTGTGCTAGTTATTTGTTGTACTAGTTAGATACGCGGTTGTGAGTTTTCTCGTGTGGCATGACGGGAGCAGGGAAGGTGGGCAGAACTGGTGATGGTATTCTGCCTGTGTGGTGTGTGACGATGGTGAAGGAAAAGGCTAAGGGGGGCCGGCTGCAGAACGAAAACACGAGACGTCAATTTACAAGGGATATTCGGACAGCGTCCTTGGTAGTGCCGACGACATGGCCGGCGGCGATCGACTGGTACAGGCGAGCGTTTGTGTAGTCGACCTTGCCGGAGATGTTGATTGCCTGTGTGACAGTCGGTTAG
>FTEL01009561.1_pt1 | contig 16398 bp, 23 predicted proteins | sample 1658911 | NCBI WGS metagenome assembly FTEL01 (sample SAMEA3914869, study PRJEB12502) | metagenome | biome: forest; material: soil | place: USA | collected 2012-03-12 | depth 0.1 m
CCTCCCCCCCCGCCGGCCCCATCCCCAAATACCCCTCCTCCGTCAAAAACGGCTTCTTCCCAATCATACACTCCATACTCGACCTGTACTCGGACCCAATCTCCTTCCTCTCGAACTTCCCTTTCCAACCCCACTCCGTCAACCGCCTCGCCGCCTCCTCATTCCCAAGCCCCACCACCCCCGCCAACAGCGCCAGAAACTCCTGGCTCTGTGCGTGGTACACCTTCCCCTCGCCCGGCAGGCGCTGCATCCCCTCCGTAAAGGTCCAATACAGGTCCCCGACGGGGACGCGCCACCTCGCTTCGACGCGACGTGCTTCGCTGGGGTGGAATCTAGGAAGGTGTTTCTTGCTAGCCATGCCTTTCTCAAACAGCCCATCGATTTGAGCAAAGAACCCCGCGAAGCGGGTCGCGTCCCAGGTCATGTCCTCCCATGCCTCGCCGGGGGCGATGGCGGCGACGGTATCGACTCTGTACCCCGCCAAACCGAGCATGGAGGGCTCGTCATCGGGGACGGGGAGTGGCTTGACATCGGTGTGGACGCCGCAGGCTGCGAAGAGCCGGGGTTCCGCAACGGCTTCGTTGTGGTCGTAGAAGGGGGCGCGGAGGTTACCCCGCCAGTCGGGGGCCCACGAGGGGAGGCCTGCGGCCGCGAGGGCGGGGTTTTTGGGGAACTGCGACAGGCAGAGGATGTCGACGCGGCCGGTGGTAGGGTTGGTGATCATGGCGCGGGCGGCGGCGGCAAGGATGCGCGCGTCATCGGCGGGGGAGGCTTGGTGTGTGTAGTCCGGTTCAATGCCTTTCAGGGCGGAGCCGTCGACGGCGAGGGAGAGGAGGGAAAAGATGCGGTCGCGGTGGAGCATGAGCTGGGTGTCGCGGCCGACGTAGAGCTTGCGGAGGAGGGCGTGGAGCTGGTCGCCGGTTGCGTTGGGGTCGCCGCGGTCGAACTTCCGGCGGCGCTGGCGGCAGCTGAAGAGGCGGGAAGTGTGCTCGTTCGAGGTTTCCCTGAGGAGATTCATTGGCACAGCGGTGTGGAAGCGGGTGAAGAGTTGACCCATGGCGTAGTGCAGGAGGTGGATGGCAAGCATGGTCACCTCGGCGGGGACCGTCTTGGTGCCGCAGATGAACACGGTGTCGGGGCAGAGGCAGAATTCTTGGACGACCCAGGCGCGCAAGAACCACGGCCGCGCGAACCAATGCTTAAACACACTTGTCGTTATGAGCGGGATGAACGTGTCGGCTGCTGTCTGGATCAGGGCCGCGAACTCGGCATGTTTGGGATCAGACGGGTCGGGGTCGTTCTTCATGCGGTATAACTCAGGCCATCGCTCGCGTGTATAATAGCTCTCCAAGCCCCAGTCTCGGGCAATTTGGCCAACGGCGCGTAGGGCGTCCATGAGAGTGTCGGACCCGTCCGCCGAGGGGCCAAGCCACACGAGGACCTGCTCGGCTTGGGTGTAGATGGAGCCCATCAGGCGTACTTGGGCTCCCTTTTCCACTGCGTTGTCCTGGTTGATACAGATCTGGTCGACCCATAGTCGAACTGATTCTCGGGGTTCGCGGAGGTGGACGAGGGCGTTACGTAGGGACTCGGTGATGGCGACGGCTCTGGACTCACCCTGCGTGCCGGCTGGGGGCACGATAAGAATGGAGGATGACTTGGACTCGCTGCCCCAGGCGTACGAAAGCGCTTTGAACTGCTGTGCTGATGCCGCGATACTGGCGACAGCGAGGCGGCCCTTGACTTGCTCCCCCTGAGCTCCAGGCAAAAGTTCCAGCAGTCGGAATTCGGGTTTTGGTTCGCCTGAAAGCTTTGTGCCGTAGCAACAGGGGTCATAGAGCTGGGTTAGAACCTGTGTTGCCATCGAGCCGCACCCCGTGGGAGGGTTTTGCGTGTATTCCGGTACGTTTAAAGGGACAGGTGAGATCGTATGCCGTCACTGACGGGCTCGGTACTATTTGAAAAGGACCGCCGATGGCTTTGGGGATGCACTATTTACTGCGTGCGGGGCCTTGACCAAGCTCAGCCTCTTGGTTCGCCTCGCGGCTGGGAGGAGGGGTAAAGGGGCCTTGGTGAGGGGGCTGTGCTCAGCGGCGTTTCTCCAGCATGGGGAAATGCTGAACTAATAGGCAAGAACTCCCCACAAACATGATGCTCGAGCATTGGAACGTTTTGCCAGTTCAACGGAGCGTCAGTCATCAAACCTTACTGTGTTTGCCATTTCGAAGGCGTGTCTGGGCGACGTAGATCACCAACAAGGACATATGCCCGTCCACCTCTCCTGCGGCCAAGATGTCCTGTCGAGGCTGCCGCAATCTTGACCCTGATGTCTTTCGAGTCAATCCTGGCTACATACTTGGCAAGCATGTCACAAATTCCACCCAGCTCCGCGCATCCTCGGAGTCATGTCGAACCTGCGCCTTGATCTGGCAGGCTGTCCAGTACTTTGTCGAGAAGGAGGAATGCACCAGACAACTGCACGACACAGCGCATCGAATCCACATGAGGCCTGGACGCGTAACGGAGCCGCCTCTGACGATCCAGTGTTTGGTCAGGGATGTTCCGATCCGCCTCGAGTTCCTCACTCTCCCAAGATCCCCGCATCCCTTGGACGCAACGATACCCGCCGCCGTCGTCAGCAAGACCCCGGATGCCCCTGCTTGCTTTTGGCACATCCAGAGCTGGCTCGCCGAGTGCGACGGGTTGCACTCAGACTGCTCAACGCCCGATCCGGTTCCTCTTCCATCCCGAGTTATCGACGTGAATCCTACCGCCGAGGGGCTGGAGCCATTCTTGCTGGAGTCCAAGGGCATGACCGGTCGATACATGGCGCTTAGCTACGTCTGGGGGAGCGGCCTCCCCCTGAAATTGACCAACTCGACGCTGGGCACGTTTAAAGCCGGAATTCCATGGCCGTCAATCCCCAAGACGCTCCAGGACGCCATGACTATCACCCATCGCTTGGGGCTGTGCTACCTGTGGGTGGACGCGTTGACCATCGTCCAGGACGATGAGGCCGACTGGAAGATTGAGGCGGCCACCATGGCGACCGTCTACAGTAACGCCTACTTGACCATCGCTGCGACGATATCCCGCAGCTGCGAGGATGGCATACTCAAACCCCGCACCATTTCGGCTCACCACGCCCGTTTCTCGCTGTTGAACCCGCGTGTGCCGCCAGAGGAGACCGCTGCACACCATCCTGGCGAGATCTCGGTGCGCAGCGCTTGGCCCAACAACATACGAGACTACGAGCTTCACAAACGAGGCTGGGCTTTTCAAGAGTCCATCTTGTCCAGGCGGATCATCCACTACACCAGCCACGAGCTCCTGTGGCAGTGCAGGACTTGCCTGGCCCGTGAGTCTCGACCGGTCATGAAGGCGGTAGACCCCGCGTCCGAGCAGCAACACACCTTTCTTCGGCCCACGGGTTTTCCAGCGCGGGACGTGGCCGACTCTACTGCTATCCATACGATGTCACAGCTCTGGATCCGATTCGTCCAGGGATACACCCAGCGAGCTCTGACGTACGAGTCGGACAAGCTGCCCGCAATATTGGGCATCGCCCGGGCCTTGCAGGGCTCCGGAATGGGCCGGTATCACGCCGAGGTCTGGGAATCGGACCCGCTGATTGGGCTGGCATGGTACTCGGCAGCCCACGCTCTGGGAGGAAGTCCGTCACCGTCGCCGACTCACTGCCGCCCTCGCAAGCACCGTGCCCCGTCATGGTCGTGGGCTTCGGTGGAGGGCCCGGTGCGGTGGTACTTGTATGATCGGGGGTGGCAGTATCTGCGGCCACCCCTGGCGAAATGCCACGTGGTGGGGTTATCGGGAGAGGAGCTCGTCCTCCGTGGCCACTCCGTAGCCGCAGTCCTGCAGAGCAACACCTGCTGGTCCCCCCCAGGCCCCGGAGAGGATGACATAGGGGGTTCTGTATCACATGGCAAATTGGCTGTCGTGGGCTATGGCGAGAGCGTTCTTTTCACCGACGTCGTCGACACCCCGCAGACGCACCCGAGGAGTGACACCCCACGGGGTCTCGCCAGGACGCCCCTGAACGTTCTTTGTCTGCGCATGGGAACGCAACCCGAGTCTGATGGCACGGAGATCTCGATGGCGTTGGTCCTCGTACCCTCGTCCAGACGGCATGGCGCTTATGAGCGGGTTGGGATCTGCCATAGACTGCTTGCTTCCCGCTTCGATGGGGCTGAGGACAGGGAGTTGTTGATCATATAGGAGTGGAGTGAGAGGGGGTTGTGGCATATGCAAAAGGCAAGGGGCAAGTTCAATAAAACCCCAAACAGGGAAAAGGGGGTGGGCCACAGGCCAGATGCCCGTGACAACACCCACACCAACAGGGAGAGAGAAAAGGGGGTGGGATGTAGCGACACAAACAACAAGAGGAAGCTACCGGCGTGGTACACACGGAACAAAATTGTCTACGCATAAAGTTGTCCACCCATTTTATCGCTCCAAAGCCAAAGATCTCCACCCCACCGACGACCTGTTGCGCGCCGCCGGCCATGTTATGGTACAAGTACAGCACAAAACCCTGCCCACCCGGCAGCGGCACCACCATCACCGAGCCCCTACTTCCGCCGCTCAGCAGCAACCTTCCACTCCTGCTGCACAACGATATTCCCCGGCGCGCCATTTGCCGTCGTGCCCGCTTCGGGGTCGCTGCTGTGTCCGCTCCAGCTGCTGCGCTGCCGGGCCCTGGCCTCGGCGACGTGCTTGGGCCCGACGGGGCGCAGCTGGTACTGCGACGAGTCGTCGTTGAGCGGCTCGAAGTTGTTGTTCTTGGAGTTGAACTTTCCCGAGCTGAGCTTGCCGGACGAGAGTGCCGACCCGGAGACGGTGCTCTTCATCTTGCCGAGCAGGGGGCGCAGGACGGGGACGCATGCGAGGGTGACGGCTAGGCACGGCTCGAGGCCGGAAAAGATGAGGGACTCGGGGACGTTGAAGGTGATGTCGCTGTAGTCGATCGAGGTGAGGGCGATGAGGCGGAGGACACTGACGACGCAAGTGCTGGAGGGAGGTGGTGTTAATGGGGATTGATTAGTTTGCCCGGGGAGGGATTCCAGACTTACAACAAGCCGACGGCAAACGTCACCATCAGCACCAGCTTCTTGTACAGCGCCAGATTCAGGCCGTACAGGTACGGCATAGGGAGGAGCAGCACGATGAAGTCGGTAACGAGGTTCAGGGCGCCGGTGATCTTGTAAGACAGCACCTGGTTGCCGCAGTGGCCGCCGGGGATGGTCTGGTCCCAGTTGAACGCGAAGGGCTGGCACATCAGAAACCCCATGAGAATCGTTGCCGACGCCCACATGATGATGACGATGCCTGTACCGCGGGCCACCCAGATGAAGGCGGGAATGGAAAAGATTTTGGAGTAGAGGATCAGAATGGAGATCTTGCTCAAGCTGAGGCTGACTGCCCAGAGGAGCTGGATGGCAATGAGGAACTGGGGGGCGGGGGGGTCAGAACCGGAACAGTGGGCGTGGAACAAGTACCGGGGACCTACCTTGAGGAAAATGGTAATGGGTTCCATTCCATGTTGTTGGATGATTTCTGTAAAGTGAAAGCCCACGCCGCAGATGAAGACGCCTGAAGGCAGGATGTGGTGTCAGTTGAGCTGAATCAGGGGCTGTTGATGCGCGAAGGGCAACGCACTAGTGATGTTGATGGCTTGGTACGCGGCGGTGACGAGCTGGACGGGCACGATGTTAAACCACCTGGCCGACAAGAAACTCCAATGGGAACGGGGCAGAGCACGCAGGGTGGACCTACACATGCCGCAAAGATGCACCAATCACTCGAGTCGAGGGGACGGTGCGCGAGGCGCCGTGCCAGCGCCCTCAAGCCGCAGGCGATGATGGCCAGAGAAGTGAAAACAACGGCAACGCTGATCACAGCGCGCTGTGACTGCCTCTCGATGGGGAAAACGACGGTCATGGCGGCTGTCTGTCGGCGGCAGAGAAGAAGAGTTATGACGGCCAAGAGATTAACGAGAGACAGGACGTGAGGTTTACGCGAGGGAGCTGGACGACTCCACGCCGCTCGTTATGTATTTCGAGCCGACATTCGACGTGGATTGTCAAAGTGCCGTGTGAAGAATGCTCTTCTTTCTTTTCCTCAGTCCGCCCCCCGGAAGTCAGCGCGGGGGATCCGGAAAAGCCAGCCCCCAGGGGGGAGGCGTGTTTTGAATGGTACAGCATGGCCGTTGACGGCTGTCTTTGTGCCGATCAGCTCGCCCAAGAAGGAGCAGAACCCTGGGAGCACGACTGGGAGTTGTGGAGAAAGAAACGGTCAAAAGATATGGCGCAACCCTGGGATGTGGGGGCACTGAGGGAGAGAGGAGGTGTTGTTGACGGGGGTGATGGCACCCGAGTCCCAGGGCCGGGTCCCTGCAGGACGGTTGCATTGTGGCTCGAGGCGGCAGTGATAGGCGCTCGAAAGCCACTGGCGTGCCTCTGTCGGTATGCCTTGTGTGCTGGCTCAAACCAAAGACGGCATGCCGTGCCGGCGGCAAGCCCCCCATCCCTCGAGGGGGTGGGGTTGACAACGGTCCGGAACAATAGAGAGCGCCACGCACATGGGCCATCACCCCCTCCCGAGACATTGGGAACAGGGGTTTGGTCGCTAGGGGGGACGCGAAGGATGCAATTCTGGCAAGGACTTCGCAAATTCCCATCCCCATTTGCGATCGACACCGAGCAACGCTCGCTTGCACCCCCGCGGATGCCGGCAACAGCTAGTGGTTTTGTTTTGTGCTAGTGTCCTGCGGGAAGGCCCCGGAAAGGCCCCGAATGCACTTCGGCAAGCAGTGAACCTTGGAAGGGCAAGAGGAGCGAAGGAAGAGATCGGCGCTGCGTCGAATTGCGGACCCGCCCCCCTGGGGGTGATGGCGTGGGTTAGTCACAGTATTCCCTTCCCTCGGGCTCGCTTGCCCCCCACGAGGCACACCCCTGGGACCCAGCAGAGGGGATTCCAACGCAGTGCGGGCATGCATATGTATATCTGAATCCTGCCGCGTGCGGGGGGGTCGCCAACCCCGCGCCCCTCCCCTTTCTTCCGCATCGTTGCGTTGCAATGGAGACCCTCCTCTTCACCTGGCCGGCAGTCGCCGTGCAGCTGCTGATCGCTGCCTTCAGCATCTGCGTGTGGCGTCGCTATCTCTCCCCGCTCGCAGACATTCCAGGCCCATTCCTCGCCTCCTTCAGCCGCTGGTGGCATGTTCGCCAGATTTTGACTGGGGACCAGAATGTGCAACTTGTGCAACTGCACGCGAAGCATGGTATTATCCACTCGCTTGTTTGGCTCTGAGGATTTGCACGCTTGACAGAATCGGCCACTCACTGTTGCCCCTATTCATCCAGGCCACTTCGTCCGCATCGCCCACAACGAGATCAGTGTCAGCCACCCGGAAGGCATCAAGCAGATTCTGCTCCAGCCCTTGTGGAAGGTAATCGTCACCTCATCACGCTACCAGGACACAACAACTAATCCTCAACCCAAGGCAAAATGGTACGAGCTGCTCCAGCTGCCCGACTACCGCTACAAGGCGCCCATGTCAACGCTCGACCCCCGCAAGAAGGTGGAGCGGTCGAGGAACCTGGCGACGGGCTACACACTCTCAAGCCTACTCAAGTCGGAGGATGCCGTCAGCCGCACCGTTGAGATGCTTCTGGGCTGGCTAGACAAGCACGCCGCCAGCGGAGAGCCCATGCATCTCGACAAGTTCTTCACGTACACAGCGTTTGACGTCGTCGGCGAGGTCGTCTTCTCTAAGCAGTTCGGCTTCCTCAAGGAGGGCGAGGACATCGGCAACTCCATCTCCAACTCGCTCGCGCTCAACGCCTACGCCGCCGTCGGCGGCTTCTTCCAGCCCTGGAACATGATCGTCGCCAACCCCTTCGTCACCTGGCTGCAGGTCATGCCCATGGGCCACCTCTTCAACACCACCATGATCGCCATCAACGAGCGGGAGCGCAACCCCGACGCCCGCTTCGACATCGCCGCGCACTGGTTCAAGATGCTCAAACAGCACCCAGAGCGGATGCAACTCCGGGATATCCACGCGCAAGCCACAACCTCCGTCGGCGCTGGCGCTGACACCGTCTCATGCGGCCTGCAGGCGTTCGTATACCACATGCTCCGCCACCCGACCGCGTGGGGCCGTGTCCGCGCCGAGATCGACGCCGCCCGCCGGGAAAGGGGGATCTGCGGCGACCGCGTCGTGGCCTTTGACGACGCGCAACAGCTCCCCTACCTGCAAGCCTGCATCAAGGAGGCCCTGCGCGTGTTTGGGCCCGTCCCCATGGGTCTGCCGCGCGTGGCGCCCGCCGGCGGGCTCACCATCGGCGACCACACGTTCCCTGCCGGCACCATCCTGTCCATCAACCCCTGGGTCATGCACCACTCGACCGAGATCTGGGGGCCTGATGCCGGCGAGTTCAACCCCGACCGCTGGCTGGACCCGTCGATTGCTGCGGTGGAGAAGTACTGGATTCCGGTAAGTCGTCCGCGTGTGCCTTCTCCGCGGGGAACGATGAGGGACATGGAGCTGACACCGGACTGCCCCCCCTGCTCAGTTTGGCGCTGGATACAACTCGTGCCCGGGCCAGAACGTGACCAAGATCGAGCTGTCCAAGATCCTCGCCACCCTCGTCCGCGACTACGACATCCGCCAGGTCGACAAGGACCAGGAGTGGAAGTACAAGGCGTACTTCACCGTGGTGCCCCATTCCTGGCCGTGCTACATCGAGAAGCGGAAGGACTAAACTTTGTCTTCATTTTGGAGCTGACATGTATCGGATTGCCTGGACCGGCATCTTGGGTTCTAGACCACGGACAGGTGGATAGTGGGAAAGGGGTCCAATCAAGATCGGATGATGAAGTTGGGATTAGGTAACTCGAAGGACACTAATAGGGTAATGGGTTTCAGACGAACCAGCAGTTGGAATATAGCGGCGGCGGCACTTTTCAGTCTCCAGTCAACGGTTCTCGTGTCCATGTCCGTGCCCTGGCTGGTCACTCAGTCGCAACCTCGCAGAATTGCCCCCCAGTCTGTGCTCACACCAAATCCATGTGCTTGATGTTGCCTTGCGGGGTGGGATCAACTGGAATCAGCAAGCTCCTCAACTACTGCACCCTTGGGCCTTGGCCACAAGTGGTCTTCGTGCCATGCAGGAGAGGCGAACGTGCCCACCAACACACGCGAGCATACCTATAATTAAGTATAACAATCTACTGTGCTCCGTTCCAACCCGTGGCCATCCCGGTGGGCTGGGTAGATGCTGGCGACCACATGCCATTCCGGATCGACAGAGGGGTGACTGAGATATCGGGCAGAAAATTGCAAACCAGAGACACATCATTACAAAGAACCCCTTCCCGGCCCGCCCACCGTGATGATCACGGTGATCCTTGGCACCAAGCAGGTGGCATCGCGGAGCCCTCGACGATCGGCCCGCCAGCTAGAGCTGCCGGAATCAGCCCTTCAGAGGCACGCCGGGACTCAGTCGTCGTGTACAAATCCCATAAAGTGTTTGTTATCCTTAATCGCCGTTGCGTACTTTGCCCATCATCCTCGCACTCTGCGCTTCGCTCTACATCCCGTCTTCCATTTGCCGTCACAATGGTCTCCTTCCCGTCCCTCCGGTCCCTCGTCGTTGGCGCCGCCCTCATCGCGGCGCCCGTCCTGGCAGATCTCACTGTCCAACAACTCGCCGACGACTTAGTGGCGCTCAAGGACAGGTTCCAAGAGCTCGATGACTATGCGGGCAGGGCTCAGAGTGATGTCAGAAGTGTTAATAAACAAGGCGTTGGATGGAATGCCATGTCGGTCGGCTATTGTTCGCCCTTCTCCGTGTCTCTTACTAGTAGAGGTTGGGAAGAAAGCCGTCGTCAAGAGAATTTAAACACGACGTGCCCAAAGCAGTATTCACTCCCTCTTGGACAAACGCGAGCAGACTGATGGCAAGGACGACAGTGTCGACCTGGTTATACAAAACAACCCTGGCAAAGCGGCTGCCCTCCCCCTTCCTTTTCTTCCCCTCTCTGTTTCCCTCCGTCTTCTCCCCTCTCTTACCCCCGTTCCTTTTCCTGTGAATTGTTGCTTTATTTTCTTTCCCTTTCCTCTTTCCCCGACTCTCCTTTTTTCCCCGTGGGCGAAAGATTGGTCCCGCAATCCCCCGCACAGCTCTGTCGGTCTTGCGTGTGCACCTGGGCGGTCTACCAAAACCCCGTTAGGACCGCATCGCCGCGGCAACTGTCGCATCAGCAGCATCCGCTCGCCCGTAGAGCTTAAACGCAACATCCAACCGGTTCCACCTGGTGTCTTGGGCCAAGGCCTGCGCAGCAATGACAGCATTACTTATGGTCTGGAACGCCCCCGCCAGCAGTTGAACGCCTCGGCTCACTCCTCGAGGCCGGGAGTCGTCCAGGTCGTCGAGTAAGCCCTCTTCTTCCAGCAGGAAATCGATCAGGACGTGGTAAACGAACCGAGACGAGAGCGGGATGCTGAACGTCTCGGCTTGCCGCCTGAGCTGGGGGTCGGGGATGATGTGCGAGCTGGCGACGCCGTGGCTCCCTCGGTCCAGGGGATCCCTTCCATTCACGAGGTAGCACAGCCTATGGTAAAGGCGCCGGCGAGCGTCGCTCAGCTGTTGGGACACGGTACCCGGCAGACAAGCCGGGCATTCACACACGAAGCGGAGCGCCTGGTGTCTCTCGCGCCTGGTCCGGAATTTGATGTCGAAAGAATAGCAGAAGGTGATCTCCTCGCCTGGAGCAATGCCCCTAGTTGCGACGATGGCGGCAACTAATGCGTTGCCAGTGAAGGACGGGATCTTGGCGTTGGGTACACAGGAGTGGTTGAAGCGTGACAGGAGTAGGAGCAGGCCCTGCGCTGGAGGACGCGTCACCCTCCCGTTCTCGTCGGGCGATGCGAGATCGAACGAGTTCTCAGCGAACGCATCCTGCATGCTAGCAAACGTTCCGGAAGCGTTGTCGCGGAGGAGCAGAAACTGCTGTTTCTTGTCTGGCGATAACTGGAGGACGGCTTGCCAGATGTCTTGTTCTCTGATTTGGGGGGTCGGCTTGTGGATGACGAAGAGAGGTTCTTCCCTCAAGATGGTGGCTCCTCGCTCGATCCTGCGGGTGGCAAAGACTCCCCATCCTCTTCCAGGGGAGGGTTTAACCTCGAAGGGCGCATCGTCGGGGACTCGAAGGCTGCGGTAGGCTGTGCTGGTCAGCGAGACATGAAATGACGCGGGGGTGGTGGTGACGGGCTTGCTCACGGTGGCTGAATGGCATGGCTACTCCGTACTGATAGTTTAACGGTGCCCAAGCGTAAAGTGTAGTTCTAGCGTAGTGCGTGAGTCAAATGGCAGGACGAGGAGTGCTGTTTCCAGCGTGTGGTTGTTGTGTCTGTTTGCCACGGCTCCCCACATCGTGCAACCACCCAACTGCCCCTTCACCTGCAGGTCGCAGCATTCAACATGCTGATTCGTCCAATTTTCTTCCCTGGTACCTACTGGGTCGTTCTCCTTGCCCAATTCCCCATTGCTAAAGTCGAGTCAAAATCTCAAAGGGAGGATACCAGACTCTACGAGACCTGCACTGCAACCCCAAAAGCACAACGATGAAGGCCCTGGGAATCCCATTTTAGTTGGGCAGTCATGAAGCATGCGACCTGGTAAGATTTCCATGATGCCGAGAGGCCCCCTGGCATTTCCCGGGTTGCAGCATGTAGAATCGGAAGACGAGACGCAAAAGGAGGAAATAGAACCATTGACCTCTATCACCCGAGTACCTATGTACAGAAAAGATGCCACCCGATATGTACAAAAACTCCTAAGAAAAGCCCCTTCAACCACCATCCATCCCAAATCCCCTTTACAACCCACCAGCAGCGCAAATCTTGGTGGCCTTGGACACCTGCGCGGCATAGCGGTCGGGGTAGGCCGAGACCTGGACCTTCTGGCACAGCTTGCCGACAGCCATGGTCTTCCAGCCGCTGACGTTCTTCATCTTGGCAAAGAACTGGGCGGCGGAGCGGGCGGCGTCCATGTCGGCGGCGATGTTGGGGTAGTAGATGGCGCGCTGCTGGAAGATGCCGACGCTGTCGTAGTCGGAGCCGACGCGGTCGTGCGGGTACTTGAGCGAGGCCGGGACCTTGCTGTTGGCGTACATCAGGATGCTCGACTGGGAGATTGTTAGTGGACTGTGTCATGATGAAGGGTGGTGTTGTGTGTCTTACCTCGACGATGGCAGTCGCAATGCCCGCCTCGCAACCGTGGCGACCGAGACCCTCCTTCTTGGCCTCGCCGATGATGGCCCTGGCGTGCTTGGACTGCACCGCGTTGAGGCCGGGGAGGTTGCCGCCGCTGCTGCCGCCACCGGTGCTGCCGCCGCCGCACTTGGCCGTCACGTAGCCCGAGGTGCCGGTCTTGATGTAGTAGTCGGCGACGTAGCAGCCGTCGGAGGTCTTGTCCCAGAGCGTGTCGCCATTGACGCTGGGGCCTGGGGTCTGGCAGGTGATCTTGACGTCGGCACCCTTCTTGTAGGTCTTGACGACCTTGTAGCTGGTGCCGGGACCCGAGCGGCAGTTGAGGGTGTCGGCCTTGACTGGGTAGGCGCTCACCATGGGCACGGCGGCCACGAGGGAGAGAACGAAGAGAGAGAGCTGCATGGTGAAAGTTGTTGAGGTTGCGTGTGTTGAAGCTGAGAAGCTGAGCTTGTTGTGGGGTTGGGGCTGGAAAGTTTGGGGGGATTGGTGGGTGTGTGAAGGCTTGATGAGTGTGAGGAGGCTAGGTGATGGTGTGTTGTGAGTGTGTGCTGAGAGATGGTGTTGAGGAACGGGAGAGATGTCTGGAATCTTTATACTTTCTACATGCATCTGTTCTGTCTGTAGCTAAAATTGTTCGCCCCTAGATCTTGTAAGCTCTGCCCTGCACATCGCGATCTTTCCGTCAACAAGAGGCCGATCTTGCAGTCAGAGTTGCATGGCTGCATGACAAGCAACAGCCAAGCTTCATCCGCATTTAGCAAGGGTTCGGTGTTGAAGTTGCCTCGTGGAGATGTAAGGAGAGCGTTGGGAAGACGGAGGTTTGCCCGACACCCGTAAGCAGGTGGGCTATTTTTTGACACCAGAGCTTCGCGAAAGCCATGCCTTGCCAAGAGCGGAAATAAAGAGGCACAGCTACCCCAGCCCAACGCCGCAGCCCCTGGTTCAGCTTCCAGGTGAGTGAAGCCGTGCTTACCCGAATGACGGACGCGACCGGGCGGCGTCACATCGCGCCCGAACCCCTGGGCCAGCCACCTAAATATAGCCGCCCGAATCCAGACCCATGCCTCGGGGCTAATCAAGGAATCATGTTCGTCCTTCTCAACATTCTCATGTCTGGGGCATGTTCGTTGGTCCGCTTGTCTCGCATCAAGGTCAGCGAGAAACAGAGGTTTAATTTCCGGTCCTGGTGATCGTCTTTGCGACCCTGGCTTGAAACAAGCACAACCGCGGGCAGTGCAGCAACGACTTGGAGGCAACCCGCCCGGCGAGGTATCCTCAAGAAGAAGTTGGGGTTTTGGCAGGTTCATCACACCCAGCCCCCTGCACCACCCAGGACAACTTTCACAGACCACACATGGAGCTGGGGCGACATCCAATACCCATCGCCATGTGCCTTGCCTCCCAGAAACTGTCCAAGTTACTGTCGAGACTTTCACGACTGGCGGGCCGTTCCCTGTCGGTCATCTCGCCGCAAACTCTCGAATTTGAGGTCGATTTCCCCAGCTTGCCCACCACAATGACCACCTGCACTGACCCCCAGCACCGCCACCTCCTTCTCCCATCCCGGGGAAGGCCCCAGTGCGCTTGAGATGACAGAGGCTAGGACAGCGGCTCCCCGCAGCGGACACCAGTGCATCAACGCCAACATCACAAGCCTGCTTGCGCCAGTCGCGCGGCTGCGAATGGGCACCTCGGGCTCGGCCAGGAGCTGTGACGCGAGGAGGTGGGCTGGTTCCAGGAGGAGCTTCTGGCGGTCGATTTACTTGCACATCCGGACGGCACATACAGATGAGGTTGTTGGAGGAGAGAGTCGAGATGGTTAAGATCGCCCGTGGAGAGGGTGTCGGATGAGGAGGGTGTGTGGGGCGGTGATGCGTGCGCTTGGGGGAAGCTCCTCCTCCTCTTGTGGAGAGCTTTTCCAGTTCGCGGCAACTCCTCCACTCCCTGCCGCCGTTGGCGCCCACGCTCTCCCGTGTTTCCTCCTTCTCCCCAGTTGTTGCTCATATTTTGCTCTTGTTCTACCCCTCGAACCTTTATCCCCCTTCCTGGTATACCTCCCAGCATGCTCTCCTCTTTTTCCCAGTGGTTGCGCCCCTCCTTCTGCCCCCTCTCCCCTGGCCTCAAATGACCTAAGCATCGTCAAGTGCGAAAGGACCTGTGACACCTCCTCCGCCAGGTGATGGACATACACCATTCTGACCGATCAAGCCAATTCACACATAGCAGGAATGCTAGAATGGTCCCTCACTCTACTTCATCCCCCCACACCCCCTCACATACCTCTGATGGGCAATACTGCTGTGTAACACCAGGGCGGCATCCGGAGCTGCATCCTGCATCCGGCACGGCACCTCCCTCCAACTAAACCAGCCGTGGATCGACGCCACAGCCTGCACTCTGGTAGGATCAAGCAGCCTCAAAGTCGCTGGCGCAACCTGAATGGGAACACACTGCCGCGGTTTGCGCTCACCGAGTGCGCCTCCTCGATGGCTAAATGGGTGGACCGCGTGGGGAGAGCATGTTGTGGCACACACGAACCACACCTCCGCAACGAACTCGGCGTCGGCCGCATGTCCTCATTGTTCGATCCTGGCGTTGGGGTTGGTCGGGCTAGTAACAGGCCCTCGCAAGAGCTCCCTACCTACCCGTCCTTTCCCAAGTCATGATAGGCTCAGTGGCTTGGGACCGAGGAGAAACCTGGATCTGGCTCGGGCACAACTTCCCCGGGCTAACACCAGCTCTCCACGTGCCCCAGGGAACGCCGTGGCACTTGGGCAGTGACGAGGGATATAAACGGCGACTCGGCTCGTGCATTGACCGTTCCACAGCAGTTCTGGCATCCTCAAGTCCACCCAGACAGCCTGAGCCTTTCCCTCACACGCTCTTGCTCCCCGCTGTCTCCGTAGACCAAAGTTCCGATGGAGTCGTTTTACACCATCCAGAACCGCTTGGTCGCCACCCCCACTTCCGTTCTCGTCTGGTCCCTTGTCGGCTTCCTCGTTGTTGCAAATGCTGTCCACCGAACCATTCGCTGGCGCCGTCTTCGCCACATCCCTGGCCCTCCCCTGGCGGGATGGACATCCCTCTGGCTGACCAGTTCCTATTTCAGGGGTGGCTTTCTGGAAACTTATGAGGAGCTGGCCGCCAGGTTCGGGCCTGTTATCCGCGTCGGCCCAACCAGAGTGCTGTGCAGCGATGTCGACGCCCTGTACCGCATCTCGGGTGTCCGATCGCCCTACAAAAAGTCCGAGTGGTATAGCGTGTCCAAGGTGTCCAAGCATGGCGAGCATACCTTGTCGTTGCTAGAGCCTGAGACACGCCGTGAGCGCAAGAAGTACATCGGGCCGGCTGTGAGTACCCTAATGCCCCGCGCAAGGATTAGTGCTAACTCCGTCACCTCATCCAGTACTCAGGCCGCGGCGGCGTCAACTTTGAGCACGGTGCCGACCGGGCCCTCGCTGCCTTTATAGACCTCATTGAGCGAAAGTATCTCTCAACGCCCGGCCACCTCGTTCCGATGGACTTTGGCGAGAAGGTCCACTACTGGGCTCTTGATTCGATCGGTGAGATCGCCTACAGCAACTCGTTCGGTATGCTCGAGCACGATAAAGATACATATGGTATTCTTGTCGCCAACGACGCCAGCACACCGCTGATCAAGGTCCTGAGCAACCATACGTGGTTGTGGCACGCCTTGCACCGCTGGCCGCTCCTGTATCTGCTTCCCAACGACGGCGACGAGAGCGGACTAGGCGCAGTCTCCGGGTGCGCCCCCTGCTCCCCTTCCCTCCCCCCGTTCCGCGACTAATACCCCCTCCTCACCCAGACATGTCAAACAACTGGTCACCGCCCGCCTCACCGGCCCCCCGCAAGCAGACATGCTCCAGTCCTTCATCACCCACGGCCTCCGCGGCGAAGACCTCTGCCAAGAAGTCGGGATCCAGTTGTAAGTCGCCCGGCACCCACCTCCGCGCTATATCCTTCTAACGTCTCCTCCCAGCTTCGCCGGCTCCGACACAGTTGCCTCCCTCCTGCGCACAACCCTCCTCCTCCTCCTGACCCACCCCACAGCCTACCACCGCCTCCAATCCTCCCTCCCC
>FTEL01002283.1_pt1 | contig 16395 bp, 13 predicted proteins | sample 1658911 | NCBI WGS metagenome assembly FTEL01 (sample SAMEA3914869, study PRJEB12502) | metagenome | biome: forest; material: soil | place: USA | collected 2012-03-12 | depth 0.1 m
TCAGCTCGCCGGCGAGCCGGCGGGCGTAGGGGGCGAAGGGGTTGGGGGTGGAGGAGGGGGCGTTGACGAGGTATACGAGGGAGGGGTGGCATCATATGAGGGTTTTGAGGTGAGTGAGGGTTTGCTGAGGGTCGGGTTGGGGGGGTTGACTAACTGTGGATAGGTTCCCGCCGAGGAATAAGACCAATGGGAAGGGGAAGGAGGGGAGGGGGATTGGTTCGCATACTGATTATGGGCTGTTGGTCATCTCGGCGCAGGATGATGTGGGAGGTTGGTTGGTCCCTTGGGTGTGGGTAGTGAACATCGAGACTGACTGACGGTACTCAGGACTATTTATCCGCCGCCCCAGCCAAGACGAGCAGTTTGCCAACTGGAAGGAGAGCGCTGCCGGCCTAAGGGAAGATGACGCGGGCTGGCTGTACGTGCCGCCCGTGGAAGGCGTCTTTACCGTCATTCTCGGTGAGTGACCCCCGCCCCTGAGCGCTTCGACATCCTCACTTACTTGAATCAAGGCGATATGATGCAGTACCTCACGCGCAACTACCTCTCGGCAACCCCCCACAAGGTCGGCCTCAACACCCGCGAACGCTTCGTCATCGCCTACTTCCACGAGCCAAGCTTTCAGGCCGTCATCAAGCCCCTGACGGAGGGCTGCGGCGGGCAGCCGACACAGCCACCGTCGGACGAGGCCACCGGCGACGAGACGGCGGGCATCCACTACGGCACGCACTTCACCAACATGTTCATGCGGGCCTATCCCGACCGCATCACCACGCGCCGGCTGGTGGCCGAGGACCGGTACCGGCTGCTCGCGACGCCCGAGCTGCGGTCAATGGGCGCCGCTCCTGCGTCGTCGTGAAAAGCCGCCTGGGAGGGGGGGGGGCGGCGTGCGTGTCTTGGACACGGCGTCGTCGCCCCCTCCTCGGCCGTAACGCGCCGACAGGGCCGAGTGAGACATGGGACCTGAGACAGCATAATTTTGCTGCTGGCGGGTGTGTCAATCTTGCCGGTGTCACGGGGGAAACAGTCTAGAACTGTTCGAGATTTCTGCTGGCCGCCTGACACAATGCTTTTTTTGTCAAGCTCTCGGCGCTAACGGGGTTGTCGGTGTCCTTCGCAAATGAGACCCGAGGTGGAACGTGGGGGAGGGAGGGCGGTGTGAGACACGGGTGCGTTGATCACACGGGATTGACTCTTCTTGTATCTAATTATCACCCCTCTGAGGTGACTTTTGATGATTGTTTCCTAAAGTTCCCTTCAAAGGTTCACTCACTTTGGTTGTAGCCGAGTCCAGCTGGACAATTTGACCCAAGACATCTTACCCAAATCTATCCACGTGTCCCACATTGTCAAGGACGGACGGGTTTCACACCACGACTCATGATCCTGGAGAATGCCCCAGTCGCCGCATGGAATACGATGGCTGACCCAGACCTCTTTTTGACATCTGAGCCAGGCTCGCCTCATGCTGCCGCTGTCTCTCCCGGCTGCTTACCCACGGATCAGCCCCCGCGCCGTGTCTCTGGATAAGAACCAGCCACACCACCTCAACCTTGGCAGCTGTGCTGAACCCGCTATCCTTGCCCGCTGCTGCAAATGGCGTCTGAGACTGCCGTGGCGAGGACTCAGGGGTTGATAGTGAGGTTGATGTTGTTGCCGAGGGTTAGGGTTATCTAAAGTATGGGGATGGGCGTCTGGGTAAGTACCTAGGCAGGGAATTAGAGACAGTGTATTCAAGCGGTTGGCAGCTTGACTAATCTTCGAAGAGTCGATATGCAGAATGAAGATGGCGAAGCCATGTCGCTGCTCCCCCGTTTTGGTCCACGCAACTTGAATGTCAGTGTCCTGGGAGCGGATCTCATTTGCTGGAAACCAACTCGGGAATCAATGCCCCTGGCGGCGGGATAAGGATTAGCTAGGAAGCAAGCCGCCCACAAGAAGTCCACCTTGAGGGGGTGGGCGGGCCGCCCACATGGAAAGAAGCATGGTGGCGGACGAGGAGCAACGTTGAGTGTGAGAAATGGCTCAGAAGCACTCCCAAACACAAACAGCACAGTGAGGAGATTTGATGGCATGGGACTGGATACCTACACACATACTAGCTGCGGTGCTCCGACCCGGCGGGAACTGAAACGGCGCTTCTTGCACGCAGTTGCTACCCGAATTAATTACCAGCGGCCACGATCTCCTTTTGTGTGACTGGAGTACATGTCCGAGGTAACTAGGGATATATTGATCTTTAATTATCTGTGACGGGCTTGGTACCCGAAAGGGCTCCGATTTGGCTGTGGGAGTCCTGGTCTTGGTCCACTGGACTGGAGTCCCGGGTGTAAGTGAGGTGGGAACTGGGCTCGGTAAGATCAGCCGACGGCCCGAACAATGCATTTACCTTCTCGGGAGGATGGCTGATTGGCTACGGAGGATGCCAACGTCCACCCTTGTTCACTGCTATTTGACCTACCCCCTGGCCATGGATTTCCCAGCCTTGTCTTGGCCGGTGTAAAGTGCTGGGACCAAGAATATGCAGCGTGTGGGATGGCCGTTCGAATGATGTTAGAAGTTTGCGCGAATCATCGCAGCTGGTTGGCATATTCTTGTCCAAACCTCCCGCTTTGGGCAGGTCTTGAGACCCGGAGCCATGCCAACTTGGCAGAGATCCCCTTCCCGCTTGACTAGGCTCTGCGTACCACACCACCTTAGTGACTGGAGATAATCAGCATCCAAGAAAGTCGTTCACCCTTCTAAGAGGCAGTCCTCGAGTACCGCCCTCGCCATTTACCCCAGATTCCCATTCCTGCTTTGTAATTGCCGAGTAATATCAACTCCTCGCGTCATTCGCTGAATCTCGGAGGCCCGGCTCCGTCTACCACCCCATGAAAGACGGACGATCTCTCCCCCACGCAGCCGAGCGAATGAAATAGAACATTCTCATATGGGAGGTAGTATACCAAGCATGCCATTCCCGGCGACAAAATCAACATGGAGTGGCAGTTCTAAGTTGTGTCCTTGTTTAATAAGTACCCACCTGCTCGCCTCCTCCCGCCCCCTGAATCCTAAACTTTACATCAACCTCGCCAGTTCCCGCTGAACTACCGTGCCGCCCAGGTTGTCAACCCGGTTTCCACCCTCGACGACTCCACTCTCCCACTCACCTATCCCAACTTCATCCACCCCATCCACAATGAAGTTCTCCCTCGTCCTGGCCGCCGCCCTCGCCGCCCCGAGCGTGGCCGGCCACTACATCTTCCAGCAGTTCTCTGCCGGCAGCACCAAGTTCCCAGCGTGGAAGTACATCCGTCGCAACACAAACCCGGCGTGGCTCCAGAACGGGCCGGTGACGGACCTCGCCTCGACGGACCTCCGCTGCAACGTCGGCGGCGGCGTCAGCAACGGCACCGAAACCCTCGCCATGGCCGCCGGCGACCCATTCACCTTCACCCTCGACACCGCCGTTTATCACGCCGGCCCAATCTCACTGTACATGTCCCGCGCGCCCGGGGCGGTTGCGGATTATGACGGAAGTGGGCAGTGGTTCAAGATTTTTGATTGGGGGCCAGAGGGGTCAAGTTGGCCGTTGAGGAGTAAGTTTTTGGTCTCGGAGTAATAATCATGTTGGCATCTCGATCTGACGAGCCTGCTATAGTCTCGTACACGTACAACATCCCCAAGTGCATTCCCAATGGGGAGTATCTTCTCCGCATCCAGCAACTAGGACTTCACAATCCTGGCGCGCCGCCCCAGGTACGCGGCGATGGGTTTCCCCCGTGACATGAGAGAGGAAACAGGCGGCTAATAACAAAACGTGTGGGACGGCAGTTCTACATCAGCTGTGCCCAGATCAAGGTCACCAACGGCGGCAGCGCCACGCCCTCCCCCACCGCCCTCATCCCGGGAGCCATCAAGAGCACCGATCCGGGATACACAGTAAATGTGAGTAATTAATGACACTCAGGTTTGGAGAAAGTGAAGTCGCTGACGCGGTGGAAGATTTACAACGGAAACTTGAACGGCTATGTTGTCCCCGGGCCACGAGTGGTGAGTGCGGCGAGTCTTTCCTGCTGATGGACTGGCGTGCTAATTGGGGCAAAAACGGACAGTTCTCTTGCTAGGTAGGAAGCTATCTGGGTACATAGGAAATCGGGAGCGACAGGGCGAAATGCGTGTAAGCACCTCATACGAATACTAGCAACAACAACATACTGGACTGGATACCCTACACACTCCCCGGCAGTCCTTCACGAGTAGACAGCAATGAAATACGAAAAGTCAGGTGACAATCAACAACACAGAATGAGACGTAGAGACAATATACCATCAGAGCAGGTCAAGAGTCAGTCGTCCCACATGCCCTTCCCACCCACTTGGTTCCCGTTGAGCGTTTTCCCTCCGTTCATGGTAATGCCCGAGTATGAGTGAGACTTCAGAGTGACGTTGCCTTGAAACAGCCCGTCTACGACGTGGTCGCCGTTTATAACCTTTGCGTCGAGGTTGGTACTCATATGATGATACGCGTGACCCTCGACAGCCCCGGGTTTCTGCGCCGCCGTGTGAAGCTTCGCGTCAAATTTCTCCGCGATGTTGGTGATGATGTCCATTTCCATCTTGTCGGCGAACTGCCCCATCTCTCTGCGGAGCAGGTCTGCCTCCTTGGGCGGTGGGACAGGGAAGACCTTTTCGAGGTTGTCGATGTGTGTGTTGATTTTGGCGACCAGGGATTCAAAGTCCTCGGAGTCGTAGAGCGCCCATTTGGCGACTGTTAGCGTGCTGGGCTTCTTCTTGCCGCGGAGGGAGAGGCCCCGGAGCTTCTCGTGGATGGACCGGTGAGCGGGGGGAAGATCGGCGGGCGAGCACAGGGCTAGCTGGTTGGCATTCCAGGGGTCCTGCTGATATTTGGCCGACTTTGCGAAGGACGCTTCGAAGAGGTCCCTGATTTGGCACATGACCTTTTCTGCGAGATCTGCGTTGTCGAAGGTTGTGATATGGCTCCCAGGGGGAGGAAGGGCTTGGTCCGGGTCGAGACCCATGCCCTCTCCCCAGCGTGCAAGCCTGCTCTGCAGCAAGTCCAGGGTAATCTGGGAGTCCTTGAAGTCGCGTTCAAAGTTGCGGCCGAGCTGGATGATCTTGAAGCATTCCACGCAGGACGTGAAGGCTCCAACGAGACCAGCGGCCCCGGTGAGTGCGCCAAACGCTTCCGCCATGACGGTGAGTGGTTTGATGAGCAGCGGGGGGGAGATGGTGATGGAGTGATCAACAGGGGCTGGAGAGGACCGAGTGAGGGGCGAGGACAGAGTGAGAGGCGATAAGAGAAGGGAGGAGGGACGAGGAGAGAAGGAAGGGTGACGAGAGGAAGAGGGGCAAAGAGGGAAGAAAGGACGAGGAGGGATGAAGGGGCGGGGACAGAAGAAGGGACGAGAACAGAGTCAGGGGGTGAGGAGGGGAAAGGAGGAAGCAAGGAGGGGGCAAGGAGGGGAAGACGGTCTCATGCATGTATATCGGCCCGTAGATTGGCCCTCACCCATGCATCCTCGGGTCCATGTGTTACACACGAGGCCTGAAGGTCGAACATCACGGCATCCCGCCGGCCCGCGCCCCCTTTCGGGTGAAACGAGCCAACCGGGAGAGAGAATTAACCGCTGTTGGTTCATGGACATGCTTCCGATGTGTTATTAAGGCATGCTGCAGGCAGACGTGCCCGAGTCTCGTTCCGTCCTTCTCCTCTCTGACGAGCCCGAGTCTCGTTCCGCCCTTTCCCTCTCTGACGTACCCGAGTCCTGTTCCGTCCTCATTCTTTTCGACGTGCATCAGTCCCGTTCTGTCCTGCTCCTCTCTGTAGTGTCGATGGCAACGGGGTCAGTGACGGTGCACCATGGCGAACCCCCAGGGAGCGCCCAGCTTCGGTGGGCACGGCTTTCACGACATTACCATCAACAACTCGCAGGTCCATTTGGGCGATCAAATCGTGATGGGTAAGTCTGTGAAGGAAAAATGCTGAGCATGAACCCCTTTTGGGCTGTGGAAAAAACAGCATTGGGAAAGGGGAGGAGAGATAGGACAGGGAGTTGCGGAACTGGGGAGGTGAGAGGGGGGGGGGGCGCAGGCACACCTGGCCCTCAAGATCCTGCCCAAGTCTTCCCGTCTTGCTGTCCTGCCGACATCCTCCTTGACCTTGACTAGCGACGCTCCTGGCACAGCTGGCGACTGGGCTAACCTCCGCAACAGGTCAGGACCAGGACGACCTCGCCCTCAGCCGTCTGCCCCAGGTCCCGGATGTGGCCTTCAACTCGTCCAGCAGCGGTGCAGACGGGCAGTCCGAATGTCTCGATGGCACCCGCGTGGATGTTCGGAACACGATCAACAACTGGGTCAACAACCCGTCTTTGCCGTGCATCTTCTGGCTCTGCGGCATGGCTGGCAGGGGCAAGACGACCATTGCCCGCACCATTGCCATTGAGTACTCAACCAACCAACAGCTCGGCGCGAGCTTCTTTTTCTCCGACAGTTCTGGTAGCACGAGCGATCCGTCCAGGCTTGTCACCACCATCGCGTCCCAGTTGGCTGATTCCTGCTCGTGGCTCAAGAAGCCCATTGCTGAGGCCATCAAGAAGCACCCACAAGTCGCTCAGCAGGTGGCTTCCGACCAATGGAGGAAGCTGATCTTGAGGCCACTCGAAGAGTATCAGCCCACGGACACCTCGCAGCCGCCGCCCCTCGTCCTCATCGTGCTTGACGCGCTGGACGAGTGCGCGCGCCACCACGGCGAGATCCTAGAGTTTCTGTCGCACGCCCAGCAGCTCACGAAGGTCAGGCTGCGTATTCTGGTAACGAGCCGCCCCGAAGCGCGGATTCGCGAGCCTTTCGATCGCATCTATCCCTTGAACGTCTATCCCTGGCCGGGTCCAAGTCAGCCAAATGGGACGATTCGTTTCTCACTCGACGACGTGCCGCTGGAAGAAGTGGACAGGGACATTTCGATGTTCTACTACGAGCAGCTGGGCAGGCTTGCATCCCGGGAGCACATCGGGGCAAGCAACCCGAACCCAGCATGGCTCAACAACAACACTGTCAACGCCTTGGTTCGGAAGGCGGACGGCTTGTTCATTTACGCCGCAACGATTTGCCGCTATTTCCAGACGCACGACTTCCGTTCGATTCAAGAACTCCTCGACATGGTGATACCAGGCAACCAGAGCGGCCAGACGCAGCCAACCCAGGCCGCGAGCCCGCCGTCTGCCTTGCCGACCGGAGACCTTGATCGTCTGTACATGGCCATTTTGGCCAAGGCAGCGCAAGGCACTGAGCAGGCGGAGCTCGAGCGCTTCTTCAGAGACGTGATCGGCCCGCTCGCCCTGCTCTTCCAGCCGCTATCCGTCAGGGCATTCGCCAGCCTGTACAAACTGCCCGAGGCGACTTTCCGGGCCAGGCTGAGCAGGCTGCATTCGGTTCTCCGCGTGCCCGAGCAGCCTGACGAGCCCATCAGGATTCTTCATCCTTCGTTCCGCGACTCCGTCACCAGATGCTACCCCAGGCCACCAGCCTTCCCAAGCCCACCGCCATCTCAGCACCCCCACCAAGCTTGTTCGCCTAACTGGAAGAGGGACGGGTGTTCCCTGTGGGCTGGCCCAACGCACAGGTTTCATGTCGTTCCAAGACGGGCCCATCATATCCTCTGGACTGAGTGTATGAACCGCTGTCTTGCGGTCGACACCGGCTTGAAGCAGAACATCTGCGGCCTAGGTCACCCTAGCACCCGTGTGGCAAACCTCGAGCCAGGTCTGATTCTAAAATCCATCCCTCCAGAGCTGCAATATGCCTGCGTCTACTGGGCACAACATCTCGCTTCTGCCCGACCCAACGAGCCACAGTTTGTGCAAGGCTTGCTCTCCAACTTTCTGGGCCGCCTTTTCGTCCCTTGGCTGGAGGCCTTGAGCATTTTGGGAAAATACCCCGTTGCGCTCTCCGGTCTCGCCCTCGTGAGCGACTGGCTAATGGTACGTGGACTTCTTTATTTGAGTGAGCTTGCGTGTTGCTGGCGCTGACAACAAGGTGCGTCACAGCCGGGCGGGCGGGAACCCCAAACCCCTCTGGAGCACTTTGTCGTGGACGCGAAGCGCTTTGCCAAATTCTACCAACCCATTGCGCAGACGGCACCGCTCCAGCTGTACGTCTCCGCCTTCATCTTCACCCCAACGGGGAGCCCGGTACGGAAGTCGATGGTCCAATCGCTGTGCTTCCCGTCCTGGATCAGGCAACCGCTGCCCGAGGTTGACCAACACTGGGATCCCTGCCTCCAGGTCTTTGAGGCCGGTTCGGTTGTGGACGGTGGGCTGGCATGGTCGCCTACCTGCCCTGGGTTGTTGGCGTTCGGCTGCCGTGATGGGAAAATCCGGCTCCTCGATGTGCCAACTAACACCGTGAAGCTCATGATCAACGTACGCACACGCACCGTCACAGACCTCTTTGCTCCCTCAATCGCCTTCTCTCCCCAGGGCGATCGGTTGGCTGCGGTAGCCCGGGAGGGCGGTTTCAGGGTGTTCGGCCTGGAGGGGAACCTCCTTGCGGATCATGCAGTTTGCTCTCGCAGTTTCCGGGACCAGCTTTGTTTCTCGCCAATGGGCACGATTTTAGCAGTGGTGTTTGAGAAGACGATCCCTCTTTGTGACGCCAGCACCTCGGAGACTCGCCTTGAGCTCAACGTGCCACAGGCGTGCCTCATCCGCTCCATCGGCTTTTCCAAGGACCAAAAGTTCTTTGCTGCTGGAGCGCAGAACTGGGTTCGCATTTGGGATCTACCGAGACCGGACGCCGAACCACGTGTGTGGCCTTTCCCCAGCAATTACTCTGTTTGGGCCCTAACATTCTCGCCCGTGGTGGGAAGCACCCTCATTGCGATCCGCTTCAAGATTGGCCTAACCGTCGTGAAGAGGACGGACACAGACTGGGAGCATTGGATTCCTGGACACTCGAGGGGGGAATCTACTGCCGTGGCCTTTTCGCCTGACGGACAGTACTTTGGTCTCCTCAACCACCTCGACGATCAGCCTGGCAGTGCTGTGACGATTTGGGAGCGATTTGACAGAGGACACGAGCCCATTGTTACCACTGTCTTGGAATATCCCTATTCGAGGACGCTGACCTTTGCCTTCTCGCCCGACGGCAGGCTGGTGGCCACCCTGTCGACCGATAAAACGGTCAAAATATGGAATGTCAGAGAGCAAGCCGCCAGGGCGAGAGTCCCGCATCTGGTCGGGGATCCGGCCGCGATGAAACAGCTGTCCGAGCTGGCACAACTGGCATTTACGCCCGAGGACAGTCTGCTCATATCAACGTCTTCGACGTCACCCATTTTACGGCTCTGGGATCCAACCACCTGGGACCCAGAAACCGGGATGCTTCAAGCCCCGCCGCCACCTCCGCCACGGCTCCGGGACTCGGTCCACGGGACCGTTCGGACAGAACTCGATGGCTTTACAAAACCCGCTGGTGGTGGAGCCGAGACGAGCGTCTCGCCTGACGGGTCGATAGCCATTCACCCCTCCGGCAGATTCTGTGCCTCAGGACTCGGCGTGCCTGACCACAATGTGGTAGTATGGGACATTGGGACGCGCGAGGCATCGATCTTACAATTAGGTGCCTACCCACTTGATGTTCGGGCCGACTTCAACGACTTCCGCACGTCTAGGCCGATTAAATTCTCGCCTGATGGAAAGCTGCTCGGTTCGACAGCGGCAAGCAACATCTTGGTGTTGTGGGCTTCAAGTCCTGTATCACCTGCGTCATCACCACCGACTGAATGGACGATGAAACACAGGCTTCACTGCCGTTCGACTTACCTCACCGCCTTCTCGTTTTCTTCCGATTCTGAACTCATCGCAGTCGTGTTGCACGACCGCCTCCCCGATGATCCTTACCCATGTCCGCCCATCCTTGACGGACATAACCAGGAGGTGGTGCAATCTCAGCGCCCGAAACCGTATCTCGAGATTTGTGTGGTTCGTGACCATCGGATTCTGCTGGAGGTGCCCCCCAACTTTCAACAGCCTAGCCAAGACATTGACTGGCAAGGTAGAAGATACATCGTCGACATGGTTCATATCGCCAACGGCTTCTTCGAGCCCCGGTGGCGGAACATGGACGAATCCATCCCCGCCCAACCAGGCGGCCGACTGACAGTGAGCTGGGAGGATGGTTGGGTACGGTATGATGGCGAGAACATTCTGTGGCTCCCCTTCAATTACCGGTCGAGGTGTTTTGCCGTTGGACGCGAAACCGTCGCGCTGGCCCGCAACAACAACGACATCACATTGGTGCGTATCGATGAGCAGGCCATCGGACGCTTTCTGCAGGCATGCACCGTCACTGCCCAGGCTGGTGGGGGAGGTCTTGGGCAACCAAATTCGTGAGCAACGTGGCATGGCAGTATTTGGTGGCAGTTTGGGATCTATCTATGTCTTTTACTACAGTAGTGTTGATATTTTTTCTCTCGCTAGTTAACATCTCTTCGTCTTTCCCTTGCATTGATCCGATTTTTACGTTGTGCCTTGCGTCGATTGTGTTTGTCTTTCCTTGCGTGTTATCTGTGTCTTTTCCTCATGTTGGAACTAGTCGAAGCTTTTCATATTAAAATCATTTTAAGTGAGCATAAATTATGATGAACATGACTCCATTTCCATCATTCAACTCCAGTGCTACTTCGGGCTGCTTCCATAGAAGGAGTGACTGCGCGGTGATATTATGGGTGATACCTGAGCCCCTCGACTAGGTGCCTAGGTGGTAGGCAGTGTGTCACACTGCAAGTGCTCCAACAGCTTTGCATCACACCATGCCTAAACTTTATATTTCGAGATTAAAACCCAAACCCCATACTGCCTCACGGAATTTCACGCCTTCATATCGCCCGTCTTCTCTCGGTCATCCCGGTCCTTGACATCCTCAGGCTTTGCCACGCCTGCCTTTCCGATGATACCCGACCCCCGGAACGACACAAGCACAACCAGCAAGGCGGCAACGCCGAGCGCAAAGTTCCACCACTCGGCCGCGCGCAGACCGAGGAGGGAGGCGTCGTCCCACGGCTCGACCGAGCCAGCGTCCTGGACCCTGACGCCGCGGGCGCGCGACATGACGGCGGTCTGGACGGCAGTGGCCACGGCCAGACCCACGGCGCGGCCGACCTGGCCCATGGCGTTCACGAGCGCACCGCCAAGAGCCTGGTCGGACTGCGGCAGCGAGTGGCTCGTGAAGAGGATGAGGCACGGCCAGGTGGTGTCGGCGCCAAAGACGGACAGGATCATAGCGGGGAACGACCAGGCCCAGTACGAGGCGGCGGGCGGGATCGGGACGGCGAAGAGCAGCGCCGAGATGGACACGCACACGTTGCCGACAGCGAGCATGACGTAGGTCGGCACGCGCGCGAGCAGCTGCGAGACCACGGCCGCCGTGATGAAGCCCGTGATGCCCGTGGGCATGAAGCGCAGCGTCGTCTGCAGCGGGTCGAGTCCCTGGTAGTCCTGGTAGAAGTAGGTGGCGTAGACGAGGAAGCCGTTGAAGCTGCTGAAGAAGAGGGCCATGATGGCCATGGCCGCGCTGAACTGCGGATTGCGGAAGTTGGAGACTTTCATGATGGGCGCCAGCTTGCCCGTCTTCTCGAGGTGGTGCTGCCAGAAGACGAAGAGGGTGATGAGGATGAGCGAGACCACGATGAGCACGGGCACCCACGGCGTGCTCCAGCCCACGACGTTGCCTTCTGTCAGAGCAAAAAGGAGTGCCAGCAGCCCGACGGTGATCAAGAAGGCGCCGAGCCAGTCGATCGCCGGCTTAGGGCCCGCAGTTGCGGCCCCCTCGGGTTCCTTTTTGGGCGGCGGGATGACGAAGATGGCGGCCGCGCTGATGGCGAAGCCGGCGATCGCGATCACCACGAACACCCACTTCCATGACGCGAAGTGGGCGATGATGCCACCAAGCAGGTTTCCCAGGACCGCCCCTAAGGGAGCACCAGCGGCTGTTTTACACGGGCCAAGTCAGAAATAGTCCTGGGGGAGATGGAACAACACAAAAACACATACCATAACAGCTAAATGCATAGTTCTTGGCCTTGCCCGGGGGGAACGCAGTACCGAGAATCCCAATGGCGGTCGGAACGTTCGCCGCAGCGCCCTACCACCCACATCCATCGTCAGCCCCTGACACGAACAGATGCCAACCCCCCAAGCGTGCTTACCAAACCCTGCAAACCGCGAAACAGATCAAACGCAATCTCGTTGGGTATGAAGGGGTTGACCAGCGTCGTGGCGGCGAACCAGGCGGACCCCCAGACAAAGATCTTGCGCTTGCCGTAGATGTCGGCCACGCGGCCCCAGAACAGCATGAAGCAGCCAAAGGTGAGCGAGTACGCCGACAAGATCCATTGGACGCGCGACTCGGGGATGCTGAGCTCCTCGCCGATAGTCGGGAGAACGATGACCACGGCCTGCCCTGACAGGCTCTGTTTGGCGGGTTAGTTGTGGTGAGGCTTGGGAGTGGACTCCGTGAGAGAGGCTGGGGGTAAGGAGAATAGGAGACTTTGCCGACGTACATTTAAGAAACTGGCACCGGCCAGCACGACCACGAGCGCGATGCATCGCGCTTTGGAGAAGGGGAGTCCTGGCGTCAGGTTCTGATTGTCGTCTTCAGTAACCTCGGCGACATCGCTTACCTCCGACTCCTCCGAGCTCGGGGTCCCGTCGTTTTTCTTTTGGTCGTCGCGCTGTGGGAGAGACGGTTCGGGTGCTAGTGCGGTTGGGGGGACTGACATTATCACACTCAGCGAGCCGTTGGTGTGTTTGTGTTGGTAGGTCCGCGGCCTGGATGAAAGAAAGACTCGGACTCGGTCGGGCCCGGTGATGTAAATGAATATACTGCCACGGCGATGTCGGTGGATTTTTCCCGTGCCCAAGGCGTCATCCTCAAAATATTGTTCGCGAGGCAAACGATATCCTCTGCTCCACTCCCGCCTTGGGGATAGCGTCCCCATCCGTGACACACCAAGGGCGCATTGGGGTGCGTTGGGGTCGCTTGGAGGGGGTTAGTTAATCCCGGGGAACGGGGATAACGGCCCCGCGTGACCGCCTCGGCAGTTTGCCCCGTCTCTGCGTGCGGGACCGAGCGCAGCCCTCCGGCTCGGCTGCTGATGGCCCGGGGATAATAGTGAGGGAAACGTGTCGTGGCCGCCGCCCGGGTGGGCGCCGGCTTCGGGGGTCGGCTGATATGGGTCGGGGGAAATGTTCAGTGAGCGAAAGGGATCAGACAGACGCAGCCGCATAAAATACAGTTGACTTCGTGGGTACCTAGGGACCTCCTTGGAATGCTGGTCTGAAAATGACACAGTGTGTAAGGTTGCAATAGTCTGAGGACTCTGAGTTGGAATTACGTGCGGTAGATGGGAAAGGGAGCGGAGGAAAGGACGGTTACACTGGATGATATACTAAGAGGCACGCCAAGTCTAGCAATACATGATAACATTTGGGCGGACAAGCAAGGGAGAGGAGGGAGATTCAACTTTCAAGGCTAGGCCAGTTGAACACAGTGAATCCTCCGACAGTGTCCCCAGATGCCAACCCAACGGCCCCGGACAACCAACAACCCAGCCGCTGGCAACCAACGCCTCCAAGAGAGCCAATTGGCCCAGAAGGCGGCAATAGAACTTGTCACGTGCGTGTCGCGTTTAACTGGACATTGCGGAACTTTTAGGTTGGAAGCCTGCTGATAGCTGCCCAGACCCCAGACACCAACAAGCGGTCATTCCCCGACTCGCCATATTACATGCAATGGACACGCCTAGCGACAAAGACACGCTCGGCCCCTGGCTGGACGACGACTTGACTCCAACCCGGGACGCCGTAAGCGAGGAGGCAGCTGCCCCCACCGAGACTCTTGGGCCCGCCGCCGACAACGATGGGGATAACAACGAGGACCGGCCCGTCCGGGTCCTGGTTCAGACCGGGACCCATCTCATATCAGACGATCGGGACCAGTGGCGTGAAGGGAAGATGCAGGATCTGATTTGCCAGCACGTCTGGGGACGCGATTTCCACAAGTTCCGTGAGCGCGGCTGGAACTACCACTGTCACTGGACCATCAACAGCTCCGAGTGCTGGTTCCTTGTCGACCACCACGGGCCTGGCCCGACCCCGCCGCCAGACCCCCCCCTCATATGGTATCAGTGGACTCGTGCGGAGTTGTAAGTACTATGTAGATTTATCAATCCCTGAGATGGCAGTTTCGTGTCACGGCTCGTCCAGCTGATAGATCGACTAATTAATAGCATCATGGTCCACGATCCGCTTCCCCGGCGCGTCAGTCGCGAGCTCCGCCACTATCCGTTCGAAAAGAGCCCGATCCTGCACTCGCCGCCAGTTCCACAAGGCCCGGAACCGCGACGGACGTTCGCCTCACGCGCCGAGGAGATTAGGTTCTCTCGCGGTAAGCTGCTCAGCACTTTTTTGAGTCGGCTCAGTGAATGGATGGCTGAATTCCAAAGGGTACCAGGACACTCGGATGGAGGAGCCACTTCCGGCGCCGCTCTTGCGCCTCACACCAGCCGTGCGACGGCATATCTACCGCTTCGTTGGGCTCGCGTCATGGCGTGCCGACGAACCGTTCAAGTTCGACCTGCACGGCCGCGAGAGCCTGGCGTGGCTCGAGTGGCCCAAACCTCGCGAGTTCCACGGCCTGCTCCTCTCCTGCCGCCTCATCTACGCCGAGGCCGCCGCTCTCCTGTACTCGGCCAACCAATTCGTCCTCCACTATCCGCATGCCTCACCAGAGCCCCTCGCGCCGCTGCGCGCCCTCACCGCCACGTCACTGGCATCGCTGACGACCCTGACCGTCGTCCTCAACCAGGCCTCCTGCCACCTCCCCTTGGACAACGGTGGCTGCTCCGGATACTGCTGCCTCGAGCGCGACGAGACCGGCCAGGGGTGGACTGCCGGCTGGGATTGCAGGGAATGGCACCCTCCTGACAGCGGCCGCCATGATGCCCCGTTGCTTGCCCCGAGCCAGGAGGCGAGACTCGGTGATGACGGCAACGACGCACAGTTCGCGGCCGCCCAGCGGCTGCTGGCCAAGTGGCACTCGGCCGCCTCCTCCCTGTCCCTCATCACAAGTGACCGCCTCGACCTCGGCTTGGTCTGCGACATTGACCCCCAGCATCCACGGGCGCTCGAAGTTGCCCGGTCCGCCACGGCGCCGCTCAGTCTCATCCCCCAACTGAGAGACTGCCATGTCCGCCTGTCCAAAACACCTGATCCACACCTCCAGCGTGTCGCCCAGGACGCAGTCTTTCAGGCCCTTCGCATCGCTCCCGCTCCATACGAGAGCCCGCCCCTGAACAGGACCACATTGACAAGCCTCCCACGAGAGCTCCGCCTCCGCATCCTCGAATACACCGACCTAATCACCCCCAGCAGGGAGGTTACATGGAGCCCGCAGGACCAGGCCTACGTCGTCTTTTGGTACTCCGCGTACGGTGCCCACGATCGCGAATACCGCGACCAGTTTTCGCCCTGCGTGGCTTCCTTTGCGTTCGGCCGCTCTCCCGGTTGCTTTTGCCGCCGCCGCCACGCCGCGTCTTCCCCGACCTGTACGTGTTGGAGCCCGCCCGGGCCGGCGCTCTTCCTCATCTGCCGAACCCTCTACCGCGATGCCCTCCCACTTCCTTCATCTTCCTAAACACCATCAACCGCTCTCCAGTCCTGGGCAGATCACTTCGCGAAAAGGTTATTTTTGCTCTCGCTTTTCATCCTCTGTTGTTGCGATTATTTCGATCGTCGAAAACATACTGACGCAAAGTTTCCAGATCTGTTGAGCGACCTTGCCGCGGCTCCCCTGGGAAGCGCAGGGCAGCGAAGGAAAATTGATCACAAGTCGGTTGGCGACTTTGATCTTATCGAGCCGATCGAAATCGAGACAGGAAAAGGACTGAACTCACCTGGTGTTTCTCGACGCGGAGTGGTCGATGTTGCAGCCTCCGCCCAGCCAACCACGGCTCGTCCGCGCCCCACCACACCCTTTACCCCTCATGCCCAGGCAACTCAGCCACCGCTGGAGCAGGGCCGAAAACGCGTTTGGTTGGCTAAGGAGGAAATTCGCAAACGCGTTGGTGGAACTCGTTGGCACAAGGCGATTTTAGAACCACACCACCATAGAGTCGGGAAACGGGATTTAGGAAACGGTCTAATCAGAAACGGCGTTGGGACGTGGCCTACCGTATTTGTCACGTGACCCCAAGTTATGCTGAGTCAGTAACTTGCCCCAAAAAGAAACTGAACTCCGAAGTCCAGAAACACGTTTTCGACCTCCCAAGAATAACGACAGCTTTTGGTCTTCGTTGTGGTTCAGAGGGTGCGGTTTCTTGTCTTCAAA
>FTEL01006961.1_pt1 | contig 16392 bp, 8 predicted proteins | sample 1658911 | NCBI WGS metagenome assembly FTEL01 (sample SAMEA3914869, study PRJEB12502) | metagenome | biome: forest; material: soil | place: USA | collected 2012-03-12 | depth 0.1 m
CCTTCCCCTCCGCCCGCCCCACTTCACCCATCACCCTCTTCAACAACGCCCCCTCCTCAAACCCCATCTCTCCGACCCCCTCCATCTCTTGTATCCTTGGCACAACCTTGAACGCATACCCCAACCCGACCAGAAACGCCGCCCGCCGCTCCGCAAACACCATCTCCCTCGTCCCCGGCGAAACCAGCGCGTAAAAAAACGCCGTGAACCCCTCCTCCTCCCTTCTCCTTGCCCGCAGCACGCGACCCAACCGCTGCGCCTCCTGCCGCCGCGACCCAAACTGCGACGAGATCTGGATCAACACCGTCGCCTCGGGCAGGTCCAGCGACGTATCCCCCACCTTCGACAACAGCAGGGTATTGCACCCCTGATCGGTGCGGAACCGGCCCAGGATCGCCTGCCGCTGGGCGTCGGTCGTCGACCCCTGGATGAGCGGCTTCTTCAGCGTCGACGCCAGGACATCCAACGTGGGCAGGGAGTCGGACAAGACAAGGATCTTATCCCCGCGCGCCTCGTGGCGGTCGATCAGAAACGCGCAGGTGCGGAGTTTCGCCGGGTTGAGCGCCGTCAGCAGGGGGTGGTGGCGCGCGGGCAGGGCGTGCAGGTGCGCTTGTTGAAAGGCCGGCGGCAGCGGGCACCACACCTGCGCGCACTGGACTTTGGCTAGGTAGCCCTGCTGGGAGAGTTCCAGCCAGTCGGCTTCGTAGAGTTTCGGGCCGATGAGGTAGTTGAGGTCGGAGATTTTGGCGTCTTCGCGGAGGAGGGTGGCGGTCAGGCCGAGTTTGGTGTGGGACTTGACGGTGCCGATGATGGTGCGGAAGGTGGCGGCGGGGGCGACGTGGACTTCGTCGAGGAGGAGGAGGCCCCATTCGCGGGCGTGGAGGAAGGCGAGGGTTTGGGAAGAGGCGGAGGAGGTGGTTGCGCGGGTGTTGGTGAGCATTGCGTAGGTGGTGATGATGATGCCGGTGGGGGTGGTGAAGGGGGTTTTGTGGTCGGATGTGAAGAGGGCGATGCTCGAGGGGGGGATGTTGGTCCATTTGAGGAATTCGTCGTGCCATTGAATGGCGGCCATGGTGTTGGTGGCGAGGACGACGACGCTCTTTTTGATGGTGCAGGCGGCGGTGATGCCCACGAGGGTCTTGCCTGCGCCGCAGGGGAGGACGATGATGCCGCTCTCTGCGCGGCCGTTGCCGAACATCTTGGCTAGGCTCTGTTCTTGGTATGGACGGATTAGGGTTCCCGGACGCAGGTCGATGTCGAGGTCCGGGTTGGCGGCGTCGTCGCGGAAATCGTACTCTTCCGAGGCGGGGAATTGCAAAGCCAGGCACCGCTCCGCAACTGCGCTCACCTTGGAGTCTTTGATTTGGATAGCGTGGGTAACGGGGCCGAGATTAGTATTATCATCTTCTTCCAGCATGGCCTGGAGGCAGTCGTCTTCGTCCTCGGTGTGTTCCCGGACCGGTCCACGATTCAGCCTCGCCAGCTCGGCTTCGCGCTGCATGGCCGCGTCCTTCGTCCCGGCGATGGTCAGGCCCGCCACGTCCAGGGCTTGCTCCCATGTCTCCTCGGTGCCCTCAACCCGGCAGAGGCTGACCTCTGGGTCACGCATCAACAACTGGAACACGGCTTTGTCGGTGGTTTCCAAATGGTACCGGTTGTTCCTCAGCACGAGTTTCACCTTGCCGTAGCTCCCTCCGCATTGCTTGATGAAGGCAACGACGTTGGGCGGCAGCCTGGTCTTGGAGAAGAATTGCAGTGTGGCGACCATGGTGGCAGGCGTCAACCCGGCCGCAACACCAGCATACAGGCTGTGGATGGTGAGCCTGTACTCGTGCATCAACGCGGGGCGCGTGGTGGGCTCGGCGATGGTGGCCAGAAAGTCTCGCACGCGGGGCGCGTCGTAGTGGAAGTTCTCGAGGATGATTTTGCCGCGGCCGTCGACCCAGAGCGGGCGGTCGGTGTGGTCAGGCTCGAGAGGCAGGGCAGTGAGGTCATGGTCGGCCGGGAAGAGGGACGAGGCAGTGTCCTCGACCCCTGGTCTGAGGGTGTACGGGAAGTCGCTCATGTCGAATTTCTTTGCGGTTTGCGCGACCAGCATGCTGAGGCTGTCGTCCTCCTCCCCATCACGACCCTCATCCTCCCCACCACCGCGCACCTCGTCTTTCACGACCCTCTGCCTTGATGAAGACCCTTCCGGCGCTTTTTTCTTTGCCCTGCTGCGTCCTTGAATCGGGACGTCCGCCTTCCGCTTCGGGGCCATTGCAGGGCGTCGATATCCCGAAATGGGGGAGTGTTGTCGAGTCGAAAGGAAGGCGGGATGTTGGTTGTTGCCTGGGGGTGTGACGACAAGTTACCTATCAGCAAACCCAACAGTCGTCCGCTGGCGAATCAGCGCTCAGGTCGGCCTTGCAGACAAGACTTCAATCGTTTGACGCCCTTCTTGTCTGGGCTTTGTTCTCGGATTTAGGCGTTTGTCGTGGCTTGGATTCTGCATGGTAATGGTTTTTGGAACAAAAATAGTGTCCAGTTCTTATACATTATTCTCGGGGCACGGGGAGACGCTCAGAACGTCTCGAGTCCCGCGTGACCATTGAGATGCATATCAACAAGGCTCGAGTCCGACCGTGGACCGGACAAAGGGTGGATTCCACCCTCAGCACGGGCAAGCTGGCACGCAGTGGCCAGTGGGAGAAAACCATTCTATCCAAGCACTGCTCTATAACCCGAATCAATTGCCTGCCTGCCTGCCCTTTAGAACCCTTCGCGTTCAAGCAGCGCTGTCAGCAGCAAACCCACATAAACGCCAGCGCTGTACACACCAGTCCAGCCTCATGATCAGTAGGGACAGCACCCGTCCTCCCCAAAACCCGATCGAGCCAGCCACAACAAAGGAAAAACAAGACCCCTCTCGCCGCAGAAGCGAATGTTAACACAGCCTGAGAAACCCCCCACAAAAAGAAATGATACAAACCATTCGAGCCCAACAATGTTGTTGTTGTTGTTGCTGCCCCCTCATCAGTCATCCCACTCCTCATCAAGCTGATCAATCAGCCGATTCTCATCATCGCGGTTCCTGTGCCTCCCACTGGGCGACCCGGAGAGCGTGTGGTACCCCCTCCTGCGGGGAATGATACGTGCGCACGAGGACGTCAGGATGACAAACAGATCCTATTGATTCCAAGCATCAGCCAAGAAGCCGCCCCCTCCCCGTAGCCGTAGCCGCTGCCCTCTTGCTCACCTTGACAAACCCCCAGATCCCCGACCACAGGCTGAAATTCGGCAGCTGCCGCCACCCCCTTGCGTGCGCGACCGTGCGCTGGTAGAAGACGCCGCCGACGACGTAGACGAGCACGGCGATGAAGAAGATGATGGCGAAGACGCTGCCCGGGCCGACGCTGCCGGGCTTGTGGGGCTCCGCGCCCGCGCAGGCGTGCTGCGAGCGCACCTCGAAGAAGTAGGCGCACTCGTCGGGGTCGGTGCCGACGAAGGAGAAGGCGGTCGGGGTGTCCGGGTCGCGGTCGCAGAGGAAGGAGATGGTGGCGGATTTGCGGCGGAGGGTTTTTTCTTTTTGTTTTTCCTTTTCTTTCTCTTTTTCCTTTTCCTTGTCTTTCTCCTTCTCTTTCTCCTTCTCTTCGTCCTTCTTCTTGTCCTTGTCCTTCCGGTCGTCTTCATCGTCGTCGTCGTCGTCATCGTTCTTGTAGGTTCGGCTGGGGTCGTACTCGTCCTCCTCGCCGTCGTCATATCCGTAGTGTTTGTACCGCGCCCCGTCGTGTACGTTCGATCGCTTGTCCTTGCTCTTGTCGGCAGAACCGCACGGCGAGCCGCCCGTGTATTGGAGAACGAGCTTGCGCCCGCGAGGGGTCAGGTCCCCTGATCCTTGGCTATCGCGGATGTCAGCTTCATGCAGTGCCCGCGCCGGACGGCGGGGACAACGCACCCTAATGAATAGATCTTCCCCTTGGTCTCATAGTACGCGCTGATGTTGCTCCACAGCGCCGTCTCCACGCCGACGACGTCGGTCACCTTCTTGACCACGGGCTCGCAGACGTTCAGTGTAAAGTTCGACCCGTAGTCCCAGCCCCGGGCGATGTAGTCTTCGCTCGGCACGCCCTTCGCGTGCTTCTCGCCCTCGACGGGGGCAACGGCTGTGTCGGGGCGCAGGTCGAAGAAGGCGCCGCTGGTGGCGGTTGCGACGCAAGGTGTTACGACGGGGGTGGAGGTGGTGGTCGTCTTGGTCGACTCCTCGGCCGCAGACACTCCGGCGAGCGCGGCCATGGCGAGGAGAACGCCCCGCGAGGAGAGCTGAGGATGCATCTTGGGTATGTCGTCGTTGGTTTCGGAGGGGAAGAACGGGGAGGGTGATGGTGATGGCGACGGCTTCGGGAGTGGATTCGGAGCGGGGTGGTCAAGGTGTGGGTGACGAGGCGCGCCGTCGCGCAGAGCGATCGTAGAGGGGGGCAGCGGCTCTCATTCACAGAGGGACAGTCGAGCGGACGCAGGCAGAGCAATTGGTCGACGGCGACGTGTCCGGCTCGATGCGCGACTCAGTTGGAGATGCGGTTGAAGATGGTATCTTGAAACCCCCTGATGTGGCGTAGGCAACTGTTACTCCAGAGGTCGGGTCCCTGTTTGCGACCTGTCCTTGGGCCGGATGAGCTTGTGATTGGCGGCTTGGCATTCTCAGCATCCCCTGTCGCCCTTGTCCCCCTTGCAGCACTTAGCACCGGAGGGTTCTCTGCCCCAACTTTTTATCGGAGACCGCGGCCTCCATGCTTCGTCAGACTTGGAGATCAGACCAGACGGACCTCGACCCAAGCAAGTACCGCAGTGTGGTCCAGTCAACGGCAAGGATGGTAACATCGGATAAGTGCGCGCCAGAGGAACCTCGAGTGGGTTTTATTTCCGCATCTCCATGTCTGAGCTGGGATGCTGATGTTTCGATCTCCGATGCAGCGCACGAGCCGTGTCGCGCCAAGGCAGAGGGAGGCCCCGCCCTCACTAAAAATGACCGCCATCCCTGTCATTGCTGTTCGGTGCCCATCAGGCCATCCGGATCGCGACGTGCCGGCCCAGGATCGATCTTGACCAAACTCTCGGCGTTGAGAAGCTCAGCCGACCCGGAACGCCAGCACCCGACGGCCAGAACCCCACGAACGCGACGAAAGGAGGCGCAGCGCGGGGGAGACATCGACATTCTTTGCAGAGCATTGCGCGTCGCAATCGCACAATAAAGAGGAGCTGGCAGCTCTCGAAAATCTGTTGTCCGCCAGCTGCAGCAACTTGAGCTACCCCTGAAACAACAATGGCGCCCAAGGCGAAGCAGCAACACGCTGCGCAAAACGCGCATGGCTACGAGTTCTTTGGCCCGTGAGTCTCAATCTTTGCCCCTGGATGCAGTCTTACGTGCATTTGCGATTACGGCAGCTGACACTCCCCAGTCCTGGCGCTGCAGCCATCAGCTTCGGACTCCCCATCCTCGTCTACGTCTTCGCCTTCGCCTGCAACGACATCTCGGGCTGCCCCGCGCCCTCGCTCCTCAGCCCGAAGACGCTCGATTTCGAAGTCCTGAAGAAGGAGGTCGGCTGGCCTGAGAATGGCATCTGGGGGCTCGCCAGCTGGGAGGCGACGGGATGGACACTGGCATACTACCTCTTCAGCGCCGTGCTGTACAGGATCCTCCCGGGGACTGAGGTTATCGGGACTGAGCTGGCCAACGGCGGGCGCCTGAAGTACAAGTTCAACAGTGAGAAACCCCCTTGCTCGCTCTGAAGCCGAGACCATCCTCTAACATAAACACACCCAGGCCTGTCGTCGACCCTCTTCACCCTCGTCATCTGCGCCGCCGGCACCGTCGCCCAGGGCGCCGACTTCCCCCTCTGGACCTACATCGCCGACAACTACATGCAGATCCTGACCGCCAACGTCCTCATTTCGTACTTCCTCGCCTTCTTCGTCTACATCCGCAGCTTCAGCGTCAAGCCCGGCAACCCCGAGTTCCGCCAGCTGGCCGCCGGCGGCGTGTCGGGCAACATGCTCTATGACTGGTTCATCGGGCGGGAGCTCAACCCGCGCGTGACGCTCCCCCTGATCGGCGAAGTCGACATCAAGGAGTGGATGGAGATCCGCCCCGGCCTGACAGGGTGGATCCTGCTCAACTGCGCCTTCGTGGCCAAGCAGTTCCGCACCTTTGGCTTCCTCACCGACGGCATCATTTTCATCACCATCGTCCAGACCATCTATGTCCTCGACGCGCAGATCATGGAGCCCGCCATCCTCACCACAATGGACATCACCACCGACGGCTTCGGCCTCATGCTCTCCTTCGGCGACCTCGTCTGGGTCCCCTTCATCTACACGCAACAGACCCGCTACCTGTCCACCCACCCGCAGTCGCTCGGCCCGCTGGGTCTCGCCGGCGTCGCCGCCCTCCTCGTCGCCGGCTTCGCCACCTTCCGCCTGTCCAACTCCCAGAAGAACGCCTTCCGCACCGACCCCAACGGCCCCGCCGTGTCCCACCTCAAGTACATCGAGACCAAGGCCGGCACGCGCCTGCTCATCTCGGGCTGGTGGGGAATCGCTCGCCACATCAACTACCTCGGCGACTGGCTGCAGGCGTGGCCGTACTGCCTGCCGACGGGGCTGGCGGGGTACACGATCCTGTCGGGCGCGGCGGCCGGCGCGGTGGGTGCCGCCGAGGGGGCGGTCAAGATGCTGGATGGACGGGTGGTGGTGCCCGGCGAGGCGAGGGGGTGGGGCGCGGTGTTTACGTACTTTTATATTGTGTACTTTGCGGTGTTGTTGATTCATCGCGATCGCAGGGATGATGAGAAGTGCTCGAGGAAGTATGGGGAGGATTGGGAGAAGTATAAGAAGATTGTGCGGTGGCGGATTGTGCCGTTTGTTTATTAGATGGCTGTAAATGGGGAGGTGGAAGGAGGAGTTGGCGGTGTTGAGGGGGTGGGGGTGTTTTGTCAAGATGGGTGGGTTTGGGCGAGTTTCAGGGGTCTTGGATGGCTGGTATGGGTGGGTGGGATGGGAATGGAAAACGGGGGACCGGTGTCTGGGAGTCAGTGGGAGATGACGTGACGGGATGGGATGAGGCCAAAACTTTCATCAACTACCGCGGTGTTAGGACCGCACATAGCGTAAATGTAATACCTATTTTTGCTCTCATTCTCATCTCCAATTCCTGCTTCTTGCCCCTGCTGTCGCATGCTGTCCTCAGTGGCAGAAACCCCCAGCCCAAGGCGGTGAACCCTCCCCAGCACTGCACGTGACCTTATTGTGGGCCCCCAACCATCAGCAACCGTGCGCGCCCAGGCCATCCATCACGGTTCTCAACATCAAACAATCCACGATCGCCTCTGCCTGCGACCCTGCCAGCCGACCGCGTTTTTACCTGCTGATTCATCCACCCGCGCCACATTCATCAACCACAGTTCAAGGGAGATTACGACAAGATGGCGGACGTTAATATCCAGTAAGTTTGATGAATTGTTTTATGCTGGTCGCTGAGATGGGTTTTGCTGACATTGGATGGACAGGGCGCTGCTGCAGAAGCCGCGGAACGAGTGCACGTGAGTGTTTGGCGCATGCTCCGATTTTGGGAATGAGGCGATGGATGGAAATGCTGACCGATGGATGCTTGGGAGATGACAGAGAGTATGAGATTGCGCAGCTGGTATGTTATTTCCCATCACTGGAAGAGGGGAGAGGAGATGGGCTTGATGCTGACCGCTGCGGCAGGAAAACTGGGAGATGAGCAACGGCCCGCTGTCGCTACTGCAGACGGCCGTGCGGAGCCACTCGCAGGTGCTGATTAGCATCCGGTCGAATCGCAAGTTGTGAGTTGGATCTTTGGGCGGGAGGGAGGGCGCGAGAGAGGGAATCTGGTTGGGCGGGATGCTGATTGTTTTGGGGAGCAGGCTTGCGCGGGTCAAAGCTTTTGATCGCCACTGCAATATGTGAGTTTTGATGATAAGGTTTGGGAGTTCACGCTGTTCTTTGGCTGACATTTTGACAGGATCCTGGAGAATGTCGTAAGTGCTCGACAGTAGGAGTGGTGGTGGCCTTGCTTGAGCTTTCTCGAAGGAGCCAGCCTGGACGATGCTGACTTTTGCTGCAGAAAGAGATGTGGACCGAGACGCCAGTACACAATGGCAAGAAGGGCAGGCCGGTGAACAAGGATCGGTTCATTAGCAAGATGTAAGACTTGGTTCATTGTCTTGGACGGCTGACTTCCATGCTGACAGAATCAACAGGTTCCTGCGTGGCGACAGTGTCATCATTGTCCTCCTGAGTTAAGGAGGGATGGATGTTTGGAGGACAGATTGATGACATACTGGAAAAGGGCCGCTCATGGCCCTCGGAGGGAAACCGGTGGTTGAAGGACCTCAGACATCTAGTTGGGGCCAGGGACGTTGGCTCAACACTGGGAGCAGCGACGAAACGAGACTGGGATAAAGCAAAATAAAGAGGTTAGGCGTCCTGAGTTTGGCGTTTTCCATATACATTGGTTAAGCTGAAGCCATATTAGTCCTCATGTCGGCTTAGTGTTGCCCGCCTATGTTCAACATCTATCAGTTCACCAGACCAAGGCCACGCCAGATTCATCACCACCTGAGCTTGGGTTTGTTGAAAACTGGATTCCGTTACCGGGCAGGCTTGAGCTTGAGTCTCTGAATCCTGTTGAACACGAAACACAATGAAGTGCCCGGTGTCGTCCTTCACATCATCCACAAGCCCCTCGCCTAACCACACCTCGGCGCCGTTTCCGGCTGCTTCCATTCAGGCAGTTGAACGTGTCGCCATTCCCATATTGCCAACAATCCCCTCGCCTAACTGCACCTCAGCCCCGCCCCTGATTCCGGCGCCTTCCATTGGGGCACTTGAGCGTGTCAACCTGCAGTTGCCCCTTGGATTTCCTTCTTTTTCACCTTGCCCACTATTTTTTGTGACGGCGGAAGCGGTGCTGATTTCTCTTTCTTCCACCACACTTGCGGGAACCAAGTCTGCTGGCTCACCAGACTCTTGGGTCAGCCTCGATTCTCACCTTTACTAACCGCTCGATCGCAATTTGTTCACTGTCTCGTCGCTCTCCCATCTCTTGATTTCCTCGCCTTGAGGTCTTCTCTCTCGTTCCTCGTTTTCGTCGCAACAACTACCCTTTCGTCGCAACAACAAGGTGAAGTCTGCTATCGCAAGATCGCCTTGAAAATGGCCCAGCGGCGGCATTCGGCAGGTATGTATATCTTCCGTGGCAAATCTGGTCAACTAGCCTCGTTTTATCTCTTCCTACCGCCCAAATTGTACCATGTTGACCGCCACATCGACCAGACTTCCGCGGCCTCTCCGGCCAGGACCGGCCCGGCTTCCGCTTCGACCAACCCGGCGACTCTGAGCAGGCCCAGCGGGCGGAGCAGGCCCTGCGCCGCAATTTATACCCGTCGTCAAGCGGACAGTCTTTTCCCTCGCCGCTCTTCGCTCTCCCCCCGTCCTCCCCCGCTGGCTTCGGCAGCTACCGCCTGCTGCCCGCACCGACCCTGTCCCAGTTCGATTATTCGACCGGGGCGGGGTTCGGTGGCATGACCCATGGCCTGCCCGTCTGCGGACCTGAGCCTGGCCATGTCTTTCGGCCGGTGAGCGACGCCGGCGCGGTGCGGCACCTCATCCGGCCCGATCCGGACGAGGAGCTGGACATGTACAGCGGCCGGAAGGACTCGCCTGAGAGCTGCAAGGGCCTGACGAATGCGGAGCTGGACAGCCTGCGGGCTAGACTGCGGGCCCTGGAGGATGGCGCCGAGCAGGCTGTGAAGGATAGGCTTCGCGCGGAGCAGGTCATGGAGCGGTCTAACCGGGCTGTCAGCAGCCTGTTGGAGGAGTTGAGAAGTAAGCACGCGGTCTATCTATGTTTCGAGTGATTGTTTATATCGACATATCGACTAACAACGCTCAAGTTTTGAGAAGTCGACAGGTTCCTACCTTCGCCCCGGCCAGTGATGCCAACGTTATGAGGGACCATCCTCAGACCGATGCTCTCATCACCCGAATTGCGTCCAGCAACTTTGAGGGCCTTACTCCTGGCCAGCTCGCGGCTACCTTTGCCTACGAATCGGATACCCTCGCCCAAGCCAAGCGTCCGCTCTCCGAGACCTCCAAGAGGATTACACTTGAATCGTCCAAGCGAGCGAAGACCGCTGACGAAGCTCTTTTCACCAGCCAGGGCACCAATACCATCCCTGTCCAGCCCGTTGCCGGACCTTTAATCGGTGAGGGAGTTAAGGCCATCCCTGCCCAGCCTGCTGCCGGACGTTCAACCGGTGAGGGAGCTTCTAGCAAGGCAGCCGAGCCCATCCCCACCATCAACATCGACCAACCCGCCCACGACCTCCTCACATTCCTCAAAACAATGGACTGCCGCTCCACCGCCTCCCTCCTCCGCCTCCGCGCCTACACCACCGGCCCGCGCCCCTTCGAATTCCCCCTCCTAACCGAAACCACCCCCAAAGACCGCCTCCACTACATCCTCAAGATCGGCGGATCCCTCAGCACCCCCATCTCAGCCGACCCGGCCGACTTCCCCGCCCAGTCCGCAAACGACAGCGCCGAGATCGAAAAACTCAACATCCTCGAACTCGCCATCGGCGCCGACATCGCCGAGACCAACAACAACACCCCGCTCCCACAGTACTTGATACCGCTAGGCGAAGTCTACGCCATCAACCACGCCAACCCCAAAGGCCAAGAAGTCTGTTCAACCAATTTCTACGTCCTCCTCGACATCGCCACACCGCAAAAGAGCATCTGGATGTTCTACCGCTACCAGCGGCCCGTCGCGGGCGCCAAGGGCGGCACGGAGTGGAAGAACACTGATGGTCCCGGCAGGCAGGGGTATTTTCGGAGTGGAGGCGGGGGGAGGGTGTGTGATGCGGTGTGTTTGTTGGCCGGGGTGGCGGGGTGGGAGAGTGCCGGGGAGGAGATGGTGAAGGTGGGGATGGAGTGTTTTAGGGAGGGGGGGAGGAAGTTGAAGGGGGTTTTTATGGTGCCTGCGTTGGGAGTTATGAGGGAGGTTGTTGAGAGGGGTTGGGCGGAGGGAGGTGAGAAGGAGGAGGAGGGAGTTGAGAAGGTCTGAGGGGAGGGGGTGATGAGGTCTGAGAGGAGGGACCGGTCGTTTGAGAATGGGATGCCGGGCTGCGATCCCGAGCTGGGGAACAACAGTGCGTTCGTCCGTAACGGGCGAGATTTCGGCGCTGGCTGGGGGGTCCGGGTGGAACTTGAACATATTTTTACCTCGCTCGGTACCAAGATAGCTGTGGCTTTTTTGAAGCCACAAATGACAACATCGTCTCTTACTTCTTCAACCGCCCACAGTGTATCCACAATCAATAAGTCGGCGCTCCGGCCTCCTGTCCTCCGACGGGTATCCCGACCCGGCGCATCGCCATGTAAGACAACAACAACACCAACCCAAGCGCTCGGGACATCTGGATCCCCGGGGGACGCCATGTTACGTTTCCCCGTGTTCCCAACAACCTCAGCTCCCACGATGCAGCAAAGGGCGTGACGCCGAGGACTCAATGCAACACAAGACCCGACCCGAGGAGTCGAGGCCAATGCGGAGGAGGCAGCAAGGTGTCACCTATTACACAGCGCCGTGACGTATTACTGGTGCCGCCAGCGTGATGCGAACAGCCTGTTGGCCATGTGGTCCGGTCCGTTTGTAGGTAGGCAGGCACATACGGCAGAATGCAGCGTTAAAAGGGCCGATGCGGTGCAGGAACCAGGGATTTTGGGGACGCTGTCAACGGCGGGTTCGGCTGGAGGTGGGTCGGAGAGGGGAAGGCGGGCAGCGAGGATGGAGGGAGGGATGGAGGGGGGGTTGCTGTGATATTGACATGGCCAGCAAGGTAATTCCGTGGGGCGGCATGAACAGTGTTAATAAGGGCTGAGAAAAGGAGGAAGGAGGAAAAGAGACAAAGACCACACGACACGAGGATGCAAACTGCAGAGGGGAGCTTTGGCCTTTTTGTGCTGCGAGGCCCAATCTCGAGAGCAAGTCGTGTGTGTGTTTGACACAGATGCAGTGGATGGATGCAGCTTGGCGCAAATGCCGATCTCAGTCCCCGCGAATCTGGTCCTTTCTCCTCCCTTATTGCACTTGAATTGCAACCCGCGCCCGCTGATTCGCGCGGCAAGGACGCACAACAGCACGCACAGACAAGCCGAGATGGAGCAGCCCTTGCTGGATTAGGCAGGCCCTGAGCAGGACAACATCTTCCAGCGTCGCACGGCACCTGGCAACGTTACTATAGCACTCACACCTCTCCATTCACATTCGCACTCCACCCCACCGCAGGCAGCAGAGTTGGAAGTCAAGACCATCCCAAGTTGTGCACGTGGAGAACGCGGATTTGCATTCACAGGCCCCAATCCCCCCAATTCCCCCAATCCCTGCCCCTGCCCGTGATCCCATCTGGCAGGGCCACGGGCGATCTGCAGCGCCAAGCAAAACGCCCAGCAGCGCCCTTCCCAGCATCTGGACCAAGCCATCAATCAGGGCAAGCCACAGGCACAGGACAGGGCATTTGACGGGCAGCGCAGGGTCTTCCCCGGCTGCGACATGGCGCTCCCCAACCCTTGCATCTCCCATGTCTGCTCCCCCGCTGCCCTGATCGGCCCGTTTTCAGCCCAAATCCCGACCCGAGAACTTTTGTCGCATTCCCCTTTGCAAACGCCGGTGCGGGGGAAGCCTGTCCGAGCCCGCTCGAGGTGAGCGAGCGAGCACCTCGGCAGCGGACAGGCGATGGGGATGCGATGGGGGTTGTTGTGGTCGCGATGGATGGATGGCAACGCCGAGGAGGGGAGGGAGGAGGGGAAGGAGGAAAGAGGGCCTTTTGGAGGATGCCTGGCATGGCACGCGCACGCGAAGGTGGTCCCAGACAGCCAGCCGATCCGTGGGTTGAGGGAAACATGCAGATCTTGGGGCAATCTTAGCAGCGGCCGTTATTATATAACGGCTTGCTCGTGTCTCGCCGTCTGGACCTCTGCCACCTCTTCCACCCCGTCGTCGTCCTTCCTTGGTGTGTTTGTTGTTGTGTGGGTTGGTGATCCGACTCGATCCATCTCTGGCATCTTTCTAGTGTGTTTGCGTCTTAGTCTCGTCTCGCTTGACCTAGGGCTAGAGACCTCCTCCCCTCCCCGCCGTCCGACGCCCCCTCCCCCCGACCCGGGTCGCTGCAGCTGCTGCTTCTCGTGCGAACCGAACACAAGATCGGATCTCACCGCGCCCGGACCGCGCCGCTGAGTCGTTGTCGCCATGAAGCCCGCCGCTGCTGTCATATGTCTCGTCGGTGGCGCGTTTGCTGCTGCCACGGGTGACTCGGCAAACAAGGTATGTAGGCTTGGCCGCAGTGGCGTTTTCTCGCCGGCCGTTGATTCTTCTTTATATTGTTTGGCACCCCCGCCCGATCTACTCTACGTCCAGGGAGTGACGTTGTCGTCGTGGATGGTCTGTCTCTCGTTCGTCCACTACCCTTCCCCCTTCCCCCCTTCCCGGCTCCCCGGATCTTCACACCTTGCAGTCACGCATCGCGGGAAAGTCTACCCGCGGCTGCATCGCCGCTTTACCCAGATTGCCGCCCGCCGTTGAGCGTTGCAGCCTGCCGCCAACATGCAGCTCCAACATGCAGCCCTTGCCCTTGTCCTGGTCGTGGGGGCCGCAGCCGCTGACAACAACCGCCATCGACAACAGCTCGACAGCAGGGCCGCCTTGGAGAAATCAGCGCCCTTCTACCCCTCGCCATGGATGAACCCGGATGCCGATGGCTGGAAGGAGGCCTACGCAGAGGCCAAGAAGTTTGTCTCGCAGATGACCCTGCTTGAGAAGGTCAACTTGACTACTGGTATTGGGTGAGTGAACTCTCGCTGTTGATTCCCCCCCTTCAAATCCTCTCATGCTAACAGACCCCCCCAGCTGGGCCTCGGAGCAGTGCGTCGGCAATGTGGGCGCCATCCCCCGCCTGGGCCTCCGCAGCCTGTGCATGCAGGATGCCCCCGTCGGCGTGCGTGGCACAGACTTCAACTCGGTCTTCCCCTCCGGCCAGACCGCCGCCGCCACCTTTGACCGCGGTTTGATTTACCGCCGCGGCTTCGCCATGGGCAAGGAGGCCAAGGGCAAGGGCGTCAACGTCCTGCTCGGCCCCGTCGCTGGGCCCCTCGGCCGCATGCCCGCCGGCGGCCGCAACTGGGAGGGCTTCTCACCCGATCCGGTGCTGACTGGTATTGGCATGGCTGAGTCTATCAAGGGGATTCAGGATGCGGGCGTGATTGCTTGTGCTAAGCACTTCATTGCCAATGAGCAGGGTAGGTGACTGCAGATGGGATCAAACATGAAGAGATACAACTAACACCTTGCAGAACACTTCAGGACACCCGGCGACCCCGTCAAGGAGGCCCTGTCGTCCAACATCGACGACAAGACCATGCACGAGCTCTACCTCTGGCCCTTCGCCGACGCCGTCCGCGCCGGCGTCGGCTCCGTCATGTGCTCCTACCAGCAGGTCAACAACTCGTACGCCTGCCAGAACTCCAAGGTCCTTAACAACCTGCTCAAGGACGAGCTCGGCTTCCAGGGCTTCGTCATGAGTGACTGGTCCGCCCAGCACACCGGCGTCGCCAGCGCCGTCGCCGGCCTCGATATGACCATGCCCGGCGACACCGAGTTCAACACGGGCCTCAGCTTCTGGGGCACCAACCTGACCCTTGGCGTGCTCAACGGCACCGTCCCCGCCTACCGCATCGACGACATGGCCATGCGTATCATGGCCGCCTTCTTCAAGGTCAGCAAGAGCATCAAGCTCGACCCTATCAACTTCTCTTTCTGGACCACCGATACGTACGGCCCGCTACACTGGGAGGCCAAGAAGGACGTCCAGCAGATCAACTACCATGTCGACGTTCGCGCCGACCACGGCAACCTGATCCGCGAGATCGCCGCCAAGGGGACCGTGCTGCTCAAGAACAACGGAGCCCTCCCGCTGAAGAAGCCGAAGTTCATCGCGGTCATCGGTGAGGACGCCGGCCCGAACCCGAACGGGCCCAACTCGTGCGGCGACCGCGGCTGTAACGCCGGCACCCTCGGCGTCGGCTGGGGCTCCGGCACGGCCAACTACCCGTACTTGGTGACCCCCGACTCGGCGTTACAGGCCCGGGCCGTCCAGGACGGCTCGCGGTACGAGAGCATCCTGTCCAACTACGCCACCTCGCAGACGCAGGCCCTCGTCTCCCAGGCCAACGTCACCGCTATCGTTTTCGCCAACGCCAACTCGGGCGAGGCCTACATCACCGTCGACGGCAACATGGGCGACCGCAAGAATCTCACCCTCTGGGGCGAGGGCGACGCCATGATCAAGAACGTCGCCAGCCACTGCGCCAACACCATCGTGGTCATCCACTCCGTCGGCCCGGTCCTCCTCACCGACTGGCACGCGCACCCCAACATCACCGCCATCCTCTGGGCCGGCCTGCCCGGCCAAGAATCCGGCAACTCCATCGCCGACGTCCTCTACGGTAACGTCAACCCGGCCGCGCGCTCCCCCTTCACCTGGGGCGCCACCCGCGCCTCCTACGGCCCCGACATCATGTACACCCCCAACAACGGCGCCGACGCCCCGCAGCAAGACTTCACCGAAGGCGTCTTCATCGACTACCGCCACTTCGACCAGACCCCCAACAACACCGACGTCCTCTACCCCTTCGGCCACGGCCTCTCCTACACCACCTTCTCCTACCGCAACCTCCGCATCACCAAGTCCCACCCGTCCACCTACACCCCGACCACGGGCAAAACCCCCAAAGCCCCCACCTTCGGCTCTTTCTCCCCCAACCCGAAGGACTACCTCTTCCCCTCGTCCGAATTCCCCTACCTCCGCCACTTCATCTACCCTTATCTCAACTCCTCCAACCCGCGCGACGCCTCCCTCGACCCCCACTACGGCCAGACCGCCGCGCAGTTCCTGCCGCCCCACGCCACTGACGACACACCCCAGCCCCTCCTGCGTTCCTCGGGGGGTTCCTCCCCGGGCGGCAACCGCGGTTTGTACGACGTGCTCTACGACGTCACCGCAGAAATCACCAACACTGGAAAAATCGTCGGCGAGGAGGTGCCGCAGCTGTACGTCAGCCTGCCGGGGAAGGGCCAGCCGAAGGTGATGCTGCGCGGGTTTGAGAGGATGCGGATTGATCCCGGGCAGACGGTTGAGTTTAGGGTGCGGTTGACCAGGCGGGATGTGAGTAGCTGGGATGTGGGGGTGCAGGATTGGGTGGAGGAGAAGGGGGTCAGGAAGGTGTGGGTGGGGAGGAGTTCGAGGGGGTTGGAGTTGGAGGGGGTGTTGC
>FTEL01004967.1_pt1 | contig 16384 bp, 10 predicted proteins | sample 1658911 | NCBI WGS metagenome assembly FTEL01 (sample SAMEA3914869, study PRJEB12502) | metagenome | biome: forest; material: soil | place: USA | collected 2012-03-12 | depth 0.1 m
GTAGTAAGAGTACTACTCTTCGGCTTAGAGATTAATACCTTCGAACGGGAAGTCTCTAGCGGCCTCCTTACTTCTTAACGTAAGTACGAGAAATAGAGGCAGAAGGGTCCTATTAGCAAGCTTTATAACTTCTGTTAAGTAAGTATATATCTTCTAGCTGATCTTCTAGTACTAACTATAAGAAGGAAGTCAATAGGTCGGACTTCTGGACTAGAAAACTCATATCGGTATAAGAGTAACGAATTCGCGAAGCCCTTGAGGGTAACGAGCTCAAGAAGTATACGCCGGTCGGAGTTATAACCGATAACGCTATATAGTAGCTCTCCTAGTACTTTATAATGGAATATGCTCTTTAACTCCAGCCCTTCTATAAGACCTTCCTCTTTAAGGCGAAGCTTTACGTTGATTTGAACTTACGGACGATAACGGGTACTCTGAAAAGAGGCACGAAGGAGCTACTCTTTTTAAGCGAGGAGAACAGGTTAACCGCGAACGACTGGAAGGTGATCTTTACGCTTAAGGAGATCCTTCTTGACTTTAAGCTTATCGTTAAGGCTCTATAGGGCGACAGTCAAGCTCGTAAGAGGAAGGGTAGCAAAGGCGACGAGGTAGTCAGTCTGATTTAAGGGGCAAGCTGGGATCTCCTCGATAGGTATAAGTTTCTCCTCAACTCTCTCGAGGAGGCAAAGGAGAGAGTCGAATAGCTTAGTAATAACGGTAAGTACGTCGCTATTAACCTTAACAACGCGTGGCTAAAGTTAAACAAGTACTACGAGAAGATCGGCGAATCCCCTCTTATCTACGCTACTACCGTACTATACCCTAAACACTAATAGGATAGATTCGAGGCGTAGCGCGACTACTACCCTGACTGGATCGAACCGGTAAAGCAATAAGTCCGAGATCTCTAGAGATAATAATACCGAGACCTACTAACCGCTCCAGATGAGCTATCAGAACTGCCTCTAAAGGTCCCTTGTCTCTCGACTAACAAGTTTGCGGCCTTTAGAAACTAGAATCGAGGACCGGTAAGCTCGGCGCGCTTCTCTCCCTTATACTTGCCGTTACTAGCGCCGGTTGAGCTTAACGAGTTTGAACGTTAGCAGTTAGAAATAGCCGACCCTAATAAGCAGGGAGAGGATCCCCGCGCTTACTGGTATAAGAGGAGGAAGACTTATCTACGGCTTTCGCGTATAGCGTTAGATCTATATATAGTACTCCCTATAAGCGCGGAAGTTAAGCGCTTGTTTAGCGTTACTGGCTATATAGTTACTCCTCTACGAAACCGGCTATAAGCGAATACTATATCTCTCTGCCAGATCCTCCGAAGTTGGTATGACGCCGGCCTAGTTCGCGATCTCGATCTAATACTTGTATAATTAGAATGCAGATGAAAATATACGAGGTGTTATGGGACTAAACCTCACTCTGGATCATAGCTTATGTTAAGGCGCCTATGCGGTCTACTATATACTTAGCTTAACTCCGAATCCCCAGATAGCTCCTTGCCTCCTTACAGTACAGCAGAAGTTATTACTATACGGTAAAGTATGATGATGGATGGATGGATTTTATTTCGCCCGGAGGCACTGGGCCTAAAGGGCCTTAGCATACTTGATGATGATGGTATGGAGGAGAAGGTAGTAGTAGGCCGACTGGAAGATGGAGGGATACCTAGAAGTGGGGCACCCGCAACATGTTTGCTAGGGTTCAGTTAGGAACGGTGATTAGTAATCACAGGGTTTTAGCAGTGCAATATATTTCAATAATTGCCTATATTTCTATCTCTGCCTTCGATGGATCAATTCAATGTGGCCCTGGATTATGTAAGCTGCAATTACACTGCAATGTGCGGCGAGGTGGGAGGAAATGGATTGATTCCGCACCCTGAGTACTGGAATCCGTTGGTGTCGAGCAAGTACTTGTCTTCGTCGCCGGTAATGTCGGTCACCAGAAAAGTGTAGGGCCGGTGTGGCCGCTTGTTGACCACCCCTCCCTTGTCGAGAATGATCGGGGTCGGCCGCGATCCGTCGCCTGGGTCGTCCCAATAGTTGAGCGTCGAGGAGACATGGTGTTTAATCTTGGCTTCCGCCCCTGCTGTCTGTGTGTGTGCCCTGGGGCGTTTTGTGGCTGATGACAGGTTTGCGCCCATTCTTCTGTCGAGGTACCTTAAACAGCAATGAGGAGTTCGGCAAACAAGTTGCCTGCGGCCAGGTGATTTATTATGGTGAAGAACTTGAGATGTGGCGGAGCATCCAAGCCTGGCTGGGCGGGCCATGCAGTCAGCCCTGGCCGTTCTCGGAAGGCCCAGCTGATCCCCTGTTGTGGCATCCACACTTGGCACAGCATTTTAGACAGGGATGACAAGGAAGAGCCGCAACATTGAAAACGCGTGCATTCTTGTCCCGAGACCGACGGCCTCTCGTGAGCTGCACCAACACGCGGAACCACACTATGATGCCAGCCAACGGGACTTGTCCGTCATTGACGAGTTCATCGAGTGTTAGAAAAACTAGCTACGGCCCTTTAGTGTTGGCCTTCCAAGAGCACTAGGCAGACGAGGCCCTGGTGGTGTTTCCGCGGTCGACCAAGGATGAGTGCGACGCTCTCGGCTTGGGTTGCCGTGTTCGGCAGCAGCCCCACGGTCTCATTCACTGTTGAGGCAAACGAAACTAATCAGAGGTGACAGTCGCCCTCCTCCCAAGCTTGGGCCATATACATGGCCATAATCCCACAACCCCAGCCTCCTTGCCTGCTGGGGTCCGCGTCCACAACATATCTAGCAAGTGATCCTGTTCGCCGGGAGATGAAGGGCACCGCAGAGGCAAAATTCGAAAACGAGATAGATAATGGCTCAAGCATATACCAAGTATCGCGTTAGCCTGTCCTCGGAACACCCCGCGGGTAACCCCTCCTCGGACGCCTACTTCGGTTCCACTGATCAACAGACTGGGCTGCCACCCCACACGCGCAGATTGTCACCCTAGGCGAACCTGAAAGTCCCTGGGGTTTGCCAATGACGCAGAGTTTAATGTCCAACTTTGACGGTCCGTTTCCCATGGTCTGCAGTTGGTCATCAGTGTCATACGCGGGAAGCCTGCCATGAAAAGGTTGCAGGGAGACGAGACCACGATGGTAGCAGCAATAATGAAGAGCATATTTAGGGGTGGTGTTGGCTTGGAGAGGACAATGGCATCCCGTTGAGCAATCCTTGTTTCCAGCCCTAGTGGCGGATGACACTATTGAATGTCTGCCGGTGGAGGACACGCAGGAACGAGGAGCAGCTTGCATGGAGCAGAGGTCTGGACTCTTGGCATGTAGAGAGGCGCCCAAAGGTTCTACGGGCGTAAATGTCACCTGTTGGGCTAGTTTCAAGGAATGTCTAAGAATACGCGGCAGGTGAGCACCAACCAAGATCTTCGGTTGCCACATACCGAGAGAGTTAGCATGCCCGTTCAGTGGGACGACATGCTGCGCTTCCCGCTTCTCGGGTCCTAGGGTCCTCCGGATGTATCTTCGTAGGCAGAGGGCAAAAGGCTTTTACGACATCGCTCTCCTCGGTTCACGTTAATATCGGAAATACAACGGTGAGCACAGTGTCAGATGATCGAGCTGAGAAATCTCGGTAGGGGGGGATTTCTCGGCAACCCAACGACCGCAGGCACAATGCTTGTCTAGTCACCGAGCCGAGGTCCGCTGGTAGGTAATCGGCGGAGATGCGCCGCGGAGACTCTGCATTAGCTTGCATCCGACCTCCATCCCCACAATGTCAGTGGTGGCCCAAACATGCTTTATTGACCGCCAGCCGGACGGCTCGCCGCCAACACACGGGGATCCGAGTTGGTCTCAAGCCAATGACGTGCTAATATCCGCACCGCCCGCGGAACTCACAGAAATGGCAGATAGACATCATCGCGTCGCTGGTCGGCGGGTTGAGTTGTGGTTTCGGGGTTTGGTCAATTCGACTGTGACTCCATGGAACTTCATCCCACACGGGCAGTTGGCATCATCCATTTGTTTGTTGACTTTGCGGCAGGACTCCCAACCTGCCATCGAAGCTCTAGACCGTCATTCCACCGAAGGGTTTAGGCGTTTCTACGGAGGGTTTGAAACATGACAAGCCGCTCCAGAGTATTTCGTGTGGTTATGACGAAGCAACGTTTCGGAGGTGCTGTCATCAGCCCCAGACACACCTCTGCTGCCACGCTCGCTGATACGAGCCAGCGACACTGCCGTGGCTTGGGGCTGCGTCGGCTGAGGCTTGCAGCAGCGAGCTATGGACGACGCATAGAGCTAGCTCCGGCACATGAGAGCATCCCTGGCAGCTGCTGCTGTTGGGAGACATGTGGACCTCTGCGAGACATTCTAAATTCCTGGCGGATCTAGACCGCGGTTGGACTCTGGGGCCTCCCACCGTGGTGCCAGCTGGGGGCGCAAAATATTGGCTGCCCAAAGGCGAGCGGATGTTGTATAAAACACGCCGCCTCCCTCTTCTCGCCGATCCAAGCAAGACAGAGCGATCGCATCTCGGAATCTTTAATCCTAAGCACCTCGGCCTTAGACTTCCATTGCGACCTTCACCATGCGTTTTTCGGTTACGACTGCTGTGCTCTCGGCCTTGGCCGGGTCCGCCTTCGCAAACCCGGGAGTCTCACCGGCCTCTGTGAATCAAAATGCCAACCCCAGCTCGAGCTTCAACATTGACAAGGTGGTGAACACCCCCGAAATCCCGCCCAAGCCGGACATTGTGCTTCTGGTCGACGTCACTGGCAGCATGTCCGCGGCCATCGCCAATGTCAGGTCGAACCTCCTCAACGTCATCTCGACGGTCAAGGCTTCGCAGCCCGCGGCCGAGTTCGCCGTGGCCAGCTTCGGAGACATCAACGACCCGAACCCATTCCAGGTCAGGCAAGACCTCACTGCCGATGCGGCCCTCCTGCAGACGGCTGTCGACTCTCTGGCGGCCGGCGGTGGCGGCGACTTTCCCGAGGACTGGATCAACGCGCTCTTCAAGCTCTCGACCGGTTCGGTCTCGTTCCGCCCCGACAGCAGCCGGGTCATCGTTCTCGTCAGCGACGCCCCCAGCCATGACCCGAGCGGTGGACATACTCTGGCCGACGCCATCACGGCGCTCAAGGCTCAAAACATCCGTGTCATCGCCGTCAACGTCGGGAACATCGATGCGAGTGGCCAGGCCACCGCCGTGACCACTGCCACGGGTGGTTCCATCGTCCCGTCCAACGCCAACAGCGTCTCGGATGCCATCCTTAGCGGTCTCAAGAATCTTGACGTCACCATCAAGCCCGATGTTGTCTCGTGCGATCCGGGCTTGACCGTCGCCTTTGCCCCGACCGAAACCACGGTGCCCAGCGGGTCCACCGCCACCTTCTCGGAGACGGTCACGGTGGCCAGTGATGCGCCACAGGGTTCCACCATCAACTGCTCCGTCCGCTTCCTTCTCAACGGCGTGCCTGGTGGCGACGCGTTTGTCCAGAGTGTCGCCGTCAAGGTCAACGACATCACCCCTCCGAGTGTTGAGTGCAAGGACGGCCCCAACCCGGCCGGCAACACGAGCCCCGACACCAATGCCAACTTTTGGACCCTGACGTCTCACGACAACGTCGATCCCACCGTGGTGATCCTGGTCCGGGACAGTGTCTCGGGTACCGAGTTTGGGCCGTATGCTCCTAACACAAACATCAAGCTCGTCCAAGCCCCCGGCGCCACACCCAACGTCAAGCCGGGCTCGGGTGCCGTCAACTGGCAGATTACGGTAAAGGGCTGTGCCGTCTTGGTGGCAAGGGATGCGTCCGGGAACGAGGCGACCGCGAATTGCTGTGCGCGGCCGTAAGAGCGTGTGTTGGCAGCGTGTGTGGATGCAGATGGCTTTAGAGGGGTCGGCGATGGAGAAGACAGAATTCAAGAAGCCAGTCTTGTTCGAGCAGTAATCATTGCACAAAACCCTCATGCCAAGTGTCTCATGCCTCCCAGGTTGAATAACTATCCTTCTGGTGTCGTGATCGAGTTATATCAAGGGTCTTCCCGTTTAGCCCTTGCCGATGTTGTCAGTGAACGGGACGCAAGATGTGTGGTAGGATTAACCACCGTGTCTGATAACGCCGTTCGGCAACGCGCAAACGACCTACCATTCCTGTTTTTTCGAATACCAGGGCAAGACCAAGTCTCCCGAAGCCCAGCCCCCCCCAGCCGTCTTTGAGGGGGTCCCTCCACCCGTAGACACGCACGTCGCGCCCGTTTCATACCTCGTCCCCTCGCAAGTGCCTCACACTCCAAGCCTCGGCAACAATGATTTGTAGCAATCTGACCTCCATTCGAGGACACCCTAGCGCCGAGAGACTGTGGTCAGAAGTCCCACTGGAAAAGTCTCCGTAAAAGTCCAAGCATTGCAAAGCAAGAGCAACTTGCCTGCCCCGAGTCTAAGTAAAAATTCAGTAAGGCGGCTTGATCATCAAGTAAGGATCTAGCTGGGAGATAACCTCGCCTGCCATGCCCCGCATAATACTGCCCCGTGGCCGTGTCGTTGGTCCCCTTGGGGCAGTCCGCGGAACGTCCAGCGCAGCCGGTGTGCGAGTCTCGCGGCGGAGGCCGCCGCGCCACCACTCGTGGTCCCGTGGTACGTTGTTTGCACGATGCCGACCTGGTTACCAATTGCTCTCTTTCCCATCCCCTCGAGTCTGATCAGTACCGACCGCCACCTAGCAATCCCAGTTGCCGAGCTGCCACTTGAACGGTCACGGCGGCGGGGTATCATGTCGTTCCTTTGAGCCGAGACCCAGGCCTAGCCCAAACGTCAGCGTCAGCGGGCCATAACCCCTGCCCATGGACGAGCAACGGGGGAGTTGGGTGCCGGAGCAGGAACTACACGACGAGCAGAGGGGGAACGTGGCGGCAAAGCAGGGCGAGTCGCCGGCAAGTATCCAAAATTATCCTTGTGGCTCCTATTATCCAAAACCCAAGCGCCCAGAATCCGCCAAACGTTTGCCAAGCATGTACCCCCAAATCTAGTACTACAGGTCTATCATTATGTGCTCTCGACGTCCTCGGAGCGTTTGTCGTTTCCTCTCCAGGACCCTTTGAAGAGGTGCTTGACCAAGGCGGCTTCGGGAGTCGATCCGTCATTCGTGCTGTTCGAGTGCGGCTGGCCCATGCCGAAGCCGTCGATGGTGAGGACGAGAATGTCGCCAATCAACCTCGGCTCCGTCATGTACGACAAGTTCCGAAAGTCGGTCAGGGAGCTGTCAAACTCTTGCAGCTGCTGGAACACCACCTCGCTCCAGGCGGCTGGACCGGTCGAGTTCATGACCTCGACGCTGGTCGGCTTCAGCTGCTCGATGGGAAGCCCGTGCTCGGCCGACAGCTCGTCGAGCTTGGTCAGGATGCGCTCGACCATCTTGCGGAAGACGGGGTGGCCCGGGGCGGCGGCGATGGTCCACTGGCAAAACTGGACCCAGTGGAGAATGTCTGCCCACGCCGGGCCGTCGCGCCGATCGAACTCGAGGCCGACGACGACCGAGACCTTGTCGCGGAGGTGGGCGGGCACCCAGTCGTCGATGGGCTTGAGGGCGACCGTGTCCGTGTCGGAATAGACACCCCCCTCGGCCTCGAGGATCAGGTACCGCAGCAGATCCGACTTCATACCGACGTTGGGCATCTTGGTGTAAGCGTCGAGGATTCTCGGGTCGTCGCCAAAGTACTGCTGGACGACCTCGTCGCCCCCGTCTTGGCTCACCACGGTGCTGTGTCGGGCCGGTCAGTGGGGGAAGGGGGGGACAGGGGGAGAGGCCGCCGCGGTGCGAATGCTTACTATGCGTAATCCGTATTCATGACGAGCCACGACGGCGTCTCCTCGAGGATCTCAGGCTTGGGAATGAACTTTTGGTCCGACGGCTTCTTGGGCAGGAGGATCTGCCAGATCTTGGGCGGGATGCCGTGGCTGACGTTGGCGGCAGGGCTCTGGTTTGAATGGCGCCAGTCGTCGGACGACGTCGCCTGGGCCTCGGGGGACGTCTGGGTGGGATGGCCCCTATGCGTGCTGCTGACGATGCTGCTACTGCTGCTGGCGGCGGCGTCCTTGGCCGGCGACGGTGACACTGCCGGCGGCGGCGGCGACGACGGAGGCTGCTGGTGGGGATGTTGGGCCGGCGACTGCGGCGGCGGTCGGGGAAGCGAGGTGATGAAGTCTACGCCCCGGTCGAAGCCGCCATAGACCCAGACGGCGACGGAGAAGAGCAGGAGGGCGACGGCGACGGCGCCATAGAACCTGTGCCGGCGGCGCGTGACATGGTGGAGCAGCTGCGCCGGCAGAGAGGAACCTGCTACCTCATTGTCCGACATCATAGGGGCAGGATCACGCAGGCGATGATGGCGACGCGGCTGGCCGACATCGACGTCGAAGGCGGTGCGCGCGGTGGGTGGGAGGGTGCCCAGATAAATTGGGCAAAGGCGACAAAAGGCGGGCCCATGCTGATCATCCGCTGATCTGGCCCGGTCGGGAGCCCCAGGGGGGGCACGTAAGTGGGGGCTGAGCGCGAATACGAAACAGCGAGACCCTTTTTGTCGCGCCACCAAGACTCAGCGCCAAGAGACAGAACGTGCCCCTCTCGCCGAATGGGAATCCTCGGGGCGCCCTAAAAGTGGATTCATTAGCCCAAACCGGGGTCGCGTCGAGGGATACCCCCCGCACAAGTGGAAGCTCGTCTTCCGCAACTGGAAGCGCGGGAGTGACCTGGGCGTTGGGGGGAGATTTGCGGCTGAGCAAAGGTCGATTCCCGGAGAACGGAGAAGCTCGTGGGTCCCCGGCCGATAGGGGCTTAGTCTCGACCTGGCGTGCTCGTGTCGAGGCCCGTCGACAGCTTCGCTCGGGAAGCCGCCCCGGGACCAGGCCTCATCAGGCTAGGGGTTTGCCCGCCCAGGTCTTGGGAAGATCTGTCCTGTTTTGCTGGGTGCGTGCGCTGTGCTTTTGCTGGCTTGCGGATGGGGATCAGCAAGAGCTGCATGCAGCTTGCTGCCCGGAAGGCACGGGCCCTATCGGCGATTCGTCAACGGCATCAAGCTGAACGCGGGGGTCGCCGGTTCGCAATGTCCACCCCCTGGCGCCCCCTGGCCCCTGCGCTGGGTGCTTAGCTAACTCTATTTTTGTCCCACCCAGGTCGTCTCGTCGTGCCTGAGACCACTGACGCGACCAAGACGTGGTGAGGTTGGAGAACGAACTTGGATCTTGACAATGCCGACTGCAGCCTGTCTCTCTCGCCATCGACTCCGCCCTGTCCTCCCCGAGGCATGATGGCCGCAATGATGAAATTGGCCCGCTGGACCCTGCCAGACCCTTGTGGGATTGGAGCACCGCCGCCATGCATGCGTGACGGCAGCTTGGTCCCTGCCTCGACAGGGCTGATGTCATCCCACCTCCAAGGGCCAAACAAGATTTTTGAGGTGTGGATCGCCCAGATCACAAGCTTCCACCCAGCCCCCGTACGTGTTTGGTGAGAATTAATCAACATGTCCTTGGCGCTGCGTGGTCCGCCTGGCCAAATCCATGGCAAGCAGACAAAAACTATTGAACCAATATCTGCATCCGCGCCTGCGTTGGCTGTCTACCTGAGAGCGCGTGATGGTGCTCAATTCCATCATGGCGGACTCTTGGGAAACGGGCTCATAATGGGCCAATGCCATGGATGCAAATGAGCTGACCCGACGGTTTTTACCAGCAATCAACACTCGGAGCTCATATAACTTGATTGAATGGTCCCCTTGTCAATTTGCAGTGAGAACTCGCTCACGAATGTGGAGCTTTCTGCTCAGGGGTTGGCTGGCTGCTGACCTCGGCTCCAGCAAAGCGTAGCCGAGAGCCAGCGACGGTATGGTTTCTGACTCGGCCAAGAGAACGCGATAATGGAAATTGGAAGAGTAAAATGTCCGCATGGTACTTTTTTCGAGTATCCCGATCATCTCTCTCATTCATCAACCTAAATGGTAAGTTGGGTACATCGCCCGAGTACGATCCGGTGGCTCGAAACCTCGCTTTGGCATCCCTTATCATAGAGGCCTGAGGAGCCTACCGTTCATCCCAACTGTCGCCTGATCCGATAAAAGTTTAAGTGCATCTACTAAGAAAAGCAGCCACAGTACTTGCGACAGAGTGTCAATCTGTGTTGCTTCAGCCACAAGGAAAACCATTTCATCCTGCCCAACCACCCCATAAGCTCGCAACAAAACTATCCGGATGCCAACTCACACGCTGGTTGTTCCTCGTGGGAATGCTGCCAATCCACCAATCACAAGCGTGCTACGCCGCACACCCCGAGATGGGCGGGATCGAGAGGAAGACGACAACACCTTGCCGTCCACAGCGTTTCTTGGCAAGTGAAGGTTATGCCGAGTCCGGAAGTTCCCAACACCAACAGCCGCCACGTGCTGGAATGTAACTCAGAGATAAGGGGCTTGTGCGGAGAGAATGCCAAAATCGTGACCGCGGTGCTGCAGACTTATCCAGGGGTCGCGATCCTCATTGCCCAATAGCTTGTGTCCCTTCCACGGCATCACACCACACGTGCCTTGCTATCGTCTGTTATAACAATGCCCAGTTCCGTCCTTGTTACCCGGAGTCGCGCTGGGAGTCTGAGCCTCGCTTCCAGCGCATGCCTCTACTCCAACCCTCCACAACGCTGACAATGGTGGCAATTCGTTTCCTCGCTTGGTCGTCTCTCGTCCTTCCGGGACTCGCGTCCCCGCATGACAATGGCCAGGGGAACGGCACGGGAAAGAACTCGCCCATCAAGCGGATCTCGCTCGGCCCCCGTCCGTTTTGGCTCATCGACAACATGGACGACGGCCCCCTCAAGACGAAGCTGGCGTCATGCTCCGAGAAGGAGATGAAACGCAGTGACTTCAGCATCTCGCATCGTGGCGGCGGGACGCTCCAGTTCCCAGAACACACCACTTCGTCCATCCTGGCTGGGGTGAGTGGCCGACCCCGGTGTAGGCGTCTTGCCCTGAAATCAGTTGCTCACATACTGCTAGGCCCGCATGGGTGCTGGCATCCAAGAATGTGACGTCACTTTCACCAAGGACAAGAAGCTCGTGTGTCGCCACGACCAGTGCGACCTCCACACCACGACCAACGTGGTCACCATCCCGGACCTCAACGCCAAGTGCACCGTCCCCTTCAAGCCGGCGGCCAACGGCGCGGCTGCAACTGCCAAGTGTTGCACCTCGGACTTCACCCTGGAGGAGATCAAGAGACTCTGTGCCAAGATGGATGCCTCCAATTCCGCAGCCACGACGCCCGCTCAGTACCTCGGCGGGACTCCCGGCTACCGGACCGACCTCTACGCCAAGACGTGCAACAGGGTCAACACCCTTCGCGAGTACATCGAGCTCGTCGATGGCCTGGGCCTCAAGTTCACCCCGGAGCTCAAGACCCCTCAGGTGCCCATGCCGTTCCCGGCGGGGAGCGACTACACCCAGGCCAAGTTTGCCCAGCAGCTCGTCGACGAGCTCAAGGCCGCCGGCATCAAGCCCGAGCGCGTGTTCCTCCAATCGTTCCTCTACGACGACCTCCTGTATTGGATCAAGGCGGAGCCGAGCTGGGCCAAGCAGGCCGTGTTTCTCGACGAGACCGCGGACGAGCCCAACACCATGCCTCAAGCCGTGGCGAACCTCAAGAAATACGCTCAGGCCGGCGTCAAGATCGTCGCACCGCCTCTCCCGTACCTGGTGACCGTCGCCAACGGCAAGATCGTGCCGAGCGAGTACGCCGTGACGGCGAAGAAGCTCGGCCTCAAGATCATCACCTGGACCCTGGAGCGCAGCGGCTGGCTGGGAGACGGGTCCGCTGGCGGATACTACTACACCAGCGTGGCGAATGTCACAAACAACGAGGGAGACGTGTATAATCTGCTCCACGTGCTGGCCCAGGATGTGGGTGTGATTGGCGTCTTCTCCGACTGGAGCGCTACTGTCACGTATTACGCCAATTGTTTCGGCCTGTTTTGAGCGTGCATCAGTTCCAAGTCGCGGTTTCAGGGGCAGGGTTTTGGCAAAGGATCGTCGTCGTTGGGAGCTGGTGGGTAATACTCGGTAGTCTCACAGCCCACTCATGGAGGCAATATAGTTTAATCTAAGTCATCCTAGTTCCCAGCCTGGATTCCCAAATACCAACTGACTGGGTCAAAGAATACGGCAGAGTGTTGTCGCGCTGGTGGTACCGAATTAGCCGGCGGATATTCTGACTTGGGCCAACTGCCTGGGGTCATGATGCGGCTCTGGGCAGAGTCGCATGAGAAACAAATACGGACACATTGCATTTCTGGCGATGAAAAGTGTGCCGTGGTCCCAGGCAAGCACTGTTCCCAGATTATCACTGCCGAAGCAGCAAACCAAAACATGGAGCGGTCCTATTCCCTTCGAGGCATTTTATATCCCGGTTTTTCACTCCTACTTGTGCTGGCTGTCCTTTGTCCCGCGACAGCCGTGTCATCATCACACATCTCATTGTTCTGCCCTAATAAACCAGGAGGCAGGCTTGAGAGCGAATCCCTCGCACTCTGCCCGGTCCCAGGGCGGATCGGGATCCTGGATGGGGAGTACAACGCCATCTCCTGGTCGTCGCCTCCAAAATGCATCACCCAAACCCGGAGAGACAGCAATACTACACGACTCGACTGCTTGTTCACCTCGACCGAGTTTCGAAACGGCCATGGAATGGCCATGATCACCACAACGGCCACGGCCTCGCACCTGGTTGGCGCCGAGGCGTTTTCCGACAAGCCGTTGCCGCTCGCTTCTCAACGCCGCGGCTCACAGGAGCCGTCATATGAGATTGTCCCAGTTCAGGGCAAAGGCAGGGGCGTCGTGGCAAGACGCAGGATTCGGAGAGGGGAAATCCTCATGGTCGACGTGCCCGCCCTGTTGGTTGGGATATCCTTCCTAGCAGATACTAAACCCCATCATCGCCGCCGCCTCCTGAAGCAGGCACTTGGACAGCTGCCTCGGGAGACGCGGGAAAATGTCTACGGCTTGCACCGGAGCTCGTCAAAGTACGAGGTTGACGCCATCCTCGGACCCAACTCCAACACTGTCATGATTGCGGGGGACGAAGTTCATATTGGCCTGTTTCCAAGCATCGCGGTATGACTCCACGTCGTAAGAGAACCGCTTTCATCACTAACGTCTTTTGGGGGCAGAGGATCAATCATTCGTGCCGCCCAAAGTACGTTTCAACGTCGTCTATCTCTCTCCATCAACGTCGAGAATTGTGCTGATACTCCCAGTGCATATTACCGATTCTCTGAAGATCGGTTGACCATGGAGGTAGTTGCTTACCATGCCATTGAGAAAGGCGAGGAGGTGGTCATGAGCTGTGAGTTCTCCCCTTACCCGTGCTGCTCACGAAATATGAGCTGACTGCCCAAAGACGTCCCTATCGAAACCCCGACAGACGCCCGCAAACAGTACCTAAACGACCACTGGGGGTTTACCTGCTCGTGTTCTCTCTGCCGGGCATCAGAAGCGGACGTCAACAACTCGGAGAGCGTGAAGCGAAAGATCAAAAGCCTTAGGGAAACGATCGCGAATGCAAAAACCGAGGGCTTTTACCGGGACGCTATCGTCATGACCGAGGAGTGGGTTCAGTTCTCGGAATTGGACCAAGCCCCTGTGTTTATGCCCGAGTACCACGATACACTGGCGGACCTGTACTACTTGAACGGGGATTTGGTTAACGCGATACGATACGCCCGCATGGCCGTGGACGGTTGGGCCAAGTTTGGCAGCGTTGACGACCGGGACTTGGAGAAATCGCGAGTTGTCCTGGCCCGCTTGGGCAAGCTGAACGGGGTACAGAGGTAGATCAGGGGGGGGGATAACTACATCGGCCCCCCAGGTGGCTGATCCGGCGGCTGACGTCAAATTGGCCTAGGGTAGACCCCCCTGTCGTCAGCGGGTAGCAATATTCCCTAATATCCACATCTATATCTATATCTACATCCATATACATATAACTACTATGTATTCGCATCGCTATAGTTGCCGCCGCGGTCTTTTTTTGATAACTAACCAAAATAGGAAATTAGCCCTCGATTAGCTAGCCTGATATCTATCTATATTCTGGCCCTTACCGGTGCCCGTTAGTCGGCTTCCCGGAGCTTGCGGCTCGCCTGGAGCTGCTTGTAGAAGGCATCTAGTAACCGGGTAGACTACCGGTAGTCTGCTGCTATAGTATATATCGCCGAGCCTTGCTTACGCGCCGGATCTCCCGGATGACTTCGAGGCGGAGCGAGTACTACTATACCTCTGATTGCCGACCGGCCTGCTACTAGCTTCCCTACCTTGCATCTAGTACTGTCACAGGCTGACCTGAAAGGCGGCCTGACGGCTGCAGGCAGCACGCGGGGCGTGCCGCCAGCCAATCATTTGTCAACCAATCAGGAGAGGATCACGCTTGGCATAGTAAGCCAGCAGTAGGGGATTACTCGGGCAGACAAAGGAGCACGGTGATCCAGTTAGGAGCACCGTAATCCAGGTAATCCTGTTACCAAAGGATCACGAACAAAGAGGTGATCCAGCAAAGGAACTATTATATATATATACCAGCTAGTCAGTTACTCGTTAAGGGAGCTTGGAGCTTCCTCAGTAAAGCAAATACATCGATCACTATTACTACTATTATATATCTTTAGCGATTGAGACACTTATACTATATATACTTATTGTAAACCCTTTAGCTTCACCGAGCCTTATAGACGTTAATATACCTCCGAGAACCCTTTCAGAGTGCTCTATACCCGCGGTTTATTATACGTTGCTTTACTCCCTTTGTTTCTATTACGGTTCAGGACGGAGGTACTCTAATACCAACCTTTATTATAGGTACTACCGTACCTACCCTAGCCTAACTCTAGGCGCTCCTAGATCAGGCTAACGCTCGTATCGTTACGCTCGAGGCCGAATAACTTCGTAATAAGGCCAAGCTCGATATACCCGCTAAGTACGGAGGCGATAAGGAGGCTCTCTCTGGATTTCTTGTCCAGATATAGGGCTATATCGTATACTACCCCGAGAAGTTCGACGGCGAATACCGAAAGGTCGCTTTCGCGGCCTTACAGCTCGAGGGGAAGGCGCTTAGATGGTTCGAACCTACTATAAAGGATTTTCTTACTAATATCGATAACGATAACCGCGAGGAATTTACCCAGAACGTCTTCGCGGAGTACTCAACTTTCGAAGCGGAGATCTAGAAGGTATTCGGAGATACGGACGAGAAGCTCTATATATAGGAGCGACTCGTACGCCTAAGGCAGACTAAGTCTACATCGGCCTACGCTACGATCTTCCGACAGGACGTACTTAGGGCGGAGATTAACGACGAGGGTCTTATATAGCTGTTCTACGACGGCCTCAAGGACGAGGTTAAGGACGTACTGTACGAGAAGGACCGACCCGATACCCTCGACGAGTATATTGCTATAGCGATCCGGATCGACGATCGCTAGTACTTACGCAAGCAGTAGCGCAAAGGCCGGAGTAGCCCAGCCTAGGGCTACTAGGCTAACGATAAGCACCGGTGTTAGTATACTAGTACGTCCTACGGACACTACCGTAGTCCTATAGATGTAGACGCCAGCCAGAAGGACTCGCGTCCGTATAAGGATAAGTCCGATATTACCTATTTTAACTACAGTAAGAAGGGATACTTTAAGCGAGATTACTATAGCCCTAAGAAGGATAGATAGAGACCTACGCTAGGCAGGGAGGCCGCTACTATCGACAAGGGGATTAGGACTATCGAGGTCTCGGCGTACGATACCTACGACTAGGATAACCTTAAGGCTAATATCGAGTACGAGTCTTATTACATTAGGGACGACTTAGAGGACTCGGACGATGTACCTATGAGCTAGGACTAACGACGGGTATAAGACGCGCTTACTGCCTATATATAGGCGACGGCCGTAGAAGCGGTCCTCAGGTAGAATCTTGTGCCTACCTAGGACGTACAGGAACGAGCTAACGACGCTATCGACCAGGCTATAGACGAGGTCGGTATATGCGTCAGCCAAGCCTTCGCTAGAGTAGCGGAAGCACGGGCAGCTAAAGAAGCGCAGGCTAATACAGCAGGAACTACGCTAGCTACCGCCTAACTACCCTCGACGGAAGAAGAGGAGGAGCTGCTACGAAGTAGTATGCTACTACTACCTACCATCCAGGGCATAGCAGACGGATAGGGTCTTACGCTAACCTAGGACGAGTATAGAAGATAGAAGACGTATAACTACCCCGACGAACCTATAGGGCCTAACCTTATATTCCTCTAGAAGTAAGTCGAGTACTTTAAGGAAGGACTTACGGAGGCCTATAGCGGAAC